>Ga0268266_10001213_pt1 | contig 31734 bp, 30 predicted proteins | sample KBSS13metaG_FD_190356 | JGI IMG/M metagenome (GOLD analysis project Ga0268266, IMG submission 190356) | Switchgrass rhizosphere microbial communities from Kellogg Biological Station, Michigan, USA - KBS S1-3 metaG (SPAdes) (version 2) | ecosystem: Host-associated > Plants > Roots > Rhizosphere... | reverse complement strand
CTGGTCCAGGGCAAGTTCGACCAGGTGCTGCAGGACTTCCCGGTCCGCGACGACCAGCCCGACAACGTGAAGGTCTCGACCCTGGTGCTCCGCGCCGAGGCGCAGATCCAGATGAAGAAGGTCGAGGATGCCCGTTCCTCGCTCATCGCCGCCGAGCAGATCGACCCGAAGGCGACCTCGCCGAAGCTCGGCCTGGCGCGCATCGCCTTCACGCTGAGCCAGTTCGACGACGCGGCCAAGAAGGCCGACGAACTCCTGAAGATCGCGCCCACCGCCGACACCCATCTGCTGAAGGGCGAGATCCTGAGCCGCCAGGGCAATCGCGACGGCGCGATCGCCGAGTTCAATGAGGCGATCAAGACCGACCCCAACAATCTGGGCGGCTATATCGAGCGCGCCCAGCTCTATATCGCGGCGGGCGACGACGCCAAGGCCCAGGCCGACGTCAAGACGGCGCTCGGGCTGGCCAACCGGTCGGTCCCGGCGCAGTACCTCCAGGCCCTGCTCAATGCGCGGGCCAAGGATTATGCCGGCGCCGACACGATCCTGACCAAGTTCGCCGCCGCCTTCCCCAACTTCCCGCGCGGCTATTACCTCCAGGCGGTCGTGAAGGCCGCGCTCAAACAGTATGAGCAGGCGGAATCGGCGATCACCGCCTATCTGGGGGCAGTGCCCAACGATATCGCCGGCGAGAAGGTGCTGGCCGACATCCAGCTGAGAAAAGGCAATTCGGCCGGCGCCGCCGACACGCTGGAGAAGATCACCGCCGAAGCGCCGGACGATGCGCAGTCGCTGGCGATGCTGGGCCAGGCCTATATGCAGCTCGGCCGCTCGCAGCAGGCGGTCGACGCCTATGAGCGCGCCGCCAAGCTCGCGCCCGAGAATGCCTCGGTGCTGCGCGGCCTGGCGCTCAATCACCTCTCCTCGGGCCAGAACACGCAGGGCACGACCGAGCTCGAAAAAGCGCTGCAGATGGCGCAGGACGACGATGCCACGGCCCAGGCGCTGGTGGTCGTCTATGTGCGCGACAAGCAGTACGACAAGGCGAAGAAGCTGGTCGACGATATGGTCAAACGCAATCCGAGCGACCCGGTCTCGGCCAACATGGCCGGCATGATCGAGCTCGCGCAGCAGCACCTGCCGGAGGCGGACGCGATCTATAGCGACGTCGCCAAGAAATTCCCCGACTTCGTGCCGACCAAGCTGCAGCTGGCCTATATCTATGCCGCGCAGGGCAAGCCCGATCAGGCCAAGGACGTCTATATGGGCATCCTGGCCAAGGACACCGGCAACCTGTCGGCGCTCCAGAACCTGACAACCCTGCTGATCGCCCAGAAGCAGCCTGATCAGATCGTCGATCTGTGGCAGAAGTCACATAAGGCCCAGCCCGATAATATCCCAATCTCGGTCGGGCTGATCGAGGCCTATATCGGCAAGAAGGATTTCGATTCCGGCCTGGGGCTGGTGCGCGATATGCAGGTCCGCCTGCCGAACGAGCCGAGGCTGTTCGCCATGCGCGCAGAGCTGGAGCTGCAGAAGGGCGACGCCAAGAGCGCGGTCGTCAGCCTGCAGCGTCTGACCGAGCTGCAGCCGCAGGACCCGGCGGCGCGGCGCGACCTCGCCATCGCCCAGGAAAAGTCCGACGATCTGCCCGGCGCCATCGCCTCGATCGGCGAGGCGCGGAAGGTCGATCCCAACAATATCGGCCTGGCGGCCGAGGAGGTGCGGCTGCTCGGCAAGCGCAACCCGGATGACGGCATCGCCGCCGCCCAGCGCCTGCAAACGACCCTGCCCGACCAGCCGGCGGCGCAGGCGCTGGAGGGCGACTATCTAATCTCGATCAAGCGTCCGGCCGACGCTAAGGTGGCCTATCAAAAGGCCTTCGCCGCCCATCCGTCGCTGATCCTGGCGGAGCGGCTGTCATCCGGCGATATCCGCGACGGCAAGATTGCCGATGCGGACAAGATGCTGACCAAATGGGCCGCCGACCATCCCGACGATATCCCGGCCAAGTTCGCGGTGGCGAATTTCGCACTCGGCCAGAAGGATTGGGCCCGGGCCAAGACGCTCTATGAGGGGCTGCTGACCAAGGACCGCTCTGGCGACCCGCTGATCCTCAACAACCTTGCTGTGATCTACCAGCGCGACAACGATCCGCGTGCGCTGGAATACGCCCAGCGCGCCCATACGGTGGCGCCGCAGAACACGGCGATCACCGACACGCTGGGCTGGATTATGGTCCAGAAGGGCGATGCCGCGAACGGCCTCAAGTTCCTGCAGCTTGCTGCCAACGCCGCGCCCAACAGCCCCGACATTCAGTACCACTATGCCGCCGCGCTCGGCGCGACCGGCAAGAAGGCGGACGCGACCGACCTGCTGAAGAAGGCGCTTGCCGACGGCAAGGATTTCGATGGCAAGAAGGACGCCCAGGCCCTGCTGGACAAACTGTCGAAGGGCTGAGGGATCTGGTCTAGGGCTGGCGGCGCCGAAAGGCGCCGGTCAGCTCGACATGCGGCGACCAGGCGAACTGGTCGACCGGCGTCACCCGCTCCAGCCGATAGCCGCCCTGTGCCAGGATCGCGGCGTCGCGGGCGAAGCTTACCGGGTTGCACGAGACATAGGCGATCAGCGGCACCGCTGAATCGGCCAGCATCCGTGCCTGTTTCTCGGCCCCCGCGCGGGGCGGGTCGATGATCGCGGCCGCAAAATTCTCCAATTCCCAGACCGTCAGCGGCTCGCGCAACAGGTCGCGCCGATGCGCGCTGACAGGCAGCCCTTTTGCCGCTTTCTGCAATGTGGCGATGGCGGGACCATCAGCATCGTAGGCGCTGACCGGTCCCATGTCGGCGGCCGGAATGGCGAAGGTGCCCAGGCCGCAGAACAGGTCGGCGACCGGGCCGTTGATGCTCTTCAACGTCTCGATCACAAAACCTGTCAGCGCCACCTCGCCCTCCGCGCTCGGCTGCAGGAAGGCGCCGGGCGCGAAGGCGACCATGGCCTTGCCGAGGCGGATCCGCGGTGTCCGCCGTGCTGCGACCGGCTCCGCCGGGGCCGTGACGCTGGCGCGCCAGGAGATGCTGGCCAGGTCGGCGGCCTCGGCGAAGGCGGCCAGGGTCTCGCGGTCGGGCAGGGACAGCGGGCGCTTGCGGATCAGCACCAGGTCGGCGCCGCTCTCGGTCCAGGTCAGGGCGATGTCGGCGCTCTCGCCAGCCGTCAACAGCTCAGGCAGTTGGTCGCGGATCGGCGCGATCAGGGCCGCGAGCTCCGGCCGCAGGACATGGCACTCTTGAAGATCGACCAGGCGGTGTGAGGAGCGCTCAGCGAAACCCAGCAGGACCCGTTTGCCGATCCGGGTTGCGGCCAGGGTCGCGCGGCGGCGGGTGCCAGGCGGGATCGCGATCGTCGGGCCGACCGTGACATCGTCCAGTCCGGCCCGGGCCAGCGCCGAGACGATGCGCTCGCGTTTCCACGCGGCGATGAAATCCGGCCGCAGATGCTGCAGGGCGCAGCCGCCGCAGGTGCCGAAATGCCGGCATGGCGCCTCGGTCCTGTCCGGACCCGGCTCCAGCAACTCGGCCAGCGTTGCGGCGTCCTTGCCCTTCGGCGTCACGCGAACCCTGTCGCCTGAGGCGGTGAAGGGGATATGCAGGCGGCCGCCTGCCGTTTCGGCCACCCCGTCGCCCAGTGCGCCAAGATGGCCGATGGTGACGGTCAGCTCGGTCATCAGTCCAGCGCCAGGGTCAGCGATTTGAGATAGGCGCTCTCCGGCAGCATCGGATGGACCGGATGGTCCGGCCCGGCCCCTGCGGTGCGCAGCACCCGGCCGGCGCGGCCGGCATCGGCGAGACCGCGTGCCACCGCTTCGGAGAATTCCGGCACGCCGACATTGTGGCTGCACGACGCGGCGAACAGGATGCCGCCCGGCGGCACCAGCGCCGCTGCCTGGCGCACCAGCTTGCGATAGCCCTTGACCGCTGTCGGAATATCCTTGCGCGACTTGGCGAAGGCCGGCGGGTCGACGATGACGACGTCGAACGTCTCGCCTGCCGTCGCCATCGCGGCCAGCGCCTCTAACACTTCTTGCTGTCGCACCGCGCAGCGATCCGCGACCCCGTTCAGCGCTGCCGACCGGCCAGCGGCCTCCAGCGCCCCGGCGGATCGGTCCAGCAGGGTCACCGATTTGGCCCCGACCATCGCGGCTTCGATTCCGAAGCCGCCGCCATAGCAATAGGCGTCCAGCACTGTGCGCCCGGCGGCGAAACGGGCGACGAAGGCGCGGCTGTCGCGCTGGTCATAGAACCAGCCGGTCTTCTGCCCCTCCAGCGGATCGACCTGGAAACGGGCGCCATTCTCGATCAGCTCGACCGGCCCGGTGAGTTCGCCGTGGGCGAGCCGGGTCTCGATCGGCAAACCCTCCAGGGTTCGCGCCGGGCTGTCGTTCTTCAGCACGATGGCCTTGGGATTCAGCACCTCGACCAGCGCGCCGACGATGTCGGGCTCGGCCAGATTGGGGCCGGCTGCGTTCAGTTGGACCACCAGCACATCGCCCATCCGGTCGATCACGACTGCCGGCAGCCCGTCCGCCTCGGCATGGACCAGGCGGTAATAGGGCTCGGCATAGAGCCGCTGGCGCAGGTTCAGCGCCGCCTGTATACGCCGGGCATAGAAGGTGCGGTCGATCACGGTGTCGGCATCGGCCGTCAGCACCCGGGCGGCGATCAGCGTGTGCGGATTGAACCAGCCGGCGCCCAGCCTGTCGCCGCCGGCTGTGGTCAGTGTGACCGGCGTGCCGGGTGCGATGGCCTTGGCCTCCGCATCCATCATGATCTCGTTGGAAAAGGCCCAGGGATGCCCGTGCCGCAGCCGGGCATCGTGCCTCGGCTGCAGCCGCACGGTGGGACGTTTTTTCATGAGGACCTTTTCCTGGGCCGGCCGTGCCGGCTCCGGCGGGTTTACCGCGGCGCCAACACCATCGTCATCTGACGGCCTTCCAGCTGGGGTGTTTGCTCCACCTTCGCCAGCGGGTCGAGCTGGTCCTTCACGCGCATCAGCACGTTCATGCCCAGGTCCTGGTGCATCATCTCGCGGCCGCGGAAGCGCATGGTGACCTTCACCTTGTCGCCCTCGTCCAGGAAGTTGGTCGCGGCGCGCATTTTGACGTCATAGTCATGGTCATCGATGTTGGGACGGAGCTTGATCTCCTTCACCTCGATGATCTTCTGCTTCTTGCGGGCTTCGTTCTTCTTCTTCTGCTGCTCGTACTTGAACTTGCCGAAATCGAGCAGCTTGCAGACCGGCGGATCGGCGTTCGGCGAAATCTCGACGAGGTCGAAGCCTGTGTCTTCCGCTCGGGCCATCGCCTCGCGCGCGGACACGATACCGATCATCTCACCGTCCGGACCGACCAAGCGCACCTGCGGTACGTTGATCTCGTAATTCACGCGCGGACCGTCCTTATCGCGCGACGGCGCGTCATTAAACCTGGCTATGGAGTTCCCCCTGTTAAAATTCCATCAACCTTTGGAAACTACACGATCCAGAGGCGATGCCATAGTAGAATGGAGTTGCGAGACCGCGCTGTCGAGGGGGAGTACCTCCTGTTTTTCAACACCGAGTGTCCTCAATGCCACAGTACGCTCCGCGCCCTCGCGCTTTCCGACCACCGCGATGACCGGAACCTTCGCCAGGCTGTGCTCGCGAATCTTGTAATTGATCTTCTCGTTGCGCAGGTCGATCACCGCGCGCAGGCCTGCCGTGGTCAGCCTGTCGACCACTTCCTGGGCGTAGTGATCGGCGTCCTGGGTGATGGTCGCGACCACGACTTGCACCGGGGCGAGCCAGCCGGGCAGCTTGCCGGCATAATTCTCGATCAAGATGCCTATGAAGCGTTCCATCGAGCCGAAGATCGCCCGGTGCAGCATCACCGGCCGATGACGCTGGCCATCCTCGCCGACATATTCGGCGTTCAGCCGCTCCGGCATGTTGGGGTCCAGTTGCAGGGTGCCGCATTGCCAGCTGCGGCCGATTGCATCGGTCAGGTGGAATTCCAGCTTCGGCCCATAGAACGCGCCCTCGCCGGGCAGCTCCTCGACCACAAGGCCGGCCATCCGGGCGGCGTCGCCCAGGTCGCGTTCGGCCCGGTCCCAGGATTCCTCGGTGCCGATGCGCTGATCGGGACGCAGCGCCAGCTTCACCTCGACCTTGGTGAAGCCCAGATCGTCATAGACCTGCTTCAGCAGGTTGCAGAAGCGGGCAGTCTCGTCGACCACCTGGTCGACAGTGCAGAAGATATGGGCGTCGTCCTGGGTAAAGGCGCGCACCCGCATGATGCCGTGCAGCGCGCCGGACGGCTCGTTGCGGTGGCACGATCCGAATTCCGCCATGCGCAGCGGCAGGTCGCGATAGGATTTCAGCCCCTGCCGATAGATCTGGACATGAGCTGGGCAGTTCATCGGCTTGATGCCGTACTGACGCACTTCCTCATGGTCGTGGCCGTGCCCGACCTCGACCTTGAACATGTTGTGGCCGTAGGTGCCCCAATGGCCCGAGGCCTCGAACAGCGATTTTTCGATCAGCTGCGGGGTCTTGACCTCGACATAGCCGTTATCCTCCAGCCGCCGGCGCAGATAGGTTTCCAGCGTCCGGTAGAGGGTCCAGCCCTTCGGATGCCAGAACACGCTGCCGGCGGCCTCTTCCTGCAGATGGTACAGGTCCATCTCGCGGCCGAGGCGGCGATGGTCGCGCTTTTCCGCCTCCTCCAGCATCAGGAGATAGGCGTCCAGCTCCTTCTGGTCGCGCCAGGCGGTGCCGTAGATGCGCTGGAGCATCGGGTTCTTGGCGTCGCCGCGCCAATAGGCGCCGGCCAGCTTGGTCAGCTTGAACGCCTTGCCCAGTTTGCCGGTCGAGGCCATGTGCGGGCCACGGCAGAGGTCCAGCCACTCGCCCTGGCGATAGACGGTGGTCGGCTCGTTGGCCGGGAAGCCCTCGATCAGCTCCGCCTTGAACAGCTCGCCCTTGGACTTGAAGTATTCGATGGCAGCGTCGCGGTCCCACACCTCACGCACGATCGGGTCGTTGCGGTCGACGACACGGCGCATCTCCTCCTCGATCTTGACCAGATCGTCGGGGGTGAAGGGCTGCTCGCGATGGAAGTCGTAATAGAAGCCGTTCTCGATATTCGGGCCGATGGTCACCTGGGTGCCCGGATACAGCTTCTGCACCGCCTCGGCCAGCACATGGGCGGCGTCATGGCGGATCAGCTCCAGCGCCTCGGGCGACGACCGTGTGACGATGGCGACGTCGGCATCGTGCTCGATGGCCAAGTCCAGGTCCTGGACATGTCCGTCGACCTTGGCGGCCAGCGCATTCTTCGCCAGCCCCGGTCCGATCGCCGCGGCGATGTCCGTCCCGCTCACCCCACGCGGGAAGTGACGGATGCTGCCGTCGGGCAGCTTGATGGCGATATCGGGAACGGCGGTATCCATGATAGGCGGAGAGGTAAGCGGACCGCGCTGTTTGGTCAAGCGAAGCCCTTTCGTATCAGCATTGCGAGCGATAGAACTTCACTGAACGGCAATTCAGGGGAAGATCATGGAAATCACGCTCAAGGGTAAGGTCGCGCTCGTCACCGGTGGCGGGGCCGGCATCGGCAAGGCGATCGTCGAGGCTTACGGCGCACTGGGCGCCAGGATCGCGGTGGCCGAGATCGATGCGGGCAAGGTCGAGGCTTTGAATGCAGAATTCGCCAAAGCCGGCATCGACGGCGTCGCTATCCAGGCCGACGTGCAGAAGACCGATGACGTGAAGCGGGTGATCGCGGAGGTCGACCGGAAATTCGGCCGGCTGGACGTGCTGGTCAACAATGTCGGCCACCATCTCTACAGCTTCAAGCCGCTGGACGTGATGGAGGAGGCGGACATGGACGCGCTCTACAACATCAACCTGCGCCAGCTCTTCATCGTCACCAAGCACGCGATCCCGCTGATGAAGCGCGGCAAGGCCGGCGGCAGCATTATCAACGTCTCGTCGATCGAGGGCTTCCGCGGCAGCACCTACAATATCGCCTATACCGCCTTCAAACACGGCGTCACCGGCTTCACCCGGGGCCTCGCGCTCGAGCTGTCGGACGCGCAGATCCGGGTCAACACCATCGCGCCCGAGACGACCGAGACCGAACAGGTGGCCATGGCGGCATTCATGAAGCCGCAATATCGCGATCAACCCGAAATCGCCGCCCGCTCGATCCCGCTGGGGCGCTTCGGCTATCCCAGCGACCATGCCGGCGCCGCGGTCTATCTCGCTACCGACCTCTCGCTCTGGGTCACCGGCACCACCATCCATGTCGATGGCGGCGGGCTGGCCGCCGGCGGCATGCAGCGCCTGCCCGACGGCGGCTGGACGGTGACGCCGATCGTCACCGATACGGCGATGGGAGGATAATCACCCGACGATTTCCGCGAGCCGATCGACCTCGTTGTAATGCGCCGTGGCGGGCACGAGCAGCAGCTCGTCGGCCCCGGCGGCGCGGACGTTTTCGATGGCTTCGCGGATGGCGTCCGGGGTGTGGCGGGTCATGCTGTCGCGCATGAAGTTGCCGACGTCGGGGCCCATATACTTCATGTAGTCGTAGACATAGGACTTGAGCTCGCTCTCCGCGTTGGGGGCGAGCGAGTACCAGAAGCTGCCCATCAGATAGGGCTTGCCGGGACGGCCTGCCGCCGCCCAGGCTTCCTTGGCCATGTCGAAGATCTGCTGGTGCCCCTCGCGGTCGCCAGGCATGGAGGTGCCATAGATTCCGTCCGCCCATTTGGCGGCGCGGGCGATCGCCTTGGGGCCCATCGCGCCGGCATAAAGCGGGATATTGGCGCCCTGCGGCGAGACCGGACCGACCTCTTCCGCGCCGTCCCACAGCGGCTCGCCGCGCCAGACCTTCTTCATCTCGGCCACCTGGTCATCCAGCCGCTGATGACGGTGGGTGAACGGCGCGCCGACCGCGCGATAGTCGTTCTCGCGCCCGCCGACGCCGACGGTCACCGACACCCGGCCGTTGGAGATCACATCCAGTGTCGCCGCCTCCTTGGCGGTCAGGACGGCCGAGCGCATCGGCAGGACATAGAGGGAGGAGATGATGCGGACGCGTTCGGTGACCGCCGCGGCGGCGGTCAGGATCGTGTTCATCTCGAAGGTATGGCCGGTCATCCGCTCGCCGCAGGACAGGCTGTCGAACGGTCCCTGGTCGATCTTGCGGGCCCAGGTCAGGATTCGCTCGCGATCGTAATCGCGCACCATGTACGGCATGCAGACACCGATCTTCATCGGTCTTCCTCCCGCTAAATCGATTTCGGACTTGAAGCTTACATAACGAGTTTAGCGCTACATGACTCCGGCGCGCAGCAGGTCATGGACGCTGACGATGCCGATAGGCTTGTCGTCATCGATCACGAACATGGCGGTGAAGGGGCGGTCACTCAAATTCATGATGCCCAGCGCCTCGGCCGCGAGCGCCTCGGGCTCGATGGTCTTGGGCGTCTTGGTCATCACGGTTCCGACCGGGGTGTCCATCAAAGCGGGGCCCATATGGCGACGCAGATCGCCGTCGGTGATGATGCCGACCAGCCGCCCGTCGCCGTCGATCACCCCGGCGCAGCCGAAGCCGTGCCGGGTCATGACCAGGATCGCCTGCGACATCGGCCGGTCCGGCGCGATCAGCGGCAGGCCCTCGGGCCCGTGCATCACGTCGGACACTTTGAGCAGGATCCGGCCGATCTGCCCGCCCGGGTGGAAGGTGCGGTACTCATCCTCGCTGAAGCCGCGCCGCTCCATCAGCGCCACCGCCAGCGCGTCGCCCAGCCCGATCATCATCGTGGTCGAGGTGGTGGGCGCCAGGCCCATGGGACAGGCTTCCGGCTCGCGCGGCAACACCAGCAGAAGGTCGGAGGCGCGGGCCAAGGTATTGTCGGCGCTGCCGGTCATCGCGATCAGCGGGATGGCGAAACGGCGCGAATAGGCCAGGATGGCGTCGAGCTCGACCGCCTCGCCGGAATTGGACAGCGCCAGCACCGCATCGTCGGTCGTGACCATGCCGAGGTCGCCATGGCTCGCCTCGCCCGGATGGACGAACATCGCCGGCGTGCCGGTGGAGGCCAGCGTGGCGGCGATCTTGCGGGCGACATGGCCGCTCTTGCCCATGCCGGTGACGACGACCCGGCCCTTGATGCCGTAGATCGCCTCGACCGCCTCGCTGAAGGCGCCGTCCAGCTGGGCGGCGACCGCGTGCAGCGCCTCCGCCTCGCGGTTCAGCACCCGGCGCGCGGTCGCGACGATCGACTCCTGGTCGGGCGCGTGGCGCTTCTGGGGTTGCGGTACGACTTGCTTGATGACGGTGGATTTGGCTGGCATGGGCGAACGATAGCCGCGCCGGGGAAGTGAGACAACCATACTGGGAATCGGTACTCAGAAACTCTATTGCGGACAGGCCGTATCCTATAACGGACGGAGAGGTAAACCCCTTCGCCCGCTTCCGTATCCAAATGGCTTGAATTGGGTTGAGGCGGCACCCGAAAGTGGTAGTTTGGGTGCAACGCAGAAAATTTGTCAGTGTGGAGTCGGTATGAAGACGCTTCGGATGGGTTTGCTGGCCGCGATGGTGATCCTGGCCGGCTGTACGATGATGAAGCCGAAGCACGCCGCCGCGCCGGCGCCGAAGCCGCAGAAAATCTACATCCTATTCTTCCACCCGTGGGATAACGCGCTGACCCCTGAGGCGAAGGTAATCGTCGATCAGGCCGCGGCTACGGTGAAGCAGACCGGCCCCTCCACAGTGGCGGTCGCCGGCTATACCGACAATGACGGCTCGGCCAAGGACAATTGGCGCCTGGCCAACCAGCGGGTGAAGACGGTGCGCGACGCGATGGTCGCTGACGGCATCGATCCCAAGCTGTTCCTCGACCTGCCGCTGGGCACGCCGGACGATTCGGCCGGCATGACCGGCGACCGGCGGATCGAGATCCGGCTGACCTACGGAAACTGATCAGCTTCGGGGCAGGCCGAGTCGGTCGGCCGCCCCATTCCCCGCGCGCTTGCCCAGCGCCAGGCAGGCGGTGAGCAGATAGCCGCCGGTTGTCACTTCCCAATCCAGCATTTCCCCGGCCGCGAAGGTACCGGGCAGGGCTGCCAGCATCAGCGACTCGGTAAGGCCTTCCCAGGCGATGCCGCCGGCGCTTGAGATCGCCTCTTCGATCGGGCGCGGTCCGTTGAGCGGCAGCGGCAAGGCCTTCAGCGCCCGGGCCAGCGCAGCGGGGTCGGCCAAGGTTTCCGGCGGGCAGAGTTCGCGGATCAGCCCGGCCTTGACCCCGGCGATGCCGACTGTGCGGCGCAGATGCTCGGCCAGCGAGCGGCTGCCGCGCGGCTGGCCCATCGCCTTGAGTACACGCTCGGGCGCGTGATCGGGCAGCAGATCGAGGGTCAGCTGGGCGGTCTTGTCATCCCGCAGCCGGGCCGACAGCGGATAGATGCCGCTGCCCTCGACCCCATGCGCGGTGATGACGAATTCCCCGCGATGGCGCGCCTCGCCAATCGACAGGACGACCGGCTTGACCGGCTGACCGGCAAAACGCTCGCGGAAATGGTCGCTCCAGCCGACGTCGAAGCCGCAATTGGCCGGCAGCAGCGGCGCTATTGTGATGCCGCGCCGGCTCAGCAGCTCAACCCAGGCCGCATCCGACCCCAGCCTCGGCCAGCTGGCCCCGCCCAGCGCCAGGACGGTCGCGCCGGCGGAAAATGCGGCCGGCCCGTCCGGCGTGTCGAAGGTGAGGCCGCCGGTTCCGTCCCATCCGGTCCAGCGATGGCGGACATGGAAACGCACGCCCGCGGCGCGCAGGCGCCTCAGCCAGGCGCGCAGCAGCGGCGCGGCCTTGAAATCGGTTGGAAAGACGCGGCCTGAGCTGCCGACGAAGGTCTCGATGCCGAGGTCCGCGGCCCAGGTGCGGATCGCGCCGGGATCGAAATCGGCGACGATCGGCTCCAGCCGCTCGCGCGCGGGGCCGAAGCGGCGCATGAAATTCGCGAGCGGCTCGGCATGGGTCAGATTGAGGCCGCTTTTGCCGGCCATCAGGAACTTGCGGCCGACCGACGGCATCGCATCGAACAGGTGGACGGATGCGCCGCGTCCGGCCGCGGCTTCGGCGGCCATCAGCCCGGCGGGACCGCCGCCGATCACGGCGACGGTGGCCGATGTCATTATCCGCCCTTCGTCATCTACCAGCGGGCGTTATCCGCCAGCTCCGCCCCGCGAGAGCATGATCGCAATCGCGGCGACGCCGATCACCACGCAATAGATGGCGAAGGGGCGCAGCATCTTGACCTCGGTCGCCTTGAAATAGCGGGTCAGGAAGGCGACGCTCAGATAGGCGAAGACGGCGGCGACCAGGCCGCCGGCCAGCGACTTGGTCATATAGTCGGCGACATCATTGCCGTATTTGACCTTGTCCAGCACCTTCGGCACCTCCAGCAGGCCGGCGCCCAGGATGATCGGCGTCGCCAGCAGGAAGGAGAAATGCGCCGCCGCCTCGGGGGCAAGCTTGCGATGCAGCCCGGCGATGATGGTGACGCCCGAGCGGGAGATGCCGGGGATCAGCGCGAAGGCCTGGGTGATGCCGATGATCAGCGCATCGGAGAAGGTCAGCGCCTCGATCGGCTTGCCTTCCGGCGATTCCAGTCCGGCCGACTTCAGGCGATGGCGGCGGTCGCCGACGAACAGGACGATGCCGTTGACGACCAGGATGGCGGCAGCCAGGGTTGGCACCGCGAACATGGTGCGCAGCGTGTGGTTCAGCGCGGCGCCGGCGATGGCCGCCGGCACTGTGCCGACGATCAGCAGCAGGATCAGCCGGCGCAGCGCCGGACGCTCGGCCGCGTCGCCGGCGCCGACCAGCGCCAGCAGCAGCTTGATCCATTCGCGCCAATAAAAGATCAGCAGCGCCGCGGCGGTGCCGAGATGCAGGATCACAAGAAAAGGCAGCAGGCCCGGCCCCTTGGGGTCGATCGGCCACAGCAGGACGCCGGGGATGACGACCGCGTGCCCCAGGCTCGACACGGGGAAAAGCTCGGTGATGCCCTGGAGAATCGCCAGGGCGATGACTTGCAGATAGCTAAGCAGCATATGTCCCTCTTCCGGAGTCCGTTAACCGGTCCTGCGGCCACCTTAACGGCTAGCCGAGTCCGATGCCACAACACTGGCTGTGACGTGTGTGTGCCACGATAACGTCGCGAAAATGCCCCGAAAGCGTGAGATACTGGAACTATCATCCTGGTTATCGGGCTTTGCGGATGGTCACGTGCGGGCCGTCCGGGTAGGGTGGATCTTGCAGGAACGGGAGAACGGTTTGACGGCCAGAACCGGCGGACGAACAACCGGCAGACTGACAATCGGCGCAGGCGTGGGGTTCGCCTTGATGCTGGCTGCCGCATCCGCGTCGGCCGCACCGCCACCGCCCGTCCAGACGATCCAGCTTTCCATCGGCGGCGGTACCGTCGACAGCGCCGCCTATCATTGGAGTTCCGCCCTGGCGGAGGTTCTGTCCCGTCCGCCCGGCCTGCCCGAGTGCGACCCCACCGGCCCGTGCGGGGTTCCGGGCGTGATCGCCGGCGCGCAGACCTACGACACCAGCCAGGCACTGCTGAGCGCCCTGACCGACAATCGCATCGCGACCGCCGTCGTTCCGTCCCTGCCGCTGTTCCGGCTGCGCTGCGCGGTGCCGAAGGGACAGAGCGCGCCGGCGGTGACGGCGCTCAAGGTGCTTTATCGCCAGCCGCTGTATCTGGTGGTGCGCGGGGGCACCGGGGCGATCGCCAAGCCCGCCGACTGGGCGAAAAAGACGGTCGCCATCGGTCCGGCGGGCAGCGACTCGGAGCTGCTGACCCTGGCGCTGCTCGACGCCTATAAAATTCCCCGCGCCAAGGTGAAGCTGGTGCGCTCGCCCGCCGCCACCCAGGTCGAGGCGCTCAGCAACGGCACCGCCCATGTCGGGGTGTTCCTGGGCCATGTCTTCGACCGGCAGATCGGCGACCTGATCGCCAAGGGCTTTACCCTGATGTCGCTGCCCGACACGCCGGAGCGGGCGAAGCTGGTGCAGAGCCTGCCGGTGTTCGAGGCCAGCGCAATCCCGCCCGGCACCTTCCCCGGCCTGCCTGCGATTTCGAACCTGGCGCAGCCGGTGGTTTGGGTTGCCGGTCCCAATATCGACGCCAAGCTGGCGGAAAAATTGGTGACGGCGACGTCCGAGCCCCACAATCGCAACCGCATCGCCGGACTGGTCGGGCCGGTCACGGCGGTGCCCGACGCAGTGGCGTTCAGCCATCTGCCGGCCCCGCTGTCGGAGGGTGCGCGGAAGGTCGCCTTGGCCGAGAATCAGCCCATCGACGTGGTGAACTGTCCTTCCGAAACAGGGCAGCTGGCGGGCGCGAAATCGGCGGATAAACAGCCCTAGGTTGTGCGGCAAGCATCCCTGACCCGCCAAGATCGCACGGCTGGATTGGCGGGAAGCGGACATATCAATGCCCGCATCGTATATTTTTTGAGGAAATCAAATGATCATCGGTGTTCCGAGGGAGATCAAAACGCTGGAATTTCGTGTCGGCCTGGTGCCTGACGCGGTCAGCGAGCTGGTCCAGGCCGGCCACAAGGTGCTTGTCGAAACCCATGCCGGCGACGGCATCAGCGTGGACGATGAAGAATATCAGCGCGTCGGCGCAGAGATCATGGCGACGCCGAAGGAGATCTTCGCCGCCGCCGACATGATCGTGAAGGTGAAGGAACCGCAGGCGCCGGAGGTGAAGATGCTCCGCCCCGGCCAGGTGCTGTTCACCTATCTCCATCTCGCCGCCGACGAGATCTTGACGAAGGACCTGGAAAAGACCGGCGCAGTCTGCATCGCCTATGAGACGATCACTGACAATCACGGCCATCTGCCGCTGCTGCAGCCGATGAGCGAGGTCGCCGGCCGCATGTCGGTCCAGGTCGGCGCGCACTGCCTGGAGAAAGAGGCCGGCGGTTCGGGCATCCTGCTGGGCGGAGTCCCCGGCGTTCCGGCGGCCCAGGTGGTCGTGCTGGGCGGCGGCACGGTCGGCACCAACGCCATCCGCATGGCGGTCGGGATGGAGGCGCAGGTTACCGTCATCGATCGGTCGATCCAGCGCCTGCGTGAGCTGGACGACATGTTCGGCAGCCGTATCCAGACGGTCTATTCGACGCCGGACACCGTTGCCCGCGCGGTCGCCAAGGCCGACCTCGTCATCGGCGCCGTGCTGATTCCGGGCGCCGCGGCCCCGCGCATCGTCAATCGCCAGATGCTGCGCGCCATGCGTCGCGGCTCGGCTTTGGTGGATGTTGCGATCGACCAGGGCGGCTGCTTCGAGACCTCGCGTCCGACGACCCACGCCAACCCGACCTATGTCGAGGAAGGCGTCGTCCATTACTGCGTCACCAACATGCCGGGCGCGGTGCCGCGCACGTCGACCTTCGCCCTCAACAACGCGACCCAGCCCTTCGTCATGGCGCTGGCCAACAAGGGCTGGCGCAAGGCGCTGGCGGACAATATCCACCTGCTGCGCGGGCTGAATGTCTGCCAAGGCCGCCTGACGAATGACGAGGTCGCCGCCGCCTTCGGGCGCACGGCGACAGCGCCGGCGGACCTGCTGGCGGCTTAATGCTACATGGCATCGAATGGCATTTTCTGCCATTCGATGCCATTATCTCTGCAATGGAGATGTACCATGCAGAGTATGAACATTTCATTGCCTGAACCGCTGAAGGAATTCGTCGACCATCAGGTCGCCGAAGGCCGCTACAGCAGCGCGAGCGAATATGTACGAGAGCTCATTCGGGCGGATGAGAAGCGAAAGGCGGAGGAGCGTCTTGAGGCGCTCTTACTGGAAGGCCTAAACAGCCCCGAGACGGAGCTGAGGCCTGAAGACTGGGCCGATATCCGCAAGCAGGCGTTGGCAAGATTCGAAGCGCGAAAAAGCCAAAACTGATGCGGCGCGTCCTTTTAAGGACGGTGGCACGGCAGGATCTTACGGACCACTACGTTTATCTGGCCGAGAGCGCAGGTGACACGGTGGCCGAAAGATTTTCTGGCCAACGCGGACTCGAGTTTTAGGAATCTCGCTGATTGGCCTGATATGGCGACGCCGCTAAGGACCCGATCGCCGGAGTTGGCCGGCATCCGGAAGTGGCGTGTCAAAGGCTTCGAGAATTTCCTGATTTTCTATGAGACGCGCGTGGATGCCATTTCGATCGTACGCGTCCTGCATGCCGCTCAGGATTGGTGGCAGTTGCTGGATATAGAAAACTAGATGGCGGGGCCTTCTGAATTGTAGGATGGGTAGAGCATAGCGAAACCCATTGGGTTGTGCGCCCGATGATGGGCTTGTGTTGCTCTACCCATCCTACGAAATCACCCTCACTCCGCCGCCATCAGCCTGGCTGGCGCCGGCGCATGCACTGTCGCCCCGCCATGCTGGGTCAGCTTACGGTTGCCCGTCAGCCGGCGCAGCACGACGTAGAAGATCGGGGTCAGGAACAGGCCGAACAGGGTCACGCCCAGCATGCCGCCGAAGACGGCGGCGCCCATGGCATTGCGCATCTCCGCACCCGCGCCGGTCGACAGCACCAGCGGCAGCACACCCATGATGAAGGCGGCCGAGGTCATCAGGATCGGCCGCAGGCGCAGGCGGCTGGCCTCGATCGCCGCCTGGATCGGGGTGCGGCCGGCGAATTCCAGCTCGCGGGCGAATTCCACGATCAGGATCGCGTTCTTGGCCGACAGGCCGACCAGCACGATGAGGCCGATCTGGGTGAAGATGTTGTTGTCGCCCCCGGTCAGCCACACGCCCAGCATCGCCGCCAGCTGCCCCATCGGCACGATCAGGATGATCGCCAGCGGCAGGGTCAGGCTTTCATACTGGGCGGCCAGCACCAGGAAGACGAGCAGGATTGCCACCGGAAAGACCAGGATCGCCGAGTTGCCGGCCAGGATCTGCTGCTGGGTCATGTCGGTCCATTCGAACTTGAACCCCTTGGGCAAGGTCTCATTGGCGATCCGGGTCACGGCGGCCTGGGCCTGGCCCGAGCTGTAGCCCGGGGCCGCGCCGCCATTGATGTCGGCGGACAGGAAGCCGTTATAGCGCATCGCCCGTTCAGGCCCGGCCGAGAGCTTCACCTTCAGCAGGGCCGACAGCGGCACCATCTCACCGGTCGCCGAACGGACCTTCAGCTGGCCGATATCGTCCGGCCGGGCGCGGAAGGGCGCGTCGGCCTGGACCCGCACCGTGTAGGTGCGGCCGAACTTGTTGAAGTCGTTGACATAGAGCGAGCCCAGATAGACCTGCATCGTCTCGAAGATGTCCGGGATCGCGACCTGGAGCTGGCGCGCCTTGGTCCGGTCGATATCGGCATAAAGCTGCGGCACGTTCACCTGGAAGCTGGAGAACAGGCCGGCCAGTTCCGGCGCTTGCCGGGCCTTGGCCAGGAACGCGTTGGTCGCCTGGTCCAAGGCGGCATAGCCCTGGCCGCCGCGATCCTCGATCTCCAGCTTGAAGCCGCCGATCGTGCCCAGGCCCTGGACGGGCGGGGGCGGGAAGACGCCGATGGTGGCGCCTTTGATCGCGGCGAACTTCTGGTTCAGCCGCTGGGCGATGGCCGGCCCGTTCTCGGCCGCGCTCTTGCGCTCATCGAATGGCGTCTCGGCCAGGAAGACCACGGCGGAGTTTGAGCTGTTGGTCAGCCCGTTGACCGACAGGCCCGGGAACTGAACGGCGGCCTGCACCCCCGGCTCCTTGAGCGCGATCTCGCCGACCTGGCGGACCACCTCCTCGGTGCGGTCCAGGCTGGCGCCGTCGGGCAGCTGAATGACGGAGACGAGATACTGCTTGTCCTGCACCGGCACGAAGCCGCCCGGGACGGCACCGAAGAGCAGCACGGTGGCGCCGGCCAGCGCGGCATAGAGGCCGAGCATGATCGCCTTGCGGCCCAGGGTCCGCTTCACGCCGCCGCTATAGGCCTCGGCGCCGCGGGCGAAGACGCGGTTGAAGCCGCGGAACAGCCAGCCGAAAGCGAAGTCGATTGCCTTTGTCAGCTTGTCCTTGGGCTCGTCATGGCCTTTCAGCAGCAGGGCGGCCAGGGCAGGCGACAGGGTCAGCGAATTCACCGCCGAGATCACGGTCGAGGCCGCGATGGTCAGCGCGAACTGGCGGTAGAACTGGCCCGTCAGGCCGTTGATGAAGGCCAGCGGCACGAACACCGCGATCAGCACCAGGGCGATGGCGACGATCGGGCCCGAGACCTCTCGCATGGCGGCATAGGTCGCCTCGCGCGGACTGAGACCGCGTTCGATATTGCGTTCCACATTCTCGACCACGACGATCGCGTCGTCGACGACGATGCCGATGGCCAGCACCAGCCCGAACAGGGACAGCGCGTTGATCGAGAAGCCGAAGACATGCAGCAGCGCGAAGGTGCCGACGATCGATACCGGCACCGCCAGCAGCGGGATGATCGAGGCGCGCCAGGTCTGCAGGAACAGCACCACCACCAGCACGACCAGCGCCACCGCCTCGAACAGCGTATGGACGACGGCGCTGATCGATGCGCGGACGAACTGGGTGGTGTCATAGACGATCTGATAGTCGACGCCCTCCGGCATCGACTCCTTGACCTCCTCCATATTGGCGCGGACCTGGTTGGCGATCTCGATCGCGTTGGAGTTCGGCGCCTGGAAGATGGCGATGGCGACCGCCTGCCCGTTATCGAGCAGGGAGCGCAGCGCATAGTCCGACGCGCCCATCTCGATCCGGGCGACGTCGCGCAGCCTTGTCACGCGGCCGTCGGCGTCGGTCTTGACGATGATGTCGCCGAACTCCTCCTCCGACTGCAACCGGCCCTGGGCGTTGACAGCGAGCTGGAATTCCAGCCCCGGCACATTAGGCGAGGCGCCGACTGAGCCGGCGGCTGCCTGGATGTTCTGCGACTGGATCTCCTTCACCACGTCGCCGGCCGACAGGCCGCGCTCGGCCACCTTCTGCGGGTCGAGCCAGACGCGCATGGCATAGTCGCCAGAGCCGTTGAGCTGTACCTCGCCGACGCCGGAAATCCGCGACAGCCGGTCCTTGATGTTCAGCACCGCGTAATTGCGCAGATACTTCATGTCATAGCGGTTGTTGGGCGAGATCAGGTGCACGACCATCATCAGGTTGGGCGAGCTCTTGATCGTGGTGACGCCCAGCGCCCGCACTTCCTGAGGCAGGCGGGCCTCGGCCTGGTTCACCCGGTTCTCGACCAGCTGCTGCGCCAGGTCGGGATCGGTGCCCAGTTTGAAGGTGACGGTGATCGTCTCCAGCCCGTCCGTGTTGGCCTGGCTGCCCATATAGATCATGCCCTCGACCCCGTTGATCGCCTCCTCGATCGGCGTCGCCACCGTTTCGGCGATCACCTTCGGGTTGGCGCCGGGATACTGGGCGCGGACGACGACCGAGGGCGGCACCACCTCGGGATATTCCGAGATCGGCATCACCGGCAGCGCCAGCGCGCCCATCAGGAAGATCAGCATCGACAGAACGCCGGCGAAAATCGGACGGTCGATGAAAAATTTGGACAGATTCATGGCGTTCTCCAGTGAAGGAGTTAGAAAAGATTATTTAGAAAGAATGGCTTAGCGCTGAGTCAGCTCAGTCTTATCCATCGGCACCTCCGACGGGGCGACCAGCGCGCCGGGGCGGATGCGCTGCAGGCCTTCGACGACGACGCGCTCGCCGGGATTGAGGCCGCTGGCGATCACCCTGAGGTTGCCGTTGAGCGCACCCAGCGTCACCTCGCGGTAGGCTGCCTTGTTGTCGGCGTCGACCACGATGACGAAGCGCTTGTCCTGATCGGTGCCGAGCGCCCGCTCACTGACCGCGACAACCGGCTGGCTCTTGGCCGCGCCCATGCGCAGGCGGGCAAACTGACCGGGGATCAGCATGCCGTTCGGATTGTCGAACTGGGCGCGCAGCCGGACCGTGCCGCTCTGCGCATCGACGCGATTGTCTATCAGCTGAAGATGGCCGTGGATCGGCGTACCGTCGGCGGTCGCCATGTCGACCGGGATACGATCGAGCTGACCGACACGGGCGGTGTTCGGGTCCAGCATCTTCAGGGCATCCGTAACGGTCTGCTCGTCGGCGTCGAAGCTGGCATAGATCGGGTCGACCGACATCAGGGTGGTCAGCACCGGCGAGGCCGGGCCGGCGGCGATCAGGTTGCCGACCGTGATCTCGATCTTGCCGACCCGGCCGGACACCGGGGCGCGGATTTCGGTATAGCCGAGATTGAGCCTGGCGGCCTGAAGGTCGGCCTGGGCGGCGCGCAGACTGGCCTCGGCCTCACGCGCGGCATTGACCCGCTGGTCGACGCTGGACTGCGAGATGGCGCCGGCGCTCATGCCGATCAGCTGGTGACCGCGCTCCTCCTCCTTGCGTGACCAGGCGACTTGGCTCTGCGCCGAAGTGACGCGAGCGGCGGCAGCATCGACCGCGGCCTGGTAGGGGGCCGGGTCGATCACGACCAGAAGGTCGCCCTGCTTGACGAGCGCGCCCTCGCGGAAATGGATCTCCTGCACCGCGCCGGCGACGCGGGAGCGAAGCTCGACCCGCTCGACGGCCTCCAGCCGGCCGGAGAATTCGTTCCAGGCGACCGCATCCTGGGATTTGACGATCGCGACCGAAACCGGCACCGCCTGGACGGCCGGGGTCGGGCCGGAACCCCGGGCATTGTGGGGCGACAGGGCGAAGGGCGCCGCGATCGCGGCGCCGATGCCCAGAGCAATGGCCGAACCGAGAAAACGCTGACGGAATGTAGTGGTGCTCATGATGCTATCCGTTGGGTTGGATCAAGCTGTCTGGATGCGAAGCCCGTGGCCCCTGTGCGGAGCGGCGGTCTTCGCCAAGAAATCGGTGAACAGGGTGCGCAGGCGCGGCACCCAGCCGGGTTCGGTCTCGAACGGCCACTGCAGCGCATTGGGCCAGTCGGTCGGTGCGGCGAGCACATGGTCGTCGACCGTGACGCCGCAGGCGCGCAGCCGCTCGACATAGCGCAGGCTTTCATCGCGCATCGGATCGTCCTCGGCGGTGATGATCAATGCCGGCGGCAGGCCGTAGAGACGCTTGGCGCCGAGCGGCGAGGCATAGGGGTGGGCGGCCTTCTCGGCCGAGCCCAGATAGCAGTGCCAGCCTTCGGCCCATTTGCAGCCGGCTGCGCCGGCATCGGCATCGCGAATCGACTGGGTGCCCAGGCACGGGTCCAGCATCGGCGACAGCAAGATCTGGCCGGCGAGCGGCGGGGTCTGCTGGTCGCGCGCCATCAAGGCGAGCCCGGCCGCCAGATTGCCGCCGGCTTCCTCGCCTGCGACATACATCTGGCAGTGCTTGATCGTCGGGCAGGTGCGATAGACGAACTGCAGCGCCTCGAACGCGCCTTCCAGGGTGTGAGGGAACGGGTTGCCCGGCGCGATCGGATAATCGACCGAGCCGACTGTTGCGCCGGCATCGGCCAGCAGATCGGCTACCGTGCGGCCGGTCTCGACCGAGCCGCAGGTGAAGGCGCCACCATGCAGATGCAGCACGAACGGCGTCGCCTTGCCTTCGTTAGGCTGGTGATGGACGCGGAAGCGCATCGGCCCGAACCGATCGCTCTGCATCCACTCTTCTGTCCATTCGCGGGTCATGATCGTCGGCATATGGCGGTTATGGCGATGCAGCTGAGATAAGTGTTCCGATCAGGCGCATAAATAGCGTATGTATGACTTCATTTTTTCCACCTGTGTATAATCTGATTGTGTTTGAGCGGGGCGTTTCGTGGATCAGTTGGCGGCGATGCGGGCATTCGTGCGGGTGGTGGAGGCGGGATCGTTTACCCGCGCGGCCATTTCCCTCGACACGCCTAAGCCGACGGTGACCAAGCTGATCCAGACTCTGGAGCAGCATTTGCGGACCAAGCTGCTCAACCGCACCACCCGCCGCGTCACGGTTACGCCCGATGGCGCCGCCTATTACGAACGGGCGGTGCAGCTGATCGCCGATATCGACGAACTGGACGGCAGCATGGCAGCGGCGCAGACCCGGCCGAAAGGAAAGCTGCGCATCGACATGTCGGGCGCGGTGGCGCAGCTGATCATCGTGCCTGCCCTGCCGAAATTCTTCGAAGCCTATCCCGATATCCAGATCGATTTCGGCGTCTCGGATCGTGTGACTGACCTGATCAGCGAGAATGTCGACTGTGTGCTGCGCGGCGGCGAGCTGCTCGACCAATCCCTGATCGCCCGCAAGCTGTCGGACATGCCGATGATCACCTGCGCCGCGCCGTCCTATCTCGCCCGCATGGGCGAACCGAAGCATCCGGACGATCTTGAGACCGGCCATCAGATGGTCAATTTCTTCAGTTTGCGCACCGGGCGCATCGTCTGCTTCGACTTCGCGCGCGGTAATGAGCATCTTGAGATCGAAGGGCAGCATAAGGTGACGGTGAACGAGGGAACTTCCTATGTCTCAGCGCTCGTGGCGGGGCTCGGCATCGGGCAGTCGCCTAAATTCATGATCGACCCGTATCTGGTGACTGGACAGTTGCGCCAGATCCTGCCCGACTGGGCGGTCCAGCCGCTACCGCTCCATGTCGTCTATCCGCCCAACCGGCATCTCAGCAATAAGCTCAGGGTATTCGTCGACTGGGTTGCCGGGCTCTTTCCCGGGGGCGCGGTACCGGCCCGCTAAGGGCGCTTCTAGCGTACGTTTTTGCGGGCTGCGACGCGCCGGGCATTTGCCATTCCGCTCGCGTCACGATAGTAGGACGGACGCACTGCCCGACCACAGACGTCCGAGATAGAAACGATGCCAGAGATTTTCGTCACCGACCGCCATGGGACCGAATTCGCGGTCGATGCCACCAACGGTTTCACCCTGATGGAAGTCATTCGCGACGAAGGAAAATTCGAGCTCGCCGCGATCTGCGGCGGCATGATGTCGTGCTCGACCTGCCATGTGTATGTCGACGATGCCTGGAAGGCGCAGATGCCGCAGATCACCCGCGACGAGCGTGAGCTGCTGGAAGAGTCGGCGCATTACCAGCCCGACAACTCGCGGTTGAGCTGCCAGATCGAGATCAAGCCGGAACTGGCCGGCCTCAAGGTCGTCGTCGCGCCTGAGGACTAATTTCCCAGGGCTAACCTAAGTTCAATTCCTTCAGCGCCGCATCCGCCCTCGCGCGGACGGCGTCGAATGTCGTCTGGCGCAGCAGCTTGCCGTTGCGGTAGACCGGGGTCAGCCGGTTGTCACGTGCCTCGGCGGCGGGCACGGTGCGCCAGCCTTGTGCGTCGTGGATCAGCGCCTGGCGGCCTTTCTTCGACACTTTCGCGTGGTCGGTCACCGGGTCCTTGTAGACGTCCCGCCAGAAGCCGTTGATCTTGATGGCCGAGGCCTTCATCGCCCATTTCTGCGTATCGCGGTCGAGTTTCTGCAACAGGCCGCCACCCATGCCGAAGGCGATGTTGTCGGCCGAGAATTTCGCTCCGGTCAGGGTTTTCAGCACGGCATCGATCGCGTCCAGGTCCATGCCGTCGCCCTGGATGATGCGGACGCAGGGATTCAGCACCGCATAGCCGGCCTTGTTGGTGGTGGTGCCGAAGGCATCCGCCAGCCGACGCGCCACCTCGACCACGACCTCCGCCGGATTGCCGCTGTCCGGCCGCACGATCAAGGTCGCGCCGCTACGCAGCACCTCGTCCTTCAGCGCCTTGCCCCACACTTCGCTGACGGCGTTGAACACGTCATAGCTGTCTGAGACCACGGCCACGGGCTTTCCCGGCTTGGCGAAGCGGGCGATCATGTTGGCGTAGGCGTCGGCCTCGCGCTCGCGGCCCCAGCTGGTGATCGTCGAATGCTCGGCTGCGGGGATCGAAAACCCGGCCATCGCCGCGCCGTAATAGCGGCGCGCGCCGACGAGAGCCGACACCGTGTCGGTGCCCTGGAAATTCACCAGATGGGCCATCCCGCCCAGCATCGCGCTTTCCAGGCTGGAAACGCCGCGCGCACCGAAATCATGCAGCTTGAAGGGAATCTCCCCGTCCGGATCGTCCGATGTCCGGTCCAGGTGGCGGCGGATGATCCGCTTTGCCTCGAAGGACAGGGTGGCGACGCTGGTCGGGTACCAGATCGCGCGGAGCAGCGCCGTCTCGATATAGGTGGTCACCCAGGCCAGCTCCCGGTCGGTGTTGCGGACCTGGACCAGCACATTGTGGGTTGGGATGACCTCGCCTTCCTCGGCCGCGACGATCTCGATCGGCAGCAGCCCGCCATGCTCGTTGACGATGCGAAGCCACCCGGCCTGGTTGAAGGGCAGGCCGTGCGTGGTCAGCAGCGCCTCGGCTTCGCTGACATCGTCGTAGGTGATGGGGCAGAGCAGATATTGCTTGATGAAGGCCTGCAGGCCGAAGAACACGGTGTGGGGAAAGCGGCCGCCGCGGCTTTCGATATAGGCGGAAATTTCCTCCGTTCCCGGCGGATATTGCAGGAAATGGCTCGCCTTATAGCTGTCGGTATTGAGGATCAGGTTGTCCAGGAATCCATGCATGACCGGCCTTCCGATGGCGACGACGCTGGAAACGCCTGGGCGGCGCAAATCGCTCCGACGTTGCGGAGGATTTCTTAACCGGTAATATGGCTGGAAGCGACAGGCGGCGGTTGGTGGAGCTAGGCGGGATCGAACCGCCGACCTCATCATTGCGAAGGTTGATCGCTGTCTCTGTGATCATTGGGCTTTTTCCTTCTTTTTGCGCTTCTGCACCGGAATCTTCCCAACATCGTCATCGAGAAGGCTTACCGCGGCGGCCAGGTGGTCGGGCGCCAGGTGGGAATATCGCATCACCATGGCCAGGGTCCTGTGCCCCAGCAGCTCGGCCAGCGTGCGGAGCGGGACGCCCTTGATCGCCAACCAGCTGGCGAAGGTGTGGCGTAACGTGTGGGGGCTGGCCGTCGGCCGCATGACCGGCTTCTTGTCCTGCATCACTATTTTGCCGTCAGGGCCGCGCACGGGTTCGCAGATGCCGGCCTTGATGCAGGCAGTGCGCCAGGCGGTCTTGATCTGCCCGCCGCCGCCGATCCGTTCACGATAGGCGTGACCTTCTTCCGTGCGAAAGACGGCGCCCTCGCGGACCTTCTTCTTCGGATCCGGGAAGGGCAGGTTGGCCAGTGCCTCGAATGCCTTGGTGTTCAGGCTGCATCCGCGCGATTCGCCGTTCTTCGTCTCAAGGAAGACGACGCGCCGCCGATCGAGATCGACCTGCTCCCAGTCCAGGTACAACGCCTCGGAAAGCCGCGCGCCGGTGTTCAGCATGAAGATGATCAGCGGCTTCAGATGGGCCGCAGCCGCGGTGATCAAACGATCGGCCTCGGCGTGCGATAGGAAGCGCGTTTTCTGGTTCTTGATCTTCGGCCGGCGGAATCTGGTCGTGACGCCTGCATGGCGAAGCACCGCGACCAGCGGCGCGATCGTCGCACGGGAAACCGTCGCGGGCTTTGCGCCTGGGTGGCGCACCGTGACGTAGGCATCGATCGCAGCCTGGTCGATCTCGGACAGTCGCCGAAGGCCGAAATGCTTCGCCAGCGGCACAAGCCAGTAACGCGTATCTTGTGACCGGCCGGCCTCGGCTAAGTAGCCTTTCACTGCCTGGGCGAAGAGGGGTTCGCTCTCGCTTGCTGGCGCGCCATGGATACTACGTTCGAGCAACTCCGCTTCGATTTTGACCGCGAGCTCTTCGGCTGCGCGTCGGTTAGAAGTTCCAGCACTTCGGTCAACAGGGATTCCCCTGACTGTCCCGCGGATGCGGAAATTCGGCGATCTTTTGTTGGGCGGTGTGACGTGGAGGGGCATCGGGTGCGCTCCAAAAGTTCAGCTATGTCGGTATCGGTCATAAGGATGGAACGGCCGACCTTGCGGTGACAACCGTATTTCACGAGCGCAGCCCGTAGGGCTTTCTTCCCGATGTGCATGATGGCGGCGGCTTCCTCGAGCGTATGGACGGCGGAAATTGAGATCGCGTTCATCATCCGCCCTGCTGCTGGCGTGGTTCGGCAATGAAATAGGGCATGACCGGCGGCGGCCGCATCTGGGCCAGCAGGCCACCAAGCGCCGCCTGGGCGAGGCCGTTTCCTGCGTTCTGTGTGATCGCCATGGTTATCGCCGAGGCGTAGTCGCGCCCGGTGCCGGTGATCGGCAGGCTAAGCGTGAGTGCGACGCGGGGCAGGCGCTTAGGGCGAGGCGCCGTCATGAATTGACGATCCGCATCTTGGCGATGACCTGGTCAGCAGCCTCACCGATAGAGATGAAGCGATCGACGCGCCGGCCGCCCTCTACCAGCTGGGCCTGTAGCCGGTCGATCAGATCGAGCAGCCATGCGGTATCGGCGGCCGTCGCGCCGTGCGTACGAATTTCGTGCAAGCGTTCTTCGACAGCCGCCGACATGGTTACGCAGCCTCCTTCAGATCGGCTTCGGATATCTCGGCTGTTGCGCGATCCAGGCCGGCAAGGACGGACGTGAGAACCTCGGCTGTATCGTAGCGCTTAAGGTCGTCGGCATCTTGATCGAGCAGGAGACGGATCTTAGCCGCTGCTCCGACCGGGCCCGTCACCCGGGCAATGCGTATCGCCTCTTCGAGACAGCCGAGCCGGAGGTAAAGCTGATCGCCTATCTCGTCTTGGGTCCCGTCTTCATTTGACAGTGCGTCGACGGTGCGCCAATGCCAAGCCCGGTAGGCGATAACTACCCGCACAGCCTCGGCAACATCCTGGTCGTTCCACTCTGAGAAGCGAAACAGCACGGCCTCGGCAGCTTCCTGATACGGACAGGCCGGGACGGCCAATGCGTTAGCATCTGCGGCGAGATGGCCGACTATCGTGTCGAAGTATGCCAGCTCGTCTTCGCAATCCTGGTCGATCTTGTCCCGAAGATACCTGAGCCGTGCGGCCGCATCGGCTGTTCCTGTCAACGGGGCGGCGAAAACAGCATCTTGGAATTCCGTAAAGTGCTCCCACCACAATCCGACCTCTCGGATACTAACCTCGGCGGGCGTTTCCTCGGGTTCCGGGCAGTTCGTATTTCTGTACAATTCCAGGATCGTCAGCGCGCGATCCGCGTCGAATGTCGACCATTTTCCGGCCTTCGACATCAATCCCTCAATGGCTGAGTCAAAGGGCGTTGGTGGGCGCTTGACGTCGATAAATGGTACGCGTGCCATGATTATGCGGCCTCCTTCAGTGTTTCGGTCGCGGTGATGGCCTGAATCGGCGTCGAGGCTCGAGCAGCTTCGTCGAAGTGCTTCACCAGCTTATTGAGCAGCCGCCGTTCATGGTCATGGCCCTCGTACACCTCGTGCAGCATCATGCGCGCGATAGCTTTGCCGCCGATGGGGTCGACGACCTTGGCGCGATCGATGGCGTCGCGAAGGCGCCGATAAAACGCATAGTTGAGATCGTTGATCGTGTTCGACGTAACGGTGTCCATGCCGGTTGGCGGCCAGACCTTTTCGAGGGCGATGCAATAGGTGACGGCGTTGTTGAGGTCTTTGCCGGACCAGTGGCCGACCCGCCTCAGTAAGTCTTCGATGCGAGCGTCATAGCGGGTGCGGGGGCGGGTGATGTTTGAGATGGATTCGGTGCTCACGGTGACCTCCTGGTCGATTGAGGGAGATTGGGGATTAGCCTCGCGCGCAGCGCGCATGCGTGGGCCTGCACGCGCGAGGGTTACAACGGAGTTAGGCGGCGTGGCGAAGTGACATCGCCAGGTCCGGCTGTTTCTGTGAGCTTGCTGCTCGGAGGATACCGTCGAGATCGCGCTTGGTCCGCTCGACAGCCCACCTGCCGCCGCCTGTCTGTTGGACGAACAGCAGTTTGGCGCGGAACCCACGGACGCTCGAAACTCGGGTTGCGAGTGCGCGGTGCCGGAGTTCGCTCAACTGAACCTCGACGCGCTGCCTTGGCCAATCGATTCCAAAGGGGGCGGGCCCCAGTTGTGCGATCCACTTCTTCAGCTTCTGGTGCAGGCGGGCGAGGCGGAAGAACGAAGCATCGTCAGCCGTGTAGTTGGCGATTGCCGCTTTGATCTGGCGGTCCAAAGGCGATACGAGGGAGGGCACAAAGACCCAGGACGAGGTTGTGAGGTCGAATGTCCAGAATTCCCCACGAATGGACGCGATGTGATTCATCACGCCCAAAGCATTGTCCTGGATGCATTCCAGTAGCCATTGGGGTGCCGATCTACCGGCGCCTCGTGCCTCCAGCACGAACCAATTTTTGCTGTCCCAGCGAAGCTCGAGACGTCCGTCCGTGATCTTCTCGAAATGCCGCACCATCTTCTCTGCGGAGATGCATGCGTACTTCTTGGGCCGTTTTGCGGTCGATCGGCGGGTGGTGTGTAGAGGGTGAACCTGGAACTCGCGTGTATATGGGCAAAACAGTGTCCCGGTGATCGCAGGCGGCCGTGCCAGTTCAGACTGGAGATAGCTGTCGAGGCCGAACTCGGCGATCAGCGACGGGGCGAGGCCGCCATGATTATGGATGAGGCGGTTAACTTCGGATTTGGGTGTGGTCGGCTGGTGAAGTGCGGCAAACGGGTCGGGCGCGGAAAACTCCTCGACTGCAAGCTGCGCATAGTAGAAATCGTCTGGCGCCGCTTTCTCGTGACCGCGGCAGCCGGCGATCGTGAAAGAGAACCCATCCGCGCAGTGTATGCGCATCGGGATCGACCGCTTCTCGCGGCCGTCCAGCCGCTCCAACTCGACGGGGTTCTGGCTGTAGTAGCGATAAAGCATAACCTCCAGGACGCGACCGATGATCTTTGGGGCAGGTTCAGGGCTCTGAGGTAGGGCTGGCTTCCACGACAGCTCCCGACGATTGGCAGGCCGCAGAAGCGATCCGCTCACCTGGCGCGCGGTATTCTCCCATCCGGGGAACTTGATCAGATTGTCGCCGTAGATATGGCCAACAACGATCCCGTAAATGCCTTCCGGCCAGTCCTGAAGATAACGGACTTTGGTGCCCACAGAGAACAGGGTCCGTGGAGGCGTGTCGGTGGCGTCAACGTGGTCGGAATCTTGAGAGGCGCAGGTGGGTGCTTGATCGAGCATAGTAATCTCCCTTTCTGGAATGACGTCAGGCCTGCTGAATGCAGGCTTCTCCTGCATGACGCAGTGCGGTTGTCGCGGAGTTGTCGCTACTGGCGAGAAGCTGCGCATAGACGCGCCCGCCGTGGGCCAGCCGGGTATTCTCACTCGACGTACCTCGGGAGCGCGGATTTCGCGGCCTGATCGAGGCCTGTATGTGATCGGCATGAGGACGATACCGACACGCACGCGGACCGAGCATGGAGCACCGGCGCACACGTTTGCGTCCGGCTGGAATGCCGCCTGCGTCGGCAGGGCGTATAAGATAAGCGAAACTAACGATTGGAGAGAGGGCTGGCGGGCAGCCATCCGTATTCCGGCGCGGCTGCGGGGCAAATACGTTTTCAACGCTGAGACGCGCCGTCCTGCCAACGAATAAGTGGCCTGGCTCGATGCGATTGGCGGTCATGCCGCCTCTCCCGTGAGCTCTTGATACCGATCGCCTGTCGCGTCGCGAACGACTGATCGCAGAAGCTCGATCTCATCCAGGCGACTGTCGCCCGTGTACGACCCAGCATCGGAGATCGCGAGGACAGCTGCAGCTTTGGCCTGTAGTCCTTCCGCGGTGGTTGCCGGGAGTGTCAGGAGCAAAGCGGGGAGATCAGTTGCGGTGTCATCACCCCTGACCGGATCGGCGCACCGGTAGCCCGGCCAGACATTCTGGGAAAACTCGTCGAAGGCCGTGTCCTGAGGTCCGCCGTCCGGAACGTCCGGTGTTGCCGCCCATCGGGATTGCCATTGCGCTCGGTGGTCGGCGAGGCGGGCGCATACGGCAAGCAATTCGGCGTTGGCGCTGCACGAAGAAGGGTGTCGCTGCGATGAAATCGCCCCACCAGCGCAGGAATTCCTAAAAGTCGCGATAAACCATTTGAAGACGTTATACAGTTTCACCGGAGAACAACGATGAGCGAGAAGAGCGCACTCGCCGGCGACCCGGCGATGGATCACACCTTCGCCGCGGGATGGAATGCAGCCTGTGATGGGCATCCGTTCGATGAGGACGCGAGCAGCGATTGGCAGGCGGGATGGCTGGACGTTCAGGGCGTCCCCAACAGCGAGCGGCAAAAGTTCTTGTTCGGCATAGAGCGACTGGGCCGGCACAAGGGCTTTCGAATCCGCGCGCTTTAGCCGGCAGACGCCCCGATTAAAAGTCGGGTGCTCGTGGGTGCGAATCCCACCGGGATCACCACCGCTAATATGCGTGGCCAGCGTCATGCGACGCCTCCCGAGCAGAGAGAGGCCCGCAGGCGCGCAACCTCAGTCGATAGCTCTTCGATGACGGTTGTCGCGAAGAAGGCCGCCTCATCCGCGTTCAGCGAATAGCGCTGGGAGGATTCCGCAACCAGGAAATCGCGAAAGCCGTCGTCGAATGTCGGGTGAAGAATCACGCAACGAGCGTGCTCGCTGATTATGGCCCGGAGATCGGCATCGTTGGAGGCGATGAGGCCAAGGGAGCGCCTGCGGGCTTCAGCTAGTGCGGTCGGGTCGGTGCAGAGGTTGGCGGGCGCAGCCATGTTGGGCTCCATCGGGGGGCGATGGGCCGACATTATTGCGGGACAAGACCCGCGTCAATCCCAAATGAGGGAACAGTCCCGCATCTACTTTTGGACGAGTGCTATTGGATCCGCATACCATTCAAGCCGAGATAGAACCTCATCCTCTAACGGATTGAAACGCCGAACGCGATAGGTATCGGCATCGATGTCTAATATTCGTCGTATGATGAACCTAGGCCTCCCGGTCATCGTCGTTAAAACCGAGTCTTTATTTTTCAGATCCACACTACCCGCAGAGATAACTACTTGCCCTTCCTCGAGAGCGGGGGACATAGATGCGTCGGGGACAATATAAGCCGCTGCGAAAACATCGGACGAAAGGGTGCCGGGGCGCTCAGTCCAGTCTGTTGGGCCATTTGTACGAAGGGCGCTTCCATCCGGCTCAGTACCAGTACTACTAAACACCGGTATCTCTGGCAGAAGCTCTATATCATGAATCACGTCATAGAAGCGAAACAGCCAATCGTCATGTTTGCTTGGTAATAAGCGACCTCTTTCGTCTTCGAGTCTGGCAAAAGGTTTTCGAGACAGCGATCCCTGTATTACGGTTTGTCCGATAACGTGTGCGATATCTTCGGAGCCTGTTAGGTCTTCGATCGAGCACTGGAAATACCTGGCGAGCGCCGACAGTGTCTCAAAGGTTGGGCGCCTTGATTTAGATCGTCGGATGTCTCGAATCGCATCTGGGCCCAGCCCGGCGGCAAGAGACGCAGCCCGCTCCGACTGCCCCAGCTGTTCCAAGCGCTCGGTAATTCTACGTACGGTCTCGTTAGCCATGGCTGCCAATCTGCCATAACGGGAGCATTCCCACAAATACGGGAAACTCCCTTGACATGCGGGATAAGTCCCTCATAATTCGATCCATGCAGATACGAGAATATGTTCTTGGGCGGGTGCGTGACTACACATCTGCCACCGGTCTCAAAGAAACCACTCTAGC
>Ga0268266_10001212_pt1 | contig 31776 bp, 18 predicted proteins | sample KBSS13metaG_FD_190356 | JGI IMG/M metagenome (GOLD analysis project Ga0268266, IMG submission 190356) | Switchgrass rhizosphere microbial communities from Kellogg Biological Station, Michigan, USA - KBS S1-3 metaG (SPAdes) (version 2) | ecosystem: Host-associated > Plants > Roots > Rhizosphere... | reverse complement strand
TGTCCTTCGCCACCAGGTCGAGCACCGAATCCGCATCCGAGAAGTGGATGTAAGCCTCGTCCACCAGCACCACCGACCCCGCTGGCTTGTTCTCGAGCAGCCACTCGATATCGGTTCGCTTCACCGGCGTTCCCGTGGGATTGTTCGGATTGCAGATATAGAAGAGCCCGGCGTTCGGATCGGCCGCCACCATCGCCTTCATGTCGTAGCTGAAGTCCGACTTCAGCGGGATCTTGTGGACCTTCGCTCCGTTCGACTCGGCCACACGCCACGTCTGCTCGAAGGTCGGATCGGCGGTGACAAGAGACTTCGTCGGCGAGGTGAAGGCAAGAGCCGTGAAGTTGAGTATCTCGCTCGAACCCGCATAGAGAGTCACATACTCCGGCTTCAGATCGTGGTATGCGGCCACCTGTGCGCCAAACTTCTTCGTCTCGCCCATGTAATAGCGGTTTCCATTCGTCGCCATCTGGTGCATCACCGCGACGGCAGCAGGCGTCGGCCCCGAGGGATACTCATTAATATTAAGGAGCGCCACATTCGCCGGAGTGTCGATAAAGCCGACCATGGGAACTCCACCAGCAGCAGCGGCGAGCGCCGGGCGGTTCATTGCCGGCAAAATTGCCGAGGCCACCGGAACAGCGGCGCCCATACGAAGGAAGTTGCGGCGATTCAAACGATGCGTCATCTCATGCTCCTTTGCAGGTGAAGGACTGCGGATGGAACGATGGCTGCACGCAGACAAATGCGTCAGCTGGAAAATCTGTCTCTTCAAATCAGGGGAATCGCCAAGGGACGAGTCTTCATGGACTCAGCCGAAACGGGCGGAATGCCGTTATTCTGCCCCGCTCCCGCCGAAAAGTCCATAGCAATCAAGCCGGTGCTCTAACTCGCGCACACCAAGTCCTCTTCCTTATGCGAAACTGAAGAGGATCGAAGGCAGAACAGGCGTCACTCCGCCCAAGGCCTCGCATCGGAGAAACTACCCTTCGCGGGCCTGTAGCTCAACGGTTAGAGCAGGGACTCATAATCCCTAAGTTACGCTCAATTTCGGTTGACCACGGTCCATTACACTAAACTTCGGCAACGTAGCGCCGAAGCCAACTAAAGGGCCTATAGCTCAACGGTTAGAGCAGAGCACTCATAATGCTTTGGTTCCAGGTTCAAATCCTGGTGGGCCCACCAAGCTTCCCATTTCCGACTTCAGTGTCTCCAACATGCTGAAGAGCGATGACTTAGAGCGGCTCAAAATTCCAGTCTCTCGTGAATACTCGAGTGCCCCGTCGAAGAGCAGATTTTGAACCTTTACCTTCTGATCAGCAGATGCGAGGGCCCACAGGGTTCCCATGTCTAGGAGCATCAGCTGAGAGAACCTGACGAAGCGATCAGCATCATTCTGCAACGTACGTAGGTTTCGTAGTTGCTCTTCGAGCTCGTAGGTCTCCACGGTAGATTCGGCTTTCGCTTGCTCAAACTCTTCTAAAGTGAGCTCACCACGCATTCTCATCTTGATGAAGCCAGATCTGAAGCTTTTCTGATCTTCTAGGCGAGAATGAAGACGACTGCTCTCGCGCGCCTCGAAGGGGATCTGATCGATTCAATTGAAAAGCAACAAGCTTCAGACGAGGATCTTAGGCTGGCCTTACAGGTCTTCCAGCAAAGACACGGAATGATGGACACCGGAACCCTAACGTCGGAGACATATCAGCAACTCTCCACACCAATCGCAGATCGCTTGGAACAGCTCCGACTAACTTTAGAGCGCTGGCGATGGGTGGCACGGCACTTTCCGGTGCCTCCAGTCGTGGTCAACATTCCGGAATTTCGCTTAAGGCTATATGATGACAAGCTACACGTCGTGTTCTCCACGAAAGTGATTGTTGGGCGAGCGTACCACCGACACACCCCCGTTTTCAGTAATGTTATTTCGGCGATTGATTTTAGGCCTTATTGGACCGTGCCTTCGAGCATACAAAGGAATGAAATAGATCCCGCGGCACTTCACGATGCTTCTTATCTTGTTAAACACAACTTCGAAATCGTCCTGGCGACGAATGGAGCTACGCACATACGTCAGCGACCAGGAGAGCAAAATGCGCTCGGATTGATTCGGTTTCGCTTCCGAATAGCCACAATGTGTATCTGCATGACACACCAAGAAGGGAGCTGTTTGAAAAAACTCGGAGGGATTTCAGCCACGGCTGTATTCGAGTGGAATCCCCAGAAAGCCTTGCAGTGTTGTTACTCCAAGCAAACCACTGGAGTATCGCCGCTGTCTCAGATGCCATGTACGGGGACCGAACCTTCAGCGTCAGCCTTGTAGTGCCGCGACCTGTTCTGATCGTGTACGGTACGGGATTCGCGGCCGAGAACGGAAAAACCTACTTCCTTCCCGATATCTATGATGAGGACAGGAGGCTTTCCGCGTCCTTGCGGGATCTCTCTGCTGCAAGATATGCCGAAGCCATAAGACTCTCGAAGTAAAATCAATGTTCGATTCGTCATCGTGATCGCCATCGTATCTAACCTAAGTTCGCATCCAATGATTCTCCAGCTTTCTGATCGCTTTCATTGATGCTATCTGAACGCGGATTGGGATGAGAAAGACGTTCGTAAAGCACTATCCATCAACCTTCCCGCCCGATGTTTCCAAAGTCAGTCCAACAGCGAACGGTGTTCTATTCCAAAAGATCCACGTACTCGCTCCCACTCAGCAGCTAGCCTTCTATCTTCAGGGGCAGCGGCAGCCTCCGTCCTACACCTTGACTTTCAATAGCACTCCCGCCATTCCTGGCCAGTCCAATCCACCCTTCTTACACCCACAGATTTCTTTCGCGAATGTCGTATTTGACGACCTCCCTAGTGGGGTTCAATCTCCACGCTTTCTGCAGTTGGCACCGAACTAAAAACGGACATTAATGTTTACCCGGCCACTTTCAACGCATTTGCCGCCCTGCGCCTCGCGCCACCTGCCAACATCACCAGCGGTAACACATCCCTAACGCTAAGCGACAACACCTATGACAGGTCGACTTGGCTCTCTACTCGGCGCCTCGCCAATCCCTGCTGCGCGGAGGTTCCGTATCTCACCGGTGATATCTATGCCACTGTGGACGCAAGCAATCCCACGGGACTACCCGACCAGCCCACCGCGAGAGTTCTCGCGACCTCTACCGCACCTGGGGGTCGCTACAAACGCCGAAACTGGAGATACCCTGGTGGCTACCGCTGGAGTTAAGGCACTGCTCCAGCCGCGGAGCTGGACTACTGTCAAAACAGGTTTGGCAGTCGCACTCAATGCTGTAGTTCAACCTGTCATGTCGAGGACCACCTACTACATGCCCAATAGCGATCAGCCTAAACCTGGTCTCGTCGCCATCGGCTCACCGGCGCTTGCTAACCCTACCCGCTTTTACGACGGACTGCGATTTGTTGGCACGGCCAATCTCGACGCCAATGGAACTCTCGCCACCCTGAAACTTTCGAATGTTTCTCCAGGACTTCACCTTTACAGCGCTCGATATCCGAAGGACGCGATCTACAATGATCTAACCTTTGGTCTGATAGCCGTATATGTCACGCGTTGAGCAGAGTGCACTAGAATCAAGTTTGCAGAGAATGTCTTCTGTGGTTTCCTCTCTAGGTACATCAGCGGTACACCCATCAGCTTCTGCCGCCTACTACAAATTTCGCTAAATTACAGTCTCTCAACTACTTAGCCTTACGCTCGATTACGCTTGCATTTGTTTTATTTTCATAGACTTTACAGCGATGTCCAGAAACTCATAATCCCTTGGTTGGGGTTCAAATTCTCCGGGCCCACCAAGCCACTCATCAGAGTGAAAGATGCACAAGCGGTACCGTGCCGATTGCCAAGTGGCGAAGTTGATACTGCGCTCACCGCGAGCGCGCCCGTCTTGGAACGCCGCAGAAGCGACTGCGGTCAACGATGAACTTAGCGGTTTGTCGCTCATGAAGCGATTACGCGACGAGCACAACACCCTTTACAACGAGCATTTGAAACGTTCGCTCCGGTTTACCAGATCAGTCTGTATTGTGACTCAATGCGACCGACTTCTGACTTGCAAGCGGATCCGAATCGACTTATTGGCTTCTTTATGAGGGATTGGAGGTACAAGCGAGATTTCTTCTAAAAGCTTAGGCGGTCGAGCTTGGTTACGCGTCCCGTCTTATTCCAGTCAGAGATGTAGATGCTACCTGCTGAGTTCACATGGCAACCGTGTGAGGCGCTGAATGATGCGAAAGAAATTTTCTGAGGCGGCAAATCATACTTTGCCCACTGAGTCTGGTCAGGATTATCACCGAGGAAGGCGACTGGAACATTGTCTTTGTCGAGAATGACCACTCGGCCTTCGAGTTCTGAGATGACAACGTAGTCCCCGTGGAAACCTATCTGACAGGGGCGGCGCAGGTGCGAGGTTGTCGTGCGAACGAAGTTGCCATCGAAGTCCATGTGTACCATACGGCGATTTTCGCGGTCGCAGACGTACATTAGCGGTTGTTCGTAGCGTGTGTCGATCGCAATTCCGTGATTGCACTGGAACTTTCCATCCTCGGTGCCTTTGCCCGCGTAAGCTTTTTTGAAGTTGCCTTTCCCATCGAAGCGGAACAAGCGCGAATCACCGTAGCCATTCGCGATCCAGATATCACCATCGGGTGCTGAAAGAGCCGACGTGATGCGCCAGGCATTTGGCTGGTTGAATCCTGCTTCCGGCGGGGCCTTGATCTTCAGAACGGGAGTTCCATCGGTCTTCATTTTGACGAAGAGCCAGTTTTCGTCTGGCGTACCTTTTTGCACAGTTGCGTAGATGTACTCTGTGCCGCCTTCTTCGATAAGCCACATCGAGTGCACTTCAGGAAACTGGTGTGCAATCGTCTTTAGAAATTTTCCATTGCGATCGTAGACGATGACGCCGGTTGCGCTTTGAGTGCTCACATAGACGTTGCCAGCCATGTCCGTTGCGATAGCGCCGTGTGTGCCTCCGAACTCCTGCCCGGCCGGAAGGTGGCCGAATGCGTCGTCCTTCTTGTAGCGCCACTGTCCATTTCCGGTAACGAACGTCCTCTCATCTGCCGCGGGGGACTGCTCTGCATGCAACATTTCATCCGAAGCGAGCGAAGCGATGGCGGCCGTCCCGACGCAGGAGTTAAGAAATCTGCGACGTGTCATGGATCTAGATAGGTTCGACATGGGTTGCTCCCTAATTAGAAAATTAGTTTCTGCTTCAGCGTCGGAGTATTCGCTGACGCCGGCGTGATCTTTGTATTTGCAACATAGAGACGCTCCATTCTCGGCATGGAAGCGATCGCCTCAAGCATTGCAGGTGTAACTTGCGTTCCCAATAGATTTATGGACTGCAAGTGCGCGAGGTCATGCAATCGCATGACTCCATCGTCTGTAACGCGAGTGCGTGAAAGCCGAAGAAGGCGAAGATTTTTCATGCTGGCAATGAGATCACTGGAGTGATCGGTGATTGAGGTGCCGGAGAAGTCGGCAGTCCCGATCTGCTCAAGAATTGGCCTAAAAAATGCAAGGTCGCTATCTCCGAATTTTTCACCGACAAGTGAGGCGTTCAAGCTAAGCATAGCGGAGGTCCGAGACTCATATTGCAGGAGATCCGGATAACGCTTCTGAAGAGAAGCTACATCTGCAGCGTGCATGGAGCGGGCCTTATCTGCAATGGAAGGATCGTACTCTGGCAGTTCAATTTCTTTGGGGGCGGCTGCAATGCTGGTGGGTGCGCCCTGAACTGAATTCAGTGGCGAAGTCTCACTCGCTCCAGCTTTAATCCATGCTTCGATTGTTTTGATCTCGTCTGGGGTGAGTCGTCGTTTGCCCGAAGGCGGCATCGCGTTGTCGTCTGTCTGCGGGAGATTGATGCGATGAAATAGCTCGCTGCCGACTGCGTTGCCGGATTTTATGACGGCGCCGTGCTTGCCACCGCGCAGGATTGTTTTGTAGCTGTCCAAGCGTAGCTTTCCTCGCTGCTTGTTTGGGCCGTGACAGGAATAGCAGTTCTTCGCAAAGATTGGTTCAACCCGTGCGCCATAGAATGTGTTGCGATCGACGACTGCAACAGTGGTTGCGTCCGCGGCGGCACTCTCATCGGTACTTATGCCGAGCAGGCTTTGCAAGGGAGCGGGCATTCCCTCTGTCAGGTGATTCTCACCTTGCGTGAGTTGACCGCCGCGATAACCCGTCCAGGAAACCAATGCGATCGTGGTTGCGAGCGCCGCCCAGTAGACGATATTGCCGCGTCGCGATGCTGCATGATCACGAAGTATCCAACACAACCAACAGGCCAAGGCCGTGAGCAGCCCTCCCCACATGTGTTGCGCGACGATGCGTCCGGAGTATCCACCGTTGCGGGCAAGTGCCCATCCCAGCGAAGCTGCAAACAGGCTTGCCAGGAGACCGAGCATCAGCATGAACTCGACCGAAGCTCTTAGATGGGAAAAGCGTTTATGCCTGCCGATCAGCTCCAGCAGTGGAACGAGATACAGAAGCGCAATCGGAAAATGGATTGTCAACAGATGAAATTTTCCCGCGAACAGCAGCCACGGGGAATGCTCCTGGCCATCTGGAGGAAAAGCGAGAACCAGAGAGACGAGTACCAGTGTGGGCACAAGTACGACCAACCGGTGTCTGCGGGTGAAGATCAATTGACGTGGTAAGAATGCCATCCCTCTTACGCAAGCACCTCGCCAACGACGCGTGCGGGATTCACCGTAGTTAGTTTCTGTTCCAGTCCCTGATAGGGATAGTTTAGTTTGCGGTGATCGAATCCCAGGGCATAGAGCATGGTGGCGTGCAGATCGCGCACCTCCACCGGGTCTTTCACGATCTCATAACCCATCGCGTCGGTTTTGCCGTGAGTGTATCCAGACTTTACGCCGCCACCCGCCATCCAGATGGTGAAGGCTCCGGGGTTGTGATCGCGTCCTACAAACGGTGAACCACCGTTGCGGTTCTCCTTCATCGAGGTGCGGCCAAACTCTCCGCCCCATACAACCAGAGTGTCCTCCAACATGCCGCGCTGTTTCAAGTCGTCAAGCAGAGCGCCGATGGGTTGATCCGTTTCGCGGCAGCGATCCTGGAAGCCGAGATTAAGAGCTTCCTTTGCGGCCGCTCCGTGCGAATCCCAACCCCAGTGGTAGAGCTGGATGAAGCGCACGCCACGCTCTGCAAGGCGGCGCGCCACCAGGCAGTTATTCGCGAAGCTCGCCTCTCCCGGCCTGGCTCCATAGGCCGCAAGCGTGGCGGCGGACTCCTTATGGATATCCATCGTGTCGGTTGCTTCCATTTGCATGCGGAAGGCCATCTCGTATTGGGCGATACGGCTTACGGTCTCAGGGTCACCGAACTCCTTGTGTTCCTGCCGATTGATCTCATCCACAATGTCGAGCATGCTGCGCCGAGCCTGTCGAGAGACTCCTTCGGGATTCTTCAAATAAAGCACAGGATCTCCGTGGGACTGGCACTGTACGCCCTGATAGACACTGGGCAGAAAGCCGGAACCCCAAAGCTGCTTGCCGCCGTCCGGCATGTTGCCACCGGAGATGAGAACTATAAAACCAGGAAGGTTCTGGTTCTCTGTTCCCAAACCATAGGTCACCCATGACCCGATGGATGCGTACCCCAGGCGCGCATTGCCTGTTTGTACAAGCAGTTGGGCTGGAGCGTGATTGAACTGATCCGTCTTCATCGATTTGATGAAGCATAGATCATCCACATGCTTTTCGAGATGAGGCAGCCGGTCAGAGATCCACTGACCGCTTTGTCCTGCACGATGAAATGGATACTGAGGCCCAAGCAGTTTAGGAACACCGGTGATGAATGCGAAACGTTTGCCGGCAAGGAACGACTGAGGGCAATCCTTTCCATCCAGATGGGCGAGGTCTGGCTTGTAATCAAACAGTTCCAACTGGCTTGGAGCCCCTGCCATGTGCAGATAGATGATACGTTTTGCCGTCGGTGCAAACTGCGGAGGAAGTACAGAGAGCGGATGGGATGGGTCTCGTACAAAATCGATGCGGAGATTTCCATCAATGCTGCGATCTGTGGCGTGGACGGAGCGGCATAATTCAGGCAGCGATGCTCCAAGGAACATCGTGCCGACGCCTGCCGTGAAGTTGCGGAGAAAGTGGCGACGTGTTTGCGCCTGCAGATAAGCGAGCTTCTCCGCCGGCAACATACCGGTCAATGCAGCTCGTTCCTGCTCTTCGGCGATGTGTGGATCGCTGGAGGTCTTCGGGTCGTCATGATCATGTTCGCGCATCGTTAGGTCACCTCACAAGGGCTGCATCGAGGTTGAAGAGAATATTCCCTACAGTGGTCAGGCCGGCTATCTCGGCACTGCGACTAGTGCGAGTGGACGGCGGATAGTTTGCCCGTAAAAGTCTGGCTGAGCTCTGATTGCGAAAGGCGCGCTCATAAGCCTGACGCAGCAAAACCAGTTCTCCATCCGTCGGCGGGCGGGAGAGCACGAGTTTGGTCGCGTTGCAGAGCTGTTCTGAAAGAATGTCTTCTCCTGTGGAGTTGTTTAGCTGCGACCGTGTCATATCGATGACACGCAAGGCGAGGGCGTTGGATGCCTCTTGATACACAGGGTCATTTAAGGTGACGAGAGCCTGCAGGGGAGTGTTTGTCGGGATGCGACGGGGAAGCATGACATCGCGGTCCGAAGCATCGAAGATTAGAGCGCTAGGATATCCGGACGTACGCTTCACAAAGGTATAGATCGCGCGGCGATAGCGGTTAGAGCCTGTGGCATCGGTCCATTTTTCCCCGCTGTAGACAGAGTTCCAAATGCCGGCCGGTTGAGGCGGCATGACAGGAGGGCCACCGACGGTTGTGTCGAGGAGACCGCTTGCTAAGAGCGCTTGATCGCGAACCATCTCCGCCGTAAGACGTTGCCGCGGGCCGCGCGCAAGCAGACGATTTTTCGGGTCGCGTGCGAGCAATTGCGGCGTCTCTACTGCGCTCTGTCGATAGGTGGCGCTTGTGACAATCTCACGAATAAGCGCCTTCGTGTTCCAGTGAAGATCGTTCTGAAAGTGCAACGCAAGGTAGTCCAGTAACTCTGGATGGCTTGGTAGTTCTCCAACGCTTCCAAAGTTCTCCAGCGTTTCTACAATTCCTGTTCCAAATAACTCTTCCCAATATCTATTCACCGCAACGCGTGCAGTCAGAGGCTGGTCTGGCTGAAAGAACCACTTCGCCAACGTCAAGCGGTTCCGTGGCGCTCCCTTTGGAAACTTCGGGAAGATTGCGGGAACGTCCGGTTCGAGGTCAGGACCAACCTTGGTTAGGAAGTTGCCGCGTTCAAATTCAAGTGTGGCGCGCCGCTCATATGGCTGCTGTTCGACCATGACTGGAACGGGCACGGTTAAGATGTCGTGGATTTGATTGTCCAGTGCAAACAGGTGATCTGTATTAGCTTTGTGTTTGCCGATCGACTGCGTCCATCTTGCATCGTCACTCACGTCGATGCGCACCCGCATGATCTTGGCAGGTTTACTGTCTATATCGCCAACCTGTTTGATGTTTATTTCGAGTTGAGCATCCCTCCCAACTATGACAGGTTCCGCAGGCACACCAATCATCCATCGGGCTTGAAAGAGCTTTGGGAGCGCTGCGAATGGGCTTGGAATCTCTTCCTGGATTGTGCGCGGGGCAGCGGCGAAGGCGGTCTTCATCGGTGGCGCTGGTACCGGCTTTGCTTTGTCGACTCTCTTGTCGTGTTGAGAGGTCTTTGCAGCTCGATCTTCGTTCAAGCGCAATGCCGAAGCAGACTTCAGTGCAATCTTTGTCGAGGCGGTGTTGGAAGGCTTTTCCTTTACTGCTGCCCGTGCTCCTGGGTTCTCTGGTGCTGCGAGGGGGGGTTCGCCTTCTCGTTCGGCAGCCATCAGATTCTCTTCTGAATCCTGCCCGAAATAGGCCATGGGAACTAGTTTTTTCTGTCCCTCCGCCGTCACCATAAACACCTGAAGGCGATTGACAATGAAGCCCTCTTCAGGAGTATGGGATGCTTTTTGGGCGTCGATAGGGGGAATCTGGATGCGTAGCGCGGTAATCTGCGACACGGGAGATTTACCGGCGATCTGATAGATCGACTGCGCAGGCGTCTCCGGATTTGCAAAGGCTTCACCATTCTTCAAAGTGAACGTCTTCGCCGGTCCGTTGCGTTTTTCTGCAGCTGCCATCTGTGTGCGCGACTCATCGAGAGACTTTTTTGTGGAGACGAGACGCTCGGCCTTCTGCTCAGCAGGAAGTCGCGCGTTTTTCTTCGCGCTATCCAAAGCTTTTTCCAGTGCGGGAATCTTGTCTTTCAAGATGACAAGGTCGTCCGCAGCAGCGCTTTCGATGGGAAGTTGTTTCCATGAGGTGGCCGCCTCCATAGCGCGATCCGAAGATTCGATGGAATCCACAAGAGCACGCACATCGTCTTCCAGTTTGTCCGCTGCAGGATACTGCGTTTGATCCACGGGAACGGGCAATACGGGGGTATCCTCAGTCAGATCGGAATCCCGTTGCTTATTAAAGAATGCCAGCGATTTGTAGTAGTCCGCGTGATGGATAGGGTCGTACGGATGCGAGTGGCACTGCACACAATTCATCGTGACGCCGCTTGTAACCTGCCAGGTCGTTGCGACCCGATCCATCACGGCGATCATGCGGTACTCTTCATCGTCGGTTCCGCCTTCATCATTGTTCGGCGTCAGGCGATGGAATGTTGTTGCAATGCGATCGTTGATCGTCGCGTTTGGGAGAAGATCACCGGCGAGCTGCCGTATCAAAAACTGGTCATACGGCATGTTTCTATTGAATGCGTTGACGACCCAATCGCGATACGGCCATACGTTGCGAGACAGATCTTTCTCAAACCCCATAGAATCTGCATAACGAGCGAGATCGAGCCACATGCTGGCCCAGCGCTCGCCGTATCGTGGCGAGGAGAGTAGTCGATCGACCTGCTTCTCATAAGCATTCGAAGAGTCGTCCGCAGCAAACGCAGCTTCTTCCTGAGGCGTAGGTGGTAGTCCAGTTATATCGAGTGAAGCACGACGCAATAGCTCGGACTTCCCTGCCTCCGGAGAAGGAGACAGATGCTCTGTTTCAAGTCTGGCCACCACGAAGGTGTCCAGCGGCTGACGAATCCAACCCTTCCGTTGCACTTCGGGTAGAGATTGTGGTTTTGGCGCGACAAATGCCCAGTAATCGTCGAACTGAGCGCCTTCCTTGATCCACTGTCGCAAGAGCTCGATCTGCTGATCATTCAACCTGGGGCCGTGATAGGGCATGTGGGCTTCGGAATCGCGGGAGAGGACCCGCACCATGAGCTCCGAGCCATTGGGATCCCCCGGAACGATGGTGCGATGTCCGCTCTTTCCAGTCCCTGAGGCCTCGTCTCGGAAAATGAAGGAGACGCCACCCTTCTGGCGTACTCCGCCGTGGCAGCCTACGCAATTTTGATTGAGGATAGGGCGGATATCGCGACTAAAGTTGGTGTGGCCTTCGTGCAAGCCGGCTGCTTCCCGGCTATGCAGAGCGCGTCTCGCGAAGCCCACCGCCACAATAGCGACAAATAGAGTAGCTAGTGTGGCGATCGTCGTTCGCAGTCGCGAAGGTTTCACGGTCTTCATGTTACAGCTGATCTCCCTTGAAATGGTCTTCACTACGCGCTTGGAATGGGTAAAAAAAAACGCCCCATCATTGCATCACCAGACTCGAATCGGAGGCAATTCACTGTTACGGATGCTCTCCAGTGGCTTAAGCCGGATCCTTAGCGACGTCGGCTCCACGAGTACCGCTCAGAAAACGAGCCCAGACGCCACGGATCCAGCCATTACAAACTCAAACTCGTCGTACCAAGCAGGTTTACTGAAAGTAGTCCGGGGCTCCCGATCGCCAGGTTAACCAGAAGTAATTTTCGACTGTCGCTAGCAGGCCGAGTCACTCATTAAGGTATGGCCCGTTCTGAATATGTGATCCATCGGGGAGATCCTGTCTTCAGGATTTCAGACCGTTATTAGAATGGATTGAAAAGATGATTTTCGAGTATACGCAGCAGCTTTTGTACACAGTACCGAGCTCGATTACGCTCACATTCCATTTATTTTCTTATACTTACAGAGATGCCTAGAAACTCCTAAACCCCCAAAACCCGCTCAAATATGGTTGACTACGGTCCATAAAACGGAACTTCGGCTCCTTGATACCGAAGCCGCCTAAAGCGATGGAGAAGACAGGGACTCGTGAGGTCAATAACGGTGAGCTTGAGGCTGTCAGTAGTGTTGGTGTGGACGATGCCGGGCTTGTGGATCATGAGTGTCCTGGCCGTAGCTTAAAAAGAATGCGACTTAGGATAATAGATCCTCAGACCGCGATGATTACTTGCCAGTCGTCACTTTGTAAGACTCGCCTGCTTTGGGTGCGAAAGCGATGGCGTGGCCCAGCGTAGAGAGGGCTACGGTTTTGCCCGCCTTGTCCCTCACGACGAGGGAGGATGCGTTGCCGCCTAGTTCGAGGTTGCTGACGTTGACAGTGATGGGCACGACGCTCGAAGGAAGCGTGAGGACAGCGGTGGAGGATTTTACAACGGGATAGACGCAGATATAGAGCTTGCCCTGGTTCTGCTCGAGCGTGATTCCGGAGCCGCCGATGAAGAGTGGAACTTTGTCGGCCGGGAGAGCGAAGTCTTTGAGCGTCTGGTTGCCAGGGTAGATCTTGCCGGTCTCGAAGTCCATCCAGTTGCCTGCGGGAAGATAGACGTCCCGTGTGCTGCTGGTGTCGTAGTCATTGCCGTAGAGCGGGGTGGCAAGCATGGAGTCGCCAATGAGCCACTCGTAGCCGCGCGTGGTGGCGTTCTCGCGGCCATGCACATTGGCGTCGTTGGGGAAGGCGATGGGGAGCGGCGTCATGGTCCAGGGGTAACCGTCGGCGAAGGAGCGTCGCGCGTTGGAGAAGAGATATGGGGCGATGCGGTCGTGCAGCTTCGCCGCCTTGAGCATGATGGCGGCAGTTGGCGCGGAGAAGGACCAGGGGGGCTCGCCCATGCCCATGCTGGAGTGCATGGCAGCCCACATGGCGTTGCGTTGCATGTAGCTCTCCATCTTTGTGGTTCGCGCGATGCTGAAGTGGTTCTCGCCGAAGGTTCCGCCGACGATGTCGGGGTAGACGTAGGGAAAGCCAGAGTAGGCGAAGGCGAGCGCGTTGACGGGGCCGCGATCCTGGTTCTGGTTGTAGTTGAAGTCGTTAATGCGGTGCAGGTCTCCGTTGGAGGAGAGGTAGCCGTTGCGCTCGATGATGAATTGCTTCTGCGCCATCAGGCGATCGTTGACGGGGTCGATCTTGTCGTCACGTAGGCCGAGCTTGGGATCGTAGCCGTAGTAGTCCTCTTTCCATCCGGAGACGCCGTAGTTCTGCCACTTTTTGACGAGGCTGAGGTACCAGTTGACGGCGGCGGGGTTATGGGCGTCGAGCAGGTAGTGGGGCGCGTGAGGGAAACCGGCGTGGAAGACCTGCGCTTTGCCATCCTTGTCCTTGAGGAAGTAGCCTCCACGAACGCCCTCGGGGCCGAAGGGGCCGTCGGTGATGAAGGCGATGCGCAGACCAAGCATGACGGTGAGGTCTTCGCTCTTGAAGTGGGAGATCATGCCTCCGGGGTCGGGATACTTGCCGTGATCCCAGAGACCAAAGCTAGTGGTGGCGTGCATGGAGTCGGGCTTGGCTGGCCAGAAGCCGGAGCCGATGACGATCCATTTGAGCGGGTATCCGAGTTTAAGGTAGCGGTCGATGGAGTCGGTGTCGGTCTTCTGATTGGTCTCCCATCCGAGCGCGCCGAAGGCCTCCCAGCCGACGCCAAAGGCCTCGTACTTGGGCATGAAGACGCGATAGCCAGAGGCGTTGCGTACACTGAGGTACTGCTTGTAGATATCATGTGGGTCGCCGAAGAAGTAGTGGATGGTGACCTTGCCGCCGTTGAGTTCGGCGACGCCCTGGACGATCTGCTCGGCGGAGGTGCGGACGATCTTGCGGTGCGGATCGACGAGCAGGACGGCAAAGTGCTGCTTTGGATAGATGACGAAGTTGCTGACGAGACGCGTGAGCCCTTGTCCGGAGATGAAGTTGTCGTTTAAAAAGCCGGTGACGTCAGTGTTGTACTGCTTGTTGGCGAGGGTAGAGAACTTCACCTGCTCGACGGCGTGATCGGCGAGGCCGTAGGCGGGAGCAGCGCCCGAGGTGATGAAGCGGACGTCTGCCAGCGGCTCGGCTGAGGTGAGGGTCATCGTCGCATGGTGCGGAGCAAGTGTGATAGTGACGCGCAGGTGCTTGCCGTCTGCTGTGACTGCATTGAGGATGCATGGCGATGCGGCGCAGTGTGGCGTGCCGGAGAGTGTGATGGGTTTTCCGCCGATGGAGATCCCCGCGTTGGCATCGGGCAGGATTGCGGACTTGCCATCAACATCGAAACCGTAACGCAGCGCCTTGCGTTGCGCGCTAAAGACGAGGCCGGAGTTGCTGAAGTGGATCTGTTGGGCAGAGGCCGTGTGCATCTGGCCGATGGCGAGCAGCAAGCCTGTTGTGTAGCAAAGTATCTTCGACAAGACGTGTTTTCCTTTCAGCGTCGATGGTCAGTTTTGTACGCAAAATCAAAAGACGACAAAATCTGGACAAGTTGAGCGCTTAACGTGTACTCTTTCGCTTGATTCATTGGCAAGTATTAATTCAATCTCGGGAAAGCGATGAACCGATGCCCACCGTGTATTGCCTGAGGTTGAGGTAAGACGGATCGGGAATCGAGGAGCTGTAACACCATGAGAGATATCGGAAACTCCGAGGAGACGGGGCGCCCTGCTCCTCGTGAGCTTCGACGTGAAGACATTAAGGCAGACCTGGTTGTCGCCGGGGGCGGTCTATCGGGTGTGTGCTGTGCCATTACTGCGGCGCGCATGGACCTTAATGTCGCGCTGGTTCAGGACCGGCCTGTGCTTGGCGGGAATGCATCGAGCGAGGTTCGGCTCTGGGTGCTTGGCGCTACTTCGCATATGGGAAACAATAACCGCTGGGCCCGCGAAGGTGGTGTGATCGACGAGTTGCTGGTGGAGAACATGTGGCGCAACCCGGAGGGGAACGCCATTATCTTCGACTCGATTGTGCTGGAGTTTGTGCGCCGCGAAGAGCGCATCAAGTTGTTGCTGAATACGGCCGTCGATGAAGTTGAGACTGGTGATGATGGAGCGATCGTCGGCGCGCTGGCTTACTGCAGCCAGAACCAGACGCGATACAAGTTTGTGGCTCCGTTGTTTGTCGATGCGACGGGCGATGGTCTGCTGGGATTTCTTTCAGGCGCGGCATTTCGCATCGGGGCAGAGGCGCGGTCGGAGTTTGGGGAGTTGCTGGCACCCGAGACAGAAGAGCACTCGTTGCTGGGCCACTCGCTGTACTTCTACACGCGGGATGCGGGTAGGCCGGTGAAGTATGTTCCGCCAGCGTTCGCGCTGCAGGATATCGCGGAGATTCCCCGGTTTCGAGAGCTGCGTGTGACGGACTCCGGTTGCAGGCTGTGGTGGCTGGAGTATGGCGGCGACCGCGACACGGTGTTTGAGACTGAGGAGATCAAGTGGGAGTTGTGGAAGGTCGCCTATGGTGTGTGGAACTACATCAAGAACTCGGGCGAGTTTCCTGACGCTGAGACGCTGACGCTGGAGTGGATGGGGATGATCCCCGGTAAGCGCGAGAGCCGGCGCTTCGAAGGCGACTACATGCTGACGCAACAGGATGTCGTCGAACAGCATGAGTTTGACGACGCCGTGAGCTTTGGCGGATGGGCGATTGATCTCCATCCATCGGACGGTGTGTACAGCGCGCAACCTGGATGCACGCAGTGGCACAGCAAGGGCGTCTATCAAATTCCATACCGCACGATGTACAGCCGCAATGTGCCGAATCTATTTCTGACAGGACGGCTGATCTCCGCCTCTCATATTGCGTTCGGTTCGACGCGTGTGATGGCGACGTGCGCGCACAACGGACAAGTCGTGGGCACGGCTGCTGTACTATGCCTCCGCGATGGTCTAAGGCCTCGCGATATTACAGCTCCCGAGAAGATACACGAACTGCAGCAGCAGCTATTACGATTTGGGCAGAATATTCCTGGCGTGCTTGCTGTGGATGCCCTGGATAAGGTGCGTGTGGCGAAGATCTCGGCGACGAGTGAACTTTCACTGTGTGAACTAAAGCCTTCGGGGGAATGGACGGCTTTGGATAAACCGATGGCGCTGTTACTTCCAGTGGCAACGGGGCAAGTGCCCGCGCTGAGGGTTACATTGCGCGCCAAGGCTGCAGTTGCGCTGGATGCATCTTTGTGGGGCTCGCAGCACAAGGGCAATACGACGCCGGATGTAAATCTGGATGAGACGAAGATTGCTTTGTCCGAGGGAGAGCAACAGGTGAGGATTGAGTTTGATTCGGTGATCAATGAGCCCGGCCATCTCTTCTATATGCTGCAACCTGCGGTGGGTGTCGAGGTCGCACTTAGTGATGAGCAGGTGACCGGCGTGCTGACGCTGTCTCAGAAGATGAACAAGGCCGTGGCCAAGAGCCTGGTGCAGACTCCTCCTGAGAGATCGGGTGTCGATACATTTGCGTACTGGCTTCCGGAGCGTAGGCCTGCGGCGCGTAGTCTTGCGGTGACGATTGATCCGCCACTCGAGATGTTTGCTGCTGCGAATGTCGTTAATGGAGTTTCGCGGCCGTGGCGTGGGGTGAATGCGTGGGTGCCGGCGCACGAGGACAAGCGTCCGACGCTTCGGTTACAGTGGGATGCCCCGCAGACGATTCGGGAGATTGAGATTAGCTTCGATACGGACTTCGATCATCCGATGGAGTCGGTGCTAATGGGGCATCCCGAGCGTGTGATGCCGGGATGCGTGACCGAGTTTGAGCTGTGTGCAGGGGCAAAGGGACGTATAGCGCACGTAACGGAAAATCATCAGACGCGATGGGTACTGCAGCTCGATAAGCCGCTGGAGACAAGTGAGCTTTCACTTGCCATACTGGCACATGGACCAGCATTGCCTGCGGTGTTTGAGGTCCGCTGCTATTAAGGAAGCACGATGAGCGATCGCGAGGATAGATTCTCCGGGAAACAATGGTTTTTGATCGCGCTGCTCTTCACTGTTGCACTCATCAACTACTTCGATCGGCAGAGTCTGTCGGTGGTTGCTCCGAAGGTGCAGGCGGATCTACACCTTAGCGATATGGGCTATGCGCATATCATCAGTACGTTTTTGTTTGCATCGACGATAGCCTACGGTGTCTCGGGGTTTCTCTCAGATTGGCTGGGGACGCGGCGGTCGATGATGTTTTTTGTCGGCTGGTGGTCGCTGGCTGAGGCGGCTACGGCGTTCGCGTCATCGGTGTGGATGCTTGCGTTGGCGAGGTTCTGTCTTGGGCTGGGCGAGCCGGGGTTGTGGGTGGCCGCACCGAAGGCTGTGGGAGAGAGCTTTGATGAGAAGCAGCGCGCGCTTGCCATCGGTATCTACACTATGGGAGCTACGGCGGGCGCGATCATTGCGTTGCCGGTGATTGTTGCCGTCACGACGCATCTTCCGTGGAAGTCAATCTTTCTACTGGATGGATTGATGGGCCTGCTATGGATTCCGCTGTGGCTGTGGTGTTATCGCGGTTATGGTGGGGCGCGCATGGAAGGCAAGACAGCAGCTGCAGCGGGAACTGGAGAGGTGCTGCGGCGGTCATCGACGTGGAAGCTGCTAGTCGCGCGCAGTCTCACCGATCCTGTGTGGTACTTCTTTCTCTTCTGGTTTCCGAAGTACCTGAACAGCGCACGTCATCTGCCGATGACGCAGCTGGCGAAGATCGGCTGGGTTGTGTATTTCGGCGCCGGACTGGGAACGCTTGCAGGCGGCCTACTTTCGCGATGGCTGATTCGTGGTGGTATGCAGGTGGGCTTTGCCTATCGCTGGACGATGCTGGTTGCTGCGTTGTTAGTACCGTTGAGCCCTCTGGCTGCTCTGGTTCCGGGGTATACATTGTCGGTGGCGATTGCTTCGATCATTGCGCTGGCTCACATGGCATGGCTGGTGACGCTGACAGCGACGATCGTCGAGCTCTATCCGTCTGAGCAGGTGGGCAAGGCTGCCGGGTTGATTGCAATGGGGTCGGGATTTGGCGGAATGCTATCGAGTGAGGTCGTGGGTTACCTGGTGACGCATGGCGGCTACACGCCGGTATTCTTCCTGATGGCGATTCTGCATCCGATTGCGATTGCGTTGCTGTGGCCAGTGTACAAGCAGGGACGCTCGATGATCTTGCAAGCTGCTCAGGCGGGTGCGGTTTAGTCTATGTTGGATAGGCGGGTGGCGTAGTGGAAGAAAAGGCTAGTTCCTCCACTACGCTGCGCTTCGGTTTGGAATGCCACAGTGTAGTGATGTTGTAAAGTGAAATGCCTCTCTGTGCGAGTGGGCATTTTCACTTTGTTGACGCGATGAGTCGCGCTAGGGTAGTTCAGTCTTGAAGAGCCCCTGCACGACCTTCCAGCTGTCTCGGTGTTCGCGGTCGATGTTCACGACGCCCCATGAACGAATGCCGTTTGCGGGCGTGCCCTTGATGAGCGAACGGTAGTCGTTCCACGTCCAGAGCGAGCCTCCGATCATGTAGGGGCGCTCCTTCATGGCGTTGACGGCGGTGGTGATGTCCTTGATGCGCTCGGGGTCTTGAAGACCGGGCTCGCCCATCTTGCCGAACTCGGTGACGAAGATGGGTTTGTTGGGATAGAGCTGGTGGACGTGGTCGAACCGGCTTGCATAACCGCCGTACACGTTGATGGAGACGAAGTCGGAGTACTGGCTGGCCTCATCGGCTCCGGTCTTGACGGAAGGATCGCCGGTGTAACGTGAAGCGAAGGTGATAAGACGTGTGGGGTCGAGAGAGAGCGTGTAGGCGCGCATGTCGCGAGTCCAATCGCGGCCTTGCGGCGTGTAGGATTCGTACTCGTTACCGACGCTCCATGCAACGACCGATGGATGATTCCAGTCCTGCTCCATCATCTCCTTCTGCTGCTTCTGGAAGGTGGCGCGCATGCCGGGGTCGGCCATCTGCCATGAGCTGAAGTTCCAGTTGCCCGCCTCGGGAATGATGAGCATGCCGTGCTTGTCGGCGAAGTCGAGTAGATACTGCGGCTGTGGATAGTGCGCGATGCGCATCATGCGCATGTTATCGGCGAGCATGTCGGAGAGGTCGCGTTCGAGGATTGTGTCAGGTTCGCGCAGGCCTTCCTTGGGATCTTCACCGACACGATTGGCGCCGTAGAGATGGACGGTCTTGCCGTTGAGCTTGAGCTCTGTGCCTTCGACGCGGAACTCGCGCACGCCGAGGTTGGCGGTGAGTTCGTCGTTGGGGATGGAGAGCTTCGCGGGATAGAGATACGGATCGCGTGTGTTCCAGAGATGCGCCTTTTTGAGCGTGCCAGTCCAGCTCACCTCGGCGTCACCGTTGGCTGCGATACGTATGGGCTTGAGATGGACGGGCAGCGTGGCAATCTCGCCCTGCACGGTTGTAGTGGATGCTGTCGAGCCGGCGTTGTGCAGCCATGCGTGAAGCGTGATGGTAGCCGTACCGGATTTGAGATCGGGCTTAGCATCGATCTTCATGTTGCGCAGATAGATGGCGTCGGTGATAACGATGCTGGTGGGCCGCACGATGCCTCCGTAGGGCATCCATCCGACGATGGTTGTGCGATTGGTTGAGCCGTATGGCCCGGTGAAGTTTGAACCGACGCTGGTGGCCAATGCAGGGATGGAAGTGAGACTCGGTGTGTTGTCGACCTCGACGAGCAGGTGATTCGCGCCGGGCTTCAGCAGTTTGGTGATGTCGAACTCGAATGGCGTGTAGCCGCCTTCATGGGTACCGATCATCTTGCCGTTAACCCAGACGCGGGCGACGTCGTAGACGGCATCGAAGTGCAGGCGTGCAATCTGTCCCGTCTTCAGCGTTGGGGAGTTGAAGTCGCGCTCATAGATTGCGTGGCCGATGTAGCGATGATACTGCTCGGAGGCGGGCCAGCTGTGCGGGACAGTGACGGGCTCGGGTTTTTCGCTAAGCGTTGTCTGGAAGGTCCAGCCGCTGCCGTCCAGGCTGATGCGTTCTGCGGCTCGGGCGGGAGGTGTAAAGGGAGACGCAAGGAGAGTGAGTAGTGCAGCGCGACGCAGATGTTTCATGACGATCCTTTTGGGGGCAGGATTATAGAGTTACACATATGGCCGCCTGTGTTCTTCGATGGCTTCTAAAAGTGGAGCTTGGCCGCCAGTTGTACCTGACGTGCGTTTAGCGCGGTTGTAACGACACCCATTTGATTGTTGCTGTTAACACCACCCGTTCCTGCACTGAAACCAGTACTTGGCGCACCGAGGTTCGTGTGGTTGAAGGCGTTGAATGCTTCTAAACGAAGCTCTAGTGAGGATTTCTCCGTGATCCTAGTTGTTTTGAAGATGGACATATCGAAGTTGAGCACACCAGGGCTGCGCAGCCTGGAGTAATAACGGGGTGCATTTCCGTAGGCATAGTTCGCTGTGGTGCCTGACGTCGCATATCCGGGATCGGTGAACGCTTCGTAGTTGAAGCGTCGCAGCTGGTTGAGAGCGTAGGATGTGGGATTCTGCCTCAGCTTGCTGGGATCCAGGTTGGGACGTGTTGCCATAGGCGAGCTGCCGCCCCCAGAAAAGGCCAAGGGGCGGCCTGACTCCACCGTAGCTGTTGTATTTAACTGAAAACCGCCAACGAGGCGATCCATCCACCCACCCCCGTTGAGGTAGCGACGGCCTTTGCCGAAGGGAAGATCATACAAAACCGCGACGATACCGCGATGTGTAACGTCCACGGCATCCACACTGTACTCGGCATCGAGGTTACGCCAATTTTGCGGGGCACCCGATGTTGAAGTAATGCCAGCCGTAGTGGCAATGTCGGTGTAGATGGGAAGACTCATCAACTTGCCATAGGTATAGGCACCCTGGAACTGCAGGCCTTGCGCAGCACGACGTTGCATAGTCACATATAGAAAGTTGCCATCAAAATGTGCCGCACGCGGGTTGCTCTGCGCTACAGTCTGCATATATGGATATGGCTTCAGCAGATTGGCACGAGTAATCGTCGCATTTCCCAGAGTACCTGGTATTTTGCCGGCGTAAGGGTTGGCCACAGAAGAATTCAGATACGTCGGACCGAGCGGAAAGTTGCTCGGATCTAGCGTGTTGAAGTTGATGCTTCCGAGGTTGAAGTTGCGTCCGTGATTACCGAGATAGGAGACATCGAAGACGGTTTTGAACGGCAACTCGCGAGAGAGCGTCAACGTGTATTGCATCGACTGCGGCGTTTTTGCCACAGGCATGATGTAGTACGCCGTCTGTCCCAGGAAGGCATTCTGGCCGCCAGCTGCCCCTAGTGGCTGGTTTGGCGCGTAAGGTACACCGTTACTGAACTTGAAAGCTTGTCCATAGGATGTCGAGGCTGTATAGCTCGTACTGGCCGAGCCGAAGCCATTGGGGTTACCCGCTGCCTGATCGTAAGAGACCTGAGCGACGGTGGGATAGTAGATTGCATAACCACCGCGCATAACGGTCTTGCTATCGTTCGTCAGCACAAGCGCGAAGCCGAGACGTGGACCAAAGTCATGCCAATTCTCACCGACGAAGTTGCCGCCCTCGCCGTTAAGTCCTGCATACCGCACTGCACCGAGATATCCGTTGACGGGGTTGATACGAGTGATGTCAAAATCGTCGAGACCGTTATGTTTTTCATGGGCCTGCAGCTGAAGGTCGTAGCGAAGTCCTGCATTGACAGTCAGACGCTGGCTCACACGCCAATCGTCCTGAACATACGCCGCATGCTGATACTGCCTGTAGGCGCTTCCTGCGGCCAACCCAACGCTGGCACTGGAAACAGCACCAGCCAAGAAGCTGGCGTAAGCGTTGCCGGTAGCCGTTATAGTCGCCGCGTCAGTACCCTGGGCCGTTTGATTTGCAGAGAAGCTGTACGAGCCAGAGGCGTTACCCGACTGTAGGTTATAGCCTTCCACGAAACGCCCGTCGTAACCAAAGTGAACGGTGTGCTTGCCAAACACCTTCGTCAAATCGTTCAGCAATTCGATCGTCGTCGAGGCCCGGAAGCCAACTGTTCCGTTCAATGCAGCAAGACCGCTGATGTTAATGATCGGAGCGACATCAGGTCCTACACCAGGCAAACCGATCTTCTGAGCATAACCCTGGTTGGCTGTTGCCGCCTGAAAGGGAAAGTCGGAGCGAAGGACCGCTACACGAAGGTCGTTGAGCGTGGTGGTCGAAAAGGTGTGGGTCTCATCGATCATCGCATCGTAGTTTGCGAGAGTGTCATTGCGATAGTAGAGAGGACCGAAGCCGCCGGTGCCGTTGTTGGTGTAATTCAGGTAGTAGGCGTAGCGAGCAAAGATGCTGTCCTTATCAGAGAGACGATAGTCTATGCGTCCCAGAACAGTCCGCTCATTCGAGATGACCTTTGGATTTGCGAGGTAATTGTTGACGCGGGTACAGGGGTCATACTGTCCTACCGTATTGTTGGGCAACGGGATGAACGTGTTCATCGCATTGATCGACACTTGATCCAACCGCGATGCGGGAATGATGTTTCCGGCAAACGCCGTTCTTTGCGCAGTCGTAGAGCCGGTGGCAGGGTCGTAGATGTTGTAAGGGACGCAGGCGCCGTTGACTACTCGGCCAAGATCATTGAAGTTGCCGCCGCGCTCCTGCACCGTTGGAACAGTGTAGTAAGCAGGCGAACCGGTGATATAGCGATACTCCTCATAATTACCAAAGAAGAAGGCACGGTCCTGCTTGATGGGACCACCAAAGGTCCCACCATAGTTATTGAATCGCAGCTCCGGCTTAACCGCAGAGTAGGGCAACGCGAGACGATCGTCGAGTGCGTCGTTGCGGAAGAACTCATACACAGAGCCGTGAAACTGGTTTCCACCTGAGCGAGTGATGACATTGATCACACCGCCGGATGTGTAGCCGAACTGCGACGGAATGACGCCAGTCAGAATTCTGAACTCCTGGACGGAGTCGGCCTTGATGTTGATGGCTACCTCACCGAGATAGTTCTGCAGGTTGCTGACACCGTCGAGCAGGTTGTTGTTACCACCGGGTACACCGCCCGAGATGCGAATCGCCGAAGCCTGTGTTCCACGATTGGTAAAGCCCTGATTTGTGGCACCGGCGGCGGAGACAACACCGGGGCTCAGAGTAGCGAGTGCCAGCACACTGCGTCCGTTCACAGGTAGTTCTTGTACAGCACGCTGATCAACGGTATTGCCGATCTGTGCGTCGACAGTGTCAAGCGCAGGGGGCGTTGATTCTACATTGATACTCGTTGTCGTAGTGCCGACAGCAAGCTGGGCATTTGAGGTAACGTGCGCAGCCGCGTCGACGATAACGTTCTGAACATTGAACGCCTTAAAGCCTTCGGCGGTGATCGAAACGGTGTAGGTCCCGGGAGCAAGGGGCTGCGTTTGATAGTGGCCGCTATCGTCCGTCGTTAGATCCTGTGCAATGCCCGTCGCAGTGTTGGTGACGTGGATCGTGGCTGCACTGACCAGGTTGCCCGCGGGATCGGTTATAGTACCGCTGATACGACCAACATCCTGCTGCGCTGAAGCTGTTTGGCCACACAGAATTTGTAGAAGAACGACGCCAAGGACGACTGCACAACCTCGGATCCTGACCGTCGATAAAACAAGCTTGCAAACATTCATAGGTACTCTATGCCCCAATGTAAAGCGTTTAACTTATATCAGCCTAAACTTCCCCGAAAAGGCGGACAATCAGGAACGGTCGAATCCTAGATGCGGAAAAGTCAGCTTGTCAAGCGTTTAATCTTGTTGCATTCTTGATAGCTGAGTTATCTGGTGACTATGTCTTTCATGAAGATTCCCGTGCTCACATATCTGGTTTCTTTCGCAACTTTCATGGCTTGCGCTCAGACTCCGGTTCCGTCGAATGCTGCGGCCGCAGACTTTGCCCAACTCGCTCGATACAAAACAGCTAACAACGGAGCCTCTTCCACCGTAGTTTTTTTGGGAGACTCCATCACCGATTACTGGGGCTCACGCTCGGGCACGTGGTTTAAGCACATCGGATGGGTGAACCGTGGGATTGGTGGCCAAACAACCTCGCAACTTATTCTGCGCGAGCGAAATGATGCTCTTCCACTGCACCCAAAGGCTATTGTGCTCGAAGGCGGCGGAAACGACATGCGACTGGGCTTCACGCCCGAAGAGATTCGCGACAACTTTTTGACGTTGGGAGAACTTGCACAGGCGCATAGCATCGCTGTCTTTGTAGCTACGATGACGCCCGTCTGCGATTGCTTCCGGCCGCTTTCTGGGCTCAGAACAATCGAGCGCATCCAAGAGTTGAATGTGCTATTAGCCGCAATGTGCAAGGAGCATCACTGGACTCTGATTAATCTGAATCCAGCACTAGCTGGCCCCGATCACCACATGCTACAGAAACTGACTACAGATGGCGTTCATCCGAATGATGCAGGCTATGCGCTACTAACTCCGATCGTCGAACAGGCTCTCAAGAAATATCAATAGGAAGCTGTTTTGAACAGCAGCTCAGGCGGTTGTGCCTGGCACAAGTTCGTATGGTAAAAAGACGCGCTGCGGTTGTGTGCCAGGATTCTCAATGGAATCGATCAACAGATCAGCAGCGAGCTCTCCCATGCGAAATGTCGGGATTGTTAGCGTTGTAGGACGTGGACGAAGGTGTTCACTCAGACCAGCGTTGCCCCGGCCGAGTACTGAAACATCCTCAGGCAGCTTTAGTGCACGCTGCTCCGCGTAGTCGTAAAAGTGCATCAGCAGCTGATCATCAGCAGTGAAGATGGCGGATGGACGATCGCGCTTCGTCCGAAACCATTCGTCCAGGATCAATCGCACGTTTCCCTTCTCATAACCGGTGCAACCTATGCGGTCGGAAGGGAGGGTTAGGCCATGCTCAGCCAGCCCGCGACGCAGCCCTGCGACGAGGTGCTGATGGGCTGGCAGGGTTGCCAGCCCGCTGAGAAAAGCGATGCGACGATGGCCGCGCGAAATGAGATATTCTGCCGCCGCTGCACCAATCGCGGTATCATCGACGCCGACGTAGTTGATCGGAGCGCGGCCATAGTAGGAGTTGATCATCGAAAACTTGGTCTGAGCGCGCTGAAGCTCTTCGATGGTGTCACTCACATCCTGAGCAGTGCAAGATCGTGTATTGATGAAGATCAGCCCATCTGTAAACTTGCTCTCAAGTATCTGGTCGCGCGTCATACGGCCGGGCTTGCCTGATGGCGAGTAGACCAGCAGATGGTATCCGCGGCGCATCAGCGCGCTCTGAATCCCTGAAAGTGCCTGTGCGATGAAGTGGTTGAAGAAGATAGGATCGCGTAGCGGGACGACAAGTCCGAGAAGGTGGGTCTTTTGTTCGGCGAGAGCTTTGGCGAGCTCGTTGGGCACATAGCCCAGCTCTTCCGCGATGCGAAGAATCTTCTTGCGGCGGTCCGCGCTGACGCGGGTCGACTCACCCTTGTTAAGGGCAATCGACACAGCTGCAATGGACACCTGTGCTCGCTTAGCGATATCGGCGAGTTTCGGGGCTGAGGTTGGACGCGTCAAGGGTTAGAAACCTTTCGTATAGAGATTCTTATCGTGACGTGACGGGAAGGTCAAACGCGTTGCGGCGCTTCCCTGCCGATCTATAGGACAAGATGGACACTGATTTGCCTCCGTCTGACTGGTACAAAATTTTATGCATTGCGCGATGTTTCAGCGCCACGCAGGAGGGCGCATAACCTCGTCTTCGGTGGTGAGACCTCGCTGAACAAGACGCTCTCTGTACGCTTCAGGCCTTCGGGGACAGCAAAGGTACACTCATCAGCTTTGACCGCGGAAAATTATGCTAAATTACGGTCGTTCAGCTACTTAGCATTACGCCGAATTACGCTCACATTTCTTTTATTTTCATACTTGCACTAACGTCCGGAAACTCATAATCCCTTGCTTGGGGATTCAAATCCCTCCGGGCCCTCTAGATCTCTCGATCGCATCGACGGTCCGGGCGGGATTCGGTCAGCAGCGTCAACAGAGATGAGGCAAAAAAACCCCGCCTTTTGGCGGGGTTATAGTGTGCCTACGAAGTTCATGCAGCAGTCAATGCCCTGCCTCGCCTTACTTAACTGGCTTTAGTAGAAACGCATGAGTTGGGCCGGCGTGATGGTGCGTATCATCGAGTTGCAATGGCTGGCTTTTGTCGGTTGTGACTGCGCCCAACGCTAAAATCCAACCGGCGTTGTTAATTGTCGTGGCCGACGTAAGAATGGCGCCGGCATTGGCAGGAATCAAGTCATTTAGGTCTTTAATGCCGGTGGCCGGGGACCAGTAAAAGGCATGGCCCGACATCGATGCGGTTGACGTACCAACAATCTCGCTTTTGTTGTTTATATCGAGGGCGCTGGTAGAGTCACCGTTCAGAGTTCCGATGTCTTGCATGCCGCCGGCAGCAGTCCACAAGAACGCGTGGGTCACATTCGCTCCGATGGAGGAACCAATCACAATACCATTCAAGCTGATCTTGCGGGCCTCGCTGGCAATGTCGCCGGGCAAGGTTCGGATGTCTTGCATGCCATCCTTGACAGTCCACACGAAGGCGTGTTTCTCGCTAGAGTCGGTGGAAGCAACACCGACGACCGTGCCTGAGTTGTTGATTCCGTAAGCCTCGCTAGAGCCGCCTCCAGACAGCGTACCGAGGCTGGTCATGCCTGTGCTTTTCGTCCATAGGAAGGCGATCGGCTCATGGGCTCCACTGGAGTACCCAACTACCTGATCGGAGTCGTTGATGCCGAAAGCTCTGCTGCCGTTATCACCAGGAAAGGTGCCGAGGTCCTGTAAGCCTCCGGCTGAATCCCAGATGAAGGCGTGGATGTTGGTGGCGGTATTAGACTCGCCAACTACTGTCCCCTTGGTATTGACGTCGGAGGCAGAGCTGTATTCTCCGCCGGGTAGGGTCCCGATATCAAACAGTTTGCCTCCAGTGAAGACGAAGGCGTGGGTGCGGACGCCATACATCTTTCCGGACTGTCCGATGACCTGACCCGACTGGTTGATTTTTGTGGGAACGATGTTGCCGCCCGGCAATGCGCCTATATCGATCACGCTATAGGATTGAGCACCCAGCATTGAACTCAAAGCAAGCAGAGAAATAACGGACAAGGCGCCAAGCAACTTAAAAGTGTGGATTCTCATGGTCTCCTTCTTTCCCCGAAGAGGTCGGTCCTGGGAGCATTCGCACTAAGGAGTGATCTGGATTATCTTTGCTACCGATGGAACGCCGTTGCCATTTACTAGGAACAGCATGTAATGCCCCGGAGGGGCCAGGTTGGCATTTGCAGGAGCGGTGATATTCAAGCCTCCGGTGGCCTGCGCAAACTGAAGACGGTTGAGACGTTGATTCTGGTTAAACGAATGAGTGACCGCGCTCAGACGTATCCACGTCACCTGGGTGATATTTGTAGCGTCCGGCGTGCCGACGGGGAACGTTTGCCCATACTGCACGCTGGTAGGCGCAGATGTAATGGTTGGGCGAGCGCCTTTGAATAGATATGGAGGAGAGTAGATCTCCGCGCTGGCTCCGGTTATCTCCCCACCAGCGGAGAGTACGCGACCATCGGGCAATAGCAGCGCGGTGGAATGATAGCCGCGATAGACCGTGATGCTGTCCATCGTAGTCCAATTTCCAGTGGCAGGGTCCCACATCTCCGAGGGGTAGATGGGTTTTGCCGAGTTGTCGAAGCCGAAGCCGCCGCTTCCACCGGAAGCCAGAAGCTTGCCATCTGGTAAAAGCGTGAGGTTGAATTGGCGACGCGCGATCGACATAGGCGACGCGTTTTGCCATGTCGGGTTGGCAGCATTCAGGTCGAGTAGCTCCACCGTATTGGTGGCAGCGCCGGTCTCCCCGTCGCCGCCGGCGATCATAACTTTGCCATCGAAGATCACAGCAGAGCCGTAGTCGCGAGTCCCGGTGTAATTAATAGTAGCTACAGATGTCCACGTGCCTGTCCCACTGGTATCCAGGTATCTCGTAATGCGGTCGGGGCCTGCGCTAAACACCTTCCCATTCGGCGCGACGAACATCATCGGATAAAGCGGCTGCATCAGTTGCGCACTGGTGAGATTCCTCCATGTGCCGTCGGCCGGGTGCCAGACCTGCGGCAGCGTGTTGAAGTTACCGGTGGTGGTGAAACCGGAGACAACTAGAACATCGTTATTCGGCAGGGTTGTATTCGTGGGATACCATCGGGGAGCATTCATGTTAGCCGTCGCTGTCCAGGTATTTGTGATCGGATCGTAGAAGGTGCTGTTGATCAGTCCATCACTCTGGTTACCAGCATGCCCGCCGGCAAGAAATAGCTTCCCGTCCTGTAAGAAGGAGTGACCGGAACAAAAGATGTTATACGACGCCATCGGTACGGCAGTGAATTGGTTTGTCGCGGGATTCCATAGATAAGGATTGTTCCCATTAAGAAACGACGGCCAGAACAACACACTTCCGTTCGGAAGGAGGGCAGCGTGAGCAGCCATAAACGGCCAAGTCTGAACAGGCCCCCATTGGCCCGTGACAGTGCCAGCTCCTACTACTGTGACGGTGATCTGCCCCCAATCAATAGCACCCGACGAACTGCGGGCGGTAATACGATATGTTGTTGTAGTGGTTGGCGAAACGATTTGGGAACCATTCAACGCGACCGCCACACCGTTCAAATCGGCGTTCACTGCGTTATTTGTTGTCCACGTCAATGTGGCGCTATTCCCTACCACGATGGATGTCGGGTTGGCGGAAATCCCAGCGGTCGGAGGACCGTTGGACGTGACCGTGAGTGTTGTCTGAGCCGATGCGGTTATACCTGAGGAGCCCGTAGCGACAAAGTTATAAGTAGTGGTTGCAGTCGGCGAGACAGTCTGCGATCCATTGACAGCCACCGATGCGCCGTTCAGAGTCGCACTTGCCGCGTTGGTAGACGTCCAGGTAAGTGTGGAACTTCCGCCAGAGATGATCGAAGGTGGGTTCGCACTGATACCAGCTGTTGGGGAACCGCTTGAACCCACTATCACTACCGTCTGCGCAGAGGCGGATGTGCCAGCAGAGTTGGTGGCCACCAAAGTATAGGTTGTGGTCGTCGTTGGCGACACAGCCTGCGACCCATTGACCGCCACCGACGCGCCGTTCAGAGTTGCGCTCACCGCATTGGTCGTGGCCCAGGTGAGAGTAGAACTGCCGCCAGGGGGTATGGAACTCGGGCTCGCGTTGATTGCAACAGTGGTCACCTTAACGGTAGCCTGCCCCCAGTCGGTGGCGCCAGCCGAATTTTTCGCCGTAATGCGATACGTCGTTGTCACGGTGGGTGAGACCGTCTGAGAGCCATTCAATGCCACCGTTGTGCCATTCAAATCGGCGCTTACCGCATTATTTGTCGTCCATGTCAAAGTCGAATTGCCACCCGGTGCGATCAGGGTTGGGTTCGCGACGATTCCAGCGGCCGGGGGACCACTCGAACCTACAGTGACGGTGGCCTGAGCCTGAGCCGTCGCTCCCGAAGAGCTGGTTGCGATAAATGTATATGTGGTCGTTGCAGTGGGAGAAACGGTCTGCGATCCATTGACCTGGACCGCCGCACCGTTCAGAGTCGCACTTGCGGCGTTCGTTGATGTCCAGGTGAGGGTCGAGCTGCCGCCAGATGCTATAGACGTGGGATTCGCAGCAATGCCTGCAGTCGGAGCAGCAGGACCTACTGTGACGGTAGCTTGAGCCTGAGCCGTCGTCCCTGAAGAACTGGTTGCGATAAATGTATATGTGGTCGTTGCAGTGGGAGAAACGGTCTGCGATCCATTGACCTGGACTGTCGCACCATTCAGCGTCGCACTTGCGGCGTTCGTTGATGTCCAGGTAAGGGTGGAACTGCCACCTGATGCGATCGACGTTGGATTGGCAGAGATTCCGGCGGTCGGAGCAGCAGGACCTACAGTGACGGTGGCCTGAGCCTGAGCCGTCGTCCCTGTAGAACCGGTAGCAATGAATGTATATGTAGTCGTTGCAGTGGGCGATACGGTCTGCGATCCACTGACCGGAACTGTCGCACCATTCAGAGTCGCGCTTGTCGCGTTCGTTGATGTCCAGGTAAGGGTGGAACTGCTACCCGATGCAATCGACGTTGGGTTTGCGGCGATCCCGGCAGTCGGGTCAGCAGGACCTACTGTGACGGTGGCCTGAGCCTGAGCCGTCGTCCCTGTAGAACCGGTAACAATAAATGTATATGTAGTCTTTGCAGTGGGCGAGACAGTCTGCGATCCACTAACCGGAACTGTCGCGCCATTCAGAGTCGCGCTTGCTGCATTCGTTGATGTCCAGGTGAGGGTGGAACTACCACCTGATGCGATAGACGTTGGGTTCGCAGTAATGCCCGCCGTCGGGCCACTTGAAGTAACCGTGACGACAACCTGTCCCCAGTCAATGGCACCAGCTGCATTGCGAGCCGTTATGCGATATGTAGTCGACGCCGTAGGCGATACCGTCTGAGAGCCATTCAATGCGACTTGCGCACCATTGAGATCGGCACTTACTGCATTTTTCGTGGTCCAAGTAAGGGTTGAACTACTACCTGATGCGATCGAGGTTGGGTTTGCAACAATGCCTGCGGCCGGGGGTCCACTACTCGCATTTACGGTGACGGTAGTCTGGGCCGTAGCGGTCCCCCCCGACGAACTGGTAGCGATAAATGTGTATGTGGTCGTTGCGCTGGGCGAAACCGTTTGGGTTCCGTTGACGGCGACCGCTGCGCCATTCAAAGTCGCGCTCACCGCGTTCGTTGATGTCCAAGTGAGAGTGGCACTCCCACCAGTGGGGATCGATGCTGGATCGGCTGTGATCCCGGCAGTCGGATCCGTTGACCCTACCGTGACGGTTGCCTGAGCCGTAGCGGTCGCCCCCGACGAACTCGTTGTAATGAACGTATAGGTAGTAGTTGAGGCGGGCGAGACAGCCTGCGATCCATTGACGGCAACCGCAGCACCATTCAAAGTCGCGCTTAGGGCATTCGTCGACGTCCAGGTAAGTGTGGAACTGCCTCCACCGGCAATCGAAGTTGGATTTGCACTGATTCCCGCAGTGGGAGCAGCTGAAGTGACCGTAACGAGAACCTGCCCCCAGTCAATGGCGCCAGCTGAATTGCGAGCCGTTATGCGATAGGTGGTGGACGCTGTAGGAGATACTATCTGAGAGCCATTCAATTCTACGGGCGTACCGTTGAGATCGGCGCTTACCGCATTTCTAGTGGTCCATGTAAGGGTTGAACTCCCGCCCGATGCAATCGAGGTTGGGTTCGCACTGATGCCAGCGGCTGGTGTTTGCGCTAAAGCGGGAACGCAGAATATTCCAGTTCCCATACAAATGAACCAGCAACCGATAAGCAGCATCCGTATATGCTTGTTCAGCCGTGAGCTGAGGTTCCGCATATCTGAAACTGTGGAGTTCCATCTTCGAGAGCAATATTGATAGCTCATATCGTCTCTTTCTGTGAAGCAGGCAGTGTGGCGTTCAGGCCTTCGGTTGATACCGAGTTTTCTTCATTGCAGAGGGACAGTAATGTGATTGAGTTCTATAACG
>Ga0268266_10001210_pt1 | contig 31835 bp, 34 predicted proteins | sample KBSS13metaG_FD_190356 | JGI IMG/M metagenome (GOLD analysis project Ga0268266, IMG submission 190356) | Switchgrass rhizosphere microbial communities from Kellogg Biological Station, Michigan, USA - KBS S1-3 metaG (SPAdes) (version 2) | ecosystem: Host-associated > Plants > Roots > Rhizosphere... | reverse complement strand
GACCGGCCGCGGCGACAAAGCCACCCAGACGCGGCTCGACTTCGTCCCTGAGCGGCACACCGACTTCATCTTCGCGGTGATCGGTGAGCGCTACGGGTTCATGGGCGCCGCGTTCGTCCTATCCCTTTACGCCCTCCTCTTCTGGCGGGCGCTGCGGATCACGACACTCTCGAAGAACTCGTACGGGACCCTGGTGGCGGGCGGCATCGCCGTCACGCTGCTGTTCCAGACCTTCGTCAACGTGGGGATGAACCTCGGGATCATGCCGATCACCGGGATCCCCCTGCCGTTGATGAGCTACGGAGGGTCCTCCGTCGTCGCTACCTTGTTGGCGGTCGGCGTTCTTCAGAGCATCAACGTCCAAGCGCATCTCAGCCAGAAGGGAAGGTTCGCCTGGTGATCTCTTGAATGAGGTCCGGCATCGCGTACCTACTTGAAACTGAGCTGAACTAACAATGAAGAAAACGATTCTGGTCTCCGCCGAGCGTGGCGAGACCCGTGTAGCCGTCCTCGAGGCAAAGCAGAAGGGCGGCAAAACCGACGTCGCCGAGCTCTACATCGAGCGCCGCGGCCGTCGCTCCATCGTCGGCAACATCTACAAGGGCAAGGTCGACAACGTCCTGCCCGGGATGGAGGCCGCGTTCGTCGACATCGGCCTCGAGCGCAACGGCTTCCTCCACGTCGACGAGATCGTCCTGCCGGGGGGCGAGCAGGCCCCCAGGCGCGGTCGCGGCAGCGGCCGCCGCATCAACGAGCTGATCAAGCCTGGGCAGGAGATCCTTGTCCAGGTGGTCAAGGACCCGCTGAAGACGAAGGGCGCCCGGCTCTCGATGAACGTCTCGATCGCCGGCCGCTACCTCGTCTTCGCCCCGACCGGGAGCGGCGTTGGCGTCAGCCGCCGGCTGACCGACAAAGAGCGCGACCGGCTGCGCAAGATGGTCGACCGCACCTACAAAGGCCCGGGCGGCCTGATCGTCCGGACCGCCGCCCACGGGGCGAAAAAACCCGACTTCGTGCGCGAGATCAGCTACCTGCAGAAGCTGAACGAAGTGCTCGAGCGCCGCTCCGAGGGCACCAAGGCGCCGGCTCTGGTCTTCCAGGAGGCAGACCTCTCGATCCGCGTCCTTCGCGACGTCTTCCTCAGCGAGTTCGAGAAGGCGATCATCGACTCGCCCAAGCAGTTCGAGCGGGTGACGAACTTCTTCCAGCGCACCGCCCCCGAGCTGGTCGAGGGCGTCGAGCTCTACCAGGGCAAGAAGCCGCTGCTGGAGAAATGGGGGATCGACAAGGAAATCGAGTCGACCCTGAACCGGCGGGTCGACCTGCCCTCGGGCGGCTACCTGATCATCGACTACGCCGAGGCGCTGACGGTGATCGACGTCAACAGCGGCTCCTTCACGGGGCGCGGCAAAGGCGGCCTCGAGGAAACGATCACCAAGGTCAACACCGAGGCGGCCGACGAGGCTGTCCGGCAGCTGCGGCTGCGCGACATCGGCGGCATCATCGTCATCGACTTCATCGACATGGCCCGGGCCAGCAACCGCGACAAAGTCCTGAAGACGATGCGCAAAGCGCTCGACGCCGACAAGTCGAAGAGCTACGTGGTCGAGGTCTCGCCGCTGGGCCTGGTCGAGATGACGCGCCAGAACGTCACCGACGGGGTGCGGGAGATCCTCACCGCGCCCTGTCCGACCTGCGCCGGCGAGGGCGTCGTCCTCTCGGCCGAGACGGTGGCGCTCGAGGGCTTGCGGAAGATGAAAGAAATCGCCGCCGACAACGGCGACGCCGAGGCCTTCCTGATCCGCGTCAACCCGAAAGTCGCGCACGAGCTGACCGACCCCGACAGCGGCCTCGCCGAGGTCGAGGAGGAGACCGGCAAGCGCTTCCACTTCGAGGGCGGCGACGCGCTGCCGATCGAGACCTTCGAGGTCGTCGAGCAGGGCAGCCGCGCCGAGATCGAGGAGCGGGCGCTGCCGTTCAAGGTCGGCGAGGAGGTGCTGGTCAAGATCGACGAGCCGCACATGTACAACGCCGACGACGCCGTCGCGCGGATCGACTCCTACATCGTCAGCGTCACCGGCGGCGGTCGCTTCGTCGGCGAGCGCAAGATGGTGCGGATCGACGAGGTCGAGCGCTCGGCGGCGATCGCCTCGCTGCTGGGCGGCGAGTCTCCCAACGGTTCTGGCGGCGGCGAAAACGGCTCCGAGCTAGAATCCGGCGCTCCTCCGCGTAAACGCAGTCGTGGCCGCAGGGGCGGTCGGGGGCGTTCGCGCGCCAATCAAGGCAGCAAGGAAGACTGATGAGCACGTATGCAGTAGTCGAAACCGGTGGCAAGCAGTACAAAGTCGAGGAGGGCACGTCCCTGCTCGTCGACCGCCTCGACGTCAAAGAGGGCGGCAAAGTCGCCCTTCGCCCGGTCCTCTTCCGCGGCGACGACGTTGTGGCCGGGGCGAAAGACCTGGCGAAAGTCAAAGTTGAGGCCAAAGTCACCGAGCACCTTCGCGGGCCGAAGATCAAAGTCTTCAAATACAAGGCGAAGAAGGGCTACCGCCGCCGCGCCGGGCACCGTTCCGAGCTGACCCGGCTCGAGGTCACGACGCTGAAAGGGAAAGGCTAGGCATGGCTCACAAGAAAGGCCTCGGCTCCAGCCGCAACGGCCGCGAATCCAACCCGAAGATGCTCGGGGTCAAGGTGTTCGCCGGCGAGCGCGTCTCCGGCGGCGAGATCATCGTCCGCCAGCGGGGCACCCGCTTCTGGCCCGGCGACGGGGTCGGCATCGGCCGCGACCACACGATCTTCGCCACCCGCGAGGGCGTCGTCGACTTCAAGCCGGCTCGCAAGGGCCGCACCATCAGCGTTCTGCAGGACTAAGAGCCGACTGGTTTCTGGCTTCCCTGCAGAGGGATTGGCCCTCTGCAGGGAGTTGCTCAGGAAAGAGGTTGGATCGGCTGGAGGAGCGAAGGTTCGCCGAATTCTGAGCCTGCGAAATATGGCGAGGCAATTTCTTCGGCAAAGACTTTTTGTCCGCTGCTCGTCGTCTCAATCGGCCACTCCCATTCTTGGCCTTTCTCAACGATGTTCCAGTTGAACCAGACGAAGGCTTTGACTTTCGGGAATGAGACCGGGAGAGATCGCAAGGCTTCCCTGAACCATTCCGAGTGAGAAAAATGTCCCGCCCCGTTGGTCGAAGCCGTCTCTCCAATCATCACGGGCTTTGAAGGTGCCACGGATCCGGTAAGCGCGGAATAGCTGGTCCCGAATACGTCCGTGAAATGCACGTTGCCTTCGTTGTAGCCGTCTAGGCAGGTCCAATCCACATATGCGTCGCCGGGGTAAAGGGGGCCAATTGGTGCGCTTCCGAGAAAGTTGACATTTGGACACCACACCCAGGTTAGGTTGGTCGCCCCTGCGGCGACTGCAATGTTGTGAATATGCCTCCAGGCGTCGACGTAGTCAGCGGGGTTTTTCGCAGCGTCCCTACCCCATTTGAACCACGAGCCGTTCATCTCCCAAGCCCATCGGAAGAAGAGCGGATATTTATAGGCAGCGACTTCTTCGGCCCAGGCTTTGTAGTAGCTGTCGTATTTGCCTTCTTTGATTTCCGTTAGCGAGGCTCGATTTTCTTCTTCTTGCGCGACCGTTTCGCCAGCCACACAGGTTTTTCCGATTCTGCAACCCGTGCCCATGTCCATCAACGGGAGAGCGCCGTCCGACGGGATGGCCGGGGTATTGCCAGCGCGCGTTAGTTCAAGGGGTCCGCTCTGGAAGCTCTGCTGCCATGGAGCCGGTTGGCCAAAGTGGACGATGGAAACCTTCTTTCCGGCATGGGTCTCGAAAGAGTTCCAGGTGGCGGAGGTCCATGGGGCGTCCCCCTGCCCCAAGGTGTAGACATCGCCGTCCATCCATGCTCCCCAGTAGATCCTTGGCCCGTTAGTTTCGAGTTTGAGGAACGCTGCCCGGACTTGGCGCGGCGTTGCCGTTGAATTGGTCGTTCGGAAACGAACGACCAATTCGTTGAGGGCGGTCTGGTTCGAGATGGTCTGCGAGAGAGAGTGCCAGCCAGCGCTGTTGCTCAATTGCCAGGTGAGATCCAAGGACGAGCGCACTTCGAAGGGCTGGCTGTTCACCGAGTAGTACCAAATCTGAGCTTTGGTGACTGAGACTCCAAGTAGATTGATGGTGCCAAATCCAACCCGTGCTTCCTCGCTGCCCGCGGTCTCTTGGATGTAGTCCGATGAGGATGGCGTTTCGAACTCGGTCGTTTCGTCGTCCAGCGCCTCCCAGAAGGATGGGGCACCTACGACGCTCCACATCTTGGAGCTGGTTTCGGTCACGTTCGGTCTGATGTAGTGCGTGCTGGCCAGCGCAGACACGGGCGCGACAAGACCTAGCGTGATGAGGCCGAGGGCGAAGAGAAGGAGAAGTTTTGGACGCATATGCCCTTCCGAAATGAAGATGTTGAGTTGACAGGGTCTGTGTCTCTATCAAAGGGTTTCCAGGAAGCCTCGTGTAAATGGCAAACTTTGCGCAAAGTCGGTGCAGGAGATGTGGCGTAGCGACAAGCGGGCTCGGGTTACGCTCCCCCGATGTACGACAAGGCGAAAATCTGGGTTGAGGGCGGGGCCGGTGGGGACGGCAGTCGCAGCTTTCGGCGGGAGGCGCACGTGCCGCGCGGGGGTCCCGACGGCGGCGACGGCGGCCACGGCGGCGACGTGGTGCTGGTCTGCGATCCCTCGCGGCGCGACCTGGGGGCGCTGAAGGGGAGCAAGCACTTCCGGGCGCAGCGGGGGCGGCACGGGGAAGGCTCGAACCGGCACGGGGCGCGGGGAGACAATCATGAGATCCCGGTGCCGCCGGGGACGCAGGCGACCGCCGTCGACGGCAGCTCGATCGACCTCGTCGCCGCCGGCCAGCGCGCCGTCGTCGCCCGCGGCGGGCGTGGGGGGCACGGCAACAAGCGCTTCGCCAACTCGACCCGCCAGGCGCCGCGTTTCGCCGAGAAAGGCAGCGGCGGCGAAGCGGACTGGATCGAATTGCGGCTGAAGCTGCTGGCCGACGTCGGTCTGGTGGGGTTGCCGAACGCCGGCAAGTCCTCGCTGCTGGGGCGGTTGACCCGGGCGGCGCCGAAGGTCGCCGACTACCCCTTCACGACGATCTCGCCGGTGCTGGGGACGATCGAAGGCGAGGACCGTCAGGCCGTCGTCGCCGACATCCCCGGCCTGATCGAAGGAGCGGCCGAGGGCGCCGGCCTCGGGCACGAGTTCCTCGCCCACGTCGAGCGCTGCTCGATGCTCGTCCACCTCGTCGACGTCGCGCCGGCCGAAGGCGACCCCGTTGCCGACTATGAGACGGTGCGGGGGGAGCTGGAGGCGCATGGCGCAGGGCTCGAGCGATTGCCCGAGCTCGTGCTCCTGAGCAAGCGCGATCTGTTGCCGCCCGAGCGGGTCGAGGAGGAAGTGGCGGCCTGGAGCGAGCGGCTCGGCGACCGGGTCCTCGGCGTCCTCGCGGTCTCCTCGGCGACGGGCGAGGGGCTCGACTCGCTGCGCCAGCGGATCCTCACCGAGCTGCCCGAGACTCCTGCTCCGGCCGCGGTCGCAGCCGGGGGCGGCGACGCCGGTTTCGAGGCCGAGCACCGGGTCTACCGGCCCGCCGGCGAGGGCGGCTACTGGGTCGAGCGCGAGGAGGACGGCGCCTTCCGCGTCCTCGGCCGCGGCGTCGAGATGCTGTTCGAACGCCACGACACGAAAAACGAAGAGGCGCTCGCCTACCTCGAGCAGCGGTTGAAGGAGATGGGCGTCATCGCCGCTCTCGACCGGGCCGGCTTCGAGCCCGGCGACGACGTCCGCATAGGCGAGCAGGAGTTCGAGCTGCACACCTGAGCGCTAGTCGAGGCTGGAGAGTCCGGCCGCGACGGCGAAGCCGAGGACCGTCACCAGCCCGGCGCCGCGCCCGGCGTCCTTGCGGGCGTCGGGGATCATCGAGTCGATCAGCATCACCAGCAGGGCGCCGGCGGCGAAGCCGTCGATCACCGCCCGGGCGTCGGCGCTGACCGCGTCGGCGGCCAGGTAGCCGACGACCGTCGCCAGGGCGCAGATCGCCGCCACCAGGACCCAGAGGCGGAGGATCGCCTCCCGGGTGCGGCCGGCCTTGCGCATGTCGTCGGCCGAGCCGAGCGACTCGGGCAAGTTGGAGACGAAGATCGCGACCAGCAGCGAGACGCCGACCCCGGCGCCGCCGGCTATGCCGATCCCCAGCACCAGCTGCTCCGGGATCCCGTCGAGAAAGGCGCCGAGCGCCAGGGCGGTGCCGCTGCCGCCGCCTTCGGCGCGGCCCTGCCGCCCGCGGCCGGTCGCCATCCGCCGCGAGATCAGGCCGTCGAGCAGGTAGTAGGTCACCGCCCCCACCGCGAGGCCGACGCCGGTGTAGCCGGCACCGCTGATCGCGATCCCCTCGGCGGCGAGCTCGAAGCTGACGGCGCTGATCAGCGCCCCGGCGCCGAAGGAGAGTACGTAGCCCACCTGCTTCGCCGGCCAGCGGCGGGCGAAGCTGAGCGCGGCGCCGATGACGAGAGAGCTTGCGGCGAGCGCGCCCCAGCCGATTGCGGACCCCATCTCGGCTACTTTCCCCGCCATGACCCTGGTCGTCAAGCTCGGATCCTCGATCGTCGCCGCCGACGACGGTGAGCTGCGCGCCGACGTGCTCGATTCCGTCTGCGAGCAGGTCGCGCAGCTCGAGCAGGGAGGCGAGCGGGTGGTGATGGTCACCTCCGGCGCGATCGCCCGCGGGATGCGGTTGCTGGAGCTGCCGGTGCGGCCGCGGACGATGGACGAGCTACAGGCCGCCTCGGCGGTCGGCCAGGGCGACCTCTTCCGCGCCTACGAGAGCCGCCTCGCCGCCCACGGCACCCGCGCCGCCCAGGTCCTGCTGACGGCTGCCGACATCGCCGCCCGGACCAACTACCTGAACGCGCGCCAGACGCTGCGCCGGCTGATCGAGTGGGGGGTGGTGCCGGTGGTCAACGAGAACGACACCACCGCCACCGACGAGATCAGCTTCGGCGACAACGACTTCCTCGCCGCCCAGGTGGCGCTGCTGCTCGAGGCACGCCTGCTCGTCCTGCTCACCAACGTCGACGGCCTGCTCTCCGGCGATCCGCGCCTGCAGCCGGAGGTCGAGCTGATCGGCGAGGTCACCGACTTCTCCCAGCTCCGCGAGCTGAAGATCAACGACCGCACCTCGGTCTTCGGCTCGGGCGGGATGCGGAGCAAGGTCGGCGCGGCGGAGATGGCGAGCGAGGCCGGGATCCCGGCGGTGATCTGCAACGGGACCAGCGCCGGCACCCTGCTGGCGGCGGCGGCCGACGAGCCGTGCGGCACCCGCTTCGCGGCTGGCGACGGCCGCACCTCGAGCTTCAAGCTCTGGCTCAAGTACGCGAAGCCGGCCCGCGGCCGGCTGGTCGTCGACGCCGGCGCCGCCCGGGTCCTGCGCGAGAGCGGCTCAAGCCTGCTCCCGGTCGGGATCGCGGCCGTCGAGGGGAGCTTCGAGCCCGGCGACGCGATCGACGTCGCCACCGACGGCGAGACGATCGGCAAAGGCATCAGCGAGTACTCCTCGCGCGAGCTGGCGCGGGTGATCGGGATGCAGAGCGCCCAGGTGCGGGAGCTGCTCCCGCACGCCGCCGACGAGGTCGTCCACCGCGACCGGTTCGTCCTCCTCTAGCCCCCAGCTACCCTTATCCGATGGCCGTGACCGAGACCACCGTCGCCGAGAGCTGCGCCGCCGCGAAGCGCGCTGCGCGCGCCCTGGCGACCGCCTCGACCGCGGCGAAGGACGCCGCCCTGGAGGCGACCGCGCGGCTGCTCGAGGAACGCTCGGCCGAGATCCTCGAAGCCAACGCCGGCGACCTCGGCGACGAGCGCGCCGCCGGGCTCAGCGAGGCCCTGCGCGACCGTCTGCGGCTGACCCCCGAGCGGGTCGGCGCGATGGCGGAAGGGGCGCGGGCGGTCGCGGCGCTTGACGACCCGGTCGGCGAGGAGCTCGAACGGAAAACCTTGGAGAGCGGACTCGACCTGCGCAAGGTGCGGGTGCCGCTGGGGGTCGTCGCCGTCGTCTACGAGGCGCGCCCGAACGTGACGATCGACTGCGCGGCGCTGACGATCAAGAGCGGCAACGCGATCGTCCTCCGCGGCTCCAGCTACGCCGAGCGCTCCAACGCGGCGCTGGCGGCGATCGTCCGCGAGGCGCTCGCCGAGGCGGGCCTGCCGCAGGACGCGGTGCTCTCGCTGGGCGGCGGCGGCCACGAGGAGCTGGCTGAGCTGGCGACCCAGGAGGGTCTCGTCGACCTGCTGATCCCGCGCGGCGGCGAAGGCCTGAAGGCGGCGATCAAGAAGGTCGCGACGGTGCCGGTGATGTACGCGGCGGCCGGCAACTGCCACGTCTACGTCCACGCCGAAGCCGATCCCGAGATGGCGCGACGGATCGCGGTCAACGCCAAGGTCCAGCGGCCCGGCGTCTGCAACGCCGCCGAGACGCTGCTGATCGACGCCGCGATCGCCGACCGCTTCGCCCCGGCGGTCCTCGCCGACCTCGCCGCCGCCGGCGTCGAGCTGGTCGGCGACGAGCGGGTCCGCGCCGCGGCCGGGGACGTCGAGGTCGGGCCGGCGAGCGAGGAGGACTGGGCCAGCGAGTTCCTCGGCCTGAAGATGGCGGTCGCCGTCGTCGACTCGGTCGGCGACGCGGTCGAGCACGTCAACAGCCACGGCACCGGCCACTCGGAGGCGATCGTCTCCGCCTCGGAGGAGGCCGCCGAGGAGTTCGTCAGCGGGGTCGACGCCGCCGCCGTCTACGTCAACGCCTCGACCCGCTTCACCGACGGCTTCGAGTACGGGATGGGGGCCGAGATCGGCAACTCGACCCAGAAGCTGCACGCCCGCGGGCCGATCGGGATGCGCGAGCTGACGACCTTCAAGTACGTGGCGCGCGGCGACGGCCAGATTCGTGAGTGACGCCGACGGCGCCGCGATCGGAGTGCTGGGGTCGGCCTTCAACCCCCCGCACCTCGGTCACCTGGCGCTCGCCCAGGAGGCGTTCTGGCAGCTCGGGCTCGACGAGGTGGTCCTCGTCCCGACCGGCGAGGCGCCCCATAAGGAAATCGCCGACGACCCGGGACGGGAGGCGCGGATGGAGATGACCCGCCTCGCCGCTGCCGGCGACGAGCGCTTCTCGGTCTCCTCGCTCGAGGTCGACCGCGAGGGGCCGTCCTATGCGTATGAGACCTTGGAGGCACTTGCAGAGGAACGGGCCGACAGGAAGCTGGTGTTCGTGATGGGGGCGGACGCTGCGGTCGGCCTGGGAAGCTGGCGCGAGCCGCAGCGCGTGGTCGCGCGGGCGAGCCTGGCGGTCGCCCGGCGCGAGGACGTCTCCGACGCGGAGGTCGCCGCCGTGGCCCGCGGGCTCGGCTGCGAGGAGCGGACGACGATGCTGGACATGCCCCGCTTCGGGGTTTCCTCCTCGGCGGTGCGGGAACGTGCCAGGCAGGGCAGGCCGCTGCGCTACCTGGTTCCAACGCCGGTCGCCGAGTACATCGAGGAGAAGGGGATCTACCGGTGAACCAGGCACAGTCCGAACAACTGGCGCGGCAGCTGGCCGCGATCGCCGACTCGAAAAAAGCCGAGGAGATCCTCGTCCTAGACATGCGCGAGCTGGTCGCCTACACCGACTTCCTCGCGATCTGCACGGCGCGCAACGAGCGCCAGGCGCGGGCGATAGTCGACGAGGTGCGGGTGCAGATCAAGGGCGAGTCCGGTCTCCTGCCCGGCGGGGTAGACGGCGGCGGCGAAGCGGGGTGGACGATCCTCGACTACCTCGACTGCGTCCTCCACGTTTTCACCCCGGAGGCGCGCGAGCGCTACGGGCTGGAGGAGCTGTGGCGCGACGCGCCGCGCCTCGAGCTCGACCTCGACGCTCCGGAAGCATCCTCCGCCGCTATGTGACGAAGTTACGTCCGAGGGCCCCCATACGGTGCCGCCCCATGAATCGGTTCAGGCGCTCGTTGCTCGGGTACCGCCGCACGGACGTGGAGGACGCGATGTCTCTCCGCGACGCGCGCATCCTCGGGCTCGAGCTGAAGGCGGACGCTCAGCGCGAGGCGATCGACGAGCTCGAGAGCGAGACGACGACGCTCTCGGGGATGGTCTTGGAGCGCGAGCGCGAGATCCGGGTCCTCGACCAGCGCCTGCACGAGGCCAACGAGTGCCACGACCGCAGCATCGCCTCGCTCGACGCGATCACCGCCCGGCTCGAAGAGTTCGAGGCCCAGGCCCGCGGCCAGGCGACCAGGATCCGGATGAAAGCTCTGCGCGAGGCGGTCGAGGTGAGCAAGAAGGTCCAGGCCCTGACCGAGGCCGAAGCCGGCGCCGGAGCGGAGCCCGCGGCACCCGCCCCCGCCGACGATGAGGCCCTTTACGCCGGGCGCGTCAAGCTCGAGATCGGGCCGCTCGACGACTTCTCCCAGCTGGTCGGCTTCGAGGATGCGGTCGGCCGGGTCGGCGCTTCGGAGATCTCGGTCGAGCGCTTCTCCGAGGGCCGCGCCACCTTCTCGATGAACCTCGACCAGCCGGTCGACCTGCTGCGCGAGCTGGAGGAGCTCTCGAACCTCGAGTTCAAGGTCCGCCACACCGCCGCGGACAACCTGATCCTCGACGTGGACGAGGATCAGGGCCCAGAGCAACGGGCCGCGTAGCGTCGCTAAACTGCCCCTTGTGCATGGGGCTGTAGCTCAGCTGGAAGAGCGCATCGCTGGCAGCGATGAGGTCAGGGGTTCGAGCCCCCTCAGCTCCACTCTGCTTTCCCGCCCACCAGCTCGGCGGCGCCGGCTTCTCCCTCGGCCCTAGCCGCCTCCGGACGTACCGGAAAGCGCATATGGCGGGTTCCTGTACCGCGGTTGAGTTCGCCTCTATGGACCTGGGCGTGGTTGCCCAATTCCCTGCGCTAGATGCCGCGGCGCGACGACCCCCAGATCGGTCTCGGGAAGGCCATTAGGAAACTCCGTCAGGACGGTGGCCTGAGCCAGGAGACCCTCGGCCACCGGGCCGAAATCCACCCGACCTGGATCTCCCACATCGAGTCGGGTCGGATCAACCCGACTTGGGGCAACGTACGGAGAATCGCCGTTGGCCTGAAAGTCCCACTCGAGCAGCTCGCGGCCCTGGCCGAGGAGTTCGAGCGCAAGCTCGGCGAAGCTTGACCGAGGCGACCCGCCCGGCCGGGCCGAGGGTGAGCACGAGCTTGCCGACCCGCTTGCCGCTCGGCCTGACCGCGCAGTAGGTGAAGGTGCTGGCGGCTCGCTGCTGCGGCTGCCCCGCGGCGTAGAGGACCTGCTCGGCGCTCCGGCCCCGCCGCAGCGAGCCGAAGCCCTTGCGGAAGACGAGGCGCGGGGTCGTCACGCAGCTCGGTCCCGGCACCCCGATCGCCCGCTCCCACGTCTCGAGGTAGGCCTCGGCGCCGCCCATCAGGTCGTCGGCGATCGGTTTGCCGGCCAGCAGCTGCAGCTGCCGCATCCAGTCGGGGTAGAGCCCGTAGTGGGCGACGCCGTCGACGTTGACGTCGTAGACGCGCTGGCCGGAGACCTGCTTGTCGAAGATGACGCGGCCGTCGAGCGAGGTGAACGGGTAGGTCACCGGGTTCGGCTTGTCCGCTCCGCGCGCCGGCGGCTGGGCGTGGAACCCGTTGGCGTCGGCGCCGAACCCGATCCCGAAGCGGTAGCGGGGGTCGGCGACGGCCCGCAGCTGCCGCCATTCCTCGATGAAGCTCTCGGGGCTGGTGGTGATCGGCTCGATGAAGCCGCCGAGCGCGTAGACGCGCGAGCGCAGGTGCGGGTCCATCCAGGAGTGCGAGGCGAGGACGCCTGAGTACCGGTGCGCCTCGGCCAGCTCGACCGCCCGCGTCGCCGACTTCAGGCTCATGTGGTCGACCTCGATCATCAGTCCGCGGGCGATCATCTGCTCGACCGTGAATTCGCCCAGCGGCGTCAGACCGAGCGCGTTGCAGTGGGGCGGTGGCGGGTAGAGCGGGACGAGGCCCTTGGGGAAGAAGGAGAGCAGGCCGGCGTCGATGACTTCGGCATCAGGCACGGTGGTGTCCTGCGGGTTGTCTTCGCCGGCGCCGCTGCAGGGCTCGATCTTCCAGAAGTGACCCGTCTGCTTGAAGTTGGCGGCGTTGATCGCGGCGCCGAAGGTGCCGCTGTCGAAGCGCACGCCGCCGAGGGCGTTGTCGAACTTGTGGATCGGGAAGAACGAGGCGACCCCCATCCGCTCGATTTCGTCGAGCCCGGCGAGGATCTGGTCGCGGCTGCAGCGCGGGGCGGCTTCGGAGCCCCCACAGCCGAAGATCTCCGAGGTCTCGATCCCGATGACGACCGCCAGCTTGCCTTCGTTGACGACCCGCCGCGCTTCGAAGGGGTCGCGGACGATCCGGAACCAGCCCTGGCCGGGGCCGCCGGACTGGGCGTCGATGTAGTCCTGCAGTTCGTGGATCCGCCGGTACTGGAGGCGGATGCTGGTCATGTCGTCGCAGCTGTTGTGCTTGATCGGGTAGACGTCGCAGAGGGCGACGTTCTCGACCAGGTCGTTGACCATGATTCGCACGCCGCCGAGGTAGGCGCGCTCGATCCAGCGGTAGTAGGTCTGCTCGTGGGTCAGCGAGGGCGGCGAGGGCCAGTCCTTGAAGGTCGGCCAGCCGACCGGGTCGTGTTTGTGCAGCGGGTCGCCGTAGAGGGCGTTCTCGAGCACCGCGGCGGTCCCGTCGGGGTAGTGGTCGGGGCAGTCGCGCAGAGCCGCCGCCGGCCCGGCCGGATTCCACGGCTCGCCGCAGTGGGCGTCGCCGCCGAGGAACTCGTAGGCGGTGACGTGGTTGTGCCCGTCGACGGTGCCGACGACTTCGCCGTAGGGGGTGGGCCCCTGCCAGGGAGTGCCGGTCGCGTTCAGGTCGATCTCGGCGGCGGCCGGGGCGGAGGCGAAGAGGAGCGCGGCAGGGGCGCTCAGCGCCAGGACGAGCCACCTCCGCAGTTGCCGCATAGGACCTTTCTACCAAAAATCGATGAGGCCAAACCATTTGGCTCAAAACCGTGGCTGGATCTGCCGATGGTCTAGCGATGAGCGGCGCGAACGAGCATGTCTTCAGCCACGGCATGCGCGACACCCGCGCGACGCTCGAGTCCTGGAGCGAACGCCCCTGGCAGGTGCTGCGGGCCTGGCTCGCGCTCAGCGTGGCGATCGCCCTGACCCTGCTCGCCGCGGTCTGGGTCGTCGCCGGGCTGATGACGCCGGACCTGACCCCGGTCCACATCGCCGGCCTCACCTACCCCTCCGAGCCCGACGACATGCTGCCGATCCTCTGGCGTAACTCGCTCGTCCTCGCCCTGCACGGCACCGCCTGCGTCGCCGGCTTCATCGCCGGCGCCTCGATGCCGATCGCCGCCGCGCAGCGGACCGGGCTCAGCCGCTGGATCCACGTCAAGGCGGGGGAGTTCGCGATCCTCTTCGTCTGCGCCGTCACCCTCTTCTCGCTCTCGACCCAGGCGCTCTACCTCGGCTTCCAGGGCTCCTCGATCGCCTACCAGCTGCAGATCACCCGCCTCGAGCTGATCCTCAGCGTCCTCCCGCACGCGATCCCCGAGCTGACCGCGCTCTTCCTCCCGCTCGCCGCCTGGCTGATCGCCAGCCGCCGCGGCGAGTGGAACCAGCTCCTCGCCGCGACCCTGATCACCGTCACCCTGGCGATTCCGGTCCTGGTCGCCGCCGCGGCGATCGAGGTCTACGTCTGGCCGCAGCTCCTCCGCGAGCTGACCTCGGTCACCTACTCCTACCCCGGCTGAGTCACGCCTCCCGCGCGAGAATTGGTCAAGGAATTTGGAGTTTCGAGCAACCTCGCCGGCCCGGGGGCCGGTTAGGGCCCGCCGCCGGGGCCCATCGTTCTGCTAGAAAGCCGCCGAATGCTGGTAAGACGCCTCAACGAAGCGGCGGTCGAGGAATGGCACCGCCTCCGGGCCCACGTGCTGATGGACGCGGGCGAACTCGGCTCTCGCAACCTCTCGGTTACCTGGGTGACGGTTCCGGCCGGCGTCGAGCAGACCCTGCACTCCTCCGGCGAGGCCGAGCAGGCCTACGTCGTCGTCCGCGGCAGCGGCACGATGTCGGTCGCCGGCGACACCCAGGAGGTCGCCGAGGGCGACCTGATCCTCGTCCCGCCCGCCACCGAGCACTCGATCGGCAACGAAGGCGACGTCGACCTGACCTGCGTCTCGATCCAGTCGCCGCCCGTTGCGGCCGCGGAGCTGTACAGCGATCAGCTGGCCGAGGTAGCGGGTTATGACGACGAGGACGATTACTAGCCCGTAGTCGCTGTTTCGTTTCTCTTTCGCCGCTGAGAATTTGCACTGAGCGCGCCACGCGTGCGCCCGGATCGCTGAGTATCGGCGGCGATGCCGGAGATGAGTCGCAGCCAGGTGGTCGTCTACGCGGCGGTGGCGCTCGCCCTGCTGCTGGTCGGGGCGCGGGCGATTCGCGGCGAGGCGGACACCGAGTCCTCGTTTGCGGCTGAGACCGGCGGCGGGGGAGGTGCGTCGAGCCTTTCGGTCGCCGGCTCGGGCGGCGAGGTGGTCGTCGACGTGACCGGCGCGGTGCAGCGACCCGGCGTCTACCGGATGCCGGTGGGGAGCCGGGTCGACGACGCGGTCGCACGCGCCGGCGGAGCGGCGCCGCGGGCCGAGCTGGAAGCGATCAACCTGGCGGCGCAGCTTGCCGACGGGCAGCAGGTGGTGGTACCCGAAGCGGTGCCGGGAGCAGGGCCGGCGGTTGGGGCTGGCGCCGAAGACGGGCCGATCAGCCTCGGCACCGCGACGGCCGAGCAACTGGAAGAGATCGAGGGGATCGGGCCGGTGACGGCGGGGGACATCATCGCCTTCCGCGACGAACACGGCGGCCTCTCCTCGGTCGACCAGCTCGACCAGGTCCCTGGAATCGGACCGGCGACGATGGAGTCGCTGCGAGCACGGCTGCAGCCCTGAGCGGGTGAGGTCGCCGCCGCCATCGTTGCCGGTCCTGCTCGGCATCGCGGTGCTCGTCCTGGTTGCGCTGGGAAGCAGCGACGAGATCCGCGGGCGGGCCGCTGACGGGCTGGGGCGGGGAATGCCCGAGCGCGAGGCGGCGCTGGCACGTGGCTTCGTGCTCGGCGAAGACGAGGGGATCGACGAGCGCACCGAGGAAGATTTCCGCCGCGCCGGCCTCTCGCACCTGCTTGCGGTCTCCGGCCAGAACGTGACCCTCCTGGCGCTGCTGGCGATGCCGCTGCTGGCGGCGCTCGGGATCTCCCTGCGGGAGCGTCTCTTCTGGGTGCTGGCGCTGATCGCCGTCTACGTGCCGGTCGCCGGGGCCGGGCCGTCGATCCAGCGGGCGGGGGTGATGGGCGCTCTCGGCCTGCTGGCGACGCTAGGCGGGCGCCGCGCCTCGCGCCTCTACGCGCTGGCCGTGGCGGCGCTGGTGACCCTGGCGATCGATCCGGCCGTGGCCACCGACGTCGGCTGGCAGCTCAGCTTCGCAGCCGTGCTCGGGATCCTCCTGCTGGCGAGCCCGCTGCGCGAGCGGATCGTCTCCGGCCTGGGCCGGGGCCGGTGGCGCCGGGCGCTGGCCGAGGGGATTGCGGTGACGGTGGCCGCCACCCTGGCGACGGCGCCGCTGATCGCCTTCCACTTCGAAAGCGTCTCGACCACGACGCTGGCCGCCAACGTCCTGGCGCTGCCGGCGGTGGCGCCGGCGATGTGGCTGGGGATGTGCGTCGCGGGGCTGGCGCAGCTTCCAGGCGTGCCGCTGGAGCCGCTGAACGGGCTCAATTCGCTCTTCCTCGCCTACGTCGCCCAGGTGGCCGAGTGGTGCGCGGCGCCGGGCTGGGGGGAGCTGCACGTCCATCTCGACGGCTGGGGGCTGGCCCTCGCCTACCTCGGCCTCGCGGCAACCCTGCTCGTCTGCTGGCGGTGGCCACGGGGGACGCTGGCGTTCGGCGCGGTCGCGCTCGCCTGCTGGCTGCCGTTTCCCTCCTTTGGGGGAGGAGTCGGCGGTCCGCCTTCGCGCGGACTGCGGGTGGTGGTCCTCGACGTCGGCCAGGGCGACGCGATCCTGCTCGAGCCCGCGCACGCTCCCGCGATCCTCGTCGACGGCGGTCCGCCGGGGGACGGGTTGGCGCGCAAGCTCGAGGCGGCCGGGGTCGACCGCCTCGGGGCCGCGGTGGTCACCCACGACCAGTCCGACCACGCCGGCGGTATCGAAGAGCTGCTCGGCGACCTGCCCGTGGAACGACTCCTGTTCGCCCGCCTGGGCCAAGACCTGATCGCGGAGGCCACCGCGGCGGGGGCCGACCCCGAACAGATCGTCGCCGGGCGGGAGCTGCGCTCGGGAGCGCTGCGGCTGCGGGTCCTCTGGCCGCCGGCGGGGCTGCTGGGGGCAGGCGCCGCGGGCCAGGATCCGAACCTGCTGGCGCTGGTGATCGAAGCCCGCTGGCGCGACTTCAGCATGCTGCTGACGGCCGACGCCGAGGCGGAGGCCGTGCCTTTGCAACCCGGGCCGGTCGACGTCCTCAAGGTCGCCCACCACGGCAGCGACGACGCCGGTCTGGCGGCGCTGCTGGAGCGGACGCGACCGCGGCTGGCGGTGATCTCGGTCGGCGCGGATAACTCCTATGGCCACCCGACCGCGGCGACGATCGCGACGCTGGCGCGGCATCGGGTCCCGACTCTGCGCACCGACGAGGGCGGGCAGATCGTGATCGACGTCAGCGGGCACTCGATGCGTGTAGACGGATGATCGAATCGATACTTGAGGAACGCGATCCAATCGCTCCGGTGGGAGGCCGGGGTGCCGATGCATGACGTGGTGCGCTCCCGCCTCTACACCAGGCTGTCCGGGTCGCTGCGGCTCTCGAGCGTCGCCGGCAACGGCTTGCCGGAACGGATGCGGACCACGGCCTTCGCCTTCCTGGGCCTGACCGCGGCTCTGGGCCTCGCCCTGGTGGCGATCTTCGCCCAGCTCAGCTTTCCCGTCCTTTCCCCCGCACCGGCGCCGGGGGGGCCGCTGAAGGACAGCGCCGTCTCCGAGGCCGTCGCCCTCGATCGCGGGCCGGCGGCATCCACCTCTATCGATGGGCGCAGAGCCGGCACGGGGGACGCGACGGGCACCGCGACGGGAGGCTCCACCGGTGGCGCCAGGGAGACCCGTCAGCCCGCTGCGGTCGCCGCGCCGGCACCCACGCCGGAACCATCGGGCGAGCCCAGCGGCGGCGTGCCCAGCGCTCCCTCGGCCTCGCCCGCCCCGGTTCCGAGCCCGGCTCCTGCCTCCGAGCAGCCACCGTCCAGCACGGGGCAGCCGAGCCCTGCCGCGCCTCCGAAGCCCCGGCCGACTCCGGCTCGGCCAGCGGCGCCCGAGCCCGAACCGGCACCGGCCCCCGGCAACTCGCAGTCGAGCGCGGCGGCCGAACACGCCAGCGACCGCGGGGTCGAAGCCTCGTCCAAGTCCACGGCCACGGTCGCTCCTGAAGCCGCCCCGGAGGAATCGCCGGGCAACGGCAAAGGCAAAGCCCTCGGCCACAGCAAGTAGCTCGCGGCAGAGCCGGGCCGATATCTAGACTCGGCCGCATGACCGAGGAGATGCGACCGCTCTACCTGATCGCCGGCAGCGACGGGGCGAAGATCGACGCCACCCGGGCGCGGTTGCGGGCCCGGGCCGAGCGCGAGGGGGGTTCGGCGGCGCTCGAGGTATTCGAGCCGGGCGAGGGACGGGGGATGCCCGACCATGAAGCGCTGCTCGCCGCGATCCCGGCGATGTCGCTGATGGAGTCCCGCCGCTACCTGCTCGCCGACGGGGTCGAGCGCTGGCGCGAGAAGCACCTCGAGCCGGTCTTGGCGGCGCTGGGCGAGCTGCCGCCCGACCTGACCCTGGTTCTGATCTGCCGCGACAAGCCGCCGGCGAAGCTGGTCAAAGCCGTCAAGGCGGCGAAGGGCGAGCTGCACGAATTCGAGGCGCCGAAGGCGCGCGAGATGCCCCGCGTGCTGGTCGGCGAAGCGCAGCAGCTCGGCTTCCGCCTCGATCCGGCGGCGGCGCGGATGCTGGTCGAGCGGATGGGCGTCAACCCGGTACGGCTGCGGACCGAGCTCGAGCGCCTCGCGCTCTGGGCCGGCGAGGGGGGAGAGGTGGGTGTCGCCGACCTCGCGGAGATGATCGCCGACACCTCAGAGGCGGCAGTCTGGTCGCTCTCCGACGCGTTGATCGAAGGCGACGCCGCCGCGGCGCTGCGGATCGGCGAGCAGCTGATCGGCCAGGGGGAGAACGTCACCGGGCTGATCTACGGCCTCGCCTCGCGCCTGCGCGGCGCCTGCGCGGCGGCGGCCCAGCTAGAGGAGGGGATCCCGCCCGGGCAGGTCGAGTCGTCGCTGAAGATGCACCCCTACGCGGCCAAGCAGCTCGTCCGGCGCCTGGGTGACACCGACCTGGCGAGCCTGCGGGCGGCGACGGAGACGTTGGCCGATCTCGAGCTCTGGTGCCGCGGCGGCGCCGACTACGGCGACGAGCTGGCGTTCACGCTGGCGCTGCGGAGGGCGGCGGCCGGAGCGGCTTAGGAGGCGCTGGCCGCCATGCGGGCGGCTTTCGACTTCTTGCGGGCTCCCGTGTTCTTGTGGAGGGCGCCCTTCTGCACGGCCTTGTCGATTTTCGAGACGAGGTCGCGCTGCTCGGCGGCGACCGTCTCGGCGTTGCCGGACTCGACCGCGCTTTCGAGGCGCCGGAAGTGGGTCTTCACGGTGCTCGTCAGCAGACGGTTCTCGGTCCGCTCGCGCTCGCTGCGCAGTATCCGCTTCTTCTGTGAGGCTATGTTGGCCATGTCAAGTACCCGAGCCAGCGCCTTGCCGGCTCCGGGCGGCCGCCGACTATAGCGACTGGCGCAGGCTCAGTCGCCCCTCGAAACGAATCGACACCAAGCTTGGAGACGCCCAGGGCACCTGACACCCCCGATCCCGAGGAGCGGCCGATCAACGCCGAGGAGGAGTCGTTTGCCTCCGACGTCGGCGTTCGCGAGGCGGAGGGGTTCGACCCGGGCGAGGAATTCGGCGGCCAGCCGGCGCCGGGGAAGCAGGCCGGGCGCCTGGCGCGCTCGACCGCGTTCTTCTCGATCGCCACCGCCGCCTCCCGTGTCGCCGGCCTGGCACGCGAAGTCGTCGCCGCCGGCTACTACGGGATCAGCGGCCCGATGTCGGCCTTCACGATCGCCTTCCAGGTCCCGAACCTGATCCGCGCCCTGTTCGCCGACGCGGCGCTGCAGCCGGCCTTCGTCCCGGTTTTCACCGAACTGCTCGGCAAGAAGGCCTACAAAGAGGCGTTCCGGCTGGCCTCGACGATGCTGCTGCTGGTGACGATGGTGCTGGGCGCGATCACCGCGCTTTTCGTCCTCCTGGCGCCGGTGCTGATGCCGCTCTTCGCGCCGGGTTTCGACCAGCAGAGCATCATCGATCTCACCGTCAGCCTCTCGCAGATCCTCTTTCCGATTCTGATTCTGCTCGGGGCCAGCGGGATCGTCGTCGGCATCCTCAACAGCTACGACCGCTTCGGCGCCTTCGCGATCGCGCCGCTGTTCTGGAATCTGACGATCATCCTCGTCCTCGTTGTGCTGGAGCCGATGTTCGACGGCCAGGACCGGATCTACGCCTACGCGATCGGCATCCTCGTCGGCACCGCGGTCCAGCTGCTGATTCCGGCCTGGGACCTGCGCAACACCCCGTTCAAGTTCAAATTCAGCTTCGACTGGCGCCACCCGGGAGTTCGTCGTGTGCTGGTGCTGATGCTGCCCGTGACGATCAGCCTCGGCTTGATCAACTTCAACCTGCTGATCAACAGCTTCTTCGCCAGCTTCGTCTCCGAGCAGGCTCCTGCGGCGATCGACAAAGCCTTCCGCATCTACCAGCTGCCGCAGGGGATCTTCTCGGTGGCGATCGCGACGGTGCTGTTCCCGACCCTGGCGCGGTTCGCGAACGCCGGCGAGACCGACGACCTGCGGCGGACGATGGCCAACGGGATGCGCCAGATTCTCTTCGTCCTCGTCCCGGCCGCGGCGGCGATCCTCGTTCTCGCCGACCCGATGATCCGTCTGATCTACCAGCGCGGAGCCTTCGACGCGCACGAAACCGAAGTGGTGGCGACGGCGCTCTTCTGGTTCGCCTTCTCTCTGCCGACCAACGGCCTCTTCCTGCTCCTGACCCGCACCTTCTTCAGCCTGCAGAAACCGTGGATCCCGACCTGGATCTCAGCCGCGAACCTGGCGGTCACCGCCGGCGTCGCCCTCGCCCTCTACCACCTCGGAGTGGGCGGGATCGTCGCCGCGACCGGGATCGCCACCGCCCTCAGCGTCGTCGCCCAGGGCGTGATCCTGCGCCGCATCCTCCACGGGATCGAGCTGGGGCGCCTGATCTCGGCAGCGGTGAGGATCACGATCGCGGCAGCCGGGCTGGCGGCGATCAGCTGGATCGTCTGGGACGTGCTCGACGAAGCGCTGGGGCGCGGGCTCGGCGGCCAGGTCGTCTCGCTCGGCGTCGGCCTCGGCGCGGGGCTGGCGGTGTACCTCTCGGTGGCGAAGCTGCTTCGGGTGGCCGAGCTCGACCAGATGAGCCGGCTGCTCCTGCGGCGGGGCCGCTAGCGGCGGATGCTCGACCTCGGGCGGTACCTGCTGGGCGTCCTTGAGTTCCTGCTGCTGGGCGGGTTTGCCTGGCTGGCTGGGACTTTGTTGCGGCAGCGGCTGCTGCCGCTGTTCGAGGGGGCGCCGGCGCACCTGGCTAGCGCCGTGATCGCGCTGGCGGTGCTGATCTGGTCGGCGGAGCTGCTTGGCAGCTTCGGGCTGTGGGAGCCGGTGCCGTATCTGCTGGTCATCGAGGCTGTGGGTCTGGGCTTGTGGAAGTTCCTGCCGCGGCCGGAAGGGGAGGGAGGTCACCCGCGCCCCAGCAAGCAGTTAGGGGTGCGGGTGACCTCCCTCCCGACGCTTATCGCGCTTCTGGTTGCCGCGGTCGCGCTGGTCCTCTTCGCGTCGGAAGCCAAAGGAAAGCTCTCGACTGGGATGACCGGGTTCGACAGCACCTGGTACCACGGGCCCTTTGCTGCGGGGTTCTTCCAGAGCGGCGATACGTGGGATCTGCACTTCATCGCGCCGCAGTTCCTGGCTTGGTTCTATCCCGCCAACGGGGAAATCTTCCACTCGGCGGGGATGCTGGCCTTCGGGCGGGACGTGCTGTCGCCGCTGCTGAACATCGGCTGGTTCTTCGGCTGCCTGGCGGCCTGCTGGTGCATCGGGCGGCCTTTCCGTGTCGGGTCTTGGTCGCTTGCTCTCGGCGCATTTGCGTTGAGCGTCCCGGCGCTGGCGGACCAGGCCGGCGAGGCGCGGAACGACATCGTCGGGATCTTCTTCCTGCTGAGCGCGGTGGCGATCGCGTTGAACGCGTGGGCGGCGCCGGGGTCCAGCGGAGCGCGAGCCAAGCTCGGTCCGTACCTGGTCGTCGGCTTGTGCGCCGGTCTGGCGGCGGGGACGAAGCTCAACTTCCTGCTGCCCGCGGCGGTGCTCGTCATCGGGCTTGCTCTGGTCGCCCCCCGCGGGAACAAGGGACGGGCGTTTGTCGCCGCTGCCCTGGCCGCCCTCGCCGGCGGCGGTTACTGGTACCTGCGGAACTTGGTCCACAGCGGCAACCCGCTGCCATGGGTCCACCACCTCGGCCCAATCGACCTGCCTGCTCCGGAGCAGGCCCTCGGGGGCCGCGAAGCTCACTCCGTACTCGGTTACCTCTTCGACGGCGCCGTCTGGTCCGACTGGCTGCTCCCGGGCCTGCACGGAGGCCTCTGGTTCCTCTGGCCCGTGATCGTGCTCGCCGCCCTAACGGGTCTGGCCCTAGCCGCCGCGGCGCCGCTCCTCCGCCGACGGGCCGAAAACCTCGATATATCCCGGGAAATCGGCCCGTCGGCGGTGTTGTGCGTGGCAGGGCTCGTCGGGCTGGCGGCGGCGCTGGCGTGGCTGGTCGCGCCGACGTCGGCGTCGGGGCCGGAGGGAATGCCGCGGGGATTCGAATCCGGCCTCCGCTACCTCGCCCCGGCCCTGGTCCTCGGCCTCGCGCTGCTGCCGACGGCCCCCCGCATCAGGGTGTGGTTGAGCTTTGGTGCGGATAGCGCCACGAAGCTCAACCACACCTCAATGAAGGGCTTCAGGTGGGGCTTCGCGGCCGGCGTTGCGGCGCTCGTCTTGGCCGTTGTGGTCGGCTACCCGGTGCAGCGGCATTACCTGGAGAAGCGCTATGCGGACCCGAGCTTCACGGCACCCGGCCTGAACGCCGCGTTTGCCTGGGCCCGCGACGTCTCCGACGCCGGCATCGCCACCACCAGCACCCGCCAGTACCCCCTCTTCGGCACCGACCTCTCCAATCAGGTCCAATACCTCGGCACCGAGCAACCCCACGGAGGCTTCGAGGCAGCCGAAGACTGCCCCACCTACCTCCGCCTCCTCGACGAAGGCAACTACGACTACGTAGTAGCCACCCGCGACCGCGAGGAACCAGGCAGGCCCTCGTATCCCCCTTCAGCCAAGTGGACCGCAGCGGCTGGAGGCAAGATCATCCTGAGAGAGCCCCCAACGGTCGTGTTCAAGCTAAACGCCCCGCTGCGTCCCTCGGCGTGTAGGTGACCGACGCATCTCCGGCGGGTGGCGTCGGCGCAGGGGATGCCGAGCATCCTGCGCAGGCATCCCCTAACAGCCGGCGACGGGTCCCGCCGGCCGAAACGCTTCGTCCCTCATACTCACCACGCCCCATGGACCACATCCGCAACTTCAGCATCATCGCCCACATAGACCACGGCAAGTCGACCCTGGCCGACCGCATCCTCGAGCTGACCGGCGCCGTCGATCCGAAGAAAATGCAGGCGCAGCTGCTCGACTCGATGGACCTCGAGCGCGAGCGCGGGATCACGATCAAGGCCCAGGCGGTGCGGGTCGAGTACACCGCGAAAGACGGCGAGACCTACCACCTGCACCTGATCGACACGCCCGGCCACGTCGACTTCTCCTACGAGGTCTCGCGCAGCCTCGCCGCCTGCGAGGGCGCGCTGCTGGTGGTCGACGCGGCCCAGGGAGTCGAGGCGCAGACCGTCGCCAACACCTACCTGGCGATCGAGAACGGGCTCGAGCTGATCCCGGTGATCAACAAGGTCGACCTCCCCGGCGCCGAGCCGGAGCGGACCGCGCAGGAGATCGCCGACCTGCTCGGCGGCGACCCCGAGGAAGCGCTGCCGATCTCGGCCAAGACCGGGGAGGGGGTGCTCGAGGTCCTGGAGGCGATCGTCGCCCGCATCCCGCCGCCGCAGGGCGAGCCTCAGGCGGCCCCGCGCGCCCTGATCTTCGACTCCGAGTTCGATCCCTACCGCGGCGTGATCGCCTACGTGCGGATGGTCGACGGCTCCTTTCGCAAGGGCGAGCAGATCCTGGCGATGCAGAACGGGACCACCGCGGAGATCGACGACCTCGGCTTCTTCCGCCCGGCGATGACCGCCGTCAAGGGGATGGACGCCGGCGACGTCGGCTACCTGATCACCGGCATCAAGGACGTCACCAAGCTGCGCGTCGGCGACACCCTTACCGCCCAGGCCAATCCCGCCGCCGGGCCGCTCGAGGGCTACCGCGAGGTGCGGCCGATGGTCTTCTGCGGCCTCTTCCCGATCGACACCGACCGCTACGAAGACCTCCGCGACGCGCTCGAGAAGCTCTCGCTCAACGACGCCGCCCTCTCCTGGGAGCCGGAGACTTCCGAGGCGCTCGGCTTCGGCTTCCGCTGCGGGTTCCTCGGCCTGCTGCACATGGAGATCGTCCGCGAGCGGCTGGAGCGCGAGTACGACCTCGACCTGCTGGCGACGACGCCAAACGTGCGCTACATCGTCAACCTCACCAATGGCGAGGTCAAGGAGGTCCACAGCCCGACCGACTTGCCCGACCCGGCGACGATCGAGACGATCGAAGAGCCCTACATCCGCGCCACGATCATCTGTCCGAAAGAGCAGGTCGGCGCCGTGATGGAGCTCTGCCAGCAGCGCCGCGGCACCCACGTCGACATGCACTACCTCAGCCCGCAGCGGGTGCAGATCCGCTACGACCTGCCGCTGGCCGAAATCGTCCTCGACTTCTTCGACCTGCTGAAGAGCTCGACCCGCGGCTACGCCTCGCTCGACTACGAGCCGATCGGCAACCAGGCCTCCGACCTGGTCAAAGTCGACATCCTGCTCGCCGGCGAGAAGGTCGACGCGCTCTCAATCATCGTCTTCCGCGACTTCGCCTACGACCAGGGCAAGCGCCTCGTCGGCCGCCTGCGCAAGACGATCCCGCGCCAGCTCTTCGACGTCCCGGTCCAGGCGGCGGTCGGCTCCAACATCCTCGCCCGCGAGACGGTCAAGGCCCTGCGCAAGGACGTCACCGCGAAGCTCTACGGGGGCGACGTCACCCGCAAGAACAAGCTGCTGAAGAAGCAGAAAGCGGGCAAGAAGCGGATGAAGGCGGTCGGCCGAGTCGAAGTGCCGCAGGAGGCCTTCCTCGCGGTGCTCGAGATCGACGAGTAGCCCGCCGCGCCACCCTGGCTGCACGGCCAGTATTGTCCCCGCTCATGGGAATCAAGACCGATGCGGTAGGCAAGGAATGGCCCGGGTCCACGTACCAGGTGGGGCGGGAGAAGATCAAGGAGTACGCGAACGCGCTGGGCATCGACAACCCGGTGCACCACGACGTCGAGGCGGCCCGCGCGGCCGGCTTCCGCGACGTGGTGGCGCCGCCGATGTTCGCCGTCGTCTACAGCAGCCCCGCGGTCGCGCCGGCGATCCTCGACCCCGAGGTGGAGCTGAACTTCGCGGCGATGGTCCACGGCGGCCAGGAGTTCGCCTGGGACGAGCCCGCCTGTTCGGGCGACGAGATCACGACGTCCGCCAAGTGCCTCTCGATCGAGGAGAAGGACGGCAAGGGCTTCTACGTTTTCGAGACCAACAGCGTCAACCAGGACGGCGCCCAGGTCGCGCGCGGGACCTGGACGCTGATCGTCAGGGGGGTTTGAGATGGCTGATCTGAACGTTGGGGACCAGATCCCGGAGCTGCGGGTCACCCCGGACAAATACCTGCCGCACCGCTACGCGGGCGCCTCGGGTGACTTCAACCCGATCCACATCGACGACGAGCTGGCAAAAGCCGTCGGGCTGCCGCGCAACATCCTCCATGGCCTCTACTCGATGGGCCTGGTGGCGAAAGCCAACGCGGCGCTCGCCGACGGCGACCCGCGGGCGCTGAAGCGCCTCTCGGTGCAGATGCGCGGGATGGGCGTCCCCGAGCAGGAGATCGTCGTCACCGGCACCGTCAAGTCAGTCGACGGCGGGCGGGTCGTGATCGACACCGTCGCCGCCCAGGGCGAGACGGCGCTGATCAAGAACGCCGAGGCCGAGCTCGAGCTGTAGCCGCAGCGGAGGGACGCGTTCGGCGCCCCTCCTAGAATCCCTCGCATGCTGAGCGAGCGGCAGGAGCTGATCCTTCGCCTGGTGGTCGAGGCCTACCTCGACTGCGGCCGGCCCGTGCCCTCGAAGGAGGTGGCGGTGCGGCCCGAGGTGACCTGGGGGCCCTCGACCGTGCGCGCCGAGCTGGCGGCGCTCGAGGCCGCCGGCTACCTGACCCACCCGTACACCTCCGCCGGCCGGGTCCCGACCGACGCCGGCTATCGCCTCTACGTCGACGCGATGGTCGAATCGGGACGCGTCCCGGCCAAGCCGAGCACCGCGCTCGAGCTCTCGCGCCTGCGCCGCGAGGTCGACGAGGCGATGCGGGAGACGACCGCGGCGCTGGCCCAGGTCACCGACCTGGTGGCGATGGCGACGGCGCCGCCGCCCGGCCTGACGGCGACGATCCACCGGGTCGAGGTCCTGCCCCTGCAGCCCAACCGGGTGGTGGTGATCGCGATCGCCTCGACCGGCGACGTCACCCGCCGCGTCTTCGAGTTCGACCGTCCGGTCGACCCCGGCCTGGTCGAGTGGGCCTCCAGCTACCTGAACGAGAAGCTCTCCGGCCTCGGGGTCGGGGCGCGGATGATCGCCAGCCGCCTGCGCGACCCGGAGCTGAGCGGGGTCGAGGCGCAGTTCGTCTCCACCCTCGGCGGCGCCTTCACCGACTTCGTCGCCGACGAAGGCGGCGAGCTCTACCTCGAGGGGGCCTCGCGGCTCCTCTCCGACGCCCACCTGCCCGACCTGCCCCGCGCCGACGAGCTGATGACGGCGCTGGAGCGCCGCGCCGACGTGCTGCGGATGCTGCGCTCCTCGCTCGACGAGCGCTCGGTCTTCTTCTGGATCGGCGCCGAGAACCCGCAGCCGGAGCTGCGCTCGGTCAGCGTGATCGGCGCCAACTACGGGCTCGGTCACCGCAACCTCGGCGCCGTCGGCGTGGTCGGGCCGCTGCGGATGGACTACGCGACCGCGATCGCCTCGGTCCGCTACGCCGCCCGCGAGCTCTCCCGTTACTTCGAGACCGTCTACGACAACTAGCCGATGCCGCGCGACTACTACGAGGTCCTCGGGGTCTCCCGCGAGGCGGACGAGACCGAGATCAAGAAGGCCTTCCGGCGGCTGGCGCGGGAGCTGCACCCCGACGTCAACGACCACGATCCCGAGGCGGAGGAGAAGTTCAAGGAGGCCGCCGCGGCCTACGAGGTCCTCTCCGACGCCGAGCGGCGCCGCACCTACGACGCCTACGGGCACGAGGGGCTGCGCTCGGGAGGCTTCGACCCCGGCGCCGGCTTCGGCTCGATCGACGACATCCTCCAGGCGTTCTTCGGCGGCGGTGGCGGCGGGTTCGGCTTCGGCGGCCGCCGCGGTCCGGCCGGCGGCGGCGACGTCGCGATCGCGGTCGAGGTCGAGCTGGCCGACGTCGCGACCGGCGCGCGGCGCGAGGTCACCTACGACGTCGTCGGCAGCTGCGAGCACTGCCACGGCAACGGGGCCGAGCCGGGGACCCCGATCACGACCTGCGAGCGCTGCGGCGGCGCCGGCGAGCTGCGGCAGGTGACGCGGACGCCGTTCGGCCAGATGGTCCGCGCCGCACCCTGCGACGCCTGCGGCGGGGCGGGGAAAATCCCCCAGCAGCCATGCGAAACCTGCGGTGGCAGCGGCCGCACCCGCCAGAGCCGGACCAGCGCGATCGAGGTCCCGGCCGGGATCGAAGACGGGCAGCGGATGCGGATTACCGGCAGCGGCCATGCGGGCGAAGCGGGGGCGCCGGCGGGCGACCTCTACGTCGAGGTCCGGGTCGCCGAGGACGAGCGCTTCGAGCGCGAGGGTAGCGACCTGATCAGCGTCGTCTCGCTGCCCGCGACCGAGGCGATGCTGGGGACGAAGGTCACCGTGCCGACGCTCGAGGGCGAGGAGGAGGTCGAGGTCGAGCCCGGGACCCAGCCGGGGGCGGAAAAGATCCTCCGCGGCGCCGGCCTGCCACGCCTCAACAGCCGCCGCCGCGGCAACCAGCGGATCGTGCTCGAGGTCTTCGTCCCGACCAACCTCTCCGAGGAGCAGCGGGAGCTCGCCGAGCGGCTCGACGAGAGCCTCGAGGACGGCAACCTCGAGCGCCCGCATGGCGAGGGTCTCTTCTCCCGCGTGCGCCGGGCCTTCGGTTGATCCGGCTCGCGGTCCGCTGCGCGCCCGAGCAGGCCGAGCTGGTCCTCGCCGAGTTGACGGTGCTGGCGCCGAACGGGGTCGAGGAGGAGCGCGGCCCCGGCTACGTCGAGTACGCGGTCTACGGCGGCGAGGGGGAGCTGCCGGAGCTGGGCGACCTCGACGCGGCGATCGCCGGCGGCCGGGTCGAGATCAGCGCCACCGAGATCCCCGACGACTGGGCCGACCGCTGGCGCGACTTCCACAAGCCGCTGCTGGTCGCCGACCGGCTCTGGCTGCGCCCCTCCTGGGAGCCGCCCCGCGAGGGCGCGATCGACGTCGTCGTCGACCCCGGACAGGCCTTCGGCACGGGAGCCCACCCAACCACCCGCCTCTGCCTCGGCTTCCTCTGCGAGCTGGAGGCCGAAGGAGAGCTCGTGGACCTGGGAACCGGCTCGGGCGTGCTGGCGATTGCGGCGGCGAAGCTCGGCTGGGGTCCAATCCGCGCGTATGACCATGAGCCAGCTGCGATCGAGGCCGCATCTGCAAACGCGGCAGCCAACGACGCCGAGCTTCACCTCGAGCGCATGAACTTGCGAGAACAGCTGCCCGAACTGGCGCCCACCGTCGTCGCCAACATGACCGCGCCGATCTTGAAGGCCGTGGCCGAACTGCTGAGAGGCCGTGGGCGGGAACCGGGGGAGGTCTCGGCGGACAACAGCGGGGAGGGTCCGGCGAGCCCTCCCCCGGTTCCCGAGACGGTCGTCTGCTCCGGGCTCTTGCCGAACGAGGTAGACGGGGTGGCTGCCGCGTTCGGTCTTGTGGGACTGGGCGAGGAAGACCGGCGCCAGGACGGCGACTGGGCCGCTCTGTTGCTGCGTCGGGGCTGAGGGATAGGGTTCCGCGCATGTCATTCGCCTCGATCGTCAGCGCCGATTACAAGATCGCGCTGTTCCTCCACATTCTTGCCGTCGTGCTGGCCTTCGGTCCGACCTTCGGCTACGGGATCCTGTTCTCGGTGCTGCCGAGCTATCCGCGAGCAACCCCGGCGCTGCTCGCGGGGATTCAGAAGATCGACCGCTACCTGGTCACCCCCGGGATGGTTGTCGTCCTCCTCGCCGGCATCTACCTGATCGTCGCCAGCGACGATGCCTGGGATGGCAGTGAGGCCTTCATCACGGTCGGCTTCGTCGCGATCATCGCCCTCTTCGGGCTCCAGCACGGATTTTTCCGGCCGCAGACCGCAAAGGCCAAAGAGCTGGCCGAGCGGGACCTGAAGGCGGGCGACACCCTCAGCGAGGAGTTCGAAGCGGTCGCGCAGAGGCTCGGCACCGTCGGTCCGATCGCCGGCTTGATCGTCGTCGTGACGATCTTCTTCATGTCGTACAAGCCGTTCATGTGAGCGATCTTCCGGTCGCGATGTTCGACTCGGGCGTGGGCGGGCTGACCGTCCTGCACGAGTGCCTGGTCTCACTGCCGCAGGAGGACTTTCTCTACCTCGGCGACACGGCGATGTTTCCGTACGGGGACAAGGACCCCGACCGGCTCCGGGAGCGGATCCGGAAGATCGCCGAGATGCTGCTCGACCGCGGCGCGAAGCTGCTGGTCATTGCCTGCAACACCGCTACCTCGGTCGGTGAGGAGGTGACGCGGGAGGTCGCCGCCGAGCGTGGGGTGGAGGTGGTGCCGGTGGTCGAGCCGCAGGCGGAGATTGCCGCCGCGATCACCGCCAACGCGCGGGTGGGAGTCCTGGCGACGCCGAACACGGTCGCGAGCGGCGCCTACCGGCGGGCGCTGGAGAGGATCGGCCGCGGCCTCGACGTGATCGAGGTCGCCGCCCCCGACCTCGCCTCCTTCATCCAGGACGGGGCGCTCTTCGACGAGGAGACGATGACGATGGCCCGCTCCTACTGCCGGCCGCTGAAGGAGGCCGACGTCGACACCCTGATCCTCGGCTGCACCCATTACCCGCTGGTGGCGCCGATGCTGCAGCGGATCCTCGGCCGCGACGTCCGCCTCGTCAGCGGCGGTCACGCCGTCGCCGCCGCGGTCCAGCGCACGCTGGAGGGGGCCGGCCTGGCGCGTGAGAACCGTGGCGAGGGGACCTACGACTTCCTCTGCACCGGCGACTGCGACGCCTTCCATGCGATCGGCACCCGCTTCCTCCAGATGCCGCTGGGGGATGTCGAGCAGGTCGAAGTCTGAGTTCCGCGCGTCAATCGGCGGACAAAATTCACTTCCTGCGCACCACGCGCGCGTCCCGACCCTTCACGCTGCTGGCCATGCCCGTTTTGACGCCGAGCAATACCGTATATACTCACCCTGTGGCCAAGGTGATGATCTCCATTCCCGATCAGCTCCTCGAGCGGCTCGACCTCCGCGCGAAGGAGGCAGGGGAAACCCGCAGCGGCCTGCTCCAGCGCCTGGCGGAGCGGGAGCTGGCTTCGCGCGGGGAGCGAGAGGACGAGGAGATCGGCCGCATGCTCGACTCTCTAAATCTCGACCTCAGAGGAGTCGATGCCGCTCAGCTGGTGCGAGAAGATCGGGAATCTCACTGATGCTGCTGCTCGACGCCGGGGTGTGGATCGATTCTGCGGCGCCGGACAATCGTTGGCATCAGGCGGCCCAGGCCCTGATTCGCAAGCCGCCGGAACCACTTGCGGCAATCGACCTCACCCTCTACGAGGTGGCGAATGTGATCGGAGCGCGGGAGCGCCAGATCGGAATCGCCCGCACCGTGACCGAGGTTCTCAGGCGGCGCTGTGGGGAACGCATCCTCACGCTTGACCCCGAGCTGCTGGAAAGCACCCTTCACGCGGTGGTCGAGCACAAGCTCACCGCCTATGACGCCGCATACGTAGCGGCAGCCGGACGGTATGGCTGGCAGCTCGTCAGCACCGATGTTCGCGACCTCGTGTCCAAGGGTCTGGCAATCACTCCCGACGCCGCCGTTTACCCTTAATCCCATGAGCGCTCTCGAGCAGGTGCAGGACGACGTCAGGACGGCGATGAAAGCGCGGGATCGCGATCGCGCCTCCGCGCTGAGGCTGATCGTCGACGTCCTCCAGCAGGACGCGAAGTTCGGCAAGGGCGACGAGATCGCGGTCTTGCAGCGCGAGCACAAGAAGCGGGTCGAGGCCGCCGAGGCCTACGAGGACGCGGGCCGAGCCGAGCAGGCTTCGGCCGAGCGCTTCGAGGCCGAGCTGATCGAGGGCTACCTGCCCCAGCAGCTCTCCGACGAGGAGCTGGGGGAGATCGTCGCGGCGGCGATCGCCGAGACCGGCGCCAGCGAGCAGCGGCAGATGGGCCAGGTGATGTCGGCGGTGATGCCGAAGCTGGGCGGCCGCGCCGACGGCAAGCGGGTCAGCGCCGCGGTGCGCGAGAAGCTGGGTGCCTGAGCTTTGGCCCGCCGGCAACTGACCCTCGACAACAGCGTCGCGGCCGAGCTGGCCGGCTCCGAGGACACCGTGCTGCGCGCCCTGCGCGGCAAGCTCGAGGCCGACCTGCACCTGCGCGGCAACGTCCTCACCCTCGAGGGCGAGCCCGACGACGTCGCCGCCGCGGCGACGGTCGTCGACGAGATGGTCGAGCTGATCGAGCAGGGGCACGACGTCGCCCCCGGGACGATCGAAGCGGTGACCGGTGCGCTCAACGCCGAAGAGAGTCCGGCCGAGATCCTCGACGACGTCGTCTGGCGGCACCGCAACACCAAAGTCGCGCCGAAGACCCTCAACCAGAAGCGCTACGTCGACTCGATCCGCCGCCACACGATCACCTTCGGGATCGGCCCGGCCGGCACCGGCAAGACCTTCCTCGCGGTGGCGATGGCCGCCGCGGCGCTGACCGAACGCAAGGTGCAGCGGATCATCCTCACCCGGCCCGCGGTCGAGGCGGGCGAGCGGCTCGGCTTCCTCCCCGGCGACATCCAGGCCAAGGTCGACCCCTACCTGCGGCCGCTGTTCGACGCCCTCTTCGACATGCTCGACCCCGACCGGGTCAACGGCTACTTCGAGCGCAACGTGATCGAGGTGGCGCCGCTCGCCTTCATGCGCGGCCGCACCCTCAACGACTCCTTCGTGATCCTCGACGAGGCGCAGAACACCAGCCCCGAGC
>Ga0268266_10001209_pt1 | contig 31846 bp, 37 predicted proteins | sample KBSS13metaG_FD_190356 | JGI IMG/M metagenome (GOLD analysis project Ga0268266, IMG submission 190356) | Switchgrass rhizosphere microbial communities from Kellogg Biological Station, Michigan, USA - KBS S1-3 metaG (SPAdes) (version 2) | ecosystem: Host-associated > Plants > Roots > Rhizosphere... | reverse complement strand
GCGATGGAAAGAGAGGGCTAGCGGTTGAACAGCAAAGGGTTCGTCCGATCCGCGCGGATCGGCCAGATAGGCATAGCGGCCGTCGTCGTGCTGCTCGCCTGCCTCCCCGGCGGCGCCCTCGCGGCGACCGGCGGCGCCGGAACCCCCGGCTCGGCCCCCAGCGCCAAGGGCAGCCCCTCCGGCGCCCCCGCCGCCTCGCCGAGCGCCGGCACGATCACCCTCGCCGCCGCCACGACCACGCCGCGCAAGTCCTTCTATTTCGGGTACCGCTACCCGCGCCTCGCCTACACGATCGCCAGCACCCAGCCCGAAAACGACCTGCGGATCGACGTCGTCGACTCGGCCGGCGCGGTGGTCAAGACCTTCTACCGGGAAAACGTCGCCCCCGACGTCGAAAACAAAGTGCGCTGGGACGGGACCAGCAACGAAGGGCGGCCGGCGCGCAACGGCCGCTACAGCTTCCGGATCAGCCCTCAGTCGACGACCACCGCCCCCGCCGCGCGCAAGGCCTCGAGCTCGACCACCCTCAGCCTCGGCTTCTCCCTCTACGGCTACGCCTTCCCGATCCTCGGCGACCACGAATACGGGATGAGCGCCGGCCGCTTCGGCGCCGCCCGCTCCGGTCACACCCATCAGGGCCAGGACGTGATGGCCGCCTGCGGGACGCCGCTCGTCGCCGCCCGCGGCGGCCGGGTCCAGATGTCGACCTGGGACGACGCGGCCGGCAACTACCTGGTGATCGACGGCAAGGGGACCGGCAACGACTTCATGTACGCCCACCTGGCCGAACCGTCCCTGCTGCAGGAGGGCGAAAGCGTCCGCACCGGCCAGTCGATCGGGATCGTCGGCGACACCGGCGACGCGCAGGGCTGCCACCTGCACTTCGAGATCTGGGGCGCCCCCGGCTGGTACGAGGGCGGCTCCCCCTTCGATCCGCTGCCCTACCTGCAGAAGTGGGACGCGTACAGCTGACTCTCGTCACGGCTAGACGAGAATGAGTCTCATTTTCATGTACGCTCCTCTCGATGAGCTGGAGCGAGCAAGCAGCGGGACGGCTTAACGAGGCCGGTTTCCGCGCCGGGGCAGCCCGGCGGCAGGTAATCGAGCTGCTCGAGGGCGAGCACTGCGCGGTCACCGCGCTGGAGATCGACAGCCGCCTCCCCGCCGTCGGCCGCGCCTCGGTCTACCGGACCCTGGAGCAGCTGGAGCAGCTCGACCTCGTCCACCGGGTCGACGTCGGCGCCGACGTCGTCGCCTTCGAGCGCAACGACCCGGGCGAGCACCACCACCACATGGTCTGCGTGCGCTGCGGACGCCTCGTCCCCTTCGAGGACCCGGCGCTGGAGCGGGCGATTCACGGGGTCGGCGAGGGGGCCGAGTTCGAGGTCCTCTCCCACGACGTGTTGCTGCGCGGAGTCTGCCCCCGCTGCCAGGAGAAGGGCTGAGATGTCGATCGCGATCCCGCTCGCCGGGCTGACCGTGTTCGCGACCCTGATCGGCGGCCGGGTCGGCTTGCGCTTCTCCGACCGCCTCCCGACCCTGCTGGCCCTGACCGGCGGGGTGGTCGTCGCCGTCGCCCTGCTCGACGTGCTGCCGGAGGGGATCGACGGCGTCGGCGACGTCGACCTCGCCACCGCCCTGGTCGCGGCCGGGTTCCTCGGCTTCTTCTTCGCCGAGCGGATGCTGGTCCTGCACGACCGCGAGGAGGCGATGGAGACCCTCGGCTCCGAGCGCGTCGGCGTCCTCGGCGCCGCCGGCCTCTCCGCCCACAGCTTCCTCGACGGGCTCGGAATCGGGTTCGCCTTCGGGGTCGACTCGGCCACCGGCTTCCTCGTCTTCCTCGCGGTGATCAGCCACGATTTCGCCGACGGGCTCAACACCGTCAGTTACGTCCTGCGCCGCTCGGGAGACCGCAGCGCCGCGGTCAAATGGCTGACGATCGACGCGCTGGCGCCGCTGGTTGGAGCGATCGTCGGCTCCCAGATCGCGGTCTCCGACCACACGCTCGGCTACGTCCTCTGCGTCTACTGCGGGATCTTCCTCTACATCGGGGCCAGCGACCTGCTGCCCGAGGCGCACGCGCAGGGTTCCTGGACCCGGGTCGCGCTGACGGGGCTCGGCTTTGCGGCGATCTTCGCGATCACGCGGCTCTCGGGCGTTTAGTAACAAGCCGCACCAGGAAACGCCACTTCTCAAGAAACAGCGTGTTCTGGAATAGAGACACTGAATGGTCTATACGTACTAGTGCACTACGAACGAAGCCGTACTATTCACTCAGGCCCAAGGAGCCGATCATGAAGGAGCCATTCCCGGAAGCCATCGACCAGCGACTGGTCCGATCGCTCGCCCATCCCCTGCGCATCCAGATCCTAGAGCTGTTGACCGACCACGTGTCGAGCCCCAACGCTCTGGCCAGCGAGCTCGAGGCCGGTCTCAGCGACGTCGCGTACCACACGCGGGCGCTGGATCGCTACGGGGCGCTGGAGCTCGTCGACACCGCGCAGCGCCGCGGCGCGACCGAGCACTTCTACAAGGCCACCCCGGGCGCCTTCGTCGGCGGGCCGCAATGGCGGAAAGTGCCGAAAGCGGTGCGCGGCGGGGTCTCGGCCGCGACCCTGCAGACGTTCCTCGACAAGGCGATCGCCGCGCTGGAGGCGGGGACCCTCGACGGCCGCGACGACACCGTCTTCCGCTGGATGCCGCTGCACCTCGACGAGGAGGGCTTCCAAGAGGTGGTCGCGATCCTCGAAGAGGCGACGAAATTGATGCTGGCCGCCCACGTGCGCAGCCAGGACCGGCTCAGCGAGAAAGGCGGCGAGGGCACCGTCTCGACCGTGGTGGGAATGGCAGCGTTCGAGACTGCCGGGTCTATAGAGGCCGCTTAGTTGGGAGGGTGCAGGTGGGGGTCCCTGGGAGCACCTCCGCCGAGTGGATCGGGAATTTGGCTGACGCCTCAAGAGCTTTTGGCTCGGCTCCATGCTGAGTACCCAGGGACCCCCACCTGCACCCTCTACGACAGGTCTCCAAGCCACTGTCGCAGGAGGGACGGGTGTCCCTTTCCCGACCGGCGTCCTGATTTTCGCACTGACCCCTTGGCGAGAGTTAGTGAGTTAGCGGCGAAAATCCCAGGGAGGGAAAGGGACACCCGTCCCTCCCTACCGCAAGCGGTTCGCTACTCCCACTCGATCGTCGCGGGGGGCTTCGAGGAGATGTCGAGGGCTACGCGGTTGACGTCGCGGATCTCGTTGATGATCCGGTTCGAGACCCGCTCCAGGAGGTCGTAGGGAAGCCGGGCCCAGTCGGCGGTCATCGCGTCGTCGGAGGTGACGGCGCGGATCACGATCGGGTAGGCGTAGGTACGCCCGTCGCCCTGGACGCCGACCGAGCGGACGACGGGCAGGACGCAGAAGGACTGCCAGAGCTGGCGGTAGAGCTCGGCCGAGCGGATCTCCTCCTGCAGGATCGCGTCGGCCGCGCGGAGGATGTCGAGGCGCTCTTTGTTGACCTCGCCGCCGACGATCCGGATCCCGAGGCCGGGGCCGGGGAAGGGCTGGCGCCAGACCATCCGCTCGGGGAGCCCGAGCTCGGCGCCGACCGCCCGCACCTCGTCCTTGAACAGCATCCGCAGCGGCTCGACCAGCTCGAACTCGAGGTCGTCGGGCAGGCCGCCGACGTTGTGGTGGGACTTGATCGTCGCCGCGTGGTCGGAGCCGCCGGACTCGATCACGTCGGAGTAGAGCGTGCCCTGGACGAGGAAGCTGACGTCCTCGAGCTTGTCCGCCTCCTCCTCGAAGACGCGGATGAACTCGGTGCCGATGATCTTCCGCTTCTGCTCCGGGTCGTCTTTCCCGGCCAGCTTGGCGAGGAAGCGCTCTTCGGCGTCGACGTGGACGAGCGGGATGCCGAACTGGCCGAAGGCCTCGACCACCTGCTCGGCCTCGTTCATCCGCATCAGCCCGTGGTCGACGAAGACGCAGGTCAGCTTGTCGCCGACCGCCTTGTGGACGAGCAGGGCGGCGACCGAGGAGTCGACGCCGCCGGAGAGGCCGCAGATCACCTTCCCCTCCCCCACCTGGGCCTGGATCTTCTCGACCTGCTCGGCGATCACCGACTGCGGCGACCACTGCTCGACGCAACCGGCGACGTCGCGCAGGAAGCGGGTGAGGATCTCGGTCCCGTAGGGGGTGTGGACGACCTCGGGGTGGAACTGGATTCCGTAGAGGCCGCGGTCGGGCAGCTCGCAGGCGGCGACCGGCGAGCTTGGGCTCGAGGCCAGGGCCGTGAACCCCTCCGGCGCCTCGAAGACGGCGTCGCGGTGGCTCATCCAGCAGCTCTGCTCCTCGGGCAGGCCGGCCAGCAGCCTGCCGCCGCCGTCGCGGAGGACGAGGTCGGTGCGGCCGAACTCGCCCGTCTCCGCCGACTCGACCCTGCCGCCGAGTGCGAGGACCATCGCCTGCATTCCGTAACAGATGCCGAGCATCGGGATGCCGAGGTCGAGCAGCTGGGTCGGGAACTTGGGGGCTTCGGGCTCGTAGACCGAAGCCGGCCCGCCGGAGAGGATCAACGCCTTCGGCGCCCGCTCCCGGATCTTCTCCACGGGCGTGGTCGCCGGCAACAGCTCGGCGAAAACGCCGCATTCGCGGATCCGCCTGGCGATCAGCTGCGAGTACTGGCCGCCGAAGTCGAGGACCAGAACCTCCTCGACCGCCCGCGCGGCGTCCGCGAGCGGCTGCTCGCGGACGTCTGCGACGGACTGCTCAGTCATCCGAGACGGCTACCCCGGTCGAGACAGCGGCCCGGCCGTTGGATCCCATGCCGACCGACTGCTCGTTCTGCAGCTTCTTGCCCTCGCTCATCAGCGCGGGAGCGACCATCACCTCGGCCCGCTGGAAGCTGCGGATGTCCTCGTAGCCGCAGGTGGCCATCGAGGTTTTCAGCGCCCCCATCAGGTTGAAGGTGCCGTCGTTCTCTTTGGCGGGGCCGAGGAGGATCTCCTCCATCGTCCCGTCCTGCTTGGTCGAGACGCGGGTGCCGCGCGGCAGCGAGGGATGGAAGGTCGCCATCCCCCAGTGGAAGCCACGCCCTGGCGCCTCCTTGGCCCGCGCCAGCGGCGAGCCGATCATCACCGAGTCGGCGCCGCAGGCGATCGCCTTGGAAACGTCGCCGCCGGTCCGCATGCCGCCGTCGGCGATCACGTTGACGTACTCGCCGGTCTCCAGCATGTGCTGGGCCCGAGCCGCCGCCACGTCGGCGATCGCCGTCGCCTGCGGGACGCCGATCCCGAGCACGCCGCGGGTGGTGCAGGCGGCGCCGGGGCCGACGCCGACGAGGACGCCGACCGCGCCGGTCCGCATCAGGTGCAGCCCGGTCGAGTAGGAGGCGCAGCCGCCGACCACGGTCGGGACCGGCACCTCGGCGATGAACTCCTTCAGGTTCAGCGGCTCGACCGTGGTCGAGACGTGTTCGGCGGAGATCACCGTGCCCTGGATGACGAGGATGTCGAGGCCGGCCTCGACCGCCACCTCGTAGTGCTCGCGGACTTTCTGCGGGGTCAGCGAGCCGCAGACGACCGCGCCTCGGGCCTTGATTTCCTCGACCCGCCTGGCGATCAGCTCGGACTTGACCGGCTCGGTGTAGATCTCCTGCATCAGCCGCGTCGCCTCGTGCTTCGGCGCGGCGGCGATCGCCTCCAGCTTCTCCTCGGCGTTCTCGAAGCGGGACCAGATCCCCTCCAGGTTGAGCACCCCGAGGCCGCCGAGCTCGTTGACCCGCACGGCGGTGTCGGGCGAGACGACGCCGTCCATCGCCGAGGCGACGAGGGGAATCTCGAAGCGGTAGGGACCGAGGGTCCAGCTGACGTCGATGTCGTCGGGGTCGCGCGTCCGGCGGGAAGGAACGATCGCGATGTCGTCGAATCCGTAGGCGCGGCGGCCCTTCTTGCCGCGGCCGATTTCGATTTCCAAGTTAGTCCTCCAGGGGCTGGCGTTGAACTAGCCAGCCTACACTTCGGCGGGGACCTCCAAATCGTGCACGGAGACCTCCCCGAGCAGGCGCTCGACCTGGTTGCGGTCGACGGTGCCGGCGCCGAAGTGCTGGGTCGACTCCGCCCCGCAGGCGACCCCGTAGGCGAGGCACTCCTCCGGCGGGCGGCCGTCGTAGCGGGCGGCGACGTAGCCGGCCAGGAACGCGTCTCCCGAGCCGACGGTCGAGACCGGCTCCAGCGGCTCGGTGTGGACCTCGAGCAGGCGCCGCGAGTTGCCCTCGCCGACGGCCGCGACGCAGCCTTCGGGGCGGGTGATCGCAGCCTCGCCCGCGCCGAGGCGGACGAGCTCCAGCAGTCCCTGGGCGAGGTCGCCGCGGTCGGCGAACTCCTGCCCGACCAGCTCCTCGGCCTCGGCCTCGTTCGGCGTCACCATCGAGGCGCCCGCCCTCACCCCCGCCAGCATCGCCTCGCCCTCGGCGTCGAGGACGACCGGGACGCCCCGGCGGGTGAGATCGTCGATCAGACGCGCGTAGAGGTCGTCGCCGGCGCCGGGCGGGAGCGAGCCGGCGAGGACGCAGATCTGCGCGCCGCTGGCCAGGTAGCCGATCCGGTCGAAGAACCGCTTGACCTCCTCGGGGCTGACCGCGGGGCCGCGCTCGTTGATCTCGGTCTGCTCGCCCGAGGTGGGGTCGATCACGGCGAGGTTGATCCGCGTCTCGGCGGCGATCCGGGTGAAGTCGGTCAGCACCGATTCTTCGTGCAGCTGTTCCAGCACCCGGGTCCCGGTCGGACCGCCGACGAACCCGGTCGCGATCACCGGGCGGCCGAGCAGGCTCAGGGCGCGGGCGACGTTGATCCCCTTGCCGCCGGCGACGGTGCGGCTCTCGACCGAGCGGTGGCGCCGTCCGAGGCGGAAGTTGGGAACCGCGACCGTGCGGTCTATCGCCGCGTTCAAGGTCACCGTGAGGATCACTCGGCCTTCACCCCCGTTCCCTCCCAGCGTCGTGTCTGCGGGTCAGCCGGCGTGCCATCACCAGCGCGAAAATGAGTATCACGAACGCTGCGATTCCGATAGGGATCGAGTTGTCAGCGACGGTCGCCCGCGCCCGGTCGAAGAGGCTCGCCTCCGAGACCGAGCGGCTCGCCAGCAGCGGGACGGCGCCGACCTTGCGACCGTCGACGAAGACGACCGCCTGGCCGAGCTTGGCGCCGCGCTTGATCGGCCCCTCGACCTCCTGCGGCGCGCGGACCCGCAGGTCGAGCTGCTGGCCGCGTCGGACCCCGACCTGCAGCGAACGCTCGGCCCGCAGCGGCAGCTCGCCGCCGGACCAGCGGATCTCCGGTTCGGCCAGGTCCTGCCCGCGCCGCACCGGGTGCCGCTGCCGATACTGCGAGAAGCCCCATTCGAGCAGTTCGAGGTTGTCGGAGGTGCGGGTTTCCTCGGTCGGCGCGCCGATCGCCGCCGAGACCAGTTCGACCCCGTCCCTGCGGCCGGAGCCGACGAGGACGTAGCCGGCGTCGAAGGTGTGACCGGTCTTCACCCCGGTCGCCCAGGGGGCGACGTCGAGGAGTTCGTTCAGGGTGTCGATCCGGCGCGGCGGCCGCAGGCTGCGGAGCAGGGCGGTGCGGGAGTCGGCGATCCTGGCGAAGGCCGGCATCGCCAGCAGGCGACGGGCGAGGGTCGTGAGGTCGGCGGCGCTCGAGTAGTTGCCCCGCTGATCGAGGCCGACCGGATTCGCGTAGTGGGTGTCGGCGAGGCCGAGGGCGGCGGCGTGGCGGTTCATCTGCGCCACGAAGCGGGCCTGCGAGCCGGCGGCGCGGACGGCGAGGGTGTGGGCGGCGTCGTTGCCGCTGACCAGGATCAGGCCGTAGAGGAGGTCGCGGACGCTGACCTTCTCCCCCGTCTTCAGGCCGAGCAGGGACTCGCCGTAGATCGGCTCGTAGGGGGCTGCGCGGACGATCTTGTCGAGCGGCAGCTCGTGCATCGCCACGTAAGCGGTCATCATCTTCGTCGTGCTGGCGATCGGCAGGTGCCGCTGCGCCGCGTGCGAGGCGAGCACGTCGCCGCTGCGCCCGTCGACGACGATCCAGGCTTTCGCTTCGATCCGCGGAGGGCTCGTGGCGGCAGCCGCGCTCGCGGCGGGGACGAGCAGCAGGGCGAGCGTCAACACGAGCGCCGGCAGCACCGCCGTCGCCCGGGCGCCGTGGCGCCGGCGCCTCATCGCAGCTTCAGCGTCTGTCCGGCGATCAGGATCTGAGGATCGACTTCGGGGTTCAACGCCAGGATCTCGGCGACAGGGACCCCGGTCTTGTGGGCGATCGCGGTCAGGGTGTCGCCCGATTCGACCGTGTAGGTCTTGGCCTTGGTCCGCTGCTTCCTTTCCTTCTGCGGGTGGTTCTTGCCCTGCTTCTGCGGCGAGGAGGAGTCGTCGCCCATCGTCGCGCTGAGGACCACGACCACGACGACCACCGCCCCGATCAGGGCGAGGGCGGCGGCGATGCGGGCTGCGGCGCTGGAGCGTTTTTCCATTGGACCGGGTTTGGCGAATCGTTTGGGGCGGGCTGATCGTAGTCGCGACGGGCGATCTCAGGCGGTCGATATCTCCCAAACCACGGTCCGCAGGCGCTCGGCCGCGGCGGCCGGGTCGGGGTCGGCGGCGATTCCGCGCGAGGCGGCGACGAGGCCGGCGGCGGGCCCCGCCGAGAAGGCGGCCCCGAGCAGCTCGGGCTTGCCGCCCTGGGCGCCGACGCCGGGGATGAGGAAGATCGCCCGCGGCATCAGCTCCCGCATGCGGGCGAAGTGGCGCGGCTCGGTGGCGCCGATCACGGCGCCCATCCCGCTCAGGCCGCGCTCGCCGGCGAGGCGGTCGGAGAGCTCGGCGACGATGCCGGCGAGGCGCTCGTGCAGCGGCGCCTCGGGCGCGGGCAGGTCCTGCAGGTCGGCGGCGCCGGGGTTGCTGGTGCGGACGAGGGCGAAGACTCCCGCCCCGGCCTCGGCCGCGGCGGCGACCAGCGGCTCGAGGGCGTCGCGCCCGAGCAGGGGGTTGGCGGTGAAGGCGTCGGCGCCGAGGCCGGGGACGGTCCCCCAGGGGGTCGGCGTCTCGCCGACCAGCGCCTGCGCGTAGGCGGCGGCGGTGACCGGGACGTCGCCGCGCTTGCCGTCGGCGACGACCAGCAGGCCGGCTTCCCGGGCCGATGCGCAGACCTCTTCGAGGGCGAACCAGCCGGGGGCGCCGAGGCGCTCGAAGCAGGCGAGCTGCGGCTTGACCGCGACGCAAGACGGGCCGGCCCGGTCGATCAGGTCGCGGCAGTGCTTGGCGACCGCGACGGCCGCCAGCTCAGCGGCCGGCGCCTCGGGATCGCCGGGGCTCGCCCCCTCCCCGGCCAGCTTGGCCGGATCGGGGTCGAGGCCGAGGCAGATCTGGCTGCGGCGCTCTTCGACGAGCGCCGCAAGCCGATCGGAAAAGCCAGTCAGCGAATCAGCCGCCCTTGACTTTGGTCTTCAGGGCCGAGCCGGCGGAGAAGCGGGGAACCTTGCCGCCCGGGATGGTGATCCTTTCGCCCGTGCGGGGGTTGACGCCCTGCCGCGGACCACGCTCGGCGACGTGGAATTTGCCGAAACCGGTGAAGGCGACCTCCTCGCCCTTGCTCAGAGCACCGGTGATGGCCTCGAGTACAGCGTCAACGGCGTCGCTGGCAGCTTTTTTGCTGCCGAGGCGCTCGTCGCCTGCAAGTTGATCCAGAAACTCAGCCTTGGTCACGTCTTGATTCCTCCTCGGGGTTTGAAGACGGGGGCAATCTAACAGCGGCTACGGCGTAAGAACTCGCGCTATAGAGCCAAACGTCACGAGCCGCTGATCGCCATCTCGGCGACCAGCAGCGGCGGAGTGCTGACCGAGCCGCCAAACGGAACCCAGCGGGTCTCCGCTCCGGCGGCGCTGACGGCGCCCAGCATCGCCACCAACTCGCCGGCGATCGTGAACTCGCGGACCGGCTCGGCGAGGGCGCCGTCGCGGATGATCCGGCCCGAGGCGCCGACCGAGAAGACGCCGGTCACTGGGTTGACGCCGGAGTGCAGTCCGGCGACGTCGGTGACCAGAACCCCGTCCCCCACCTCCGCCAGCAGCTGCTCGCGCGAGAGCGCGCCGGGGGCGACCATCAGGTTCGAAGTGGAGACCGAGGGCAGCGAGCGGTAGCCCTGCCGCGCCGCCGAGCCGGTCGAGGAGACCCCCTCGCGGTTGGCGCTGTAGGTGTCGTAGAGGTAGGAGCGCAGCCGCCCGCCCTCGATCAGCGCCGTGCGCCGCCGCGGGACGCCCTCGGCGTCGAACGGGGCCGAGGCGGGCCCCAGCGGGTCGCGGCCGTCGTCGTGGAGGGCTAAGGCCTCGCTGGCGACCACCTCCTCGAGCCGGCCGGCGAAGGGCGAGCGTCCGCGCTGCACGGCTTTGGCGCCGAGCCCGCCGCCGATCAGGCCGGCGAAGCTGGCGGCGACGGTCTCGTCGAGGATCACCGGGCAGGAGCGCGAGGCGGGCTTGCCGGCGCCGATCATCGAGAGCGCCCGCTCGGCCGCCTCGGCGCCGATCGCCTCCGGGTCGAGGGCGCGCGGGCCGCGGGCGAGCCCGAAGCCGAGGCCGGTCTCGCGGGCGCCCTCGCCTTCGGCCAGCGCCTGCAGGTAGGCGTAACAGCTCGAGCTCTCGTACTCGCCGACGACGCCGGTCGAGGAGGCGATCGCCACCTGCTCGTCGGAGTCGGCGTAGACGGCGACCTCGACGCCGACCAGGCGCGGGTCGGACTCCAGCGCCGTGCGCTCGACGGTCAGGGCGAGGTCGACCGCCCGCGGCGTCTCCCATTCGGCTATCGAGGGGTCGCTCAGCCCCGCCAGCGCCTCGACCTCGGAGGGCTGCGGCGGCGCCGCGAACTCGTCCTCGTCGGCGACCGCCGCCGCTTCGGCGGCGCGGGCGGCGATCGCCGCGACCCCCGCCTCGGAGAGGTCGGTGCCGTAGGCATAGCCGACCCGGTGGCCGCTCCAGGCGCGGATCCCGACCCCGGTCTGGGTCGCCGCGGTGAGGCTCTCGACCTCGCCGCCGTGGACGCGCACCTGGCGGCCCCCCTCGCGGGAGACGTAGGCCTCGGCGTCGCTGGCCCCGGCGCCGGTCGCGGCCTCGACCGCGCGGCGCGCGACCGCGCTCAGCTCGCTCACCGCTCCGTCCCGCCGACGGTCATCGCCCGCACCCGGACGTGGCCCTGGCCGGTCCCCACGGGTACTTTCTGGCCGCCCTTGCCGCAGATCCCGGTCTTCATAAAGAAGTCGTCGCCGACCGCGTCGATCGCGGCGAGGGCGTCGAGGCAGTTGCCGATCAGGGTCGCGCCGCGGCAGGGGCTGGTCACCTTGCCGTTCTCGATCAGGTAGCCCTCGGAGACGCCGAAGACGAAGTCGCCGGTCGCGGGGTCGACCTGGCCGCCGCCGAAAGAGACGGCGTAGAAGCCCTTCTCGACCTCGGCGATGATCGCCTCGGGGGTGGCGTCGCCGGGGGCGATGTAGGTGTTGGTCATCCGCGGGATCGGCAGTGCGCGGAAGCTCTCGCGGCGGCCGTTGCCGGTCGAGGCGACGCCGTCGCGCTCGGCGGTCAGGCGGTCGTAGAGGTAGGAGGTGAGCCTGCCGCCCTCGATCACCTGCGTCTTCTGCGTCGGCTGGCCCTCGTCGTCGATCGCGTCGCTGCCCCACTCCCCCGGCAGGCGGCCGTCGTCATAAGCGTTCAGCAGCGGCTCGGCGACCCGCTCGCCGAGCTTGCCGACGTAGACGCTGGCGCCCTTCTGGATGTGGTCGGCCTCGAGCCCGTGGCCGGTCATCTCGTGGAAGAGGACGCCGCCGAAGCCCCCGCCGACGACGACCGGCATCGAGCCCGACGGCGCCGGGACCGCGTCGAGCAGGGTCAGCGCCTTGGCCGCCGCCTGCTCGGCGATCTGGCCGGGATCGTCTTCGAGCAGCTCGAAGCCGCGGTGGGCGCCGAGGGTCTCGGCGCCGGTCTCGACGCTGTCGCCACGGCGGGCGACCGCCTGGACGCCGATCCGCACCCGGGTGCGGTCGTCGTCGCTGAGGAGGCCGTCGGAGTTGGCGATCGTCACCTCGCGGCGGGCCTCCCCGTAGGAGGCGTTCAGCTGGACGATCTCGCCGCCCTTGGCGCGGGCCCGCTCGTCGAGCTCGCGCAGCAGCGCGGCCTTGCGCTCGGCCGGCACGCCTTCGGGACGGCGCTCGATCGGCAGCGGCGCCACCTCGCGCGCCTGCAGCGGCCGCGGCTCGGTGCGCTCGGCGCCGAGCGCCGCGGCGGCTTCGTCGGCGGCGCGTTCGACGTCGGCCGGGTCGAGGCCGTCGACGTGGGCGAAGTAGGTCGTGTTGCCGTCGACGACGCGAACGCCGGCGCCCTCCTCGGCGCCGGACTGGACCGACTCGATCCGCTGCTCGTCGATCGCCAGCGTCTGGCCGCGGCGGCGTTCGGCGAAGACCTCGGCGAAGCGGCCGCCGTTGGCGAGCGCGCGCCGCAGCACCCGCTCGGCGACCGCCTGGTCGATCAGGCCGCTCATCGCTTCGGCTTCTTCCCGGCGACCTCGATCAGCCGCCCGGCGGCGACGAAGAGCTCGGCCCCGGCGCGCGAGTCCTGCGCGTGGTCGGCGCTGCGGCCGTGGGGGTAGTAGAGGCGGGCGAAGGGGCGACGGGAGACGCGGCGGCGGCGCATGAAGGCGGCCGCTTCGTCGGCGTAGACGGAGACCCGGTCGAGGAGGATGCGGTGCGGCTTGGCCGGCATCAGGCGCCCGCCTCCCGCGCCAGCTGCCGCAGGGCCGAGCGCAGGTCGAAGAGCATCAGCGAGGCGAGCGCGAAGCGGTCGGTGACCGAGACCGCCGCCAGGCCGGCGTTGCGGATCGCGAAGACCTCGCCCTGCTCGGTGGCGATGTGGACCTGCTCGACCGGCGCGCCCTCGGCCTCGTCGGCGGCGGCGAAGAGCGCCTCCGCGTCCTCCCCCCAGCGCTCGCGCTCCTCGCCGGTGGCGGCGAGGACCTCGCCCCCGGGGCCGAGGATCGCGGCCCCGCGCAGGTCGGGGGACATCTCGGCGAGCAGCTCCAGCGCCGCCTCCGCGGACTCCCCGGACGGGGGGGCGGTTGCAGCAGCGTCGGCCATGTCGGCGAAGATACCGGGAGTGTCCCTCGCCCGAGCCTCCTGGATCATCACCGTCGTCATCTGCGCCGTCGCCGCGGTCCTCTTCGCATTCAGCGGCTACACCGGCTACGCGGTCACCCTCGTCGCCGTCGGCCTCGCCGCGGCGGTGAACCTCCTGCCCCCCGCTTAACCCGAGCGGTAGGGGCCGCTTTCGCGCTCGCGGTAGGAGGTCTCGGGCTCGACGTGGATCAGCACCTCGGCCTGGGGAATCTCCGCCTCGATCGAATCGCGCATCTCGTGGGCCAGCTCGTGGGCGCGCTCGAGGCTGGTGCCCGTGCGGTACTGGGCATGGAAGTCGATGTGGCGGCGGCGGCCGGCGCGGCGGGCGCGAAGCTTGTGGTAGCCCGCGACCTCGGGGGTGCGGGCGGTGGCGATCGCCTGCTCGATCCGGTCCATCTCGGCGTCGGGCAGGGCCTCGTCGACGAGGACGCCGGAGGAGCGGCGGATGATGTTGATCCCGGCCGAGACGATCGCCGCGGCGACGAGCAGGGCGGTGATCGAGTCGAAGGCGACGGCGCCGGTGATCTCGACCAGGCCGAGGCCGACGAGGACCCCGGCCGAGGTCAGCGCGTCGGTGCGCAGGTGCGCTGCGTCGCCCTCCAGGGCTGGCGATTCGTGGGCGCGGGCCTGGCGGTAGAGAACCTCGGACACGACCAGGTTGGCGAGGACCGAGAACCCCATCACCGCGATGCCGACGCCGAGCGATTCGACCGAGGCGCCGACGGCGAGGCGATGGGTCGCCTCGTAGACGATCACCGCGGCGCCGACGAGGATCAGGATCCCCTCGATGTTGGCGGCCAGGTTCTCGACCTTCTCGTGGCCGTAGGGGTGCTCCTCGTCGGCGGGCTCGTCGGCTTTGCGGACCGAGATGAAGGCGATCACCGAGGCGACGAGGTCGATCAGCGAGTGGATCGCCTCGGTGATGATCGCGATCGAGCCGGTGATCGCCCCGGCGGCCAGCTTCAGCGCGATCAGGACCGAGTTGGAGGCGATCGAGAGCGCCGCGGCGCCGCTTTTGGTGCGGATCATTTCCCGGCCCCGGGTCCCAGGCCGAGGTGCCGCGCCAGCATCCGCACGGCCTTGCCGCGGTGGCTGATCGCGTTCTTCTCCTCGGGGCTGAGCTCGCTCATCGTGCGCTGGTCCTCGTGACCGGTCTCGTCGGGGACGAAGGCGGGGTCGTAGCCGAAGCCGCCCTCGCCGCGGCCCTCAGGCAACAGCGTCCCCTCGCAGCGGGCCTCGAAAACGTACTCGTGCCCCTGCTCGTCGATCAGGGCGAGGGCGCAGACGTAGGCGGCGCGGCGCGTGCCCCCCGCGGCGTCGACTTCGCGCAGCAACTTCTCCAGGTTGGCCTCGTCGCTGGCGCCCTCGCCGCCGTAGCGGGCGGAGTAAATCCCGGGGGCGCCGCCGAGGTCGGCGGCTTCGATCCCGGAGTCGTCGGCGATCGTCACCTCGCCGGTGGCCTCGTGGGCCGAGCGCGCCTTGATCAGCGCGTTGGCCTCGAAGCTGTCGCCGGTCTCCGGCGGTGAGGCGACCTCGTCGGGCAGCGGCCGCAGCTCGACCCCGGGCAGCAGCTCGGCCATCTCCCGCACCTTGTGCTGGTTGCGGGTGGCCAAGATCATGCGACCCGCTCCTGCACCTCCCGCAGGCGGCCGATCCCCAGCTCGGCGAGGCCGAGCAGCTCGTCGAGCGAGGCGCGCGAGAGCGGCGTCCGCTCCGCCGTCGCCTGCACCTCGACCAGGCCGCCGTCGCCGGTCATCACCACGTTGGCGTCGACTTCGGCGTTGGAGTCCTCGCCGTAGTCGAGGTCGCAGAGGGCGCGGCCATTGACCATCCCGACGCTGACCGCCGCGACCGAGCCGGTCAGCGGCAGCGCGTCGAGGGCTTTCTTGTCGACCAGCTTCTGGAAGGCCTGGCGCAGGGCGACGAAGCCGCCGGTGATCGCCGCGCAGCGGGTGCCGCCGTCGGCTTCGAGCACGTCGCAGTCGACGTAGACGCTGCGCTCGCCCATCGCCTTGAAGTCGACGACGACGCGCAGCGAGCGGCCGATCAGGCGCTGGATCTCGACCCCGCGGCCGTCCTGCTTGCCCTTCGAGATGTCGCGCTGCTTGCGGTCGCCGGTCGAGGCGGGCAGCATCGCGTACTCGGCCGTCACCCAGCCTTTGCCCTTGCCCGTCATCCAGCGCGGCACCTGCTCCTGGATCGAGGCGGTGCAGATCACCCTGGTTTTGCCGATCGAGATCAGCGCCGAGCCGTCGGCGCTACCCACGAACCCGGCGTCGATAGTCACCGGCCGGATGTCGGCCGGCGCCCTGTCGTAGCTGCGAGAAGCTGGCATCGCGCGAGTCTCTCATGCGGACGCCTCGCCCGTCGGCGCGTGCCAGACCGCCTCGACGTTGTTGCCGTCGGGGTCGAGCAGGAAGGCGCCGTGGTAGCCCGGCGAGTACTGCAGGCGCGGGCCGGGAGCTCCGTTGTCGCGGCCGCCGGCCGCCAATCCCTCCCGGTGGAAGCCCTCCACCTGGGCGAAATCGTCGGCCGCGAACGCCAGGTGGATCGGCGGCCGCAGCGGCCCGCCGGGGGCGAGGATGACGTCCTCGGCGTCCTTCGGCCCGAAGCTCGGGAGGCCTTCGACCTCCAGCTCGACGTAGCCCATCCCGGCGACGAGGGCGGCGCGGTAGAAAGCCAGCGACCGCTCCAGATCGCCGACCGGCAGCGTCATGTGATCGACGCAGATCGGGCGCACCGGACAAGCCTAGCCAGACGCCGGCGCGCCCCACCGCCTATTTGAAGGCGATTTTGTCGACTGCCTCCTTGATCTTGTCGACGATCACGTCGGCAAGCTCAGTTCCCTGCTTGCCGTTGAACCCTTTCATCGCCGCGACCATGCCGACCATCAGCAGCGAGACGAGCAGGATCAGGCCGACGTACTCGACCGTCCCCTGCCCCGCCTCCCCCGCCAGCCGCCGGATCTCCTGAACCCGCCGGGTGACGGCGGCGTGCAGGTAGCCCATCAGTGCGTAGATCATCGTTTGCCTCCTTCTCTCGATTTCGGAGGGAGCGATGCTCAGAGGGGCCGACGCACCGAACAAGACCTGGAATCCACGGAACAGCAACGGAAAGGAAACGTCTTTCAAAATTCGCCGACTTACCGCAAAGCGGGGATATGCGCTCAGGGGTTCTTTGACGATTCAAGCGGCGTGAACGTGCATGGCGCCTTTTCGACCGCCTGGGTCAAGCTGGCGATGCTGGTTCTCAACCTCGCGGTCTGGATCGACGCCGCCGTGCAACTCGCCCGCTGAGGCCTAGCTGCGGCGGATTTCCTCGCGCTCCAGCGCCTTGACGACGGCCTCGGTGCGGGTGCGGGCGTCGAGCTTTTCGGTCGCGTTGCGGACGTGGGTCCGCACCGTCTCCGGCGAGAGGACGAGGCGCCTGGCGATTTCCTCGCCGGTCAGGCCGTCGGCGAGGAAGCCGAGGATCTCCGACTCCCGCGAGCTCAGCGTCTTCGTTGGCTCCCCGTTGCCGTTCTTCTGGACGAAGCTGCGGTCGAAGTAGCGGCCGCCGCGCCAGACCTCGCGCAGCGCCTCGACCAGCGTCGAGAGCCCCGCCGGCTTCGCGACGAGGCCGCGGGCGCCGCTGCGGTAGGCGGCCTCGAGCAGGTCGGGGTCGCTGAGCCCGGTGTAGATGACGAACTTCGGGCAGGGCGGGTGGTCGCTCATCCGCCGCACAAGCTCGGTCCCGCGCTCGTCGGGCAGGTCGACGCCGACGACCGCGACGTCAGGGTGTCGCTCGGCGATCACCTCCTCGCCGCGCGCGGCCGTCGTCGCGCAACCGCGGACGTCGAAGCCGCGGCGTTCGAGCAGGACCGCGAGGCCGTCCCTCAGCGCCTCGTGCTGCTCGACCAGGACCAAGGACGGGCTGCCGCTCTCCTCCTCCACCTTTCCCTCCTGCTTCGGATGCCACCGGGCGACCGACGAGCGGTCAAATACCCACGTTGCATTGGAGAGAAACCGACGCCTCTAACGGAACGCCTGAATCCCCGTTACAGCGCCGCCGATCACCAGCGCGTGGACGTCGGCGGTCCCCTCGTAGGTGACCACGGACTCGAGGTTGTTCATGTGGCGGATCACCGGATACTCGAGCGTGACGCCGTTGGCACCGAGCACCTGGCGGGCGTTGCGGGCGATCTCCAGCGCCCCGTTGACGTTGCCGAGCTTGCCGAGGCTGACGTGCTCGGGCCGCAGCGTGCCGGCGTCCTTCATCCGCCCCAGGTGCATCGCCACAAGCGTTGCCCGGTTCACCTCGAGGACCATCTCGGCCAGCTTCTGCTGCTGGATCTGGAAGGAGGCGATCGGGCGGTCGAACTGGGTCCGCTCGAGCGCGTAGGAGAGCGCGGCTTCGTAACACGCCCGGCCGGCCCCGGCCGCCCCCCAGACGATCCCGTAGCGGGCCTCGTTGAGGCAGGAGAGCGGGCCTTTCAGCGAGCTCACCTCGGGCAGGACCGCGTCGGCCGGCAGCCGCACGTCGTTGAGCAGCAGCTCGGAGGTGACCGAGGCCCGCAGCGAGAGCTTCCTGTGGATGTCCTGCGTCGTGAACCCCTTGGTCCCCCGGGGGACGAGGAAGCCGCGCACGCCCTCGTCGGTCTGCGCCCAGACGACCGCGACCTCGGAGACCGAGCCGTTGGTGATCCACATCTTCTGCCCGTGCAGGATCCAGTCGTCGCCGTCCCGCCGCGCCCGCGTCCGCATCGAGCCCGGGTCCGAGCCGGCGTCGGGCTCGGTCAGGCCGAAGCAGCCAAGCGCCTCGCCGGCCGCCATCCGCGGCAGCCACTCCTGCTTCTGCTCCTCCGAGCCCCAGCGCCAAATCGCGTACATCGCCAGCGAGCCCTGGACCGAGACGAGGCTGCGGATGCCGCTGTCGCCGGCCTCCAGCTCCATGCAGGCGAGCCCGTAGGCGGTCCCGCTGGCGCCGGCGCAGCCGTAGCCCTCCAGGTGCATGCCGAGGACGCCGAGCTTGCCGAGTTCCGGCGCCAGCTCCTCGACCGGGACCGTCGCCGCCTCGAACCAGTCCCCCACGTTCGGCACGACCTTGTCGCGGACGAAGGCGCGGACGGTGTCGCGGATGTCACGCTCCTCGTCGGAGAGGAGCGAATCCAGGGCGAGGTAGTCGGAGGGGCGGATCGGCGGCGCGGCGGTGGTGGATGACATCGGCGTCCTCGTGGTCGGTGGCTCGTATCTGAGATCGTGACCTAATGGCCGACTCGGCGCTGGGAAACCTGCGGATTCTCGACTTCTCCCGCGTCCTCGCCGGCCCGCTGGCGACGATGACGCTGGCCGACCTCGGCGCCGAGGTGACCAAGGTCGAGCGACCGGGCAGCGGCGACGACACCCGCTCCTGGGGGCCGCCGCACGACGCCGCCGGCGAGGCGACCTACTTCCAGGCGGTCAACCGCAACAAGCGCAGCGTCGCGCTCGACCTCCAGGACCCGGAAGACCTCGCCGAGGCGCGGCGCCTGGCGCTCGCGGCCGACGTCGTCGTCGAGAACTTCCGCCCGGGCCTGATGGCGAAGCTCGGCCTCGACCACGCGACGCTCGCCGCCGAGAACCCCCGCCTCGTCTACTGCTCGATCACCGGCTTCGGCGGCAGCGGCGCCGGGGCCGAGCTGCCGGGCTACGACCTGCTGGTGCAGGCCCTCGGCGGCCTGATGAGCGTCACCGGCGAGCCCGACGGCGAGCCGCTCAAGGTCGGCGTCGCCCTCGTCGACGTGATCGCCGGCCTCTACGCCGCAGTCGGGATCCTCGCCGCGCTCGAGCACCGTCGCGAGAGCGGCGAGGGACAGCTGGTCGAGGTCGACCTGCTCTCGGCGCTGCTTGCCGCGCTCGTCAACCAGAGCTCCGCCTACACCGTCGCCGGGGTCGTGCCAGAGCGGATGGGCAACCGCCACCCCAGCATCGCCCCCTACGAACTGCTCCACAGCGGCGAGGGCGAGATCGTCCTCGCGGTCGGCAACGACCGCCAGTTCGGCGAGCTCTGCGCGGTGCTGGGAGCGCCGGAGCTGGCCGCCGACGCCCGCTTCGCGACCAACCCGGCCCGGGTAGAGAACCGCGACGAGCTGCGGTCGCGGCTCGAGGCCGCGCTCGCCGATCGGCCGGCGGCCGAGTGGGTCGAGGCGCTGCGGGCGCGGCGCGTCCCCGCCGGGGTCGTCAACGACGTCGGCGCCGCCTTCGATTTCGCAGCGGAGATCGGGCTCGATCCGACGGTCGAGATCGACCGCGAGGACGGCCCGCCGGTCCGCCTCCCCCGCAGCCCGATCAAGCTCTCGAAGACGCCGGCGAGCTATCGGCTGCCCCCGCCGCGGTTACCCTGACGCCGGTGCGGGTCCTCGTCGTCACCAACTTCATGCCCGACGCCGCGGCGCCGCAGCGGGGGCGCTGGGTCCGCGACCAGGTCGACGAGGTGCGCCGGCGCGGGGTCGAGGTCGACCTCTTCGAGTTCGCCCGCGGCCGCAACGAGTACCTGCCGGCGACCAAGCGGCTGCGCTCGCTGCTGCGGCGCGAGCGCTTCGACCTCGTCCACGCCCACTACGGCCTGGCGGGCTGGGTGGCGCGACTCGCGGGGGCGAAGCCGCTGGTGGTCACCTTCCACGGCACCGACGTCCGCCACCACCTCGTCGGCCACCTCTCGCGCCGGCTGGCCTGGCGGCTCGACCTCGTCGCCGGCGTCTCGCGGGCGCTGTTCGAGGCCGAGGACGGGCGGCCGGGACTGCCCGCGGTGCCAGGCTCGGCGGTGCTCCCCTGCGGGCCCGACCTGAGTCGCTTCGAGCCGATCCCGCGCGAGCGGGCGCGCCGCGAGCTGGGCCTCGACCCCGGCGGCCGCTACCTCTTCCTCCCCGCCAACCCCACGCGGCCCGAGAAGCGCCACGACCGCGCCGCCGAGGTCGCGGCGGCCTGCGGCGCCGACCTCCTCACCGGCGGCTCGATCGAGCCCGAGGAGATGCCGCTCTGGCTCAACGCCGCCAACGCCGTCCTCGTCACCTCCGACTACGAGGGGTTCGGGATGGCCGCGGTCGAGGCGCTCGCCTGCGAGGTCCCGGTCCTCTCCACCGACGTCGGCATCGCCCCCTATGCCCTGGGCGGGATCGACGGCTGCCTCTGCGGCCCCTTCGACGCAGCCGCCTGGGCGGCGGTTGCGCGCCGGCACCTCGACGCCCCGGACCCGCGCGTCGCCGGCGCCGCGCGGGCGGCGACGCTCTCGGCCGCGGCGATGGCCGAGCGGGTGATCGAGGCCTACCGCGCGGTGCTGGAGAACTAATAGATTGGGGCCCAATGAACGTTGAACCTGGCGCCGCTGACGAAAGCCTCGAGAGCCGGATTCGGGAGGCGGAGCGGCGGCTGGAGGAGGCCGCGACCCTCGCCGCCGAGGCCGAGCAGCGGGCCGAGGCCGAGATCAAGGCGCTGGAAGCCGACCTCGAGCGCGAGCGCGAGGAGAAGGAGCAGGCGCTGGCCGGCGCCGAGACCCGGCTCGGCGAGATCGAATCCCAGGTAGAGGCGGCCGAGCAGCGCGTCGAGGCGGCCGAGCGGCGGGCGGCCACGGCCGAGGAGACGATCGCCGACGAGCTGGCCAGGGCCCGCGAGGGCGCGGCGAGCTGGCTGCAGTCGCAGCTCGACTCGATCCGGCGCGAGGCCGAGGGGCGATAAAGACGTCTGCCGAGTTCGACGTCGCCGTGGTCGGCGGCGGCGCCGCCGGCCTCTGGAGCGCGCTGCGGGCGGCCGAGCAGGGCGCACGCACGGTTCTCGTCTCCCGCACCCCCCTCTCGCAGAGCGCCAGCTACTGGGCCCAGGGTGGCCTCGCGGCGGCGCTCGAACCCGCCGACTCACCCGACCTGCACGCCGCCGACACGATCGCCGCCGGGCGCGGCCTCTGCCGGACCGCCGCGGTCCGGGTACTGGTCGAGGAGGCGCCGGCGACCGTCCGCGACCTGATCGCCCGCGGCGTCGTCTTCGACCTCGACCAGGAGGGGCGGCTGGCGCTCGGGCTCGAGGGCGGCCACACCCACCGCCGCATCGTCCACGCCGGCGGCAGCCAGACCGGCTACGAGATCACCTCGAAGCTGGCGGCGATGGTCGCCGCCGAGGATGGGATCGAGGTGATGGAGCGGACCTCGGCGCTGGCGCTGTGGAGCGACGGCGAGCGCTGCCATGGCGTCGTCACCGACGCCGGCGACGTCGCCGCGGCGGCGACGATTCTCGCCACCGGCGGCGCGGCGGCGCTGTGGCGGCGGACGACGAACCCGCGCGGGGCGATCGGGGCCGGGCCGGTGCTCGCCTCGCTCGCCGGCGCCGACCTCGCCGACCTCGAGTTCTGTCAGTTCCACCCGACCGCGCTGGCGCTGCCGGGAACGCCGCACGACGGTGCCCTCATCACGGAGGCGATCCGCGGCGAGGGAGCGAAGCTGCTCGCCGCCGACGGCGAGCGCTTCACCGACGAGCTGGCGCCGCGCGACGCGGTGACGGCGGCGATCCTCGAGCGGATGCGCGCCGACGGAACCGCGGCGGTGGACCTCGACCTGCGGGAGATCGACCCGGCCCGGTTCCCGAACGTCTTCGCCTCGCTCGCCAGGGCCGGCCTCGACCCGCAGAGCCGGCCGGTGCCCGTCGCCCCCGCCGCCCACTACACGATGGGCGGCGTCGCGGTGGACGTCGACGGCCGCTCCTCGCTGCCCGGCCTCTTCGCCGTCGGCGAGTGCTCCTGCACGGGCCTGCACGGCGCCAACCGGCTCGCCTCCAACTCGCTCAGCGAGTGCTTCGTCTTCGGCGGCCGCGCCGCGACCGCGGCGATCGCCGAGGAGGCGAGCGGCGATCGTCCCGCGCCCCCCCAGTGGCGCTTCGAGCCGCCGACGGACGAGACCCGCGACGCGGTCTGGCGCTTCGCCGGCCCGATGCGGAACCCCGACGACCTGGCGAAGCTGATCTCCAACCCCTACCCGCTGGCGCGGGCGGTCGGCGCCAGCGCCCTCGGCCGGCGCGAGTCCCGCGGCGGCCACCTGCGCCGCGACTGCCCCGACACCGACCACGGGCTCGACGGCGTCCACGTCGTCGTCTCCCCCGACGGCGGCGTCCGCGAGGAGGAGTGGCGCTAAGTGCTTTTGGGGGTTGACGTCGGCGGGACCTTCACCGACGCGGTCCTGCTCGACGGCGGCTCCGTCCACACCGCCAAGGTGCCGACCACCCCGCGTAAGGAGTCGGCCGGGGTGATGCGGGCGGTGGAAGCGGTGCTGGAGCGCGCCGGGGCCGGCGCCGCTGAGGTCGAGGTCTTCGCCCACGGGATGACGGTCGGCACCAACGCGCTGCTCGAGGAGCGGGGCGCGCGGACGGCGCTCGTCGCCACCCGGGGCTTCGCCGACCTGCTGGAGATCGGCCGCCAGGACCGGCCGCAGCTCTACCGACTCTGCGCCCCGAAGCCGGCGTCGCTGGTCGCGCCCGCGCTGCGCTTCGAGGCCGAGGAGAGGGTCGGGCCCGACGGAGTCGTCGAGCCGCTGCCCGGCGCCGAGCCCGAGCGGCTCGCCGCGGCGATCGAGGCGAGCGGCGCCGAGGCGGTCGCGATCTGCCTCCTCTTCTCATACCTCGACCCGGAGCACGAGCGGCAGATCGCCCTGCATCTGCGCCAGCGGCTTCCCGACGTCCACGTCTCCGCCTCGCACGAGGTCCTGCCCCGCTTCCGCGAGTACGAGCGCTGCTCGACGACGGTGATCGACGCCTACCTCAGCCCGCTGCTGGGCCGCTACCTCGGCGAGCTCGGCGGGGCCGCCGGCGAGGCCGGCCTGCCGCAACCGCTGGTGATGCGCTCCTCGGGCGGCGTCGCCCCGGCCTCCGAGGCGGCGCGGGCGGGCGCCTGGAGCGTTCTCTCCGGCCCGGCCGGCGGCGCCGTCGGCGCCGGCCTGCTCGCCGAGCTGAGCGGCGACGGCAACGCGCTCGGCTTCGACATGGGCGGCACCTCCTGCGACGTCTGCGTGGTCGAAGCCGGCGAGGTGCGGCGGACCGACTCGCGCGAGATCGGCGGCCGCCCGGTGCAGCTGCCGATGGTCGACGTCCACACCGTCGGCGCCGGCGGCGGCTCGATCGGCTGGCGCGACCCCGGCGGCGCGCTGCGCGCCGGCCCCCGCTCGGCCGGCGCCGACCCCGGGCCCGCCTGTTACGGGCGCGGCGGCAGCGAGCCGACGGTCACCGACGCCAACCTCCTGCTCGGCCGCCTCGCCGGCGGCTCGCAGCTCGCCGGCGGCGTCGAGCTCGACGCCGAGGCCGCCGAGCGGGCGGTCGGCGAGCTCGCCCGCTCGCTCGATCTCGACCCGCTGGAGACCGCCGCCGGGATCCTCCGCGTCGCCAACCAGGAGATGGTGCGGGCGCTGCGGGTGGTCACGGTCGAGCGCGGCGTCGACCCGCGCGGCTTCGCCCTGCTGCCCTTCGGTGGCGCCGGCCCGATGCACGCCGCAGCGATCGCCGAAGAGCTGGGGATCGAGACGATCCTCTGCCCGCGCGCCGGCGGCGTCCTCTCCGCCCTCGGCCTCTGCGCCTCCGAGCGCCGCCGCGACACGGCGCGGACGCTGATGCTGAGCGGCGACGATCTGAGCGCGGAGCGGATCGCGGCCGAGGTGTCGGCGATGGTCGCCGAGACCGGTGCGGGGCTCGGCGAGGAGGCCGAGGCGCGGGTCACCTACAAGCTCCGCTACGCCGGCCAGGCCTTCGAGCTGCCGGTGCCGGGTCCGGTGGACCCGGACCCGGCCGAGCTGATCGCGGGATTCGAGCGCGCCCACGAGGAGCGCTACGGCCACCGCGACCCCGCGGGGGAGGTGGTGCTGGTCGACGTCGAGCTGGCGCTGGTCGTCCCCGGCCCGGCGCCGCGGCCGGTCGCGGCGGGCGAGGGCGCGGTCGAATCCGGTTCGCGGCGCGTCTTCTTCGACGGCGAGTGGGTCGAGAGCGCGGTCCTGCGCGGCGAGGCGGCGGCGGGGAACGAGGCCGAGGGACCTGTCGTCTTCGAGCTGCCCGAGGCGACCTTCGTCGTCCCGCCGAACTGGGCGACCGCGGTCGACGACCACGGCACGATCGTCGCGAGGCGGCGATGAGCGGCCTCGACCCGATCGCGCTGCAGGTCCTGGTCGGCGGCCTGCGCGCCGCCTGCGACGAGATGGGCGCGACCCTGATCCGCTCCGCCTACTCGGCCAACATCAAGGAGCGCCACGACTGCTCGACCGCGCTCTTCGACGCCGGCGGCGAGTTGGTGATGCAGGCCGAGCACATCCCCGTCCACCTCGGCTCGATGCCCGACGCGGTCGCCGCCGTCCTCGGCGAGGAGCAGCGGCCAGGGCGGAGCTGGATCCTCAACGACCCCTACCGCGGCGGCACCCACCTGCCGGACATCACCCTCGTCTCCCCCCTCTTCGCCGGCGCCGAGCTGCTCGGCTTCGCCGCCAGCCGCGCCCACCACGCCGACGTCGGCGGGCCCACCCCGGGCTCGATGCCGGCCTTCTCGCGCACGCTCGAGGAAGAGGGCGTGGTGATCCCGCCGACGGTCGCCGATCCCGAGACGCTGGAGCGGCTCGCCGCGCAGATGCGCTCCCCCCACCAGCGGCTCGCCGATCTCCGTGCCCAGCAGGCCGCGAACCGGGTCGGGGCGCTGCGCCTGGAGGAGCTGCGCCAGCGGCTCGGGACCGAGGCGCTGCGGGCCGGGATGAGCGAGATCCTCGCCTACGCCGAGCGCCGCACCCGCGCCGCCCTGGCCGAGCTTCCCGACGGCAGCTACCGCGCCGAGGACGTGCTGGAGGGCGACTGGGACGGCGAGGAGCGCGACCTCCGCCTGAAGCTCGAAGCGACGATCGCCGGCGAGGAGCTCCGCCTCGACTTCGGCGGCAGCGAGGCGCAGGTCGAGGGCAACCTCAACTGCCCCCTCTCGGTGACCAAGTCGGCCGCCTTCTTCGCCGTCCGCGTCCTCACCGACCCCGACGGACCGCCCTCGGCCGGCGCCCACCGCCCGATCGAGGTCGTCGCCCCCGCCGGCTCGCTGCTCAACGCCCGCTTCCCCGCCGCCGTCGTTGCCGGCAACGTCGAGACCTCGAGCCGAGTCGCCGACCTCGTCCTCGCCGCCCTCTCGCAAGCGCGGCCGGGCCCCGCCCAAGGCCAGGGGACGATGAACAACCTGACCCTCGCGAACGACGAGTTCACCTACTACGAGACCCTCGGCGGCGGGCAGGGCGCCTGCCCCGACGCCGACGGGCCGAGCGCGATCCACGTCGCGATGTCGAACACGCTCAACACCCCGACCGAGGCGCTGGAGACCGAGTTCCCGCTCCGCGTGCGCGAGCTCTCGCTGCGCGCCGGCAGCGGCGGCGAGGGCGAGCGCCGCGGCGGCGAGGGGATCGTGCGCGAGATCGAAGCCCTGGCGCCGATGCGCTTCAGCCTGATCGGCGAGCGCCGCCGGCACCGGCCGCGCGGCGCTGGCGGCGGCGAGGACGGCCCCCTCGGAGTGAACCGATTGAACGGCTCGCCGCTGCCCGGCAAGAGCGCCGGAGATCTCTCCCCCGGTGATCGTCTGCGGATCGAAACTCCGGGCGGCGGCGGGTGGACGTAGATCACACTTCGCAAATTTCGCGGTTTTTTAGTTGAGTTTTCGCTGCACTCCTCTAGAATGCGCGGCTCCGGGCGGGCGGAAACGGCTCTTTAAGGCCCAGTTCAACGCGCCCAGCCCCGAATTCCGAATCAACGAACTTCTCTGGACTTACTTCAATGCCGATCGCTCTCAAGGAATGGGCTGTAACGGTCCGCGCTCTCGCGGAGGGCGAGCAGCTGCTCACGCTGCGTAAGGGCGGCATCCGCGAGGAGAACAAGCACTTCGAGCTCGAGCACGAGCGGTTCTTCCTCTACCCCACCTTCGACCACCAGCGGAACAACCTGGTCCGCGAATCGCACCACCCGGAGCTGCGCCGCGCGCTCGAGGAGGGTGTCTGGCCCGACGAGGAGCCGCCGCCGAAAGCGCTGCTCCAGGACGGCGGCATCCCCCAGCCCGACCGCGTTCGCCTGCGCGCCTGGGCCGAAGTCGTCGACCACGTCACGATCAACGACCGCCGCAGCCTCGACGCTCTTTCTCCGTATTACATCTGGACCCCGGACTACGCCGAAAAGCGGCTGACCTGGAAGCACCGGCACCCGCTCCACGTCCTGCTGCTGCGGGTCCACCGGATCCCGCGCCCGGTCACGGTCCGCGTCCGCGACGAGTACCACGGCTGCCGCTCCTGGGTCGAGATCGACCGCGAACTGCCCTTCGAGGGCACTCCGGTGATGGCCGACGAAGAGTTCGACCGCGCCCGCGAAGAGATTCGCAGTCGCGCCGGCGCCCCCGAGCCCGCGCTCGTCTAGCCAACCTCTCCCCTCGCTAACCTCGCCTCGTGTCCTGGGTCGAGACCGAGTCGCTTAGCTTCACCGCGCGCCACGACTCGGACGATTCCGCCTTCGCCGAGCGCACGCTGGACCGGCTCGAGGAGCTGCGGCTGCGACTCGAAGACCGCTTCGAGACCGTGCCGGAGGAGGTGACGGTCGTCGTCCACACCAACCCGGTCTGGCTGACCGCGGCACACCCGTTCCTCCCCGCCGCCCGCTGGTCGGCGGCGCCGGCCGGGCGCCGCTACCTCGCCGGCTGGCCGATGTCGACCGAGCTGCACGTCCTCAACGACTTCCACATGGAACGCCGCGCCGCCGGCGACGACTCCTACGAAGCGCTGCGCGGTACCGCCGAGCGTCTCTACGCACAGATGGTGATCGCCGCCAACAACACCGCCCTCCCCCCCTCCTGGACCCCGCGCCGCTTCGTCCGCTACCTGCGCTGGGCCTGGCTGGTAGAAGGCGGCGCCCAGTACTTCTCCCGCCAGGTCGGCCTCTACCGCGCGGCGACGATCCGCCGCCTGCGCGAGAGCGCCCGCCCCTCCTTCCCGCCCTCGCGCCGCGACGCCGTCATCCTCGGCGGCACGATCTTCGACCTGCTGGAGAACGAGCGCGGCCCCGAGGCCTGCGAACGCCTCGTCGCCAAACTCCTCCCCCAGGGCCCCGAGGTCCAGCTCGAAGACGCCTTCGACGCCCGCTTCCGCGACATCGAGGACGCCTGGCGCGACTACCTCCGCGAGATGGTCCGCGGCCCGGTCGCCGTCTAGAGCACCCCGGCCTCGCGCAGCAGCAGCCAGACGACGGAGAACCCGGCCAGCGCCAGGATCGACCAGAACCAGGCGCGCGCGTAGCCGCCGATCAGGCTGTAATTGCGCGGCCGGCGGCCGCCTTGGTCGTCTTCGAGGTATTCGGCGTTGACCGGTTCGGGCAGGGAAGCTTCTGCCGTGGTCGTTTCGATCAAAGTCCGAGCCCGATCCGCTCGCTCGGAATGCACCATGACCCGGCGCGCTCCACCGCTGGGATTCATCAGGCCGTAGCCCAACTGGGGACCGCTGGGAGTTACCTGCTCCTGGATGCTCGGAATCCCATGCTGGTCGAGCAGGGCCCGGATCATCTCAGCCTGAAACTCGTCCCCGACGAACGCGACCTCGACCAGATCCCCGCCCACCGTCGCCCCTCTCAGGTGGCCTGGTAGAGCAGTAGAAGCAGCAGGAACCCGCCGGCCGCGACGGCGAGGATCCAGAAGGCGAGCCGTGCCGGAGAGGGACCGCCGGATTCCCCCCGGGCGAGGCGGCGTTCGCCTTCGAGCTCGGCCACCTCGTCGCCCTCGTCCTCGATCATCGTGTCGGCGAGCAGGTCCTTGGCCCGCTGGGCGTCGCCGGCGTTGACCATCACGTCGCGCGGGCCGCTGGAGAGGAAGTCGGGGTTGTCGAAGCCGAAGCTGCGCTTGAGGACGCTGGGAATGCCGGCCTCGCCGAGCAGGCCCTGCAGCATCTCCGCCTCGGCCTGGTTGCGGGCGAAGGCGACCTTGACGAGGTCGCCGCCTCCGCCGCCTCCACCGCCCCCGCCGCTCTCGTCGCCACCCGGGCCACCCCCGCCGCCGCCGGGGGCCTCGCGCTGAGGCCCGCTCGGGGGGCGCTTATGTGACGTCGAGATCGACATCGGCGATCTTCAGGTCAGCCAGGTCGTAGGCCTTCACGTCCGGCGCCTCTTCGTTCTCGAGGGAGACGATCACGTAGACCTGTTCGGGCCACATCCGCGCCTCGTTGACGTCGGTCTGCGAAGGGTATGCGGCGCTGCGGGTGTGCGAGTGGTAGATCCCGATCAGCTCGTCGCCGCCGTCTTCGATCGCTTTCAGCGCGTCGAACTGCCCCTGCGGGTCCATCTCGTAGCGCAGCGGGCTCGCCGCGGCGTTCTCGACCCGCACCACGCTGGTCGCCTCGCCGTCGCGGCCGCCGAGCATCCCGCAGCACTCGTTCGGCAGGTCCGCCCGCGCGTGGGCGACCATCTCGTCGATCAGGGCCTGGGAGATCTTCACGGGGCGAGGCTAGCGGACCGAGCTTTCTCCACCAGGCGCCGATAGGCGCCCCAGGAGAGCTTCGGGTGCCCGAGAGCGTCCACCAGGCCGGAGCGCTGACAGAAGGAGCAGTGCTCTTCGACGTAGGAGACGTCCTGCCACGAGAACCAGCTCACCCCGGCGATCCGCCAGCGGTGGCGCTGCGCGATCAGCAGCCGGAAGGCTCGGGTCAGGAAGCGAGCCTGCCCCCGGGGGCCGAGGTCGAAGGCGGATGGAACCGGTCCACCGGAAGAGACACCGAGCTCGGAGATCAGCAACGGGGTGCGCCCGTCGCCGAATTCGGACATCACCCGCCTGATGCGGCGCACCTGATACCCCAGCTGAAAGGTCGTCCACGAATAAGGGTGCAGAGCGACGAGGTCGAAGTCACGGCGGACGCCGGGGATGCGGTACAGCCTGCGCAGGAAGGTCCAGGTCGGGAGCCCGGCGCTGACCGGCGCTAGCCCGGCCAGCGCGATCCGCGCGCCCGGGTCCAAACGATGCAGCACCCGCGCCGCGATCCGCAGCTGCCGCGCGTACTGCGCCGGTGAGGGATGTGGCCAATAGAGGCGGAAATTCGGCTCGTTGTCGATCTGCCACAAGCGGATGGGGGTGACCCGGGACAATCCTGGCTGCCGCCAGAACTCCCCTCCCGGCCCGTAACGGGCGGCGACCCCGGCGACGAACCTGCGCCAGGCCGCAGCCGCCTCGGTCGTGCTGACCGGGGAGCCCGAAGGGCCCAGATGCAGCCACGCAGGCCGGCCCGAGAGGATCGGCAGGAGCCGAATGCCATGCTCCGAAGCGGCGCCGACGACGGCGTCCAGGGACGCGTAGTCCGTCTCGCCGGGACGCGGTTCGACCGCCCCCCAATCGAAGCCAACGCGCAGCGTCCCGACCACTCCCTGCATTCGCTCGAAATCTTCGTTCGAGAGCCCGGCCTGGGAGACGACGCCGAAGAACGCTGGAGGCACGCCCGCCGCCGCGGCGCCCCTCGGCGCCGGCAACGACGCCAGCGCTCCAAGCGCGACCAGCAGGACGAGCCGCCGCGCCACCTAGCGATGCAGACGCTTGCGGACCGCCCCGCCGAGCAGGCGAAGGATGACCGGCTTCGGGGGCGAGTAGGAGCGGTAGGAGCGGTTGCCCAAATCGAAGAGCATCGGGCGCAAGCTTCCCCCTACGGCCAGGACCGAATATTCGGAGTCGAGCTCGAGCGGGCGACCGCCGCCGAAGGAGCGGTCGACTCCGCCGTCGGCGCGCAGCCGCATCACGTATGAAGTGCCTTCGAAGCCTCCCGCCCCCACAATGATCCGGCCGCGCGAATCCCGCGCGTACCGCGCCACCGGCATCGGCATCGGCAGCCGCCTGAGGCCGCGCCGCCCGAACTTGGGCACCAACCGGCCCTTTCTGTCGAGCGCGACGAGGTAATTCCGAAACTTGCCTCCCACATAGTTCGAGACGAAGGCGAAGGCGCCGCCTGCTTTCGGGACGATCGCGTTGGCGCTGGCGTGGGCGACCCCCCGGTTGGCAAGGGTCTTCGCCAGACCGGCCCCGAAGCGCTGCGCGAGGCGCCCGTCGGAACCCACCCGGCGAATGACGGGATTGCCCTCGTCGAACCCGCCGAGGAGCAGCCCGCCGTCCGCCTGAACCGCCACCGCGTTGATTTCTCCCCGCACCGCGATCAAGCCTTGGCCACCGTCGGCGAAACCAGAGTCCGGCTGCCCGCCCGGGGCAAAGCGGGCGATGAGGAAGACGGCCCAGCCGCGCCGGTCCTGCGGGGGGCCATTGGGCCCAAACCATTCTTCGGCTGGACCGGAGACGACCAGGTCCCCGTCGGCGGCGAAACCCACGTCGGCGGTGCTGGCGAGGCAACCGCAGAGCTCCGAGGTCCGGGTCGCAAAGGTCTGTTCGACGGCGCCACCCCGCGACAGGCGGACGACGACGATCCGTCCTTCGGCGACGGCGACAAGCGGGCGGCCCCCCGAATCGACGGCAAGCGTGCCCGAGCGGTACCCCTGGGTGCCGAGCGCCTTGGCGGTTCCGCCTTGGCCGAACGAGGTGTCCAGCGAGCCGTCGAAGCGGTAGCGCGTAACGAGCAGATCGGCGCCGCAGCCGACTTCCTGGCAGTTGGTTCCCCGCCGCAGGACGTACGTTTCCCCCTTCGGTCCGGCGGCGAAGTCGAGTGCCGCTTCGAATCGGTAGAGCGGCCCCAGGGGCGCGATCCGAAGCTCGCCCCTGTCCGCGAACGAGCGGTCGACTTCACCCGGCGCGGCGCTCGCGGAGGCTGCCGTCAGCAGGGCGAAGCAAAGCGCGGTCACCGCCACGTACTTGGACAAGCTCATCGTCGCTCCCCTCGATCGCTTTGCACGATCGATCAACCTGGACGAACCGAGAAAGTTGCGCAGAGGATCCCGACTACTGCCGCGAACGCAGTGCGGCGGCTACCACCAGACGGTGGTGTCCAGGTTCTCGATCTCCTCGATCGGCTTGGTGTAGACGCCGGAGGAGAGGTACTTCCAGCCGTCGTCGGGGATCAGGAAGACGACGTTGCCGGAGTCGAGCTCGCCGGCGATGCGGTGGGCGATCGCGGCGATCGCGCCGGCCGAGACGCCGGCGAAGACGCCCTCCTCGTCGAGCAGTTTCTTGGTCCAGACGATCGCGTCGCGGTTGTCGACCATGATCTTCCGGTCGAACAGCGAGATGTCGATGATCGGCGGGATGAAGCCGTCGTCGAGCGAGCGCAGGCCCTGGACCAGCTCGCCTTGTTTCGGCTCAGCGGCGACGATCAGCGTCTCCGGGTTGGCCTCCTTGAAGCGGCGGCCGTTGCCCATCAGGGTGCCGCCGGTGCCGAGCCCGCCGACGAAGGCGGTGACCTCGTCGAGCTCTTCGAGGATCTCGACCGCGGTGCCGTTGTAGTGGGCGAGCGGGTTGGCCTCGTTGCCGTACTGGTAGGGCATGTAAAAGCCCGGGTCCTCGGCCATCTCGAGCGCCACCTCGACGGCGCCGTTGGAGCCCTTCGCGCCCTCGGAGTAGACGATCTCCGCCCCGTACATCCTCAGCAGCTGGGTCCGCTCCTCGGTGACGTTGTCGGGCATCACCACCTTCAGCGGGTAGCCCTTGCGGCGGCAGATCATCGCCAGGGCGATGCCGGTGTTGCCGGAGGTCGGTTCGAGGATCGT
>Ga0268266_10001208_pt1 | contig 31869 bp, 13 predicted proteins | sample KBSS13metaG_FD_190356 | JGI IMG/M metagenome (GOLD analysis project Ga0268266, IMG submission 190356) | Switchgrass rhizosphere microbial communities from Kellogg Biological Station, Michigan, USA - KBS S1-3 metaG (SPAdes) (version 2) | ecosystem: Host-associated > Plants > Roots > Rhizosphere... | reverse complement strand
GGTCCACCGAGCGGACGCAGCAACCGGATCGGCCGCAAGCCGGCTGCAGCGCGAAGCGCTCGCGATGGCCAAGCTCGCGCACCCCAACGTCGTGTCGGTGTTCGAGATCGGCGATCTCGACGAGCGGATGTACGTCGCGATGGAGTACGTGCGCGGTGGCACGCTGCGCGCGTGGGCGTCACAGCCTCACGGCTGGCGCGAGATCATCGCGATGCTCGTCGCGACCGGCCGCGGCCTCGCGGCAGCGCACGCCGTCGGCCTCGTCCACCGCGACTTCAAGCCCGAGAACGTGCTCGTCGGCGACGACGGTCGCCCGCGCGTCGGCGATTTCGGCCTCGCGCGCAGCGACGCTGGATCGGCGAGCACCGGCGCGCCGGCCACCGCGGGACTGACGACGACCACGACCACCGCGACGGCGAGCGCGAGCGGCACGCCCGCGTACATGGCGCCCGAACAGATGATCGGAGAGCGCGTCGACGCGCGGTCCGATCAGTTCGCGTTCTGCGTCGTCGCGTGGGAGTGTCTGTTCGGCAAGCGGCCGTTCGCCGGTGCGACGGTCGATGTCCTCGCGCGCGCGATCGCGGAGCACCGGCTCGAGCCCGCCGCATCGAACGTGCCCGACCGCGTCCGCGCCGTGCTCGACCGCGGCCTCGCCGCCGAGCCCGCCGATCGGTTCGCCGACATGCCTACCCTGCTCGCCGCCCTCGAGCGCGCCGCCGCGCCGCGCACGGCGCGCAACGCGGCCATCCTCGCAACCGGCCTCGCGGTGCTGCTCGGCGGCGGCGCGCTCGCCCGGCACGAGATCGCCGCGCATCGTCTCGCGACACGTTGCGACGACGCGGCGAACGCGATGCGCGCGCGGTTCGGCGTGGTCGCGCACGCGCGCGTGGCCGCCGCGCTGATCGCGAGCGGCTCGCCCTACGGCGAGAGCGCGGCCCTACACACGCTGCCCGTGATCGATCGCGCGACCAGCTTGCTCGCCGACGAAACCGTGAGTGTGTGCCGCGAGACGACGCTCTCCAGCGCAGCGCGGGCGGTTCGCACGGCGTGCCTGGACCGGCGCGCCGCCGACGTGACATCGATCGTGGCGCAGCTCTCGCAGCCGGCGCCGGGCGTTGCCGAAGGCGCGCCCGACGCGGCCTGGAGCCTGACCGATCCTCGGCCGTGCACCGAGGGCCCCGTCGGCGTGCGTGCGATCGCACCGAGCGTTCGCGACCGTCTCACGAAGATCTACGCACTGTCGGACGGCCGCCACACCGACGAGGCGCTCGCCGCCGCCAAGCAACTGCTCGACGACACGCGGGCGAGCCATGACACGCCGTCGACGGTCCAGGTCGCTCAAGTGCTGGGCGAGCTGCAGGATCAGATGGATCACACGGCAGCCGCGGCGTCGTTCCAGCTCGCCGAGACCGGCGCCGAGGAAATGGGTGACGACCTCGGCGCTGCGAGCGCGCTCGCCGCTCTCGCCACCGATGCGGTGATGGGCGGCGCCGGCCAGTACGCGCAGGCGCACCGCGACATCGATCTGGCGCGCGCCAAGCTCGCGCGCATCGGCGGCAACCCCGAGCTCGAGATCCGGCTCGCGTTCATCGAATCGCAGGTGCTGATGTCGGAGCAGCGCTCCGGCGACGCAGAGCGCGCGATGCTCGCGGTGCTCGAGCGAGCCGCGGAGCTGTATCCCGCGAATCACCCGCACTTTGCCCAGATCTACGGCACGCTGGCGCAGATCGAGGACGGCATCGGCAAGCACGCCGACGAGCTCGCGAACGCGCAGAAGTGCTACGACCTCGCGAAGAGCGCATACGGTGATGGCCACCCGACCACCGTCGAAGCGCTGCTCACGCTCGGGATCGCCCAGGCCAAGACCGACCATCTCGACGACGCGCGCCGCAACCTGCACGCCGTGCTCGGCATGTTCCCGCCAGGTCACCCACTTCGCTTGAGCGCCCAGGCCGGGCTCGGCTCGCTCGAGATCCAGGCGAAGAACTTCCCGGCCGCGCGCGCCGCATTCGAAGACGCGCGCACGGGATATGTCGAGGCAGAGGGTTCGGCGTCGAACGACGTCGCGCTGATGGACGACGACCTAGGCGGCGTCTATCAGGAGCTCGGCGAGCGCGACCGCGCGATCGCAATCGACCGAGAAGCCGTCGCGATCTATCGAGCCGAAGGCGCTGACGGCACCACGCACCTGGCACCGGCGCTCGCCGACCTGTGTGACGCGCTGCTCGCCACCGGCAACGCGAAAGAAGCACTGCCACTCGCGGCGCAGGCGCTCGGGCTCTTCGAGGCACAGGCCGACGCCAACCCGCAAGCGCTCGCCGACGCCCGGCTCGTCATGGCGAAGGCGTTGTGGGAGACGCACGGCGACCTGCACCACGCGCACGACCTCGCCGTGGCGGCCGAGGGCGGCACCACCGACCCCGCGCGCAAGCAGCGGATCACCGACTGGCTCGCCGCGCACCCGACCGCGCCGTAGCATCAAAGGAAAAGGCTTCCGCTCTTTGCAAGAGAGCGAAAGCCTTGGTGCGATCGAGAGGACTCGAACCTCCACGGTGTTACCCACTGGCACCTGAGACCAGCGCGTCTACCAATTCCGCCACGATCGCGAGTTGTCAGCCCCCCAATGAAGGGGCGACGAGAGATGCCACAACTGGCGGCCGATCACAAGAGGCGTGTGAACGTCCGCGCGCCGTTTCCCGTGTGCACGCAAGGAGTTGTCGTGCGCGCGACTTTACTCGAGAGAGCGGCCCGACCTATGATTCTACAAACTGGTTCCCTATGGCCAAGCTGATCGTCATCTCGGGAGAGGAGCGGCAAGAGTTCGAGCTCGCCGCCTTCAACACGATCGGTCGCCATCCCGAGAACACGATCCAGGTTCTCGATCGGATCATCTCGAAGAACCACGCGCAAATTCAGCGCGCCGCCGACGGACGTTTCCTGCTTCGCGATCTCGGTTCGCTCAACGGAACGTTCCTGCGCGGCGAACGCGTCAGCGAGCGGTACTTGCTCGACGGCGACGAGGTCACGATGGGCTCGACGCGCATCGTGTTCGTCGACAAGCCGAAAGCCGACGACGCGCTCCAGCGCGTGACGATCGCGCCCGGCCTCACCGAGAGCCACATCCGCGGCCGCATCCAGGCCAACACCGGCGACTTCATGCCGGAGCGCCAGATCGCCGACGACAAGATCCTGCGCCGCGACTACGAGCGCCTGCGCATCGGCCACGAGCTGGCGCGCGCCGTCGGCGTCGAGCTCGATCTCGACAAGCTCCTGCCGAAGATCTTGGACAAGGCGTTCGAGCTGGTCGGCGCCGACCGCGGCGTGATCCTGCTGCGCGACGGCGCGGGCGTGCTCCAGCCGCGCTACGTCAAGACGCGGTCGGGCAAGAGCGATCCCAACATCGTGCTGTCGAAGACGGTGATGGCCGAGGTCGAGACGAACAAGGCCGCCGTGCTGTCGTCGGACGCGACGATGGATGCGCGGTTCTCCGGCGCGCACTCGATCATCATGCAGGGCATCCGCTCGACGATGACGCTGCCGCTGCTGCAGTCGGGCGACCTGCTCGGCATCATGCACCTCGACTCGCTGTTCACGTCGAACGCGTTCACCGAGAAGGACCTCCAGGTCTGCACCGGCATGGCGGCCCAGGCCGCGATGTCGATCCAGAACGCCCGGCTCGCCACGCGGATCGAGCAGGAAGCTCAGACCCGCGCGCAGATCTCGCGCCTCATCCCGCCGTCGGTCGTGGAGCAGGTCGTCAAGGGCGAGCTCACGATCGAGAAGGGTGGCCGGCTCAGCGAGGTCACGATGCTGTTCTCCGACATCCGTGGCTTCACCACGATGTCGGACGGCCGGCCCGCGCAGGAGATCGTCAACACCTTGAACGAGTACTTCGAGGTGATGGTCGACATCCTGTTCAAGTACACCGGCACGCTCGACAAGTTCGTCGGCGACGAGATCATCGGCCTGTTCGGCGCGCCGATCGCGATCGATGACGCGCCATTCAAGGCGGTGTCGTGCGCGCTCGCGATGCTGCAGGCCCTCGAAGAGTTCAACCGCACGCGCGCGGCCGAGAACCAGGCGCCGATTCGCATCGGCATCGGCATCAACACCGGCAACGTGATCACCGGGTCGATCGGCTCGACGCGCGCGCTCCAGTACACCGCGATCGGCGACGCGATGAACGTCGCGTCGCGACTCGTGAACGTCGCCGGCTCGGGCGAGATCATCGCGTCGGAGAGCACCTACAGGCAGGTCGCCGGACGCGTCGAGGCGACCGCGCTGCCGCCCGTGAAGGTCAAGGGCAAGGCGGAGGAGCTCAAGGTCTTCCGCATCACCGGTCTGCGCAACGTGGTCACCCCGCTGCCGCACGAGTGGTCTGGTCCGACGAACGCCTGAGTTGCCGATGCGCCGCCTGCTCGCGCTCCTGTTGTTCGCCGTGCCTGCGATCGCGCGCGCACAACCGGCCCCGGCCGCGGGACCGGGCTCGGGCTCCGCAGCGAAGCCCGCCGACGACGCCGGCGACGACGACGCCCCCGAGGACGATGCCGTCTCCAGTCCCGATGACGAAGTCCGCTCGCCGCCGCGCGACGAAGACGGCGATCAAGACGCGCCCCAGCACGGCAACGGCGAGGCATCGTCCGAGACCGAGGACGCGAACGAGCACGCACACCACGGCCACATCCATCACGAGCCCGGCAAGGAGATCGAGCTGGTCACGCCCGACGCGCGGCTCCGCGTCGGCCTCGCGGTCGAGCCGCTCGCGCGCTACGGCCACGACAGCGTGCTGCCGAACGACTCTGTCGACTTGCTCGTCCACCGCGCGCGGCTCGCGCTCGATGCCGAGCTCGCCCACGGCGTCGGCCTGCGGCTCGAGCTCGGGGTCCACGACAACCAGCTCGGCATCAACGACGCGTACGGCCGGTGGGCGCTCGACGAGAACCTCGAGATCGAGGCCGGCTATCTCGGCGCGCCGCAGGGGCTCGAGCGCGAGACCTACGATCTCGATCTGCCATTCGCCGAGCGCAGCGTGCTCGCGAGCATGACCTACGACCGCGAGCTCGGCGTGAAGATCATCGGCCACCAGAGCACGACGTTCTGGGCGATCTCGGCGACGCGCAACGCGCCGATCGGCCTCGGCGGCGACGATCCGGTGTTCCAGCCCTCCTACCCGCCCGGCATCACCGCGAACGGCCAGCTCCGCTCGGCGACCAGCTGGAACCAGGCGGCGCGGATCGGCGTGGCACCGAGCGACGACTTCGAGGCGAGCGTCAACTGGACGCTGCGGTTCCGCGGCGATCCCGACCTCGGCGATCCGGCCTACGAGCCGGACGGCACGATCTTCCTCGACGCACGACCCTACAAGGGCACGAGCGAGCGCATCGGCGGCGACGCCGCGCTGTCCGAGGAGCACTTCCGGATGCTCGGCGAGGTCATGTACCGCCACGACGGCGACCAGCTGTCGATCGATCCGTCGACCGGCGAGCAGACCGATCTCCACGGGCACGAGTGGTGGACCGGCGGCTATCTCACGCTCGGCGTATCGCCCGACGGCCGCTACGGCCGCGCCGTCGACGGTGCGCCGCTCCAGTGGGGCTGGGAGATCCTCGCGCGGTTCGAGGCGATGCAGATCAAGCCGGCGGACGCGTTCGCCGCGCACTACTTCGGCATGACGCTGGGTTGGGACTGGGTGCCGACGCGGCAGTTCCGGCTCCAGGCCGACGTCAGCCTCCAGAGCTTCGGCGACTTCGACCACACCATGCTCGGCGACAACGCCGGCGCGACCCGGGTCTACGGCCAGGTGTTCGCGCTGTGGCGGATGTAGCGCGGCCGCGCCGCGCGACAGCGCGCGAAACACGTCGGCGCCAGTCAAACGGGCGCGAAGTACGCCTCGAGCGCGGGGCTCACCTCACGAGTATCGGTCCGAACCTCCCTGCGTGCAGGGTGGGTTTGTGGCTACCCCGCGATCGTGAGGCCCATTTGGGCGCGGACGGCGAAGAACTCTTCGCTGATCGAGTAGAGCACCAGCTCCTTGATCTTGTCCTTCACCTGCGGCCCACCGACGCTCACCGGCTCGGACGAGACCATGCGTGCCGCGACCTCGAGGTCACCGCACACCACGAAGCCCGCGCGATGCGACACCGCGTCGACCGCGTGGCCCCACTTGGCGAGGTTGATCTCGGGCGACGCCTGGATGAACCGCTGCACGACGGCGCCGAGCTGCTCCATCTGGTGCGGCGGCATCCGCTTCTGCATCTCGGGCAGGTACTGCTGCACGAGCTGCACGGTATCCGGCGGCACCGGGAACCGCGGCTGGAGCATCACGATCGCGGCAAGCACCACGACCTTGAGCTCGGTGTTCGTCGGCAACAGCATCTTCAGGTAGTACTCGGGCCGCATGAACGTCAGGCGGCGCGCCGACAGGAACGCGACTTCACGTTCGTTCTTGCCCTGGAGCAAGTGCGGGCGCACGACGAACGACGGGCACAGCTCGGTCTTCTCGATCGCGTTCGCGAGCTGGATGTCGGCGCTCTTGTTGTCCTCGACGAGGTACACGTCGGGCAGCGGCACGTTGAGCACCTGCGCGACGTAATAGAACAGCTTCGAGAACATCAACGGATCGCCCTGCAGCTGGCGGCGGTCCTTGCGCTTGATCCCGAACTCCTTGTGCGGGAACGCCTTCATCGCCGCGACGCCCTGCCAGCACGCCGCGTAGATCGCCGAGATGTAGCGGTTCTCGTCGGCGTGCACGAGCTTGCCCCACGTCTCGTTCGACATCATGTTCTTGGCCTTGACCAGGCCCCGCGGCTTGTACTGCTCGTAGAACTGCAGCTCGTCGGGGTCGGCCTTCTTCAAGAACGCGAGCGTGTTACAGACGCACCACGTCTTGTCGTACTGGTGCGTGTCCATGTAGATGCGGCGCAGCGCCTTGTACGAGTCGTACTTGAACGGCTCGTTGCGCAGCATCCGCATGTGCTGCTCGACCGCCTTGTCGGTGTAGTCCGGGCCGGCGACGAGATACAGCTCCGCGAGGATCTCCGCGCGATCCGTGCCATCGGGGCGCAGCTCGTTCTTCGGATCCATCTGCTGCGCGACCTCGTAGGCCTGCGTCGCCGACTGGTAGTGCTTGAGGCGGCTGCGATAGATCTCGCCGAGGCCGTCGAACAGACCGACGCGCAGCTTGTGGAACATCGCTGCGCCGCCGGCCGGCGTGTTCGGCTGCGGCAACCGCTTCACCATGTCGCGGTACGCGCGCTCCTGCGCCTTCCAGTCGCGCTTGGTCGTCAGCACCTTGTCGATCGCCTCGAACGACTTCAAGGCGCGCGGCAGGCTCTGCTCGTTCAGCTTCTCGGGCTGCGCGAAGTAGCTATCGAGCGCGCGGTTGTAGTAGTCGACCGCCTCGTCGAGCGACTTCAGCTCGTCGCGGCATAGCGTCGCCGCGGCGTAGTAGTACGCGCCGCGACGCGGCCCATCGGGCTCGAGCGAGACGAACCGCTCGATCGTCTCGACCGCCTTCTTCCACTGCTTGGTCTCGCTGTAGAGCTCGAGCAGCTTCTGGAGCAGCTGGTGATCCTCGGGCGCGACCTCGAGGGCCTCGACGTATGCCGCCGTGGCCTTCTGCGGGTTCTGGAGCCGCTCGTGGTAGATGCCGCCGATCTGATCGAGGAGCTGGGTCTTCTCCTTGTCCGGCGCGGTCGCCATCAGGCCGCGCTTGGCGTGAACCACGGCCTCCCAGTCGCCTTGCTGCGACTGGAGGTCGATCACGGCCTGCAACGTGTCGCGGTGGCCCGGATCGATCTCCAGGGCCTTCTCGAACATGTTGAGGGCTTTCTTGCGATCGCCCATGGCCTGGCGAACGCTGCCGAGCCGGTTGTAGATCCGCACGACGTCGGCCTCGTCCTGACCGTCGCGGTGCTGGACGAGGATCGTCTGGTAGATCTTTCCGGCCGCGTCCCAGTCCTGCATCTTGAACAGCAGGTCGGCGCGACCGACCAGCGTCGGCAGGAACGTCGAGTCGATGTCGTACGCGGCCTTGTAGTAGCCGAGCGCCTTCTGGTAGTCGCCGAGCTCGTCGGCGGTCTTGGCCGCGCGGTAGTACAGCTCGTTGAGCTCCTTCGGATCGGCGCGCAGCTGGCCGACCTTGCGGCACAGCATGTCGATCACCGGCGAGAGCTCGGCCCACTGCTGGTCGTTGAAGTACAGATCGGCCAGAGGCCTGCCTGCTTCTACGTGCTCGGGATCGAGCGCGATCACCGCGGCGTAGTACTGCTTCGCCTGGTCGTCCTGGCGCAGCTTGTACGCGTAGATGTTCGCGGCCTCGAACAGGAGCCGGACCTTGTCGATCGCGACCGGCGTGTAGCCCTCGGCGCGCACCATCATCTGGGCGGCCTTGAGCCAGTCACCGCGATCCGAGTACTGCTTGGTCAGGGCCTCCATCGACGGCACGTGGCCGGGATCGAGCGCCAGGCCGCGGAGCAAGTTGGTCTCCGCGCCCTCGGCGTCGCTGAGCTGGCTGTACTGCACGCGGCCCATGCGCCAGTACAGATCGACCTGCTTGCGCGGATCGTCGACGAGCGTGGCCAGGTGCTGGTTGATGTCGATCGCGCGGTCCCACTCGCTGATCTTCTCGTAGAGCCGACCGAGGGCATCGAGCGCGCGCAGCTCGTTCGGATCGAACGCGAGCACGTCGTTGTAGGCCTCGATCGCGCGGTCGACTTCGCCGAGCTGGACCTCGTAGACCTGGCCCATCGCGACGTAGAGCTCGATGCGCGTCGAGACATCCGTCGTCGCACCGATGTGGTTGCGATAGGTCTCGACGAGCGCCTCGTACTTGCCGGCCTGCGAGTACAGGCGAGCGAGCTCGCGATACGCGCCGTAGTTGCGGCTGTCGATCGCGACGATCTTCTCGAGGGCCTCGGCCGCTCGATCGAGCTTGCCGAAGCGCTCTTCCCACGCCGCGGCCATGCGCTCGTAGAGCGATACGCGCTCGGCATCCGACGGCGACGCGTCGAGCTGTGCCTCGAGGACGTCGAGGTACTTCTCGGTCTGCTCCGTCTTCTCGTAGAGCTGCTCGAGGGCGCGCAGCGCCGTCAGGTTCGCCGGATCGAGGTCGAGGACCTTCTGGAACGCGTTGATCGCCTGGCCGGCGTCGTAGAGCCGGACGTCCCAGATCGTGCCGATCTCGATGCGGAACCGGATGATCTCCTGGTCGTCCGTCGACAGATCGGCGCGCTTCGACATCACGTCGATCAGCGGCTCCCACTGCTCGGTGCGGCGGTACAGCCGCTCGAGCGCGATCAGCGCGGTCTTGCTCGCGCCGTCGTGGACCAGCGCTTGCTGGTACGCGTGGATCGCGCCGCCGATGTCCTGCATCTGGCGCTCGAGCAATTCGGCGAGCTGGATGTACAGCTCGGTCTTCTTGTCGGGCGCCGGTTCGACCGCGGCGTGGCGCTGCAGCGTCTCGATGAGCTCGCTCCAGCTGCCGCGCTTGCGCTGCAGATCCGCGATGCCGCCGAGGGCTCCCGTGTGCGCGGGATCGATGCGCAGCGCCTGCTGCACCGAGTGGATCGCGTACTCGAGGTGAGACAGGTGCTCCGCGTACCAGCGGCCGATCTTCACCCACAGATCCGCGGCCGAGCCGCGGTCCTCGCGCTCGAGCTCGTTGACGCGGTTGGTGTACTCGTCGAGCAGCTCCTGCCAGCGGTTGGTCGCCGTGGCGAGGCGCTCGAGCTCGTGTGCCGTCTGGTCGTGCGAGTAGTCGCGCTTGAACGCCGCCTGGAGCACGTAGAACGCGCTCTCCTGATCGCCGATCTCGGTCTCGTAGATCTTGGCGACGGTGTTGAGCAGCTGGATCTGCTGCTCGACGTCCGGGACGATCTCCGAGCGCTCGAGCAAGATCTCGACGAGCTCGGTCCACTTGTACTGCTGGCGATAGATCGCCTCGAGCCGCTCGCTCGCGACCTGGTTGGACGGATCGCTGGCGCGAACGCGCTCGTACACCTGCGCGGCGCGGGTGAGGTCCTCGACCTTCTCTTCCCACGTCGCGGCGGCCTGGAGCAGCGTCTCGCGGCGCTGGGCCTCGTCGTCGAGCACCAGCGCGCGCTTCTCGAGCACGTCGATCGACTCTTCCCACCTGCCCTCGCGGACGAACAGGTTCTCGAGCGCCTGGAGCGCCCGGAAGTCGGACGGGTCGATCGCGATCACGCGGCGCCACGCATCGACAGCTTCGTCGACGCGACCGAGCACCTCGCCTTCGAGCTGACCGAGCTGTGCGTACAGCTCGATCGTCTCGTTCTCGTCGACGGTGCCGGCCAGCTGGCCGACGTCGATGATGCGGCGGATCGTCTGCGACAGCTCGTCCCACGCCTGCGTGGAGCGATACAGCCGCGCCAACGACCGCAGGGTCTCGAGGTCGTTGCCGTCGATCCGGTCGGCGGCGAGCCAGGCATCGAGCGCGTTGCGCTCGCGGCCGAGCTTGTCCTCCCAGATCTTGCCGAGGTGCTTGTAGAGCACGATCTGCTCGTGGTCGCTCGGGGCGACCGCGATCTGGCGCTCGACGATCTCGACGAGCTCTTCCCACTTCTGGCGGCGCGTCGTCAGATCGGCGAGTGCGGCCAGTGCCTGCGGCTCCTCACCGCGGATGTCGAGCACGCGCGAGAGCAGCTCGATCGCCTTGTCCTCTTCGTTCAGGGCGTCCGACGCCAGCCGCGCCATGCGCGCGTAGATGTCGGCCATCTCGGCATCGGCATCGGCCGTGTCGATCAGCTTCTCGTAGGTCTCGTACAGCCGCTTCCAGTCCTCGCGGCGGAAGTGGATCGCTTCGATCGCCTCGAGCGCGCGGCGGTTGCGGCTCTCGTGATCGAGCACGCTCGTGTAGCACTTGAGCGATTGCTCGAGATCGCCAAGCGCGTCGGCGAAGATCGCGCCGCGGCGGAAGTACAGCTCGAGCTGCTCGTCGGGATCCTGCGTGATCTCGATGCGACGGCGCAGGATCTCGGCGAGATCGTCGTACATGCCGGCGCCGTAGTAGAGCCGGTCGAGCGACGCGAGCGCGTCGGGGTCCTTCGCGTCGAGCGCGAGCACGCTCAGGTGGGTCTCCACCGCGTGCGCCGGATCGCCGAGCTCGAGCTCGTAGACGCGCGCGAGGCGCAACAGCGTCAGCTTCTGGACGTCTTTCTTGTCCTTCGCCTGGGCGAGCGCGTTGGTGTACGCGTTCACCATCTGCTGCCACGCGCCGGTCTCGCCGGCGAGTCGCTCGCTCTCCTCGAAGGCGCGGTCCCACCGCGGATCCTCGATGATCGCGGCCGACCACCAGTCGAGCGCCTTGGGTTGATCGTAGAGCCGCTGCTCGGCGAGCTCGGCGAGTCGCTGGTACATCGCCTGGCGATCCGGGCCCTGCAGCTTGGTCAGCTGGACCTCGTGGATCGCGTGCAGCTTGCCGAACTCGGAGGCCGCCTCGTAGAGCGGCTCGAGCACGTTGCCGATCTCGAGCTGGAGATGTCCCCCGTGGAACATGGTCTCGAGCGCGACGGTCGCGGCCTCGTGGGTCGGATGCGCGCTCAAGATCTCGCGATACACGTCGACCGCACCCTTGCGATCGCCGAGCTCGGTCTCGAGCACCTGGCCGAGGCGGAACTGGAGATCCGCGATCTCGGCGTCGCTCTCGGCGAGCTGGGCCTCGCGGCGCAGGATCTCCGATAGCTCGGACCACGCACCGGTGGCGCTGTACAGCCGATCGAGCGCGAGCACGGCCGGCTTGTTGTCGAACTCGACCTCGAGGAGCTTGCGCAGCGTCTGGATCGCGCGCGGGATGTCCGCGAGCTCCTGCTCGTAGACGCGCGCGAGCCGCGTGTACAGATCGACCTGGCGCGGGACGTCGAGCGACTTGGCCGCCTCGGCGCCGTACAGGTTCGCGAGCGGCTCCCACGTGCCGGTGATCTCGGCGAGCCGCTCGATGTGGCCGAGCGTCTGCGGGTTGCCCGAGTCATCGCGCAGCGCACGCGAGTACGCGTCGAATGCCGCGTGCGCGTTGCCGATCATCTGCTCGTGCAGCCGCGCGACGCGGTGCAGGAGGTCGACGCGCGCGAGCGGATCCTCGTTGTGCGCGACCATGACCTCGAGGACCTCGACGAGCTTGCCGTACTCGCCGGTCGCATCGAAGATCGGCTCGAGCACGCGAGCCGCCATGACGGGCTCGACCTTGCCGCGGACCAAGCCGCCGAGGGCGGCGAGCGTCTCGGCGTGGGCCGGATCCATCTCGAGCGCTTCGCGGTAGCTCTCGATCGCGCGGGCGACGTCGCCCAGGCGGAGCTGCCACAGGTTACCGATGCGGTACTTGAGCCCGACAGTCTCGCCGGTCACGTCGGCGAGCTCGACCTGGCGCTCGAGGTTGCCGAGCAGGTCGTACCAGCGCTCGGCCTGGCCGTAGAGCCGATCGAGCGACTGGATCGCCGGCAGCTCGTCGGCGTCGAGATCGAGGATGCCCTGATAGGTCTCGATCGCCTTGCCGACGTCTCCGAGCTCGCGGTCGTAGACCTGCGCGAGCACGTAGAGCATGCGCTTCTTGTCCTCGGGATCTTCCGCGAGGTCAGCCTTCTTGGCGTAGACGTCCTTGAGCGGCTCCCAGCGGGCCAGCCGCACGTACATGCGCTCGAGAGCGTCCATCGCCGGCATGTCGACGTCGTCGATCGACAGCACCTGGCGGAACGTCGCGATCGCGGAGTCGGCGTTGCCGAGCACCTCTTCTTCGATCTGCGCCGAGCGATACAGCAGCTGCTTGCGCTCGTCGAGGTTGGGCAGGAGCTCGCTCTTGCGCTTCAGGATGTCGACGAGCTTGGGATAATCACCCGTGCGCTCGTGGATCGTCTGGATCGCGCTCGCGGCTTCGACCGTGCTCGGCGAGGCCTTGAGCACGCGCTCGTAGGTCTCGACCGCGCCCTTGTCGTCGCGCAGCTCCTGTTCCTGGATCTGCGCGCGGCGGAACAGCAGCGCGACCTTGAGATCGTCTTCCTGCGCGTGGTTCGCGATGTCGTCGTACAGCGCGGCGACCTCGGGCCACTTGTCCAGGCCGCGCGCGAGTCGATCGATCTGCGCGTGCGTGGTCTCGTTGCGCGGATCCTCGCGCATCGCGCGCGAGAACGTGTTGAACGCCGCGTCGGCGTTGTCGCCGCCGATCTCGTGGAGCTCGGAGATCTGGTGGAGCAGCTCGATCTTGCGCGCCGGATCGAACGCGTGGCGCGCCATGATCTCGTACACGCCGATCTGCTTGGTCCACTCGCCTCGCGCCTTGTAGATCGGCTCGAGGATCGTCGCGATCGTCATCTCGTGCTCGGCGTTGCCGATGAGCCGCTCGAGGGCCTGCACCGCGTCGCGGTTGCCGTCCTCGTGATCGAGCACCTGGCGATACGTCTCGACGGCCGCCGCGGTCTCGTTCAGGTGCGTCTCGCGCAGCTGGGCCAACCGGACCAGCAACGCGACCTGCTCGTAGGGCTGCTCGACGAGCGTGAGCTGGCGGCTGATGTTGTCGCCGAGATCGCGCCACGCCTTACGGCCGACGTAGAGCCGATCGAGGGCGCGCAGCGCCTTCAGGTCATCGGGCGCCTGGCCGAGGATCTCGTTGTAGATCGCGATCGCCTCGTCGGGCGCGTCGAGCATCTCCTCGTGGATCGACGCCGTGCGGTACAAGAAGTCGAGCCGCTGATCCGGGTCCTCCGCGATGTCGATGCGACGGCGATAGACGTCGAGCAACTCCGGGTACCGCTCGTCGCGCGTGAAGATCGCTTCGAGGGATGCCAGCGCGTTTAGATCGTCGCTCTCGATCGAGAGCGCCTTCTGGAAGAACTCGATCGCCTTCGCGCTGTCCGCGAGCCGATCCTCGTAGTTGCGCGCGACCTTGGTCGCGAGCTCGTGCGCGAGCTTCGGATCGAGGTCCTGCTTGCCCAGCGCTTCTTCGAACAGCTTCACCAGGCGCGACCAGCCGTCTTCGATGAGCGGCGCGATCGCTTCGAGCTGCTCCTTGGCAGCCTCGGTGCCGGGATCCTGCTTGAACGCGCGCGCGTAGGCGTCGAACGCCTTGTTGGCGTCGAGCAGCTTCGTGCGCTGCAATTCGCCGATGCGCAGCAGCAGCGACACGCGATGCAGCGAGTCCTTCTCGGCGGCGAGCTGGATCTCGTGGATGCCGACGAGCGGCGCCCACTCTTGCAGCTGCTCGTAGACCGGCTCGAGGATCGCCGCGACGCCGAGCTTCTGCTTGTCGTCGGACCTCAGATGCACCTCGAGGGCCTCGCGCGCCTTCGGGTGACCGACGTCGAGATCGAGGATGTCGCGGTACGCGTCGATCGCGCCCGGGACGTCGCCGAGGTGGCGTTCTTTCAGCTGACCGAGCCGATACTTCAGCTCGACGTGGCCCGGCTTGTCCTCGTCGGGCCCGACGATCGTGAGCTGACGACCGAGCACGTCGGCCAGCTCCTTCCACATCTCGTTGCGGACGTAGATCCGGTCGAGCGAGCGCAGCGCGCTCGTCTCGTCGCCGGCCGCGTCGAGGATCGCCGTGTACGCGGCGACCGCCTTCTTGTCGTCCTTGATCTCGTCTTCGTAGAGCTGGCCGATCTTCGACTGGATCGCGATGCGCTCGTTGCCATCGCCCGAGAGATCGAGCTTCTTCTCGTAGACCTTGAGCAGATCTTCGAACCGCGCCTTGCCGAGGTAGAGCCGCTCGAGGGCATCGAGCGCCTGCTCGTTGCGCTCGTCGAGCGCGAGGATCTGGCGGCTCATGTCGAGCGCGCGATCGACGTCGCCCTGCTCTCTCTCGATGACGCGCGCCATCGTGAGCATGAGCGCCAGCGCGTCGCGCTTGTCGGCGAACTTCGGCAGCGCGGCCGCGTACGCGTCGACCAGCGTGTTCCAGCCCTGGGTCTCGGCGGCGAGCCGCTCGACCTCGGCGTGGATCGCGTCGCTCTCGTGATCTTCGGACAGCGCCTTGATCCACCAGCCGAACGCGGCGCCCTTGTCGCGCAGACGCTCCTCGCTGTACTGCGCGAGGCGCTTCATGCGCTCCTGGCGCGTGATCTGATCGTCCATCGCGGTCGCGCGCAGCTGGATCTCGAGCACGCGCACGAGCGCCTTCGGATCGCGACCCTGCTCGTAGAGCGGGATCAGCGCCTCGGCGGCCTCGAGGTTGTTCTCGTCGAGCGTGAGGACCTTCTCGAACGCGCGCATCGCGCGGTCGGCCTTCTGCATCTCGTCGCGGTAGAGCACGGCGATCTTCATCGCGAGCTGGAGCCGGTGGCTCTCGCTGCCGCTCTCGACCTCGCGCTCGAGCACGCGGATGTACTCGTCGATCTTGTTGCGCGAGCGATAGAACTCTTCCAGGTCGCGCCAGCGACCTTCGGTGACGTAGAGCTTCTTGAGCGCGTCTTGCGCGCGGCGGTTGTTCTCGTCGATCGCGAGCAGCTTCTGCCACGCGTCGATCGCCTTCGCGCTGTTCTCGACCTTCTCCGTGTAGAGGAGACCGAGGCGCTGGAGCGCATCGGCGCGGAGCTTCGCGTCCGACGCCGCATCGGCCTGGCGCTGACAGATGTCGGCCAGCTTCTCCCACTCCTTGTTGCGCTCGTACAGCTTGTAGAGCTCGGTGAGCGCTTCCTCGTGGGTCGGTTCGTACTGGACGACCTTCTCCCACCAATAGGTCATGATCTCCGGCTTCTTGACCTTGGTCGCCGCCATGCGCGCGACCTCGATGACCTTCGCCGGACGTTCCATCTCGGAGGCGCGATCGATCTCGGCCTCTTTGAGCTTGATCAGCTTCTCCCAGTCGCGACGCTTCTCGTAAACCGCGAGCAGGTGATCGACGGCCTGCAGGTTGTTGGGATCGAGCTCGAGGACCTTCTCGAACGCCTTGATCGCCTCGGCCTGGTTCGAGAACCGCTCCAGATAGAGGTTCGCGACCTGGAGATAGATCGCGACCTTCTGGTGGCCGTCGACCGTGCGCTCGGCCTTCTCCTGCAGGACCTTGACGAGATCCGGCCAGCGCTTCTTGTTCTCGTAGAGCGCGACCAGTCGATCGAACGCGACCGTGCTCGCCGGGTCGTTGTGCATCGCCTGGTTGAGCGCGGAGATCACCTGGTTGTCGTTGTTGAGCTTCGCGTACGTGTCGGCGAGCTCGACGAAGATCTCGGCCTTGTCGGCGCCCGACTGCGCGATCTTGGCTTCTTCGTCCTTGAGCGCATCGGCGAGCTGAGCCCACGACTGCGCCGCGCGCAGCACGCGCACGAGCTCGCGGCGAGGCGCGCGCTCGGTCGGGAACTTGGCGACGACGTCCTTCCACGCGAGCACGCCCTTGTCGGCGCCGCCCTCGTTGTTCTTTGCCTTCGCCATCGCGGCGGAGAGATCGGGCGGCGCGGCCGCTTCGGCGGCGGCCTTCGCAGCTTCGGCGGCCTTCGCGGCGTCCGCAGCCTTTGCGGCTTCGGCAGCCTTCGCGGCTTCCGCGGCGTCCGCGGCCTTCGCCGCATCGGCGGCCTTGGCCGCGTCCGCTTCGGCGGCGGCTCGGGCCGCAGCGGCCTTCGCGGCGTCTGCAGCGGCAGCGTCGGCCGCGTGCTTCGCGGCGGCTTCTTCTGCGGCTTTCTTCTCGGCAGCCGCTGCCTCCTGCGCCTCGTCGTCGGCCTTGTCGGCTTTCTTCTTCTTCTTCTTGCCGCCGGTGGCAACGTCGGCCGCTGGCTCCGGGTCCTTCTGCGCGGGCATCGGCATCGTGCCGGCCGCGAGGTGGACGTCGTCGAGCGATCCCGCGATCGCGACGAAGTCGAGCACGCTCGGGTTCTCCGCCTCGATCGCCTTGGCGACCGCGAAGTACTTCTTCGCGCGCTCGATCTCGTTGAGCTGATCGAACGCGACGTGACCGCCCTGGATCGCGAGGAAGAGCTTGTCCTCGCCGTTCGGCAGCTTGAGCAGGATCGAGTCGACGAGCTCGAGCAGCTGCGCCCACTGGTTGCGCTCGCCGTAGACCTGGCGGAGCAACGAGAACGCCGCGACGATCGAGCGCATCGGCAACGAGCCATTGCTCGCCTGCACCTTGATCGCTGCATCGAAGAACTTCGCGCCGCGATCGCGATCCTTGAACCGCTGCACCCATTCGAACGCGAACGTGCGCAACGCCTCGACCTTCGCGCCGTGATCGGCCGCGCGCTCGGCGCGGCGTTGCTGGTGCGCTTCGAGCTCTTCCCAGCGATTCGCGCCGGCGAGCATCGTCTCGTAGATGAAGTTCGCGCTCGGCTCGTCGATGTCCTTCGCGAAGATCCGCGCGAGCAGCTTCTCGATGCGCGGATCCTCGGGAGACTCGAGCTTCAAGATGCGCGTCGCACGCAGCAGCATGCGGACGGCTTGCGCGTCGTCCTTGCCTTCGGCTTCTTCCGCGAGACGCTCGACGTCGTCGGCCCAGAACTCGGCGTCGTACGTGACCGCCGCGAGCGCGTCTTTCACGCGCACCGAATCGGGCATCTTGCCGAGCGCACGCTGGAGGATCGGCAGCGCCTTGTCCTTCTGACCGCTGTCGAGCAGAGCTTCTCCGACGATCTGCGGCAGATGCGGATCTTCGTTGCCCTGCAGCTCCATCTCGCCGAGCTTGGCGACCATCTCGAAGCGGCCGATCTCGCCGTACATCTCGCGAGCGCGCGACAGCGCCTTCAAGTTCGGCCGATGCAGCTTCCACGCTCGTTGATACAAGCCGAGCGCGCGATCGCGCTCCAGGATCACATCTTCGACGAGAGCAGCGAGCTCGAAGAGACGCTCGGATTGCTCGGGCTTGTCTCCCGATGCCTCCAGCTCCTTCTCGAGCTCGTCGATGGTTTGCGTCCAATCGCGCGATCGACGCAGGCGGTCCCGAAGCAGCGTACGCGTGTCCATCTGCGGTCTATCCTCCCGCAATCCAAAAAGAAACTACGCCCCTCACTCCGAGGACGTTTTTATCACGCCGAGAAGCCGGTTTGCGGCTCGCAGGGAGTGAAATTCTCCTCGGAAAAAGTAGCTAGCATCTGCCGGCGTGGTCGCACAGGGACACCGCCCGATCTGCTAGGCCGAAAACGAGAACGGCCCTTTCGGGCCGTCGGAGGGAGCGCGTGTGGGTGAAGGCTACTTGCCCTTGCCGCCCTTGGCCTTCTTGACCAGGTCCTCCGGCGACTGCTTCTGCGTCGGAGCTGCGTTCTCGCCGGCCGACTTGGCCGCGATGTCCATGAGCATCTTGCTCGCCTGCTGCTTGGCGAACTCGAGCGACGCACCACCCGACTTCGAGAAGTCCTCGAGGTCGCGCTTGGCGTGGACGAAGTCGCCCTTACGGAAGTAGGCCTGGCCGCGCTGGAACTTCGCTTTGTGGTTGTCCTTACGCGTCTCGACAGCCTTATCGAAGGAGTCGATCGCCTTGTCCTCGTCCTTCTTGTCGTCGTAGCCCATACCGAGCACGTACCAGATGTCGGACACCTCGTTCGAGCCGGGGACAGCCTGCGTCCCCTGCAGCGAGACCCTGATCGCTTCCTCGGTGTAGTCCCACTTGCGATAGAGCTCGCCGAGCGCGATGTACGGACCCGACTCGCGCGGGTTCGCCTTGATCGCCGCGGTGAACTCGTTCGCCGCGTCCTTGGGCTTGTCCTGCTCGCGGTAGATCTTGCCGAGGTAGTAGTGGGCGCGCCACATGTCGCCGTTGATCTTGATGGCCTCTTGCAGGTGCTGCTCGGCCTTCTCGAAGTTCACCGCCGATAGATCCGGCTTGATCTCTTCGGGCTTCTTGCCCTCTTTCTTCGCCTGATCTTCACGCGCGCTCTGGACCGCCTTCTCGTAGAGCGAGACGCCGTACCACATCTGGTACATCGGCTCTTTGTCCTCGAGCTGGACGGCCGTCGAGAACGAGTCCGACGCCTTCGCCCAGTCGCCCTTGCCGGCGTACGCGCCACCCATGCCGTACCAGGCGAGGTGGTTCTCGTGATAGCGGTCGACCGCCTTCTGGTACTCGGTGATCGCTGTCTCGTACTGCTTCGCGCCGTTGGCCTTGTTACCGGCCGCGAGCGCAGTCTTCGAATCGTTGAGTGCCTGGTTGGGGCACGCGGTGAGCATCGTCGCGAACAGGATCGCGTTGACAGCTGCGCGCAGTTTCATGCTGCGAAACGTAGACGGATTCATGGTTGGCCTCAAGGTGGTACCAAAGCGAAACGGCCCGCCACCGAAGTGACGGGCCGTCGACTCGACTCAAGCGATCACTGACCCGCCGGGTGGAACGTGAACGGGTAGTTGACCTGCACGCCGCCACCGCCCTTCGGCTTCGGGAACTCGATGCCGTGGATGACGTCGGCGACGCAGTTCGCGACCTCGGGATCGACACCGGTGCCGTTCGACGCGGTCACGTTGCCGTTCGGCGAGATGAAGAACTGGGTCTGAACCGTGCCCTGCAGGCCCGGCTTCGCGAGCAGCTGCTTCTCGTAGCAGTACTGGATCTTCTGGATGTTGCGCTTGATGTAGCGACGGATGATCGCCTTATCGAGGTCGCCCTGCGCGTTGGGCTGGCCGATCGACACCGTCGGAACCGCCGCGGTGCGACCGCGCATACCGCCGCGACCACCGCCGACGCCATAGCCCGAGCCCGTGCCCGAGCCGTGACCGATCGTGCCGTAGCGGCCGGTACCGATCGTGCCCCAGCCGGTGCCACCGCCGCCCGGACCGAAGCCCGACCGACCGAAGCCGAAGCCACCGTTCATCTCGCCGGCTTCGTTGCCGAGCAGACCGCCGTAGATGTTGGTGTCGTCGAATCCCGAGCTGATGTCGCCGGTGCCGGTCAGCGACGCGAACGCGCCGCCCTGCACGAGGGCCGTGTTACCGAGGATACCGGCGGTCCGCGCCTGGTCGATCGCCTGCTGGCGAGCGAGCTGCGGATCCTCCTGGTTCTTCTGCATCTTGTACTGGCCCTCGGCGCGGTCCGAGTCCTTCTTGCCCATCTTGCCTTCGTCGAGCGCCATGGCCGTGCCGGTACCACCCGACTCGTCCTTGCCGTCGTCCTGCTGATCTTCGGGCGGCGGCGGCGGCGGATCGTCCTGCGACGAGCTGTTGGTGCGCGTCGAGGTGTCCTCGAGCGACGCGAGGTCGATGTTGGTGTTCGAGTCCTCGACGGGCAGCTGGTTGAGCAGCGCCCAGATGCCGAGGTGCACCGCGAGCGAGCCGGCGAAGTACGCGAGCACGCGGCTCTCGAGCGCCGCGAACAGCGGCATCACGTGGCGACGCGGGCGCGCCACGCTCGACACGAGGAACGTGGTCTTGCCGATGCGGACGCGGATCTTCGCGTTCGCCGGAATCGGCGAGATCGACGTGCGGCCTTGCTGAGCGAGCTCGGCGAGTGACGTCGACGTGCCGCCGACGACCATCTCGCCGTCCATGCCGTGCGAGAAGTTGAACGCGAAGTCGTCGCCGTGCGGCTCGACGAGGTTGAACTCGTGCTGGCCCTCGAGCGGGAAGTCGACGCCCGGCGCGGTGCCGATGCGGACCCACGGGCTCTCCTTCTCCTTGCGAGCGCGTGCGAGCGCTGACGTCATCGTCAGGATCGACGCGAGCAGGCCGCCGAACGCGATGAAGTCGAAGCCCTGCGAGAGCTGGCGCGGGCGCACCGCGTAGCCCGGCTTCTTCACGCAGTCGGGAATCGCGTGGCCATGGTCGGTGCACGTCGTCTCGACGTCGTACATCGCCTTGTTGTAGGCGGCGTTGTTGACGGCGGTGATGAACGAGAAGATGAACGCGATGAGCGTGACCACGCCGACCGCGAACAGCGCGTAGGTCGTGCTCGTGATCTTGCCGCCCTTCGGATCGATGCAGTGCTTCACACCGACGACCGAGTCGCCGAACATCTCGGCGACCTCGACGGCGCGCGCGCCGCTGAAGTCATCGGCTTCGCCGGCCATCGCGGCCTGAAAGCCCGCGACCGGAGCGACCGAGGCGCTCGGCGCGCCGTAGATCGCCGGACCACCCGCAATGCCCGGGGGCGGACGCACGGCGGGCGGCGGCGCGGCCATCGTCTGCGCCATCGCGGGCGGCGGCGTGAACGCCGGCGCCATCTGCGGCGCGGCGAATGCCGGTGGCGCCTGCGGAGCCGGCGGTGCCGGACGCGCCGGCGGCGCAGCCGGGGCCGGACGCGGCGTCGACGCGACGATGTCGTGCTGCGCAGGCGCCTGGACTCGCGTGTTCTCGTCAGCGGCTTCGTCGCCGGCGCCGATCGCGAGCTCGATGCGGGTCTCGCCGACGACGATCGTGTCGCCGGACTGGAGCTTGGCCTTGTTGACCTTCTGGCCGTTGACGAAGGTTCCCTTCGTCGAGCCGAGGTCGATGATGCTCACGTCACCGGGGCCGTTGACCTCGATGATCGCGTGCATGCGCGACACTGTCTCGTCGTCGAGCTTGAGGTGCGCCGACGGCACCTTGCCAAGCTTGATGACGGACAGGCTCAGCTTCTCCTCGCGGACCAGCTGATCGCCTTTGAAGATGCGGAATGTGAGGGGAACTTTTGCGCCGGCCATGTCGATCTCCGGTAGGAGCTACTCAAACAACGGCCGGTGACGAGTAAGCGAGCGCTTACAGGTCTTGGGCCGACTTGATGATTTCGTCGATGAAGTTCGTGCGGATGTGGATCAGAGACGAGTGCTTCGCGAACTCGCGGGCGTCCACCGACGAGCCTTCCGGCTTGACGAGGTCACCTTCGATCGTGTCGCCCGAGAAGTCGTAGACCTTGACCTTCCCGCCCTTATCGCCTCCGCCCGCAGGCGCCGGCTTCTTGTCGTCGGCGAGCGCGGTGGTGGTGAGCATGGCGAGAGAGGCGATGGTCGCGAGCACGAGCACGAGCTTCCGCATGGTCGATCCTTCGGTTCGAAGGGCCGCGGTGCAGAGAGCCGTGCGCACGGACTCTCCGACACCGAGGCCTGGTTCTGGTTCCCAGATTCTTTCCAAAAAGTTCCGCTCGATCCAGACACGAAACATGCGGGGCAGTTGCGCACCAGACCGCATGCAATCTCAACTACTTGCTAGCAGGCGGGGCGGCCGATCCCGCCCCTGCGGGTGGCGGGGCCGGAGCGGTCGGCGGCGGCGGCGGGGCGTTCTTGAGGCTGGTGATCGCCGAGTCGAGCTGCTTCACGACCTTGTCGCAGTCCGCGATGTTGTTCTTCGCTTCCTGCTTGTCCCCGGCGCTCGAGTCCTTGTCCATGAACTGCTGGAAGAACTCGCGAGCCTGGCGATACACACCCTGCGACGCCTGGAGCGCCTTGATCGGGTCCGGATCGTTGGTCTTGGTCGCACGGAAGTCCTTATAGAGGACGCCCATGTTGAAGTACGCGGCACCGGCCGACGGGTTCACCTGCTCGGCGAGCTTGTACTGCTTCTCCGCGCCGTCGAGATCGCCGAGGCCGCGCATCGCGACCCCGAGCCCGATGATCGCGGTGTAGTTCTTCGGCTGGACCTCGAGCGCCTTGGAGAACATCTCCTTGGCCATGTCGTACTTGCGGAAGTTGAGCGTCAACAGGCCCGCGTTGATGCGCGCCTCGACGAACTTCGGGTCGGCATCGACGGCCGCCGAGAACGAGGCGAGCGCTTGGTTGAGCGACCCGCGGTGCATCCAGTACAGGCCGTACGCGTTCTGGAGGTCCGGGTACTTCTCGTTGCGCTGCTTGCCCTCGTCGAGCAGGAGCTTGGCGAGATCGAGCCGGTTCTTGTTCTGCTGCCAGCCCTCCATGTACAGCTTGCCGTACGCGGTGTAGGCCGCGACGCTATCGGACTCCACGCCGAGCGCGCTGGACAGCTTGAACTTCGCGTCGGTCTCGAGCTCTTTCCAGTGCGCGTCCTTCGGGTTGTTGATCTTGTGCATCTCGGCGATCTCGAGCGACGCGAGGCCGATCTGAGCACCGACGAGCTTGCCGTTCGCCGTGGACGCCTTCGTCCAGTAGTCCTTGGCGGCGTCGGCCTTGCCCTGCATGAAGTAGATCTCGCCGAGGTTGGACTCCGCTTGCGCGGACTTCAGCGGATCACCCGGCATGCGCATGGCTTGCTCGTACGCCTTCTCGGCGTCACCCCACATGCCGCAGCGCGAGTAGCTGGTGCCGACCATGACCTGGGCGGCGACGAGCTTCGGGTGCGACGACACGACCGACTGGAACTTGTCGGCGGCCGACTTGCACGCCGACTCGTCCCACTTGCCAGCCTTGTCGGTGGTCGCGAAGAACTGCGCGGCGTCCTGGAAGTCCTTGCGCTCGTCGGTCGAGACCTCGACCTTCGGCGGTGCCGTGCCGTTCTGGACGGTCGGCGCTTCCTTGGCGATCGTTGGCGCGGCCGCGACGCCGTTGTGCGGGCCGCCTTCACCACCGCCGGTCTTCTGGCTGCCACCGCACGCCGCGGCGGCCATGAACAGGATCATCGAAATCTGGGTACGCATGATTAGTCGACCTTCGCGGCGGGTTCGAACGAGGTGACGAGGCGGCTCTGATCGGACTCGCCTCGGATCTCGGACGCGGTGGGGAAATCTTCGGGCTTGATCTGGCCGAGCTCGCGCTCGCACAGCTTCGACCAGTCGCTGAACCAGCCGAGCTCGGTCGACTTCTGCAGGCACACGCCGTACGCGTCGAGCGACGCCTGCGCGAGCGGCTCGGCGGCCGTCGTGAGCGCGTCGCAGTACGCGTCGACCTTGTCTTGCGCGAGGTCGTAGCCGTCGATCATCTGGGTCGCACGCGCCTGTTGCGGGATCTCGGCGGTGAACAGCTGGTCGGAGAAGTCTTCCGTGACCTGACCCAGGCGAGCCGCCGCGGCGATCGAGTCGGCGGCGTCCTTGATCTCGAGCACCTTCTTGTACTTCGCCTCGACGTTCTCGGCCGACTTCTTCTTGCCGGTGAGCCAGTCGCCGAACCGCTTGTTCGCCTTCTCGGCGATCGCCTTGTGCTCGGGCGCACCGTCGCCGAAGTCGAGGTTCGCCGGGAACTTGATGTCGAGGTACTTCTCGAAGTCGACGTCGGCTTCGGCGAGCTTGGCGAGGCCGTAGTAGTAGCGGGCGCCGCCCTCGTCACCGCCGGTCTTGCCGCCCTTCTTCTCGAACTCCTTCTCGGCCGACGCGAACGCCGACATCGCTTCCGCGAACTTCCTCGCGTCGCGCTTGACGACCGTCAGCTTGATCTTCGAGTCCGGACCGCACTGCAGCGGGGCGACGTACGCGCTCTTGCTCTTCTTCTTCGAGCGCTGCGCCTCGTGCGCCGTGGCGCGCTCGCGGCTGATCTTCACGCACGAGCCATCGACCTGCTTCACCGGGCAGCTCTGCTCCCAGCGGATCTGGCCGATGCGCACGTACGCCATCACGAGCTTGTCGGCGCCGCCGCGCTCGCCGAACTGGTGGATGTACTCCTCCAGCTGCTTCACGACGCCGTCCTTGTCGCCGTTCTTCTCGGGGATCGACGCCAGCGAGAAGCTCGCGTTCGCCGCATCACCTGGGTTCTTCGTGCCGAACGTCTTGATGTAGTACTTGGTGTCCTCGACCGCCTTGGCGTCGTCGCCGAGGCCCTTGCGATAGAGCACCGCGTCGTTCATCGCGTCGTGCGCATCCTTCTCGCCGGCGTACTTCTTCGCGTACTCCTCGAGCTTGTCGCTCGCGCGATCGTAGTAGGCGACGTCGCCGAAGGCCTTGCCGAGCTGCGCGACCGCGCGCGCGGTGATCTTCGAGTTCGGGTAGTACTTCTGCAGCGTCGTGAACATGAGGATCGCGGCGCCGATCGACTTGCCCTCGCGGAAGCACTCGCCGGCGTTGTAGAGGATCTCGTCGTTACGCGGCGACTCCGGGTTGCCGTTGTAGATCTCCTGGAAGGCCAGGCCGCACTGGATGTACTCCTGGTAGTCGTTGTTCTTCTTCGCGACCTCTTCGTGCTGCTGAGCCGCGTCGCGCAGTGACTTCTCTTTGATCTGCGCGAGGCGCTCCTTCAGGTCGTCCTTGCCCTCGAGGAACGCCTTGTCGCCCTGCAGCTTGTTCGCGAGATCGACGAGCGCCGTGAAGTTCTTCTGACGGCGGTACTGGTCGAGGAGCAGGTTCGCCGCGAACTCCGCGGTCTCGTGCTCGCGGTGGTTCGTGAGGATGTCCTGCAGGATCGGCGTCGACTGATCGAAGTGGTTGTAGCGGCGGTAGATGTTCGCCTTCATGAACATCATGCCGACGCGCTCGGGGTCCTTCGGGTCGTTGATGTATTTGATGTAGACGTCGAACGCCGCGATCATCTTCTGCTCGCGATCGGGGATCGGCCGCGGGGTACCGACCTTGTCGTCGTCCTTGCCGCCGTCCTTGCCGCCTTCCTTGTCTTCGTCCGCGACCTCCTGCTTGACGCGCGGGTCGACGTTGAGCGCGTTCTTCCAGCCGAGGACGGCGGCGTACGCCGACTCCTTCTTGAGCTTCGCGTCGACCTTGTTGGTCTTCACGACCTCGGTGAACTGGTCGGCCGCCTTCTCCCACATCTCGGTCGCGAGGCGCGGGTTCTTCTCCGACTCGGCGCGCGACCACAGAAGCTCGGCGTAGAAGTACTGCGTCGAGGCGAAGTCCTCGGCGTCGGGGAACACCTCGAGATAGACCTTGTAGAGCTTCTCGGCGTACGCGAGCGTCTCCGGGTTCTTGGTCTTTGACGACTCCGAGTGATACGCGCGAGCGAGCTCGCCCGACATCGCGGCCGCGTTGTCGTGACACTCCTGCGCCTCGGCCGCCGGCAGGACCTTCTTGCCCTTGAGCGCGCCGTACAGCTTCACGAGGTTCTCGATCTCGCTGACCTTGTCGGCGTTGTTCGCGCCGACCATCGAGAGGCTCGCGTGCGCGACGTTGTACTGCCACAGGCAGACGTTCTTGTTCGTCGGCGCCCGCTTCATCAGATCGCGGTACGTGTAGATCGCCTTGTCGCTCTTGCCCTGCTCGAGATAGAGGTCGGCGAGGATCTGCTGCATGTCGAACGCGTAATTCGCGTCGACGCGCTTGAACGCGTTGAACGCCTGGTCGGCTTTACCGATCTCGGCGTAGGCGCGCACGAAGTCCTTCTTCGACGCGCGGTTCAGGACCTCCTGCTTCTTGTCGTTCTTCGTGATCTGCGAGACCTGATAGAACGTGTCGAGCGCGTCCTGGAAGCGCTGCTTGTTCAGATCGATCCAGCCCATCTTGTAGAGCGCGTAGTTGTACGCGGGGCTGTGGGGGAACTTGAGGACCATCTTGTAGCGGGCCTCGGCGTCGTCGAGCTGACCTTGCTCGAAGAAGTAGTCCGCGAACGCGAGGTGCGCTTCGGGCACGTACTTCGAGTTCGGGTAGTTCTTGATCAGCTTGTCGAACACCGCGCGCGCGGGGTCCATGTAATTGCCGCCCTGGAGCGTGTACCCGTAATAGAAGAGGGCCATGTCCATCTTCGGGTAGTTGCGGAAGGCGGGGTTGTCGGTGAGGCCCTTGTAGGTCTTCACCGCCTTGAGCAGGTAGCTCTTGGCCTTCGACTGCGCGTCGTTCGCCGCGCGCTGCGCCTGCGCCTTCGCGTTCGGGTTCTTGGCCTTGTCGACGTCGATCGCAGCCTGCGCCGACTTCAAGCGCCAGAGCCGCTGTTGCTTCGCGTAGAGCTCGCCGAGTCGGAAGTAGTAATCCGACTTCTCCTCGACTTCGGTGTCGGGCGTCTGGTCGATCAGCTGCGCGAGGATCTGCTCCTGCTCCGCGCGGATGTTCGAGACTTCACCTTCGACGTTGAGGATCGCGTCGGCGTTGAGCTCGGGTTTGAACTCCGACTTGCCTTGCGGCTTGGCTTCGATCGGCTTGACGCGATCGGAGAGCTTCACGTCGACCTTGAGGTCGGAGTTGCGGCCCGTGCCGTACCGATTGCTTTTGGGTGGTGGATTGTCCGCCAGCACGAGGCTGGTCGACGCGAGCAGGGCTGCGGCGATCGCGAGCTTGAGATTGGACATGGCGTTCCTTTTTCCCCGGCGGGACTACAACACAGCGGCGAGACGAGGGCGAGAGCGCGTGAAGGTGATCACGATCAAAGCCTCTCGCCGAAACGCAGAAAGCCCGATCCCCATCGCGGTTGCGGGGTCTCGGGTGATTTCCGTTTTCTTCGATCAGCCGTCATCGTCTTGGGCGAGGCGATGCGCCGGCTTTCACTACTGCAACGTTTCACTACTGCTTCGGGCAGCGAGACCGGATCTTGAACCGGTAATAACCCAGCTCGTCCTTCCAGTACTCACCATCAAACTTCCACTGAAAGTGTTCGTCGTCAACGATAATCGGTTCTTCCTTGTGCTCGGACGAGACGCGGCCACCGGCGGCGTCGGCCGACAGCTTGTCGGCCTGGCCCTGCAAGATCTCGAACTTGATCTTCGTTCCGTCGCGCTGCAGCGAGCTGAGGTTGCGCTGCAGGCGATCGATGCGATCGCGCGCGACCTTGCCGGCATCACCGGCGGCGACCGACTGCTGAACCGAGAGCTCCTGGAGCACGTCGTTGGCAACCGCGGTGGTCTGCCAGGCCTTGTCGGCCTTGTCGTGCATCGAGATCTCGTGGTTGAGCTCGTCGACCCACGCGAACGTCTTCATGAGCGTCTTGTCGTTGAGCACGCTCATCACGAGACGCTGCATCTCGGGCGAGAGGCCCGCTTTGCCGGCCTTGATCTGCTTGATGTAGTTATAGAACTCGGCGTTGTCGTCGGTCTTCTTGAGGATGTCCGTGAGGTTCTTCGCCATCGGGCCGTACTTCTCGTTGAAGTCGGCGATCGCTTCCTGGGCGCGATCGTAGAGGCAGTAGTTGAAGTAGATGACGGCGCGGAGCAGCGTGGCCTCGGGATAGAACTCGTTCTCGAAGTACGGCGCGCCGAGCGTGTGGATGTTACCGAGCGCCTTCGAGTTGAGCGTCTTCATGAAGTACGCCCACGACGCTTCGAACAGCGACTCGGCCCAGTCGGCCGAGTTCTGCGGCAGCTTCTCGAAGTACTTGATCGACGTGTCGAACTGCTGCGTCGAGTAGAACACGCGCGCCATCTGGAGCTGCGCGAGCTCGCGGTAGTCGGCGATGTCATCCTCGGAGTACTGCGGCGGATGCTCCTCGCCGATCACGAGGATCTCCTTGAACGCGTCGACCGCGGGCTTGCCCTGGAACTCGCGAACGTAGGTGACGCCCTCGAAGAACTTCGACTTGATGAAGAACGGCGACTGACGGGAGACCTGCTGGAACAGGCCGACGGCCTTGTCGAAGTCGCCGTGGTTGTAGAAGTGGCGGCCGAGCAGGAACAGCAGCTCGTCCTTCACCGACGCGAGCGACGGATCGTTGAGCGCCGACGGATCGTACGTACCGATCTTCTCGAGGATGCCCGAGGTCTCGGGCAGCACGCGCGAGAGTGCGGCGAGCCACTTGAGCGCGGCACCGTGATACGTGTGGTTGTCGCCGGCCTGGACGATCTTGTCGAAGTAGGCCATCGACCCGGCGTAGAAGCCCATCTGATAGAGCGTCTTGCCCATGAAGAACTCGGCGCGCTGCTTGTTCTTCGCATCGTCGCCGCTCTCGCCGTCGAGCACTTTCTTGAGCTCGATGGACGCCGACGGGTAGTCCTTCTTGTCGTACAGCTTGATGGCGCGCTCGAGCGTCTTCGACGGCGGCGTGGACGTCGCGTTGTCGGGCTCGAAGTCCATCGACTGGTCGTTCTTGGCACCGCCACCCTTCGTGTCCGCGCGTGCGGTCGAGACGGCTAACACGACGGCCAATGCGGCCAGGGAGGCATGCTTGAGCACGTTCATAGGCGGCGAAATCATCGACGTGCCAGTGACATCTGTCAAGGTGCCGGACTTCTGCGATCTAGGACCCAGATCATGTCCGATCATGTCTGGGACAAGCGACTGCGCACCCGGTTGCACGAAGGCGGATCCCTCGTGCGCTTGACTCGGGATTCAAGCTCTTTATTATCCATCCCCGATGATTAGACGCCTGTCTCAAGCCGTGCTCGTGGGCCTCGCGTTCGTCGCCGCGTGCACGAGCAATCCGGTCGGGCGGCTCTGCGATCTCGGATCGGGCGCCACACAGTCGAGCGAGATCACCGTCGCGTCTCCGTCGCTCGACTGCGTGTCGCGCACGTGTCTCGCGGTGCCGCTCCAGACCAGCTTGCCGATGGGCTCGGTCTACCCGCCGCCCGGCAACGGCTTGTGCACGGCCAACTGCACCGCGGACAGCGATTGCGATCGCGTTCCCGAGTCGCCGTGCGTCACCGGCTTCACGTGCGGCGTCGCGGTCACGGTCGGCCCGTTCTGCTGCGAGAAGTTCTGCATCTGCAAGGACTACGTCGTGGTGCCGGACACCGGCAGCCTCGCCCAGCCGATGGCCTGCGACCCGAGCAACGCCGAGAACGCCTGCTGCAACCTGTCGGGCCGCACCGGCAACCCGATGTACCCGCTCTGCAAGTCGTAAGCGCCCCTAGCCGAGCCTCGGCGAGGCGTTCCGTATAGCCGAGCGCCTCGCGAGGCGATTATGTCTAGGAGGCCGTATGGAATACGGCCGCCTAGAGCTCGCTCGAGAGCCGCCACGCATCGCAGATGACGTCGATGCGCTCGCCGGTGATCGCGACCACGTCGAACCGCGCCTGATCGAAGCTCGGCTGGCGCGTCGCGAGATAGCCCCGGGCACCGCGCGTGACCTTCGCGCGCTTGGCCCAGTCGACCGTGTCCGCGGCGTTGCCGAAATGATCGTCGGCGCGGCTCCGCACCTCGACGAAGCACAGCACGTCGTCGCGATCGCGCGCGACGATGTCGACCTCGGCCGTCTTGATGCGGAAGTTGCGCTCGACGATCGTGTAGCCGCGGTCCTGTAACGCCGCCACGGCGCGGTCCTCGTTGCGCGCCCCGATCGCCACCGTCGTGTCCATCCGCGCAGGCTAGCGCGCAGATCTGACAGCGGCCTCGCCGCGCTCAGGGCGCGCGCTTCGGCATCTCGATCGGACGGATCGCGTCGCACAGCGTGGCCGCGTCGCCGCGCAGCGACTTGACGTCCCTGGTCGCGTGCTCGTTGTCGCCGAGCTGGAACCGGATGCACGCCGCACGCGTGAGGACCTGCTTGGCGTCGGGCTCCGACGGATAATGCGCCCAGTAGTTTTCGTCCCACTCGGCGGCACGCGGGAAGTCGGCCGCGCGCTCGTACAGGTCGCCGAGCGCGCGCGTCGCTTCCTTCGCGGCGGGCTTGGACGGCATGTACTTCACGACGACCTGCCACGACGAGATCGCCGCGGCGACCGCACCGGCGTCGGAGAAGCACCGCGCCGCGTCCACGAGCTGCTCGTCGCCGTGCTCGGGGTCCTTGTTGTACGCGTCCAGCATCGGCTGGCAGCGCGCGGTCTTCGCGCGATCGACCGCCGGCAGCGCCGCGCGGCGCGCATCGACGATCTTCTGGAGATCGGAGCTCGACAGCTTCTTCGGCGGCGCAGCGAAGGCCGTCGAGAACGCCATCAGAACGAGAGACAGCGCGATGGTCTTCATCGCGGCCGTCCCGTTACTTCTTCTTCGACTTCTTGGCTTTCTTCTCGGCGGGCGCAGCAGCAGCGGCCTCGCCGTCGGCGGGCGCGGCGCCTTCAGGTGCCTCGGGGGCAGCAGCTTCTTCCTGCTGATCGCCCTCGCGCTCCTTGATGCGCGCAGCCTTGCCGGACAGGTCGCGCAGGTAATACAGCCGCGCCTGGTGCACGCGGCCGCGCGCGATCACTTCGACCTTGTCGATGTTCGGCGAGTTGTCGGGGAAGATCCTCTCGACACCGACGCCGTACGAGATCTTGCGAACCGTGAACGTGGAGCGCGCGCCCTTCGACACGCGGCGAATGCACACGCCCTCGAAGGCCTGGAGGCGCGTCTTCTCGCCCTCGCGGATCTTCGCCCACACCTTGATCGAGTCACCCGGGCGGAACTCGGGCAACGCGGTCTGACGATGTTGACTCTTTTCGATCGAGTCGAGAATCCGCTGGGTGCTCATGACGACGTCCATAGTTGTGGCCTAAACGACCGATGGGACGTGGGTTCTACGAGACAAAGGGCAGCCTCGTCAAGGCGCACGACCGAAGAGTCGGTCGAGGAGAATTGCGCCGGCCGAGCGCACCGACAGGTGATTCCAGGTCGTTGCCCCATCGATCGGCGCAAGCACGCGAGATATCGACGAGATTTTCGAGTCGGCTAGCCCCCAGCCGGTTCCGAGCACGAGCAGCATGTCCCGACCCTCGAGCGCTTGCTCCGCGCACAGCTGATCGGGAGTCCTCCGAGGCACGCCCGGAAACGACGCCGGGTTCGCCGAGGTGCCCACCACGACCGGCTGATCGAGACGCTCGATCACCTCGTCGAGCGAGGCCGCGGTCCGCACGAGGGCGAGCGCGCGCGACCGGTGCTCGCCGTGCTCGCCGTCGGCCAGCCATTGGGCCGCGATGTGCTCGGCCTTCTCGCGCTGCGACGTGATCGGCGTGACCACGTGAAAGCCCGCGAGGCCGTACGTCATCGACGAGCGCGCGAGGTCGTGGACGTCGAAATTGGTGAGTGCCGTCGTGACGATCGCGCCGGTGCGATCGACGACGGGGTGGTGGACGAGCGCCAGATGCGTGCGCGCGTGCAGCGGCGGAAACGCCTTCGCGTCGGCCGGCGTCTGGCGATACGCGCGCCAGAGATCGGGTCTCCGCGCCGCCGTGCGCCGCATCGCTTCGAGCCGGCGCCACGCCGCGATCGCCGCGTGATTGCCGGACGACAGCACCGGCGGCACGCCGGCCGCCGGTCGCGTGTACTGCGGATACTCGAGCAGGCCCGCGCTGAACGATTCGTCGTCGGCCGAGGTCGGCTCGCCGAGCACGCCCGGCACGAGCCGCGCGACCGCATCGATG
>Ga0268266_10001207_pt1 | contig 31875 bp, 22 predicted proteins | sample KBSS13metaG_FD_190356 | JGI IMG/M metagenome (GOLD analysis project Ga0268266, IMG submission 190356) | Switchgrass rhizosphere microbial communities from Kellogg Biological Station, Michigan, USA - KBS S1-3 metaG (SPAdes) (version 2) | ecosystem: Host-associated > Plants > Roots > Rhizosphere... | reverse complement strand
CACTTTGGGATTGCGCTTGGGCAGCACCCAGGCCTGCACCTGCCGCGCCAGATCGGCGCTGCGCACCGCATCGCTGGCGGTGATCACCACCACCTGGCCGGGCTCATATTTGTCGTTGTTGACCAGGGTGGGGGTGACGGACTTGACGGCCAGGCTGTAGAGGCCGGGCACGTTGGTTTCCATCTCCAGCGGATCACCGGTCGGCTCGCCGCCGCGGACCGAGCGCACGCCTCGCTCCACCGTCATCTTCACCGCATCCTTGTCGCGCGGCAGCGCCAAAGGCTGGGAATGGATAAAGGCCTTGGTCTTGGCGGCGTCATAGGTGACGGTGAATTTGACCGGCGTGCCGCCCTTGCCGTCGCGGCCTTTCAGCACCAGACCGATGCGCTTCTCGAGCTCCGCCGGATCCACCGGATAGTTGAAGTCCAGGGTCATGATGGTCTTCTTGGCGGTGGGATTGGTGGGGTCCTGGTAGAATTCCCCGCTACCGCGCGTCATCAGGAAGCCGGGCATGTCGAAGGCGAAATGGTCGTCGGCCATCAGCACATGCGGGGCGAAGGCCTGGCGGACATTGAATTCGACTTCGACATGGGCGCCGACCGGCCAATCCTGGGCCGGGACAAAGCGCAGGGTGCGGTCGTCGGTCCAGCTCCAGGTGCCTTTCAACGCCGGGCTCATGGCGATGCCCTTGGTTGCGGTCTTGCCCACCAGTTCGATAGGCGCCGCCGAAGCGGAGAACTTCACGTCCAGCGGATGAATGACGATCTTGTGAACGCCATCGGCCGGCGCATAGTCGGTGACGGCCGGCGCCGGCGCGGTGAAGGTGATGCGCTCAGGTTCGGGCGGATGGGGAAGATGCTGATACCAAAGCCAGCCGCCCCAGCTCAGGCCGACGACGGCAAGAACACCCGCAGCTCCGCCGGCGAAATGGCGCGGCTGCTTGCGGATTCGCGCCGCCAGCGCCGGCATCCATTCCGGCCGCGACCAGGAGAAAGAGACATTGCCGAAGGCCGCGCGTAGCGCTGACCCGGCGCTCCTGGCAACAATTTGAAACAGACCTTTTGTCAGCTCCGCCAGCCGCGCCCACAGGCGCGCTGAAGCACTCAGCAGATCCATAGGATCTCCCTGGAAGGGCGGACCAGCGATACCCGCCCGTGATGTCTTGATGGCCCCGATCGCCGCCGGAGCACAGGATTATCAGGTTTGCTGGATTTTCAAAGCGTCGGGGGGCCGCCGTTTTTACGATGGCAAACGGCGCGTTCATCCTGTCCGCGCCGAAACGAAGATGGTGTGGGGGAGGGTCTGACTGCCGCCTTGGATATTCGCGCCGTCACGAATGAGAGCGCCAAACGATGACGGAATTGCGGCGTGCAAAGTGTGCGTGCAAAAAATTTTCGATTGCAAGGTATCCGTCGGCTTCTGTCAGACGGCGGCACGCCGTTTGCGCTCAAGGCAGGGCGAAAGCGACATAGGCCGCGCCTTGGGGAGCTTTCCGGTCCCGGGCATTGTCGGCCTGGATCAAAACATACTGCTTCCCGTTCGCCATATAGGTGATGGGCGTGGCATTGCCGGCATAGGGCAGCACCGCCTGCCACAACAGCTTGCCGTTGCTGGCATCGAATGCACGCAGCTTCTTGTCGTACAGCGTGGCGCCGATGAAAAGCAGGCCGCTCTTGGTCAGGATCGGTCCACCGTAATTCTCGGAGCCCGTGGTCTTGTCTTCCAGCTCGGGATATTCCCCGAACGGGATCTTCCACACATATTGGCCGGTATTGAGATCGATGGCGTTCAGGGTGCCCCAGGGCGGCGCCACCGCCGGATAGCCGTCGGGGTCGAGAAATTTCTTGTAACCGGTGAACTTGTAGGTGGCATCGGCGGCGCCCTGCGGCTCCTTCTGCGGCCCGCTGGCCTCGTCATTGCCGGTTTCCAGGAAGGTGATCAGCGCCTTCAAGGTATCGCCCTGAATGTGTGGAAAGGGCGGCATGCGGCCCGCGCCGTGATGGACCATGTCGGCGATCTGCTCGGGCGACAGGAACTGCGCCGCTTTCAACAGGGACGGAAAGGCCGGCGGCGAGCCGCTGCGGTCCGGCCCATGACAGCCAGCGCAGTTTGACTGATAGGTCGCGGCGCCCAGGCTGCGGGTGGCGGGGCTAGGGGTCAGTGCACCGGTCCAGGCGATGTCGTTGGCATTGAGATACAGGATGCCGGTATCCGGATCGGCGGCCGATCCGCCCCATTCCGCCCCGCCATCAAAGCCCGGCATCACCACCGTGGGCTGGCCCACCTTGAGCGGCGCATAAGGCCCGGCACTGTTGAAGCTCTTGAAGCGCAGCAGCGCCCATTCGCGCACGATGGGCGTGCGCTCCGACAGCATCTGGCTTGTCAGCTTCTGGCGGGCATAGGGCGCGGGCAGCGATGGCACCGGCTGGGTCTTTGACGACACTTCACCCGGAACGTCGGTCTGCGGGATCGGCGCCTCGGTGACCGGGAAGAGCGGTTGGCCGGTCACGCGGTCCAGCACGAACAGATAGCCCTGCTTGGTGGGCTGGGCGATGGCGTCGACCGGCTTGCCGTCATGCATCACCGTCAGCAACACGGGCGGCGAGGGAAAATCGCGATCCTGGATGTCGTGATGGATACCCTGGAAATGCCACAGCCGCTTGCGCGTGTTGGCGTCCAGCGCCAGCAGCGTGTTGGCGAACAGGTCGTCGCCCGCGCGCGAGGCGCCATAAAAGTCATCCACCGCCGAGCCGGTCGGCGCATAGACGATGCCGCGCTGCTGATCGATCACCATGCCGGCCCAGCTGTTGGCGGCGCCGGCGGTCTTCCATGCATCCTTGGGCCAGGTGTCGTAACCAACCTCGCCGGGATGGGGGATGGTGTGGAAGCTCCAGCGCAGCCTGCCGGTATGCACATCGAAGGCGCGGATGTCGCCGGCCTGTGCGGGCGCGGATTCCCCCGTACGAAAGCCGGTGATGATCATGTCCTTGAAGATCACACCCGGCGTGGTCACAGAGACATAGAACTTCTCGTCCGTGCGCAGGTCGATGCGACCGTTTCTGCCGAAGCTGAGGATCGGCTTTCCCGTCGCCGGATTCAGGGCGTAGAGATAGTTCATCACCGAGGCGAACAGCCGCTTGCCGCTCCTGTCCTCGAACCAGGTCAGGCCGCGCTGGGCGCCCCGCGCCTCGATGCCAGAATCGAACGTCCAGACAAGCTTGCCGCTCGCCCCATCCAGCGCGATCACTTTCAGGTCCGGTGTATAGGCATAGATCACGCCATCGATCGCCAGCGGATGGGTCTGAGGATCGCCGGGCGCCGTCATGTCGAAGCGCCAGGCCTGAGTGAGGCCAGCCACGTTCGCCTTGTCGATCTGGGTCAGGGTGGAATAGCGGTTGCCCTGGCTGGTCCCGCCATAGATCGCCCAGTCCTTGTCCGCCGCCAGCGCCGGCGAAATAGCCGCCAGCCCGAAAATGAGGACTTTTTTGAGCAATGTCATCCGCGCGCAGCTCGAAAATATGATGGCTGATTTGGTCGGGCGTGATCCCCAAGTCTATATGGCATCCCTATTTCCGCGGCGCAATTTACAGGGGGGAGCGCCCCCTATTTTCAATGGCAAACAACGGAAATACTGTGCGGGATACCGCCAACACCCGCCCGCCAAATCAAAAAAATAAGAGGAAGCGAATCCCGGCATGGAAATTCAAACGCACCGCATAGCGATCGATGTCGGCGGTACATTTACGGATCTGGTGGTGTCGAATTCGGACGGCACGGCCCGAACGCTGAAACTTCTGTCGACTCCGGACGATTACAGCCGGGCGATTGCGGACGGACTGGGCCGGCTCTTTGCGGACGGCACGATTACGCCTAATTCCGTCACCACCCTGGCGCACGCCTTTACCGTGGCGACGAACGCTCTTCTGACCGGACATGGCGCGCGCGTGGCGCTGATCACCACCCGCGGCTTTCGCGATGTCCTGGAAATCGCGCGGCTGCGGATGCCCCAGCTCTACAACATGGACTGGGACAAGCCCCGGTCCCTGGTCCCGCGCCGCCTGCGGTTCGAGATCGAGGAGCGAATGAACGCGGATGGCGAGGTCGTAGTTGCCCTGGACCCGGCCAGCGTGATCGACGCGCTCACAAAGATGCAGCTTCAGGACGTCGATTCCGTCGCCATCTGCTTGTTGCACGCTTACATGAATCCGGCGCATGAGCGCGCCGTGGCGGACTTGGTCCGCCAGCACGCGCCCGGGCTTTCCATTTCCACCTCGCACCAGGTGATGCCGGAAATCCGCGAATATGAACGCACCAGCACAACGGTGGTGAACGCCTTTGTGAAGCCCGTGGTGGATCACTATCTCGCCTCGGTGGAAAACAGCACCAGCAGCATGGGCATCCGGGCCCCTCTGATGGTGATGCAATCCTCGGGCGGCATCATGAAAGCGGCGACCGCGCGCGCCTTCCCGGCCTATTGCATCGAATCCGGTCCGGCGGCGGGCGCCATTGCGGCGGCGGCGCTGGGTGAGATCGTCGGGGAAAAGAATGTCATTGCCTTCGACATGGGCGGCACGACCGCCAAGGCATGCCTGATCGAAGGCGGCGAGCCGCGTCTGACTGACGAAATGGAGGTCGGCGCGGGGATCAATGCAGGGCAGCGGCTGCTGGGTGGCGGCGGTTATCTGGTGCGGTCACCCACCATCGACCTGGCTGAAATCGGCGCCGGCGGCGGCAGCATAGGCTGGATAGACAAGGGCGGAGCGTTGCGCGTGGGTCCGGAGAGCGCCGGGGCCGATCCCGGTCCCGCCTGCTATGGCCGTGGGGGGCTCTATCCGACGGTGACCGATGCCAATGTGGTGCTGGGGTTTCTCAACCCCCTGCATTTGCTCGACGGCGACATGCCTATCGATATCGCGGCCGCGCAGGAAGCCATCGACACCCATATCGGACGCGCGCTGGGGCTTTCCGTACATGCGGCCGCCTATGGCATCCACACTGTCGCCAACGCCGCGATGACCCGCGCGATCAAAACGGTATCGAGCGAAATCGGCCGCTCACCGGCGGATTTCGCAATGGTGGCGTTCGGCGGCAATGGCGCGGTGCACGGCGCGAGCCTGGCGGCCCAGGCGGGCATTTCCGACATCATCATACCGCCGGCCTCCGGCGTGTTCAGCGCCCTCGGCCTGTTGTTCGCGCGCATCCAGCACCGGTTGGTCAAGGTCTTCTGGCATGACGTGGACAAGGTGGATTGCGCGGCCCTCAACCGCTGCGCCGAGGAGCTGCTGCGCGAAGTCTCCGACATGATGGCCGGCGAAGGCGTTCTGGTCGGCGACAGCGAACTGCACCTCGCGCTGGACATGCGTTATGCCGGGCAGAGTTCAGAGATCGGCATTCCCATTGCGCAAAGCCTGGTGACGCCGGCCATCCTGGCCGACGCGACGGAGCGGTTTCACCAGGAACACGAACGCAGTTATGGCTATTGCAGCCGGGGAGAGCGGGTACAGATCGTCAATCTGCGCCTGCGGGCACGCAGTTTGGGCCGGCAGGATCATTTACCGGCGCCTTCTCCGCTGCGCAGCCGCACAGATACGGCCTTGGCAAGGCCAAAGGACAGGCGCGTCTATTTTGGGCCGGACAAGGGCTGGATCGCCACCCCGGTGGCCAGGCGAAGCGATCTGAGCGCCAAACCGCAAAACGGTCCCATGATCATCGAGGAATATGACACCACGATCATCGTTCCGCCCGACGCCAGTGTTTTGGCCATATCCGGAACGGTCCGCATCCGGCTGAATGGGAAAGGATAATTCCATGGTCCCGCGTCCCGATCCCATTCGCCTCGAATTGATGAAGAACGCCTTTGCCGCCGTGGCGGATGAAATGGCCGCCACCGTCATTCGCACCGCGCGCTCTTCCGTCATCAAGGAGGCGATGGATTTTTCCACCGGCCTGCTCGACCCGGAAGGAAATCTGATTGCTCAGGGCCTGTGTCTGCCGGTCCATATGGGGTCATTTCCCCCGACATTGGCAACCGTTCTGGAAAAATTCGGCGGACAAATGCGGCCCGGCGATGTCTATGCGCTGAATGATCCCTATACCGGGAGCGGGCTTCATCTGCCGGATATTTTTATTTTCAAGCCGGTCTTTCACGACGGAAAACTTCTCGCCTTCGCCGCCGCGATCGGACACCAGACCGATATCGGCGGCCGCGTCGCCGGGGGCAATGCCTGCGACAATACCGAAATCTTTCAGGAAGGCCTGCGGATTCCACCCCTGCGCATCATCGATCAGGGCCGCCCCGTCGAAGCCTTCTTCGATATCCTGCAACTGAATGTGCGGGTTCCGGACACGGTGCTGGGTGATGTCCAGGCAACCATCGCCGCCTGCACGCGCGGGGAGCGCGCCCTGATCGGCTTGGCGGAAAAACATGGCGGCGACGCGCTTGCCGCCGACATGGCCAACCTGTTGAACTATTCGGAGGCGTTGACGCGGGCCGAATTCTCCGCCTTTCCGGATGGCGACTGGGAATTCGAGGATTTTCTGGATGATGACGGCTTCAGCGACGATCGGATCCGGATATGTGCCCGCATCATAAAGCGGGGCAGTGACGTCACGGTCGACTTTACCGGCACGTCAAAGCAGGTGAAGGGCTCCATCAACCTGCCAATCGCCATGACAAAGTCCTGCGTCTATGCCTGCCTGCGCACTGTCATAGACCTGAATGTGCCCACGACGTCAGGCTTCATGCGGCCGATTCGCGTGATCGCGGAGCCCGGCTCCATCGTCAACCCCATCTCGCCGGCGCCCGTCGCGGCACGGGGCCTGACCTCCATGCGTGTCACGGAGGCGATCTGGGGCGCTTTGGCAAAAATGCTTCCCGGCAAGGTCTTCGCCTGCGGGGCGCAAGGCGATTTCGGCGTCACCATTGCCGGATATCGCGCGCAGCAGCGCCCGTTTGTGCTGCTTGAGTTTCTGTTCGGCACCTGGGGCGGGCGTCCCGACAAGGACGCTATCGACGCCCTGTCTTCGCTGGCGGTGAATTATTCCAACACACCGGTCGAGATCGTCGAGCGCGAACAGCCCATCCGTATCGAGGAATATGGATTCCGCCAGGATTCCTGCGGCCCCGGAAAATTCCGCGGCGGACTGGGCATGGTGCGCGAATACCGCCTGGTCGGGGTCGATGAGGCGGTGCTTCAGGTCCGCAGCGACCGCCAGAAATTCCGCCCCTATGGCCTGAACGGCGGCACGCCAGGCGCCAATGCCGGCAACTACCTGAAGGACATGGGTGGCAAGCGCAGCGCCCTGCCGGGCAAGTTCATGCGGACCTTCAAACAGGGAGAAACCTACCGCGCGGAACTCGCGGGCGGCGGTGGTTGGGGCGATCCGTTCGAGCGCGATGCCGAACTGGTACGCCAGGATGTGATCGATGAGAAGGTTTCGGTCCAGAGCGCTGCACGGGATTATGGCGTGGCGATTGGGGCCGATGGTGTTCTGGATGTCGCGGAAACGCAGCGGCTGCGCGCCGGGCGCCGGGCCGCCGAATGACCGGGGATGCGAAATCCACGCTGGATACGCCGGCGCTGCTGGTCGATCTGGATGTGATGGAAGCCAATATTGCGCATGTCGCGAAAGCCTGCCGCGATCATGGCGTGGCATGGCGGCCCCATTTCAAGGGGCACAAGACACGGGAGATTGCCAGGAAGCAGCTCGCCGCCGGCGCGATCGGGATTACCTGCGCCAAGCTGGGGGAAGCGGAGGTTCTGGCGGACGCGGGCATTCGTGACATCCTGATCGCCAACCAGATCGTGGGCGGCATTAAAATCAGGCGGCTCATCATGTTGCTGGACCGGGCCGATGCGATCGTTTCGGTCGACAGCAAGGAAAATGTCCAGGAGCTGGCCGATGCAGCGCGTCAGGCCGGCAAGACGCTGCGTGTGGTCATCGAGGTCAATACGGGCATGAACCGTGCCGGGGTGGAGCCGGGACAGCCGGCGGTGGCCCTGGCTGACATGATTGCCAGCCATCCCAACCTGCATCTTGTTGGAGTGATGGGATGGGAAGCCCAGACCACCCCCATCGCCGATCCGGTTGCGAAGGAAAAGGCGGTTGCCCAGGCCATCGGTCTTCTGACCCAAAGCGCCGCGGATTGCCGCAACGCCGGACACGACATGTCGATCGTCAGCTGCGGTGGAACCGGCACGCTACTCTATTGCGTCAAGCAGCCCGGCGTCACCGAGGTGCAGGTGGGCGGGGCCATCTTTAACGATGAACATTATCGCACCCACTTCAATATCGATCTGCCCTGCGCGCTTACGATCATGGCGACCGTAACCAGCCGGCCAACTTCGACCCGCGTTATTCTGGATGCGGGCCGCAAGACGATGAGTATGGATGCGGCCCCTCCCCGCGCGCTTGGAATTCCCGGCATCAAAGCGCTGAAGCTGTCCGCCGAACATACCCAGCTGGAACTGCAGGCCCCCAGTGATCTGCCCCGAATCGGCGACCGCGTGGAATTCGTGGTGGGCTATTCCGATACGACGATTTATCTGCACGAAGAAATTGTCGCTCTTCGCAAGGGTCAGATCGAAGGTGTGTGGAAAGTGGCAGCGCGCGGAAAGATAAAGTAGTCCCACGCCGCAGTTGCGAGCCATTGAACTTGCAGCTTGTCTTGCAGCGGCTATTTTAGGCCGCGATAGACATTGATCGGAAAGCGCTCCGAAGCGCCATTTCCCTGGATCTTCCAGTATTTATCGAGATCGGCCAGGAGATTGGCTTTGGCCACCTGATCTTCGCTCATGCCTTGGGCCTTGGCTTTGGAAATGCGGTCGCGTGCGGTCACCAGCATGTTGCGATATTCAGTCGCTCCCGCCCGGTCGGTAACGTCGCCATGACCGGGAACGATTCTGGTATTGGGGCCGCAATGGGCAATGACGAAATTCGCGGCCGCGATCATGCCGTCAATACTGCCGCCATTGGCATTGTCGATGTTGGGATAGCCCGGCTTGTGCATTACATCGCCGGTGGAGATCACGTCCGCGCCAGGCCATACCACTATGGTGTCGCCGCTGGTATGGGCGGGATCGGTATGAAGCAGCTCAGCCTTCTGGCCGGGAATACTGATTTCCGTGGCGTGCCCGGAATAGGTTTGTGCCGACAGCGCCTGGTTGGGTGTGGTCCTGCCGGCCACCATGGCTTTGAGCGCATTTTCATGGGCGACGATGATAGCCCCATCCTTGGCAAAGGCGGCGTTCCCGCCGGAATGGTCGCCATGGAAATGGGAATTGATCGCATATTTGACCGGCAGCGGAGAGATGGCCGTGATCTTGGATTTGAGCATGTCGTGAAGCTGCGCGAATTGGGTATCCACGACGATGAGCGCGTCATGCCCCACCGCAACGGTCGTGTCACCGATGCCGGAGCTGGGATCAGGATTGGTGGCAATGATGGCGTAAAGACCATGGCCCAAATTCACGGTGGTTTCCGTGGTCTTGGCGTAATCCATGGCGTCGGCAGGTGCCAACCCCAGGGTCAAAGCGACCGGAATTACAAACTTGCGCATGCCGTGCCCTTCCGTAGTCGAACTTAAAACATTCCAGCAAAATCCGGTAGCTCCGGTTTGACCGTTCGGATGCTTGGCCGTGAAGGCGAAACAGCAGAGCCCGCGCGGCTTCGGCCGGCAGCTACTGCGCTTGGCCTGAAGGCTTGCGCAAGGCGCGAGGCTTGACCGCATTGGCCAGGGCCAGCCGCTTGTCGATCGTGTTCCAGCTGATCTGGAGATTGAAGCCATTGGGCGTCTCCGTATGATAGCTCTGGAACGCCGCCTGGTAGATATCGTCCTGGGTGATCTTGTTGTCCGGCCCCAGATGCGCGCTCGATGTGTCGATCTGTGTCCGCAAACCTCGTGATTCCAGCGCTCCGCGCACTTCCTCCACGTCCCAGGGCGCGATGCCGAACGAGATATGGTCCATGCTGGCGCCAACGGGTCCGCGCGCTTGTTCAGGAATGAAGGGATTGCCGCCGCGGCACAACACGTCGCCGATATCGCCCACCATCAATTCATTCTGGCTGCCTTCGTCATAGGTGCGCTGCCAGCCGAGCAGGTTCGCGTAGAAGGAGGCGCTGCGCTTGTAGTTGCTGACGCGGAACGACATATGGTCTAGCCAGACTGTTTTCCACCCTGTGGGCGCGAACGGCACGGGCTCTTGCAGCCTGGCGGAGGATGGTCTTTTACGGGCGCTGGAAAGACCCTTCTGGTTGCAGATCTGCAGGCTCCAGCCATCAGGATCCTTGACCCGGAAGCTTTCCAGCGGACCCTTGTTTTCGGCCACCGGCGTCATGCCGCGCTGTTCCAGGGCCGCCGCCACTTTGTGTGCGTCCCACTTGTCGATTACCCAGGCAAAACTTCGGACCGCGGCGCGCGGCGCCGACTTGCCGGGACCGCCAGGCCCGAAAGACTCCGGAGCGGCGGCGCGGAAAATGCAATTGCCCCAGTCGCCGATATCCATAATGGCTTGCTGTCCGTCATCGTCCCGGAGCTTCCAGCCCAGCAGTGCGGCGTAGAAGGCGGCTTCTCTGCGGTAATCAACGACATCGATGGTGAAGCTCTCGAGCGCGATCGTTTTCCAGCCGGTGGGACCGAACACTTCGTTGCCGGCCGCGGTTGCCTGCGCCATCGGCAGCGGACAGCGGCCTTGGCCATAGCCGTCGCGGCATGCACCTTGAGCAATCGCATCGCCGGGCAATCCTGCGGTGCCGGCGCCCGCGGCCAGGCCGTACAAAAGCGTGCGACGCGACAAGTCGCTCGTCATGACCCAGTCTCCCTCCACAGCCGCGTCAGCTGAGTTCGGTCAGCTCTTTGATCCGGCCATTGGCATCGCCCAGCTTCTCGAATGGAACGCCCATCTTGTCTAGAATGGTCGCCCCCACATTGCTCAGCGGGGTCGACGGATCGAACACAATGTGACGGCCACCCTTGATCTGGCCACCGCCGCCGCCCAGCACCAGGACCGGCAGGTCATTGTGGTTGTGGATGTTGCCGTTGCTGATGCCCGCGCCGTACAGCAGGATCGAGTTGTCCAGCAGCGTGCCATTGCCATCGGGCGTGTTCTTCAGCTTATCCATGAACTTCGCCAACAGTTCGATCTGATGGGTGTTGATCTTCACCACCTTGGCGATCTTCGCCGGGTCACCAGAATGGTGCGTCAGCCCATGGTGGCCGTCCGCAATGCCGATCTCCGGATAGACGCGGCCGTTCTGCTCACGGCCCAGCATGAACGTGAAGACGCGCGTCATGTCTGTCTGGAACGACAGCACCAGCAGGTCGGACATGATCCCGACATGTTCGGTGAACGTCGCCGGCGCGCCAGCGGGTTGCGTCATCAGCGGTAGCTGCTTGTTCTGGCTCTCCGCCAATTGAATCTGACGCTCGACATCACGCACAGAGTCCAGATACTGCGAGAGCTTGACGCGATCGGCCGGGCCCAGGCTCGCCAGCAGGCTCTTCATGTCGTTCGTCACCGAGTCCAGCAGGCTCCTCTCCCTGAGCAGCGACGCACGACGGACATTCGGATCGGTGCTGTCGCTGGCGCCGAACAGACGTTCGAAGACGCGGCGGGGATCGTTTTCCATCGGCAGCGGTGTCGTCTCATCGCGCCAGGAGATCGTGCCCGAATACGCACAGCTATAGCCAATGTCGCAGGCACCGGGGAACTCGCTCGAGTCCAGACCGATTTCCAGCGACGCCAGCTGCGTCTTCTTGCCAAGTTCCTTGGCCGCGATCTGGTCCCAGGAAATGCCGGAGCGGATATCGGCGCCTTCCGACTTCTTGACATGCGCGCCCGTCATGAACGAGCCAGGACCGCGGGAATGGTCACCCTGACCTTCGCCCAGAATGGCTTTGGCCGGCTCGCAGTTCAGACGGCTCAGAACCAGCACATGCTGGCGATGCGCTTCAAGCGGCTTGAGGATCGGCGAGAACTCAAAGTTCTTGCCGCCCTTGCCCGCCGGCTCCCAAGACGGCGGGATTACGCCGTTCGGGATATAAAACGCGCCCGTACGAATAACCGGACCTGGCGTCGCGGCACAGGCCGGGACCATGCTGTCCAAGAACGGCAGCGCAACCGCCGCGCCAGCTCCCCGCAAAAATGTGCGGCGGCCAAGATGTAGCTTCCTAATTATCATGACCAGGGTTCCTTCCTGGGAGATTTTCCGCCGTGGCCAGGGGAGCGGACATTCTCTCCTGGAACGGCATGCTTTTAACAACGCCCAGAATAAGCGACGACCAACGATAGTCGTTTGCTGCCGCCTGATGCATGATCGCCCGTTCCGACGGCATGTCGTAATACTCGGTGCCGCGGCCCAGAGCATACGTCAGCAGCTTGTCGACGAATGCGCCGACGAATTCCTCGCGCCGGGTCACCAGCAGTTCACGCAAGTCTGCCGAACCAGTGAACTTCGTGCCATCGGGAAGCGAAGCGGACGCATCGATCGGGGTGCCGTCGATATCGGCCGTGCGCCACCTGCCGACGGCATCGAAATTCTCGAGCGCGAAGCCGAGAGGATCCATGCCGACGTGGCAGCTGGCGCACACCGCACTCTTGCGATGCATTTCCATCTGCTGACGAACCGTAAGGGTTTTGCCGGCCGCGGTTGCCGGCGTCACATCCAGAGCCGGAACATTCGGCGGCGGCGGCGGCGGCGGCGCACCCAGAAGCTCCAGGATATACTTGCCCCGCAGCGTGGGAGAGGTGCGCGTGTGGAAGGTATAGGTCGAGACGGCCAAAACGCTGCCCTGACCCAGGATACCACGGCGCGGATTGTCGGAGGGATACGAAATCTTCCGGAACGCGTCGCCATAGACGCCGGGGATGCCGTAGAACTCCGCCAACCGCTGATTGAGGAAGGTGTAGTCCGCGGTCAACAGGTCCGTCAGAGGCCGATCGGCTTTCATCTGGCTTTCCACGAACATCTCGGTTTCCCGCTGCATCGCGTCACGCAGCGTGTCGTCGAACGCCGGGAAGGTATAGACGTCCGGAGAAACGGCTGGGGCGCTGCGGACCTGCAGCCACTGGTCGGCGAAGTTCGTCACCAGCGAGCTTGCGCGGCGGTCAGCGAGCATACGCTTGACCTGCCGTTCCAGCACCTTCGGGTCCTTGAGCTGGCCACGCTCGGCCACCTGCAGGAGTTCGTCATCCGGAATGCTGCTCCACAGGAAGAAGGAGAGCCGCGATGCCAATTGCACATCGTTGATCCGATAGGCTTTCGACGGCGACACCTTCGCTGGATCTTTTTCGATGCGGAAGAGGAATTCCGGCGCGATCAGGATGCGCTCCAGACCGGCTTCGATCCCGGACTCGAAATCGCCGGTTTTACGGGCGGAGGCATAGAGCTCGAGTAACGGCTTCAAGTCCTGATCCGTCGGCGTGTGGCGATAGGCCAGGCGGACAAGCCGCGACAGGATCCTTTTCGCGCACGGGGCTTCCTGGCTGCTATTGCTCGGATGGCAGACAAAGATCTGCCGGCGGCTCGGCGTGTCACCCGCCATTCCCGTTTTGATGGCGCTAATCTGGACCGTGTCCACCTCCGCATGCCCTTCTGCATACGAAGCACCGGCGATGGAAGACACCGGCATGCGACCGGGATAAGGATCCTCCGAGACCGACATGGTCCTGTCGATAAAGGAAACCGCGACGACATGCGGGCCCGCCTTGGCATCAAACTGGACATTCAAGTCCTTGTCGCCGGAGTAGAAATAATCGATGACTTCCGGGCTCATTCCGTCATGGCTGCCACCTGCCGACGCCGCAGCCCCTGCAGTCGGGGCCGCCTGATAACTGGAATGCGGCCTTGGGCCGCGAAGGGTCGGATACTTGCCGCCAAAATCCAGGGTCTTGATGAGCTTGCCATCCAAGCGAACCTGAATCTTCTCCGGCTTATCGATGCCGCGGATGTAATTGCTGGAATAGAGATGCTGCATCCGCACGCTGACCTGATACTGGCCGTCGAGCGGGAAGTTGACACGCATCGCCCTGCCGCCACGGCTATCGAATGGCATGTCATCGCCCATACGGGCGTCCTGCCGCGTCGAAATCTGCACGGGGAAGGTTTGCTTGGCCGGATGTTGGGTCGGATCGCCGACCGCAAGGCGCGCGACCTGATGCGCCGACAGCACGTAGCGCTGCATCAGGCCAGGCGATAGCGAAAGAACGGTGCCGATATTGTCGAAGCCATAACCGGATTCGTCCGCCGGCAGCATCTCGCGGCCATCGACATCCAGCGCCAGAAAATCGCGGATCGCGTTGGTATACTCGGTGCGGTTGAGACGATGCGGAACCGGGCGGCCCGGATTGGGATTCGCCGCGGCAACGCGGTCCAAAGCCGTCGACAGGCCATCGACGAAATTCTTCAGGACTGCCGGAGCAGGACGCGGCGCGCCGGCCCTGGGCATCGCGCCGCTGCCGACCTTCTTTACAACCTTTTCCCAAATGCCGGGGTTGGCGCCGACATTGGCGATGTCGATCTTATCGCTGGTCAGAACCAAGCTGGCAGCACGGACGCGATCATTGTGACAGCCGGTGCAGTACTGATCGATCATCGCGCGCGCGGCCACCGGAAACTCCGCTGCGGGGGCGGCGGAGACTTGGGACGCTTCCGCCTTTGCGGGGCCCCGCGCCACGCGCACGGGAGCCTGCGCATTCGGCCGAGCGAGCACGGGCACGGCAACTGCCAAAGTGGTTGCAAAGATGCCGCCCAGAACGACCGCAGTTTTTTCTTTTTTCATGATCATACTCGCTCGCTACTTCTTAGCGTCTGCACTGGCAGCGTCTGCGATCGGCTCAGGCTCCGGATTGCTGCTTCGCACACCGGTACCCGCGTTTCCAAGGATGCCATTCTTAAGCGCGCAAGGATAGGCGCATTCACCCGTTGTATCGGCACCAAGCCTCTTCAGCAGAGCCGCCGTGGTCGGCTGGTAAGGATTGTTGGCGGCGACGCGCGGACCCTGACCATTGGCAATCAGGAAGGGTGTCAGCCCATCACTGTTCTTCGGGTTCAGATTGACGCCTTTTGTCACCATGTACTGAATGATGGTGTCGTATCCTTGATACGCAGCCGCTTCCAAAGCGGTTTCACCAAGGGTGTTTTTCGCGTTGATGTCATTGCCCAGGCTCAGTGCGAGCTTGCCGGCTTCCAGCGCTTGCGCCTCAGTGACAGAGCCGAAGCCGAGGGCACGCTGGACACCCAGCGCGAGCATGAGCATTGTCGTTCCGTTCCGCGCCTTCGCATTTGGATCGGCGCCATGATCCAACAGCAGATGCATGATCTTCAGATCGGCGCCATTGGCCGCCAGCAACAATGGCGTTGCACCATCCAGAGAAAGACTTATTCCGTCATCATTATCATGACCGCCAAGACGCGGGTACTTGGAGAATTTGGCATTCACATCGGCGCCGTGATCCACCAGATATTTGGCAAACTGATATTTGGCGTCGCCGCGAAGACCGGCCGTATAGCTCCAATCGCTGTCCTTGGGCCTCACCAAAGACGAAAAACCGAGCTCCCACCAGCCGGCAGCCCAGTGCAACGCCGTGAACCCGCCGCCGGACGCGTTTATGTTCGCGCCTTTCTCGACCAGAAACTTCGCCACATCCAGGTTGCTCATCTGGGAGGCCACGACAAGCGGGGTATTGCCGTCAATGTCGCCGACTTCCATCTTGGCGCCTGCGGCCACAAGCAGGATCGCACTCCTGACGTCGTTCGAGCGCGCCGCAAAGAGCAGCGGTGTATAGTGACCCCGGGAAAGTGCGTTGACATTGGCGTGCGCCTGGATGACTGCCTGCACCACATCAGAATGCTTCTCTGCGACCGCCCACATCAGGGCCGTCTGGCCCTTCATTTCCTTCGCTTCGATATTCGCCCCATGCGCGAGAAGCGCCTTCACGCCCTCGATACTGCCGGCGCGCGCCGCAAGCATGAGCGGCGTTGCCCCGCCATTGAGAGCTACATTCGGCTTGGCGCCAGCCGCCAACAGCGCCTGGATCGCGGCTGCATTGCCCGTCTGGCTGGCAAGCTCAAGCGGCGTCGTGCCCAGATCGTCCGCGGCGTTGACGTCTGCGCCAGCTTTGATCAGCAGCTTCACAAGATCGGCATCAATTCTATGGGCCGCCCAGTGCAACGCCGTGGTACCGTCCGGATAACGAACGTTCACATCGGGCTTGGCCTTGAGATAGGTGCGAACCGCGGCGGCATCACCGTTCTTTGCGGCATCAATCAACCGCACATCGTTTTTGACGGCCGCGAACGCAGTCGCCGAGAAGGCGACAGTCAACAGCAAGAACGCCGATCTGGCCAAAACGGCAATACCAAATGTCAGGCGAGACAACACCGTTTGCCCCCATGACTGTCTTTCCGCCAAAATATACCAACAGAAAAGCCGACTGCCAAAACACGCCCGCGAACAGGCGCGAACGTAAACGCTTGATTTCATACGACATCCGCGGGGTTTGGTGAACACGCGCGAAGTGCGGCGAACATGCGTTGGTGGGCCCGCCCCCTGCGCGGCATAGCCGCGCCATCAAATAACCTGGCGAGCCCGCCATGAGCGAAGCGAATGGTGGGCCCGCCAGGACTCGAACCTGGGACCTAACCGTTATGAGCGGTCAGCTCTAACCAACTGAGCTACAGGCCCTTTCCGGCCCCCGTATAACAGGATTTTCCGTCCCGCCAACCCCGGGGCGCGACCAGCAACGGAAGCACCTGACGGCGCAGCCGGGAAAACATGTGCGCCCTGATTTCGCCCTGCTTTTTCACCACCCTATAGTCTGGACGGGCGACTGATTTGGAAAGATTCCCCATGAAAAACGGCCTTCCCTTGGGCCTGGCCCTTGCAGCCCTGCTCATCACCCCCGCCTGGGCCGATCCCCGCACCATTTCCACCAGCGGCCATGGTGAAGTCAGGGCCGTCCCGGACATGGCCGAGGTCCGCGCCGGCGTGACCATCACAGCGCCCACCGCCGCCCAGGCGCTGGCTGCCAACAGCAGCCGCATGCAAAGCGTCTTCGCCGCCTTGCGGAAGATGGGCGTGCCGGAAAAGAATATCCAGACGACGAACTTTTACGTCGCACCGCAATACACCAATGGCGAGAACAACACCGCCCGCCGCCTGACCGGCTATCAGGTCAGCAATGACGTCACGGTGCGGCTGGAGGATATCGGCAAGGTGGGCAACGCCCTGGACGCCCTGGTGGCGGCCGGCGCCAACCAGATGAATGGCATCAGCTTCTCGATCCAGAATCCCGCGCCTGTTTTGGAACGGGCCAGAGCCGAGGCCGTCGCCGATGCCCGCACTCGCGCCGAAACCTATGCCAAGGCGGCCGGTGTCAGCCTGGGAACCATCATGTCCATCAGCGAGGGCGGCGGCGAAGCGCCCCGACCGGTGATGTACCGGATGGCCGCCGCCATGGCGGCCCCGCCAACGCCGGTGGCGGCAGGGGAACAAACCGTCAGCGCCGACGTCGCCATGGTATGGGAAATCCACTGACTCTCTCTATATTTCCCGTATGACCAACCCTTTTTTCGAAGACTGGACGGCGCCTTTCGAAGCGCCGCCCCTGGACCGGTTCAGGCCGGAACATTTCGCGCCAGCCTATGACCGGGCGCTCGCCGAGCATGCCGCTGAGATCACCGCGATCGCGGAAAATCCGGCACCCCCCAGCTTCGAAAATGTGGTGGTGGCGCTGGAGAAAAGCGGCCGTCTGCTGACCCAGGTGGACGGCGTTTTTTCCAATCTCGCCTCTTCCGTCACCAATGACGCGCTGCAGGCCATCGAAATGGAAATGGCGCCCCGCCTGTCCGCGCACTGGAGCGCGATTTCCATGCATCCGGTGCTATTCGCCCGGCTGGACGCGCTCTTCCAGAAGCGCGCGACCCTGCACCTCGAAGCCGAGCAGCTTCGCGTGCTGGAACGCTATCATCTGGATTTCGTCCGGGCCGGCGCACAGGCGAAGGGTGAATCCCGCGAGCGCCTCGCCGCCATCGGCCAGCGCCTGGCCGTGCTGGGCACCCAGTTCAGCCAGAATGTTTTGGGCGATGAGGAAGACTGGGTTTTGACTTTGACCGAGGCGCAATTGGCGGGGGTTCCGCCCGCGGTGCGCGATGCGGCCGCCGCCAGGGCGAAGGAGCTGGGCGAGCATATGCCCTTCGCCGTCACCCTGACGCGCTCCAGTGTCGAACCCATGCTGCAATTCGCCGACGACCGCGCCTTGCGTGAACAGCTCTATCGCGCCTGGACCGCGCGCGGCGACAACGACAATGGGCGCAACAACAACGCCATCATGGCCGAGATGTTGAGCCTGCGCGCCGAACGCGCGCGCCTGATGGGCTACGAGAATTTCGCCGCTTTCAAGCTGGCTGATTCCATGGCCGGCACGCCCCAGCGGGCCCGCGCCCTGCTGGAAGAAGTGTGGGAGCCGGCGCGCCGGCGCGCGCTGGAGGAACGCGATGCGCTTCAGGCGCTGATCACGCGTGAAGGGGGCAACTTCCGCCTGGCGCCATGGGACTGGCGCTATTACGCCGAAAAGCTGCGGCAGGAGAAATACGACTTCGATACCGAGGCGTTGAAGCCCTATTTCACGCTTCCCAACCTGATCGAGGCGGCCTTCTTCACCGCCGGCAAGCTGTTCGGCCTTTCCTTCCGCCCCCGCCATGATCTGCCGGTCTATCATCCCGATGTGCAGACCTGGGAAGCGGTCCGCGAAGGCAAGGTGATCGGGCTCTTCTATGGCGATTATTTCGCCCGCCCCGGCAAACAGAGCGGTGCCTGGATGTCCAGCTTCCGCGACCAGCACCGGCTGGGTGGAGCGGGCCACGATGAAGTGTTGCCCGTTATCGTCAACAATTCCAACTTCAACAAGGCCGATCCCTGCCTGCTCTCGTTCGATGATGCGGTGACCTTGTTCCACGAGATGGGCCATGCCTTGCATGGCCTGCTTAGCCAGGTGCGCTATCCACGCCTTTCCGGCACCAATGTGGCGCGCGACTTTGTCGAGTTGCCATCCCAGATCTTCGAACATTGGCTGGAAGAGCCGGCGGTGCTGGAGCGATTTGCCCGGCACTACCAGACGGGAGAACCCATCCCGAAGGCGTTGCTCGACAAGCTGCGCGAGACACGCAATTACGGCCAGGGCTTTGCCACCGTGGAATTTCTGGCTTCCGCGATCATCGATATGGATTTTCATACGCAGGCGCCGCCTTCCGATCCCAAGCGGGCGGAAGAGGAAAGTCTGGCCCGCATCGGCATGCCGGAAGAGATCGGCCCGCGTCATGCCGCGCCCCATTTCACCCATGTCTTTGGCGGCGAGGGCTATTCGGCGGGCTATTATGCCTATCTCTGGTCGGAAGTGCTGGATGCCGACGGCTTCAAGGCCTTTGAAGAAACGCGCGATCCGTTCGATCCCGCCACCGCTCACCGGCTTTACAAGTTCGTCTATTCCGGCGGCGGCACGCGGGATTTCGCCACCGCCTATCGCGCCTTCCGGGGCCGCGACCCGCAGGTAGCGGCGCTGCTGGAAGGACGTGGCCTGCTCACGCCCGCCGCATGAAAAAGCTTCTTGCCGTCCTGCTGTTGACCACGCCTGCCCTCGCCGCAGTGCCGGGCCCCAAACTGTCGATCGCCGACTTCAAGCAGTTGCCGGTGGTGCTGACCCAGCCTTATGACGAAGGCGCCAACGCCGACGCCGCCGTGGCGGCCGCCTTTGCCCGCGCGCAAAAAAGCCATAAGCGCGTCCTGATAGATCTGGGCGCCAACTGGTGCGTGGACTGTATCGTGCTGGCCAATTTCCTCAAGCTGCCCGAAATGCAGCGCTTCATGGCCGCGCATTATGAAGTGGTGACGGTGGATGTGGGCCGCTTCAACCGCAATCTGCAAATCCCGGCCCGCTACGGCATCACCAAAAAGCTGGAAGGCGTACCGGCGCTGCTGATCGTCACGCCCGACGGCAAGCTGATCAATGACAAGGACGTCTTCGCAACCGCCAGCGCCAGCGAGATGACGCCGAAATCCGTGACGGACTATCTGGTTAAGTACGCCGGCTGATCAGTTCAGGGCGACCTGATGGGCTGAGCCTCCACCTGGCTCCAGCACATGGTCCACGACATGGATGATGCCGTTGCGGTCGCGCACATCGTAGATGGCGATGTCGGCCATATTGCCCTTCTCGTCCATGATCGCGATGTTCGTCGGACCGTTCATCCGCGCCACCAGGGTACCGCCTTCGGCGGTGCGCAGCCTGGCTTCGCCGCCCGCTTCCTCAATAACCTTGAGCAGCGCCTGGGAGTCATATTTGCCCGGCACGATCAGATAGCTCATGCGCCGCGCCAGGGTGGACTTGGGTTGGTTCCCGGCCGCGGCCATGGCGTCGTTGGTGGGCGCAAACACGGTGAATTGCCCGTGAGCTTTGAGCGCTGACGCCACGCCGGTGTCCTTCATCGCCGCCGCCAAGGTTGTATGCATCGGCGAGGCCGCCATATTGTCCATGATATCGCGGTCGGGCAGCATCGCCTGGCCGCCGATCATGGGTTCCATAACCTCGTTTCCGGCATCAATCACGGGCTTGGGATCGCTGTGCGAAACCGCGCCCAATGCGCCTCCAACCATCATCGCAATGCCGGCTGCAAAGCCGGCCACGGCTGCCTGTTTCATGGAACTACCCGTTCGCAACCTTCTGACTTCGAAGGACTTAACGCGGGCGTCAAAGGGGCGTTCCCCCCAAATGTTAATCCTCCAAGGCCTCGCGCTGCATTTCCAGAGCCAGCCAGCGCTCTTCGTCGGCATCTTTCTGGGTTCGCAACTTCGCCAATTCAGCCGACAGAGCATTGAACCGGGCGGGATCGCGCGCATACAGCCCGGCATCCGACAGGCCCTGTTCCAGTTCCGCCATCCGGACTTCTGTCACCGCGATCTGCTCCGGCAGGGTTTTAAGGGCATGCAGATCGGCGAAGTTCATCTTCACCGCGCGGGCAGGCCGCTGTACCTGCGGCCTGGACGCCGCCTTGGCGTGCGCCTCACCCGCCTTATCATCACGGGCGCCGCCTTTCTGGACCAGCATGTCGTTATAGCCGCCGGCATATTCGGTAAAGCGGCCATCGCCTTCCGCCAGCACGATGCTGGTCGCCACCCGATCCAGAAAATCGCGGTCATGGCTGACCAGCAGCGCGGTGCCGGGGTAATCGGCGATCACTTCTTCCAACAGGTCCAGGGTCTCCAGGTCGAGATCGTTGGTGGGCTCGTCCAGCACCAGGAAGTTGGAAGGCATGGCGAACAGCTTGGCGAGCAATAGCCGCGCCCGCTCGCCGCCGGACAGCACCTTCACCGGCGTGCGCGCCTGCTCAGGCGTGAACAGAAAATCTTGCAGATAGTTCATCACATGGCGCGGCTTGCCCGCCACCATCACCGTGTCGCCGCTGCCATCGGTGACGGCCGCGGCCAGCGACTGTTCCGGATGCAGCCGGCTGCGGTTCTGGTCCAGTTCGGCCATCAACAGACCCTGTCCCAGTTTCACGTTGCCGCGCTGCGGCTCGAGCTTGCCGGTCAGCAATTTAAGCAGCGTGGTTTTGCCCACGCCATTGGGCCCCACAATGGCAATGCGGTCGCCGCGATGAACACGCATGGTGACGTCACGCACGATCTCGTGGCTGTCATAGGCAAAAGCCACGCCCTTGGCGTCTATCACCTTGGTGCCGCTGCCCGCCCCTTCCGCCGCTTCCATCTTGACGGTGCCGAGCTGGCGGGTCTGTTCGCGCCGCTCCTTGCGCATGCCGCGCAGACGTTCCAGACGCCCGACATTGCGCTTGCGCCGGGCCGTGACGCCATAGCGTACCCAGTCTTCCTCGGCGGCGATGCGGCGCTCCAGCTTGTGACGTTCGACCTCTTCCTTTTCCATCATCTCGTCGCGCCAAACTTCGAACGAGGCAAAACCTTTTTCCAGCCGATAGGTCTGGCCGCGGTCCAGCCACACGGTGACGCGCGAGAGATTTTCCAGAAAGCGCCGGTCATGGCTGATCAGAACCAGCGCGCCTTTGGATGCTTTCAGCTCGCCCTCCAGCCACTCGATGGCGTTGACATCCAGATGATTGGTCGGCTCGTCCAGCAGCAGGATGTCGGGCCGGGGCGCCAGCGCCCGCGCAAGGGCGGCACGGCGTGCTTCACCGCCCGACAAGGTGGCGGGGTCTTCCATGCCCGACAGGCCGAGATTACCTAAAAGATAAAAGGCCCGGTTGGGATCTTCGTGCGGATCGAGGCCCGCCTCGACATAGTCGCGGGTGGTGGCATAACCGCTCAAATCCGGTTCCTGCGGCAGGTAGCGAATGGTTGCGCCGGGCTGGGCGAAGCGGGTGCCGCTGTCGGCCTCCATCAAACCGGCTGCGATCTTCAAAAGCGTGGATTTGCCGGAACCGTTACGCCCCACCAGGCACAGCCGGTCGCCGGCGCCGACGCTGAGTTCAGCGCCATCCAGCAGTTTCTTGCCGCCAAAGGCGACAGTGATGTCTTTCAGGTGCAGAAGCGGCGCCATAGCGCCGCTATGTGCGGTGCCACGCGTTCCCGATCAAGCTTAAAATCAGCGCGCCCTGGAGGTCACCATGACACCGGGGCGCGACTCCATCTTGATGAGGGCGTCCGGGCGTTCGGTCAGCGTCTTGCTGTCGAAATCCAGGGTGCGGATGTCGCGTTCCACCGAGCATTGCACCAGGAGGCGCCTGCCGTCCTCGCTCCACACCACACCCTGGCAGGCATGGCCGATCTGGCCGTCGGTGATGTGGGTCAGCTTGCCGCCGTCGCGCTTGAAGATGACCAGCTTGCCGAATACCGCATTGTAATTGGGCGCGTTGCGCACCGTCGCCGAGCCGTTGCCCACCACCACGGCGGCATATTTGCCGTCGGGCGACTGGACCACGTCTTCCGGCAAGGCGCCCACTTCCATCGCGTCGGTGATCTTGCCGGTGCGGGTGTCGATCAGGGCGGTCGCGCCCTTGCCTTTGGCGGTGGACGGTGCGCCGCCGAAATCATTGACAAAGAGATAGCGGCCATCAGCGGAGATGCTGCCGCCATCCGGCTGGGTCCCCACCTCGAAGTCCGCCACGCGGGCAAGCTGGTCGCCCTTGATAGACAGCTTGGTGACCTTGCCGTCACCAAACCGCACTGCATAGGCGAATTTGCCATCCGGCGCGATCAGCACGTCGCGCGGCTCGGCCTTGGCCTCCAGCTTCACCTGGGCGCCGCGCGTGAGATGCCGGTCCTTGATGGTGAAGAGCGTGATCGTGTCGTCACCCACCCCCGTGACCAAAGCGATGGTGGCCTTCTTGTTCATGAAGACGCCGGTGGCGCCCGTTCCGGCTTGGACCGTTTCCAGCAGCTTCGGCTTGGTCGGGTCATCCAGCCCGATCACGGCGACCGTGTCGGCCGCAACCAGCTTGTTGTCGGGGCCGAATTTCTGCGGGCAGGTCGCCAGCACGAAACTGTAATCGGGCGCCACGGCCAGGGCGCTAGGCGGGCCCATCTGGGTGGAGCAGACATTGATCATGCCGATCACGCGCGGGGCGTCGCTGCTGGAGAAAGAGATCATCGCCACGCTGTCGGGTGTGGGCACCATCGGCAGGCCGTCGCCGGCGCGCACTTGTTTGCCGTCCTGGCCTGAAATGGCGAGGTCGGCGAAGGCCGCCACCGGCGTCATGACCAGGACCGACGCCAGCATGAATGTCCGCAAAGCCATGCAGTTTCCCCGCCTTATTTCCTTGGTAGGACGAGCGTAACGCCCGCATCCCCCAAAAGAAAAGAGCGGCGCACCGCGCCGCTCTTTTCGCAATGCAATAGTCCTTACGAGAAAGAATAAGCAGTTTTGATCTGGGTGAAGAAGTCCACCGCGGCAAAACCCTGCTCGCGCGCGCCGTAGGACGAACCGCGGGTGCCGCCAAAGGGCACGTGATAGTCCACGCCCGCTGTCGGCAGATTGATCATCACCATGCCGGCCTTCACATTGCGCTGGAAGTGGCGCGCATGCTTCAGGCTGGTGGTGACGATGCCGGCCGACAGGCCGAAATTACCGGCATTGCAGAGCGCCAGACCCTCCTCGTAGTTCTTGATCTTCACCACCGAGACCACCGGACCGAAAACTTCTTCCTGGTTGATGGTGTCGCCGGGCTTGGTGTCGACGATCAGGGTCGGGCTCATATAATGACCCGGCGTGCCGAGCTTCAGCGCATCGGCGCCGCCGGCGAGCAGGCGCCCGCCTTCCTTCAGCGCGATATCGACATACTTCAGGTTGCCCGCGAGCTGGGTATCGGTCACGGCCGGGCCCATCTGGGTCGACGGATCGAGTGCATTGCCGACCTTCAGCGCCTTGGCGCGTTCGGCCACGGCGGCGATGAACTTGTCATAGATGCCTTCCTGCACGAAGACGCGGGATGAGGCGGTGCAGCGCTGGCCGGTGGCGAAATAGCCGCCATCCACCGCGATCTGCACGGCGCGGTCGAATTCCGCATCGTCCATCACGACCAGCGGATTCTTGCCGCCCATTTCCATCTGCACGCGCGCCTGGTGCGAGACCGCCGCCATGGCAACCTTGGAGCCCACGGTCTGCGAGCCGGTGAAGGAGATGCCGTTGACGTCGGGATGCTTGGACAGCGCATCGCCGATAAGACCGCGGCCCAGCACCATGTTCACCACGCCGGCCGGCGCGCCGGCTTCATGGATGATGGAAACCAGCGCATGCGCGGTGGCCGGCGTCGGATTGGCGGACTTGAGCACCACGGTGTTGCCGAAGGCCAGCGCCGGAGCGATCTTCCAGGCCGGAATGGCGATGGGGAAATTCCAGGGCGTAATCAGGCCATAGACGCCGACGGCTTCGCGATAGGTCTGGATCTCGACGCCGGGACGGACCGAATCCAGATTCTGGCCGTGACGGCGCAGCGCCTCGCCGGCCATGTATTTGAAGATGCGGCCGGCGCGCACGGTCTCGCCGGTGGCTTCGGGAAGGGTCTTACCCTCTTCGCTGGCCAGCAGCTTGCCCAGCGCATCCTTGCGCTCGATGATCAGGCTGCCGACCTTGTCCAGCACATCGGCGCGCACTTCCGGGGTGGCGCCCGACCAGCCCGGGAACGCGGCGCGGGCGGCTTCCACCGCCTTGTTCACATCTTCCACGCTGCCATCGGGAAACTTGGCGATCACTTCGGCGGTGTTGGAAGGATTGGTGCTCTCCAGCGCGCCGGGGGCGGAAATCTGCTTGCCGCCGATGAAATGGGTCAGGGTCTCGGTCATCAAAACTCTCCTGGAAAGGCGGGGAAAATCGTGGGGTGTATTTAAGGGTTTGAGCAGCCCAATCCAACCCCGGAACTGCATCCCAGAGCTGTGACGGGGGTATGGCTATTCGGCGCAGTTACGCGCCCAAAAGCCCACGCCGAACAAGGTTTTTCATCAGGTCGGAAATACCGAAATTCCAGGGCGGCGCGGCCTTCGAGGTGGTGACCCGGTTCTCCAGCACGCCCAGCTTGGGGGTGGAGATGCGGACCACATCGCCCTCCTTGTGGGTGAAGCCCGAGCCCTTGACGTCACGGTCCTGGGTGGGGGCGAACAGGGTGCCCAGAAACAGCACAAAACCGTCGGGATACTGGTGCTCGCTGATGGTCTGCTTCACCAGATCCAGGGGATCGCGGCTGATCTCGCTCATGCTGGACTTGCCCTCCAGCCGATAATTGTCGGTGCCCACGATCTCCAGCTCGACCACGGCCTTGCGGACGTCGTCAATTGTATACTTGTCGTCAAACATGCGGATGAAAGGACCGAGCGCCGAGGCCGCGTTATTGTCCTTGGCCTTGCCCAACAGCAGAGCGCTGCGCCCTTCATAGTCGCGCAGATTGACGTCATTGCCGAGGGTGGCGCCGATCGTCTTGCCGGCGCGGTCCACCACCAGGGCGATTTCCGGCTCGGGATTGTTCCAGGTGGATTGGGTGCGGATACCGACATAATCGCCCCAGCCGACCGACGACATGGGCGGCGCCTTGGTGAACACTTCCGCATCCGGTCCGATCGCCACTTCGAGATATTGTGACCAGACGCCGTCGGCGATCAGCACTTCCTTCAGCTTCTGCGCCTCGGCCGAACCGGGAACGACTTTGCGGATGTCGGTGCCGATGCGCGCCGCCAGCTGCTCGCGGATTTCCCGCGCCTTGTCCGGCACGCCCTTGGCGCGTTCCTCGATCACCCGCTCGATGGCGGAGACCGCGAAGGTCACGCCGCAAGCCTTGACACATTGCAGATCCACCGGCGCCAGCAGCCGGGTATTGGATTCGCCGCCCGCCCAGGCGCTGCGCAGCCCCAGGTCATTGATGTCACCCAGATCCTTGCCCGCCGGTACCCCGTTCCATTTTTCCAGCAGCACCGAAACGGTGGGCGCGGTTTTGGAAACGTCAAAGACGCGCCCTTCCTTCACCACAATGGGGGTAGGGCCTTCGCCCAGATCGATACGGCCGACGAGCACGGCATCACGCCAATCATCGGGCAAGGGAAAACTGCTCTTCGTCATGACGTGTTCTTTACAGCTCGATCTTCAGCACATTGCGGATGTAGTTGGCGGTAATGCGCGCGCTTTCCTTTGGCGGCCGCCAGGGCGAGGTGTCCAGCTCGACATTGAGATGGCCGCGCCAGTTGATGGATTTGAGATAGGACACGATGGCGGGAAAGTCCACGCCGCCCTCGCCCATGGGATAGAAATAGGGATCGTTCATCATGTCGCGCTGAGGCGTGGGAACATTCTTGGTGCCGCCGCGCTCGCTCCTTGCGGTGTCCTTGAAGTGATACTCGATCACGCGGTTGCCAAGCTTCTTGGCCAGCGCCACCGGATCCATTCCCGCCATGGTGATATGGCCAGTATCCAGGACAAACTGCACATTCTCCGGCTTGGTGTTCTCCATCAGGAACATGGTTTCATGCTCATTCTGGATCTGGCTTCCCAGATGGGCATGGACGCCGAACTTCATGCCCAGTTCCTCGCGGATGCGCTTGCCGAGCAACTCGCAGGTCTTGGCGATCTCCTTCAGGTCTTCCAGCGGCGTGCCGTTTGGCTGCTTGCGCGGCCCGGTATTGGTCTTCTGGTGGTCGCAACCGAAGCGGCGCGAGAAGCGCGTCATGTTGAAATGATTGTCCACCACGGCCTGACGCTGCGCTGGATCATGGAACGCGACGCTGCCATCCGCCGCCCCACCGGTGATGGCGGTGAACTGGGCCCCGATCTCATACATGCGGTGCTGCAGGGCTTCCCAGCGGTCGGGATAATAGACCTCGCGCTTGACCTTGGCCCCTTTCGGATACTTCCAGCTATAGCCGTTCGGCCAGGCCTTCATGGCCTGGGTGTCACGCGGTGTCGGCTCATAACCATCCGCCGTGGCGCAGAAGGACGAGCCGAAAATCTCGAAATAGCGGAACCCCACCTCGCGGCCTTCGGAGATGCCGACAAAGGGACTGCCTTCCCAGCCGCCGCGGGTGTTGGTGGTGTAACCAATGCGGAATTGCTGCTGCTGGGCGAGCGGGGTCTGCACTTCCATCTTCGGTGCGCCGTTATAGGCGGGACCTGTTGGCTGCGCTGCCAACGGCCGCGCAGCGAGCAGGCCGCCGGCCGCGGCTGACAGGCCAAAAAACCGTCTGCGATCCATCGTTTGTTTCCCCCAAAGTGACCGCACAGGACCTGCTGCGGCTGCGCACTCTAAACAAGGGACCGCCCCACCACCATCGCGGCATTTTTGCCCAAATATTGCGATGCAACATCAGTATTTGCAGCTTATAACCGGCCACCTACCGGAGGACTTACGGCATGATCAATCCAGGGCGCTTTGCGGGCCGCACCGCCATCATCACCGGCGGCGCGTCCGGCCTTGGACTGGAAACGGCCAAGCGCATTACCGCCGAAGGCGGCAAGGTCAGTCTGTGGGACCTCAATGCCGAAGCCCTGGCCGCGGCCAAGAAAGAAACCGGCGCCGTCCACACACTCGCGATTGATGTGAGCCAGGCCGCGGCCGTGGAGGCCGGCGTCACCGAAAGCGCCAAGGCGCTTGGCAAGGTGGATATCCTGGTCAACAGCGCCGGCATCACCGGCGCCACCCAGCCGGTGATCGGTTATCCCATCGATAGCTGGCTGAAGGTGATGGACGTCAACGTCAACGGCCTGTTCTATTGCTGCCGCGCCGCCGCGGCGCTGATGGTGGACGCCGGCTATGGCCGCATCGTCAACATTTCTTCGGTGGCCGGCAAGGAAGGCAATCCCAATGCCAGCTCCTATTCCACCGCCAAGGCCGCGGTGCTGGGCTTCACCAAGTCACTGGGCAAGGAACTGGCCACCAAGGGCGTGATCGTCAATGCAGTGACGCCGGCCACCTTCGAGAGCCCCATTCTCGATAACGTGCCCCAAAGCCATATCGACTATATGCGCTCGCGCATTCCGATGGGCCGCCTGGGTACGGCGCAGGAAGTCGCCGCCGCGGTCTGCTGGCTAGCCAGTGAGGATTGCACCTTCACCACCGCCAGTACGCTGGATACGTCTGGCGGTCGCACGACTTATTAGGCGTCAGCGGCGCCTGTCAGCGGCGTTCTGGCGCCCAGGCCGCATCAATCGGCTTTCTGGGATCGGCGGTGATGTGCAACACCGCGCAATGGTGATAGGTGAACTGGCCCGGATTGTTCACCGGATGCGCTTCCATGAACTGGATCACCTGCAGGGTGCAGCTCTTGCAGTTGATGTTCGGGACGGTGACGTCGGTCTCGAATGGATCGGTGGTCTTGGCATTGTGCTGAAACAGCCCGTCCGCCAGCACCGGGGGCGCCACCGGGTTCATCACCTCACCCGACACCGACATCACCGCGCCCTTGTCATTGGTCATGGTCTGAGCCTTGGGATCGATCGGCAGTTCGGTCGGAGAGTTGACGGCCAGCGCAATGCGGTAATGGCCCGGATGATAGACCGTCTCCTGCACCTTGACGTGCAGCAGAGAGCCACCCTTCATATCTGTAACCGCATAAGTCGGTTTGCCGAAGTCGGCATTGGTGCCGCCGCAGGGGCCCGCCTTCTGCGGATCACCCAGTTGGTTCTCTTCAATCCAGGAAGCCGGCGCCAGCAGCCGGAAATGCGCGTCCGCCGCGACGGGAAGAACCGCCATGCCAAGCGCCAAAGCAACGATATGCCGTTTCATGCTGCCACCCCTGGTTCCTGAAACCGGCCTATTGCTAGGCAGAAGCACGCGAAAGGTCAAACCTGCGCACCGGCTACCGGCTCACGGATGTGGCGATAGAGCCGGGCCGGGACTCGAACGGTATCGTGGCGGCCTTTTCCTGGGTCAGGTCTTTTCCATCAAAGCGATAGACCAGGATGTCCCGCTCGGTGGCGCATTGTTGCAGGATCAGCTTGCCATCCTGGCTCCAGGTCGCGCCTTGCGCCCAGTGGCAGCTATCGGCCTGTGCCACAGGCGTCAGTGTGCCGGGTCCGACCGCGAACACTTTGATATATCCCAGCACGCTCCCGTAGTTGGGATCAGACTTCACATTCGCAGTACCATTGGCCAACACCACCGCGATGTGCTTGCCATCGGGCGACAGGGAAACATGCTCCGGCGTTTTTCCGACCGCCAGCGACAGCGCCAGACGATGCGCTTTCAGATCCACCATGGTGACCGTGCCGGTATGGTCTTCGCCGGTCAACGCGCCGCCCACATTGGTGTTGATCAGCCAGTTGCCATCCGGCGTCACCGCCGCGCCATAAGGTGATTTGCCGGTCGCCACATCTTGACCGGTGAGGGTCACTTTTGTGCCGTCTACCGCCAGCTCCATGATCTTGTTGGTGCCCTGCACCACCGCATAGGCACGGCGGCCATCGACAGCGAACACGACATCGGTGGGCTGCGCTCCGGCGCCCAGATGAACACGGCCGACATGGGTCAGCGTCTTGGCGGCGAGGCGGAAGACATGGATGGCACCATCCATCTTGGCGGCCACCAGCACCAGATTCTCGGCCTTGTTCATGGCCACGCCGCTGGCGCCGGGACCGGCGGCGACAGTCTGGAGAAAGCGGGGCTTTGCCGGCGTGCTGAGATCGATCACCGAAACCTTGTCGTCGTCGGCCGGATGCATCGGATCGGCCGCGTTGAATTTCTGCGCGGCCGTCACGATGGCGAAGCTTTCATTATGCGCTACCACCACCGCTTCGGGCGGACCGATCATGGAAGCCGGCCCGTTGACGCTGCCGATCACCTTCGGCGGATAGGCGGCCAGATCGATGACGCTGACGCTGTCGGGCGTCTGGCCGGTATCTTCACCCTTCTGGAGCTGCTTGCCGTCATTGGCGGAAATGGCAAGGCGCGCTTGGGCGCAGGGGACCAGAGCTAACGGCCCCAAAGACAAGAGAACGACCAAAAGGATGCTGCTGCGCCCTGCCATCGCCGGTCCCCGACTTTATTGTTGGAACCAGTGTGTCGCCGCATCGCCCAAGCCGCAAGCCGTCCAGAGGCGGCTTTCAACCATCTGAATTCGCTGAAAAATTGGAGCGGGCGAGGCTGGGACGCTCGAAAGTGTGCTTCCGGTTTACCTCAGACTCCTCAATTTTTATTTTCTGATGAGAAGTGCCCGCCGGCGGTGCCGGCGGGCACGGGTAATCAGCGCTGCACCGCCAACCGAGCATAAACCTCGGTCAGACGAAGCAGGCTCGAGTAACACGCCTTCGACTTGCCCATGGTCTGTGGATTGTGGTCCGCAATCTCCTGGTAGACGCTTGCCGCAGCCTCGATGAGTTCACCTTCATCCAGCGCCGTCGGCAATTTGAAACGCCAGCGAGGACCGGTGCCGTGGAAGAAAGCTGATAGCGCCCCAAGGATGGGGAAATGATCCCGTCCGGCACCTCTACAATCTTTCCTCCATCGCGCTCGATAGCGCGGATGCGGGTCCCCCTAAATTTGGAATGCGACTTCCACTTCTCGTACAGGGTCCACGCCTCGCCGGCCACCGCCAGAAAAAACTCGTAGGCAGCCGCGGCGTCGGGATCTTCATCTTTGGCTTCCGCCAGTTCTACCTGCACGCTCGGCGTCGACTGCAATCCTGTCCTATTTGATGGCGACAAGTAGATAGTGAATTTGATCGCGCGCGAAACATATTACGGTGGCAGTAGTATCAATTTCAGCGGCGTCGGCGGCGGTACTGCGCTATTTGAATGGCCCGGAGATAGAGCTCTTTTTGAGACCTACGATCCGGCCGATTACGGAACACCCTTTTCGTTTGTGTTTGCTGCGATGGGGGTACCAGAGCCGGAGACCTGGGCTCTGTTCATTTTGGGCTTCGGCCTAATAGGGGCGGCCATGCGACGCCGGCGGCTTGCGGCTGCCAAGTCTGGTCAATACGGGCTTCTTAGCCAGGCGGACAACATCAATGACTAGGATTTTTGGCGTGGCAGCGCTCACCCTGTCGGCGTCGCGCTTCGGCTTGGTGTCATAGGAGACCGGGGCGATCTTCCTGGCCGGTAGAGCCAGGTCCACCTCAGGGTCAAACAGCTTCAGAGCTGCCTCAACATGGTCCAGGTCAATCGCAGACTGCCGTAGCTGTGCCTGTAGTGATTCAATCTGGGATGCGACCTGGATGCGCTTCTCTTTGAGCGCAGAAACGACGTGTGTGTCTGTCATAGCGTCTGGTCCGGCACTCGAAACAACCGGAGAATCCATTTTGCGGGGCGAAACGGGAGCACGCCCATCCTGGCGGCAATCCCTTGGTAAAGAGTCACAAGGGTAAACGTCACCGCGCCAGCGAGAGCGCCGGCTGGAAACAGGCTCATACGCTCCAATGGTGGGGAAACGAACGGC
>Ga0268266_10001206_pt1 | contig 31890 bp, 32 predicted proteins | sample KBSS13metaG_FD_190356 | JGI IMG/M metagenome (GOLD analysis project Ga0268266, IMG submission 190356) | Switchgrass rhizosphere microbial communities from Kellogg Biological Station, Michigan, USA - KBS S1-3 metaG (SPAdes) (version 2) | ecosystem: Host-associated > Plants > Roots > Rhizosphere... | reverse complement strand
CGACAGCTGGCAGATTTACTTTCCGGTGCCGGCACAATTCCAGCTTGCTTCAGCAGCCTTGCCACCATGCTCGGGCAACGATCTTGGGTGTTCCACGTCAGCACAGCCTATTCCTAGCGGGCTTAACAACCACATCCTCGATGCCGGTCACGAAGGCCTCTGCGATACGCGGAGGTTGCTCGAAGCCCAGGGCATCCGCACCGTCGGCGCCGGCGGCAACCTTGATGAGGCACTGGCGCCAGCGATCGTGGAGCGTGGCGGGCAGCGTATCGGCCTGCTGAGCTTCGCTTCCGTCTATCAGGCCGGCTACGAGGCAAGGAAAAGCACGCCCGGTCTGGCACCGGTGCGGGTCCATTCGCATTATTTTATCCCTGAGTGGGATGCCTATGGCAAGGTTGAGCCCGGAGTGCCGCCCGAAGTGCGGACCGTCCCCTGGCCCGAGGATCTGCAGCGGATGCAAGCGGCGATCCGGAGCTTGCGTCACGAAGTCGACGTGATCGTCGTCAGCCATCACTGGGGACGTGCGGGACGGCCGGCCATCCTGACGGACTACGAGCGCATAATCGGCCGGGCCTCGATCGAGGCGGGTGCTGATATCGTATTGGGCCATCATCATCACTTCATGCGCGGCATCGAAATCTTCGAAGGCAAGCCGATCTTCTACGGCTTGGGACATTTCGTGTTCGATCTTCCGGGCCTGGAGGTAGCGTTGACGGCGCATGAAATCGCAAGGCTTCATGAGATGGGCGAATATGCAATCTATCCGCGCGATGGCTATCCGCTGTCGCCCTTTCATCCGGACGCGCGAATGACGATGATCGCGACCTGCGATTTTGAAGGCCGATCGCTGAAATCGTTCGTCCGGGGCTCGGAGCTGATCGATTCCGCCAATCACGCTGTTCCCCTGGCGTCAGGGTCGGAAGCGGCGCGGAGCGTTGCAACCTATGTTCGCGAGATCAGCGCAACTGCGGGTCTGCCGACGGTCTACGAGACCGAGGATGCCCGTTTCGGTCTGTTTGCCCAGTACAAAGTTCTGGCTCATCCGCCATGATTGTGCGGCAAGAGTTGCTTTCTCATTAGCCGCTTGTGGCGAGATATCTCGCTGGCTGGACTGATCGCGAAGTTCGGCGACGCCGCCTCGATTTGGCTCGGCTTGGTCACCCTGGGTGTGCATTCGGGCGGTCGAAGCTTCAAGGTCTCAGCAAAGCCCTCCAGCGGCTATTCAGATCTTCCCGGCTGGCCAGCATGAAGGCGTAACGATCGCAGCATCAGGCAATAAAAAGCGGATCGATGCTCGCGCCCAACAGTAGGTCAGTATTTTTCAATCAGGCCGCGCCGGACACTGAGTGGCAGGTTCGCTCGGAAAGCCCAGATGAAGCTCACTCAAGAGGCATTTCAGGAATTTGTCGACGCGCTTGAGACGGCCACGGACGAAGAGGGATTCGAGCGGGTGGCCTCGCGCGTCATCAAGAGACTTGGGTTTGAACGCTTCGCTTATCTACGTATCGCCGATGACACGCCAGCTCTGTTGTCCTCCTACCCTAAATCCTGGACCAACAGATACTTCGACCTTCGCTATCAAAAGATCGATCCGGTGGTCCAGCGCGCGGCAAAAGAATACGATTTGTTCGCCTGGGGCGGAGCGCCCATCATAGGCGGAGCAAAAGAGCAGCAAAGGCTTTTTGACGAAGCCACAACGTTCGGGATCAAATCAGGCATCACGGTACCAATCAGGATGGGTTTTGGACGGATTGCCGCATTCACGGTCGCGACGGCTGAACCGATCGCTGGCACCGACCGCCTGCTTGCCGAAAACACCGACGTCCTTCGCCTGGTAGGCTTGTAACCGGTGCTAAAGCGGGGAGCTTGGTTCAGATTGTCGGCGGCGTCGAGTCATCAAGGGTTTGCCGAACAGCCTCGCAATCGTTATGCGTGTTGGGGCCTTACTGAACGGCCGCTGCACTATGCCGAGCCGGAGGCAAACTGCGATCGTGTTCCTGTGACGGCCGCCGCATCAGCTTCAACTAAGTCGAGAGGGCTTGGTGAACGGAATGACGCTGGCTACCCGGTCATGCCAGTTCGGCACGATGTTCACAGAACCTGCAGTGCCGCATTCCTCGCACACGAGGCGACGAGCGACCATTGATCAGGGCAAGCCTTGAGGCAGGGTGTCCAGCCGGACATCGACCATCCGTCGATCGCGCGTGGGGGCCGAGCATTGGCGTGGTCCGACACCAGCCCGCCGCGACTCAGGTCCTGCATCTGCCGGCGCAATCACACGCTGGTGGTGCATTGAGATCGAGCTTAGCTTTCAGACGAATTAGACCAATTTCCACTCGCGTTCGATCCGCGCAATCTCATCAACGAAAATCTTGAGGGGAAATCGATAAGCCCAGAGGCCTCCGGGAGTCTCGCCCCTGTTTAAGGCAAGCCCCATTGCGGGATCTTCTATTTTCTTGATGGCCTCCCGAGAAAGGTGAGGCCTGAGGCTTGCGTAAAACGGAGAAGACATCACCTTCGTCTGCTTTGGTCCGGCCCAAATCTCCGGCGTGTCCTGCGACGAGGCTACCATTGGAATCAATTCAAGACGCCACCCGGTGATCAATTCGCGCTGACGTTGAAGCCGCTGCTTTCGTTTCTCAATGCCCCAGTTCGCCCATATGGTGACTAATCCGCCGACGCCGCCTAAAAGCGGAGGCAAAACGAAACGCGTAAGAATATCGAGCCATGTTGTTTCAGTCATTGAATGCCTCCCGGCAAAACGTAGCGCAACTTCCGGAGCGCGGAAGCGCCCCGAAAGGGGATGGATTTTTAACGCAAATCAGGATCCAGCTAAGCCCCTAAACATATTTCGGTCTAAAAAGCGCGACGACTGAAGCAACGAAGGACAGTCCGAATATGAATATAAAGAGTGAAACCCGTCCGACCCGTCGTGCTGCGCGCTCAATGCGATAATGCATGAAGAGATCGTCTGCGGCCTTGCGATCCAGTGATTTTTTCACGCGCCGAATCTCCGCGAGTGGGTTGGATCATTTCCAACTTCGCCTTCAGCCCCAGCTCTACAGACGCAGCGTGGGAACTTTTGGTAAATTTCGGATTTGAGGTGTTTTAAAGGGAGCGTTGCGTATGCCCAAATCCAAACGACGGTGGAACGAAGATGACATTGCCGAACTACCAAGCCAGACGCGGATGGCGCAATGGCGGGAAGCGTTTCTTAATCTCCCGCAAATAGGATCGCCAGCAATCGCGGAGGACCCCTCAATAAGGTTACGCGGGAGTGTAGAGCCGTCGCTGACTCAACCCAGCGGCGGCTTTTTTGTCCCCGCCGTTTCATTATCGCGATGGGAACCAACCCTATGTTCCCGGCATTTATTCCCAATGCCGAGATACTTCTTTCACGTCCATCACAACGAGCCCCAGATCGACTTCGAGGGCGAAGAATTGCGGGACAAGCATGCCGCTTGGAAGGAAGCAACCGTCATGGCCGGCGAGATTTTAAAAGATCTCGACGGCAAGCTTCAGCCGGGGCGGGAATGGCGCCTGGAAGTGACAGACGAATTTGCTAACCCGCTTTACGCTCTTCACATCAATGCCGAGAAACCCAGGTAGGGCGCCTTGGTTGGCTTCTCATTCCAGAACCCAGTACTCGAAGGCCACGCCCTCGGGTTCGTTTTCCGTAAACCAGGCTTCCGCGGCGCCAGCATTCGCGAAGACCTTGAGGTGATCGGGATCCCCGACCTGTTTGCTCGTATCCACGTAAATGAGGACAGACATCGCTGGATCCTATGAAAAATGAGAGACGGCCCCAGCACTGGTAGGAACTGGGGCCGTCAGCTTCCGGTGGGGCTTGGGGGCTGGAGACCGGAAGCTCACGTAAGATTCATTGCGAGAGCGACCGTTCCTAATCGCGGATGCCAGCGATAGATAGGCGACCCAACGCATGTTTGCCGGGTACATGCGTTGGGCCATGCACCAGGGAGGTTAAGCGGGTGCCTTTTCGGCTATGCAAGGGGCATGCCCGCCGGTTCACGCTGGCGGGCCCCGCTTTGTCGGCTGCCGTACAGACGATGGCCAAAGCCTCCCCGCCGGGGTCTCTGTGTCGGCGGCCTTGGTGCGTTGCGTATTGCCGGGGCCGTTAACCGGCCCGGCTCAAGAAATCTTCCCCGTTCTGTTCACTATTGAACAGACGTTGCCACTTTTTCCCGCTTCTATCGGTTACGCCAGATGGGTACCCACTACTCCAACTGGCAATTTGAAATGGGAATACTCTATGGCCTCAGCGCAGATAAACGCCCTCTCCATCAGGGTGGTTCCGTCAACATCCAGGTCACTGCGCATCCTTACGAGACCATTGACGCGCTTTACCGCAGCCTCAACGGCATTCGCGTAATGCCCGTCACTATAAAGTTTGCTGGCTGCTCGTGCAATTTCGGGGTGCAGATCGAGTCCTGAGTATGCGCGGACAGCTTTTCCAGCCGCATCCTCACCTGAGTCACCAAGCCGCTCCTTCAGTATTTCTATTGCAGTTTCGATGCTGCCGACTGCACGATCGACTGCCGATTTGATGGCTGGTATTCTTGCGCGAAGAGGCGGCCAGCCTCCGCCCATGATGAGAGGCGTGTCATCGAGTGAATGCACGCAATAACGATTGTAATCGGTCGTGTCGGTTCCGTAGATCTCCATCAAGGTATCATCGAGTTTCCGTGTCAGGCTACCCAAGACCCGATCTTCATTCTCGTCGATGAGGCCCGCGTAATCCAAATTTATAAATTCTGCGAGACGTCGTTCTAGTTTAGGCACTGCGGCGCGCATCTGTTCCGGCGAAAGCCTCGCCGGTTCAGGCTTGTTTGGCACAGTTCTCTTGGCCATCAGAAACCTCGCGCAGTTCGTCTCAAGAAGCTTTCGCAGGAGTAACACTGTCCAAGCAGTCCGCGAACTGGTCCGCCGACGAACGGACAACTGCAAGAACTATCTAATTTTATTGGTGGGCCTGCCTGGACTCGAACCAGGAACCAGACCGTTATGAGCGGTATAATCGACGAGAACAAAGCTGAAAACGTTGATGAATTTGGCGACGATTGGTAGCGTTTGTTCACGTTCGGTTGCGGTGTAGCGTTGGTTTAAAGTTGGTTAGGGTGCCGTCGGGGAGATCTCACTACCGGTCCAGACGATGGCTACAGCGGCTAGATGACCGAGATCCTACGATGTCTGACCGGCGAACAAATGTAGGCCAAGGCCAAGGCCGTCGTCCTTAGTCGTGCAAAACGGTAAGAATGCGCTTTCTATCCTTCGGCTTGATCCCCGGCCCCTCTCCACGGCGAACGTCGGCTATGAGGGAAGTGGCTGGGACGTCGTCAAAGGACGCGATGACCCGAAACGGTCGTCGAGGGAGCCGGCCGGTATTGGCATGGCTTGACAGATACTTAGGGACCAGAGAGGTTAATGCTAAAATTCGTCAAGCATATGACTGGATGTGCTGTGACCAACAGTTTTACTGTGTATCTCGTCGATGATGACGCCGGTGTGCTCAAGGCGCTGTCACTGTTGCTGCGCGTCAAGGGTTACGAGGTCAGGTCTTTTTCTTCGCCGCAGCTCTTCCTGGAAGAGCATGATGTCGCGGTGCCAGGGTGTGCCGTTCTGGATGTTTCGATGCCAGGTATTGATGGTTTGGAGCTTCAGCACGCTCTGACCGCCCGCGCCGGTTCTCACCGCCCCATCGTGTTTATTACAGGAAAAGGAGACATTCCCACAAGCGTGCGAGCTATGAAAGCAGGGGCGCTCGATTTTCTAATCAAGCCGATAAACGACAAGGATCTCTTGGAAGCAATATCGCGCGCCGAGGTCAGGGATGCTGCCACGCGTGCAAATTATTCCGAATTGGAATCGATTCAGGCAAGAATAGCGACTCTGACTCCCCGTGAGCGCGAAGTATGGGTGCAGGTCATCGAGGGGCGCCTCAACAAGCAGATTGCTGGCGATCTGGGCATCGTCGAGAAGACTGCCAAGGTTCACCGAAAACAGGTGATGATGAAACTAGGTGTTCGCAACGTAGCCGAGCTTGTGCGTATGGCAGACAAACTTAGTTTTTATAGGTGACGGGGCGATGTGCGCAGGCCGCCCCGAGTTTCGTCTCATGGCATTTTTGAGAATACTGCGGGCGAATTATGGGTGTTTGGGGGCTACCCGTCAGGACTTCGATGGCTTCGACCGGGGGCCGGCGTGTCTCCGCCGCCAATCGTCATATGCCTATCGAAATCCTTAGGGAGGCCTTCTCTAGACGGACCTTCAGCGCCGTGAGCTTACCGACGAACTCGCTAAGGTCGCGCTCGCTGAATTCGGCGAATATGAAGTGGTTGAGGTCTTGCTGCTGAGAGGCCAGGCTTGCGATGTGCTTGTAAGACTTATCGGTCAACGACATCTGCACTACCCGGGCGTCGTCGCCTGAGGTTTTTCGGCGCATGAAACCTTTCTTCTCGAGCATTTTCGACTGGGTCGTCACGAAGGACGGGTCGACATGGAGCATCTTCGACACGACCTTGACGGGCACGCCCTCGCCCTGATCGAGATCGGCCAGGGCCATCAGAAATCATCCATTGCGGGCCGCTGCGAATATCTTGTTCCATATTGTTGCCCCCCAGCCTAAGCAGATTAAATAACCAAATCACCCAATTGGATACTCTAAAGGCAGGCTGTTCGAAGAAAATGTCGCGTGCCTCACGGCCAGGCCCACGCGCATCATCGTTGTTGGACCCAGACCGGCTGCTCCGGGGCTTGACTTCGTCCCGGTCGACCGGCGCATTCTGGACATTACACGCGCCCCGGCTGCGGCCGAATTAGGTGTCTCCGTAGGCACCAAACCGATTGCTGGCCGAAGGCGACTATGTCCATGACGGGCCATCGGTAGTACGCAGTCAAACGACGCGAATGACCCATCCAGCCTTGGAGCTTAGTGCGGTTTCTGTACCAATTCCTGCCTCATCGAGGTTGATGTCGCTATTGAGCGTGGCCAGGCTATAGGGCACTGTACCTCACGCTTCACGGGTCAATCCGCCTTTTTAACGGCCGGCAAATCGTGAGAATGCTGAAACGCTTCCTGCAGCGCCTCCTTGTTCTTGGGTTGGGCATTTTCAGTATTTGGCTGATCGTTTTTGTGGTGTTTGAAACTGCGGACCGTAGGTTGCCCTGGATATTGGCTGTGGGCATCACATATGGATTTGCAGCGTATATTATTCTTCCGCGTGCCATCCGTTGGGGTCTCAAGATCCTTCAGCGCAAACGCGTACCGAGCTACACAATTACGGGCGACGGATTGCCAGGAGATCCTGTCAACGTCGCCCTTCTAGGGACGCTCCAACAGCTTCGATCGGCCTTTGCGGCCCTCGGCTGGTCAGAAGCAGATCGACTGGGTCTGGCAAGCTCGTGGGGCATGGTGCGAGCCTTCATATTCAACTCGCCATACCCCACCGCGCCGTTCAGCACCCTTTATCTTTTCGGACGCGGCCAAGACATCGGCTTCCAGAAGGCAATCGATAACAGCCCCCGCAAGCGCCATCACATACGATTTTGGGCTTTGAGCATAACGCGAGCTGAAGACACTTGGGGAGCGGCAGGCTTCTGGCTAAATACGGACCGACCGCCAGACAATGAGCGCGTTTTGTGGGTCGGAGCTGGCACAAGAGACACCGGTCTATCCTTAACTCGGCTCACATTTCAGATCACTCACGCCACGGATTCGGATACAAACGCCGAGCGCGATCATATCATTGCCGAATTGACGAGAAGTCGAGCTATCGAGGCGGTGCAAATATATCAATCGGGTGACAATCTCCGCACCGAACACGTCAACCACTACGTTACCGATGGCGAAATTGCACTGGCTAGTCTGGTCAAACGTGGCTTGTGACCCGGTCCATACGACGCCTAACAGAAATCGGACGCATCGAGGAGTTCTGTTATGAAGCAGCTCTGCCTTCTACTACTAATTGGAAGCACCGTTGCATTGACGACGAAGGAAGCGAGCGCTGTCGTCTACTGCGTTTTCGGTGTGTACCAGCCGGGCTGCGTCGCTCGACCGGTCGATATCGCTCCGCGAGCGGTCATCGTTGCTCCACGTCCTGTCGTGGTTGCTCCTCGACGAGCTGTTGTAGCCGGCCCACGCCGTAGGGTCTACTGACAAATCGGTTCTCAGGTCGGAATGACGTAAGGCCAGAACACATTCCCGCGCCGCCAGCGCTACTGACAAACGGGACGGCTCTCCCGCACGTGAAGGAGACTTGTGCAGCCCATTTTCCCGTTGGCATATTTGCGAAGTGGCGACCTATAAGTCCGATGTTTGCAGGGGAGAATTTTCAAGGCGGTGACCACGGCGGATAATAGCGACGCCACTGAGTGGAGCATTGCCCAAAAGGGCAATGGGCAGCGTCGGGCGTTTTGTTTAGGCTAGCTGGCAGCCCGCGCGATACCACGCCGGGTGCACTGTCGTTCGCTCGGCTTGGACAGTGCTCGATTGTGCGTTGACTAGGCCAGGAGGCGAAAATGCGACCACCAAATGGAGGAATCCAATTAGCGCGTTACGTCAACACTGATCGTGGCTGCATTGGGATGGGCGGTTGCTGCGTCGACCGCGTTTACTCAAAACGCTCCTCAGTGCGTCGTATCAGGATCTCCGCCGGCAGGCTGGGGCTTCAACTCGATAGGCTATATCGAGATCGCCTCCGGCGGGAGCTGCATGTTTTCCGTGAACATTACTGGAGAAATATTGAGTTCGAGCATTTCGCAAAATCCGGCGCACGGCAGCCTGCAGCAGCTCGACGCATCCTCTTTTGTCTACACATCGGAGGCCGGATATAGAGGCCGAGATACTTTCTCCGTCCAGGCAACCGGCAAGAGCCAGACTAGTTCTGGCACGTCGGTAATCACTATGAACGCTACCCTTCAATAGGTTGGTTCACTTCATCTGTTGCGGTCTGTTTTCGGGGTGGCTTGCCGATCAAGGCATCAAAAATGATTGTCGACAAAATCGAAGTTGCGTTGGGCTCCTTTGAGCGATACGCCGATCCAAGCAACGTCTTGCGTAAAGGCTGCCTTGGTACAAACAGGGGATCGTTGGCGAAGGCTTGACTCGACTAGAACCCTCCTCGCGACATCCTGGCGGCTGAGCGCGTGGCGCCTGGATGGCGGACCCCTGCGATGCCGCACTCTTGCTCGATTGGCCGGTCGGTCTGCTCTGTTTGGTTTCAGCGCCCGAGAGCAAGTAGGTTCGCATCCTTGCTTCCGTGCTTTTCCAGATCTGCCAAGATGCCCGCATCGGACAGGTCGATCTTGTGCGAGTGCTTCCAATCTCGACGGGATACCTGGACGAGCCGTTTTAAAACGCTCTTGGATTTGGTTTCGATCGCAAGTTCCCGTCTTGAGTCGAAACTGCCTGGGCTGAGATTGATTGATCCAACTATCGCGCGCTTGCCGTCCGCGATCACGATCTTGCCATGCAGTTTGAGGCCCTTCAATAAATGAACCTTTGCACCGACGTCGTGCATAATTCGCAGCCCACCGATACCCTCAGCGAGCTTCTTGCCCGATAGTTTATGCGGCGCGCGCGCCATGATCCTGACGCGAACGCCGCGATTCACCGCACGAACGAGCCTCTCGACGATGACCGTATCTTGATAGCGCTCATTCTGCAGCCAGAGCGATTTCTTCGCGTCGTCGATTAGGGACGCGATCCGTTCGCGTCCGTTGTCGGGGCACCAAAGCAGACGTGATTTCGGGTCAGGTTTGAACGGCTTCCTCGCCCAGTCAGCGTCGAAGCACCTTATCATTTCCTTCACTTCACTCTTTTTGGTCGTCGTAACCGCGTAGTCGCGCGTTTCGGTCAGGTCGCGCGGTTCCCAGTTGAGGGATTCAACAAAACCGATCTTATCGTCGATGACCATCGATTTTTGGTGGGTGAGGGCAAAGGCGGCGCTGCTATCGCGCACCTTGACGCCGGCAGCAAGAAGAGCCTTTCGGGCCTTTGCATTTTCGCTCTTGCCGCTGCGGCGCGCTGGGTTGAGCATCACGCGAACATTAACGCCGCGATGGTGGGCTGCGATCACGGCATGGAGCAGTGTCGGCTCGGTGAATAGAAACATCCGGATGTTCAACGATCGCTTCGCGGCATTGATCGGGTCAAGGATCGCGCTGACGGTATCGTCTGGAAGAACGATGAGCGTATGCGACATTAATCTTGCTCCTGGAAAAGGACGAATTTGATCAATGGGTTACGCTGCATTGGCAGGTAAAGCTCCCGTTGTTTCGTACTGGATACGGTGAAGTTCGGCATAAACACCACCGAGCGCAAGTAACTCGATATGCGAACCTTCCTCTGCAACAACGCCGTCCTTGAGGACAACGATCTTGTCCGCCTCGCTTATGGTGCTCAGGCGATGTGCGATCATGATGACTGTGCGGCCCTTCATCAACTCTCGCAGGCCGTCAATGACGAGATGTTCTGATTCCGTGTCAAGTGCCGCCGTCGGCTCGTCCAGGATCATAATCGGGCTATTGCGAATGACGGCGCGCGCAATGCCAATACGTTGGCGCTGACCGCCCGAAAGCGTGTCCCCGCGCTCGCCGACGATAGTGTCGTAACCATGTGGCATGCGGCTGATGAATTCATCTGCATTGGCTACTTTCGCGGCGGCAACGATCTCTTCGTCGGTTGCGCCGGGGCGCCCGTAAGCGATGTTCTCGCGGATGGTCCCGCGGAATAGAACCGTCTCCTGCAACACGAAGCCGACCTGGGCCCGGAGCGCGTCGAGCTTGAAGGCTGCAACGTCGACGCCATCGATCAAAACTCGTCCGCCCTTTGGATCGTAGAAGCGAGGGACCAGACTGAGCACGGTGGATTTTCCCGAACCGGTTGGTCCGACAATGCCCACGACCTGACCGGGCTCGATCTTGAACGAAACATCCCGCAGGACCTGCGTCTCATCATCGTAACCAAATGCGATATTCTCGAATGCAATTGCGCCACTGACTCGACCGGGATCGGCCGCATCCGGGTGTTCGCGAATGATTTCATCTGCCGACAGAATTTTCTGGATACGTTCAAGTGCGACCGTCGTCTGCGCTATCGCGCTGGTCATGCTGGCGAGGTCCTTTACCGGCTTGAAGAACTTCGCGAGGTAGGCAAGATAAACTGTAAGGGCGCCTGCGGTCATGGTTCCTGCGACGATCAACGCCGTTCCCCTCCACAGTACGATCGCCGTGCAGATCGCGACTACGATGCTGACCATGGGCGACAGCAGTGACTTCACCTGGCGGGCCTTGAGAGCGGCCTCGACTGTGGCGTGGCTAGCAGCTTCAAGATGGGCGATTTCAAGATCCTGTCGCCCGAATGCCTTGATGGCCCGAACCGATCCTAACCCCTCCTGGACAACAGCGACGACATCACTTTGCCTGGCCCGGACGGTCCGTGTAACTTCCTTTACGGCTCTCTTGAAATGCATGACCGCCATCAGAAGGAAGGGCGTAATGGCAAGGGCGATCAGGGTGAAGTCCCAATCCAGCCAAAACATCAGGCCGATCATGAAAACGATGGTGATAATGTCGACAATGATGCTCAACGTCGACGACGAGGCAAAGCTCTGAATCGTCGCAACGTCGCTGGTAATGGTTGACATCAGCGCGCCAGTCTTGGCCGTGTCGTAGAATCTCAGCGAGAGACGATGCAGATGCTCGTAAATACGGATCCGCAGATCATTGGCGACCCACTGTCCGACGCTTGTGGTGTAATAGTTGTCGATATAGGTTGCGATGGCGCCGATCACCGCAATAACCAGCGTGGCAACGCCTGCAAACAACGCTACGCCAAGCGTGTGCCTTCCAAAACCGTAGTCGTGGGCCCAATCCAACCATTGTGGCAGGTGGTGCTTACCGAGTGCATCGTCGAGCACAAGCTTCAGCGGCCATGGTGCCGCAAGGCTTGTCGCAATCTCAGCCAGCATCGCGATAAAGACAATTGCGAGCCAGCCCCGATAGGGCCGAAGCAGCCCAATTACCAAGCGCGTCATTCGCTCGCTCCGTCCCGCTACTGCTGAAATCTAGGTGACCAATCTCGTCGCGTGAGGTGGCGACCAACGTTCCATCGAGATGACCGGCTTCGACCGCCTTGGCGCCCTCAAGCAACTGCCGGACCGGACGTGTCACGCCGGCGCTGACCAACGCCGAGAAAACTAGACCCAAAATGGCGGCAAGCAAGGTGAGGAGCGCCGCGATTATCATGACCTGAGTTTGCTGTCGATAATGAGCTACAAAAGTCTCTTAGCTCGTGGTTCCCAACAGGAGCACGCTACGGGTGGAAGACTTTCACGGATATTGGACCCTAGGCCAATATCCGACCCGGGGAATTTTCCGCTACCGTCGTAAAGGTGGTAAAATGCCGTTCTTCGGCTGGTACAATCGGCTGCGCGCATGCAAGTCGCGATGCCTCCGCAGCCCAGTCGATATGAAGCCGGCAAAGAATGCTGCATTTTGGGAACCGGTCGGGCGATCATTATGAGCGCCTCGGCCAGCTGGTGGAAATCAGCTAACAATGGATATCAAACATGGCACGTCAGGCAATTCTCTCACTTGCTGCATCCGCTATCATCGGTATCGGGCTGATTGGCACGATCTCAACTGACGCCTCCGCGTATCGAGCCGGCGTCTATCGTGGTGGCGCCTACCGCGGCGGTGTCTATCGCGGTGGGGTTTACCGAGGTGGCTACTACCGTGGTGTACGCCCCGGAGTGGCGGTCGGCATCGGCGCGGCCGCGGTAGGGGCTGCTGCGGTCGGCGCTGCCGCCGCGGGCGCTTATTATGCCCCCGGCTATTACGGTGCTCCTGCCCCAGTCGGCTGTCCATACGGCTACTATTATTATGCCCCCTACAACCGGTGCGTACCTACGCCGTAGGCACTGCCATACAGCGGATATCGGAGAAACGGCGGACTCGGCGACCATCCCGACCGCCGTCATTGTTGCCAAATTGCCACCGCATCGAAGATTCACGCATGAGCTGACCAGGACAGATTAAGTCCGGTTGGGGAGGCGAGCTACTCGCATTATTCTTTTGGCAAGGGGGCCATATCCTCAGGAGGCAACGATGCAAAGAATTGTCCTTGCTGCAATCGCTGCTGCAAGATTGTTGAGCGGGACTGCTCTTGCATCGGACTTGCCTACCAAAGTTCAGACATCTCCGATGGCTCCGCCACCCTACAATTGGTCAGGGCTTTATGTGGGCGCCAACTTCGGCGGAGGATGGTCCAATGGCAGTCTGGACATCCCTGGCAACAATTTGTATGGCGGCTTAAGCGAATTCATTGGCGGCGTGCAGGCGGGCTATAACTTCCAGGCCAGTCATTTTTTAATTGGTGTCGAAGGCGAGTTCGGTGGGGCCGGCTTTGCTCATCCAGTCCTTCCTGCTCCGACATTGGGCTACGTAGACCAGCGCTGGATCGGTACTGTGGCGGGTCGCGTCGGGCTCGTGAACGATCGGTGGCTCCTATTCGCCAAGCTTGGCGGTGGCTGGGTGAACAGCACTTTGAACCTCCCTGGCGCAGTTTGGAACGGGTCCAGCACGAGCGGCGGTTGGTTAGTTGGTGCTGGTATCGAATATGGCTTCAAGTCGCATTGGACCGTCAAACTCGAATACGATTATCTGGGGCTTTCAAACTGGAATGCTCCCACGATTCCTCCGGTGGCTTTGAACCGCGACCTTCAAATGGTCAAAGCCGGGATCAACTATAAATTCGTGAGCGGCATTCCGGCCGAGGCGGAGCCATCGCGCCCTGCCAGTCCTAATGAGCATTCGGATGACCTGCAGAAGGCGTCACAAAATCCAATCGCCGATCTTGTCAGTGTGCCGTTCCAGAGCAACACCAACTTCAACGCAGGACCATTCAATCGCACCCAGGAAGTATTCAACATTCAGCCCGTCGTGCCGATGCACCTAAGCGATGACTGGAACATGATCTCACGTACCATCATTCCGTTGCTGAGCCAGCCGAGCCCATTGTTTAATAGCAACACCAACGGCGTTGGCGACATAACTCAGTCGTTGTTTCTTTCCCCCACACATCCGGGCAAACTCATTTGGGGCGTCGGTCCAGTTTTCACTATACCGTCCGCGAATGACCCTATCCTCGGAACCGGCAAATTCCTGTTGGGACCAACGGCCGTCTTCCTGGTCACGCCGGGACATTGGGTAATGGGTGTATTGCTCAATAACCAGTGGTCGGTCGGCGGCAATCCGCTTCGGCCGCCCGTCAATGCCTTCCTCGCCCAACCCTTTGTCAACTACAACATGGCGCACGGCTGGTACTTGACTTCCTCACCCATCATCACCTCGAATTGGCTCGCGGCATCGGGCGAGAAATGGACGGTGCCGGTGGGCGGCGGCTTCGGCCGCGTCTTCCGGGTGGGTGACCAACCGGTCAACGCACAGATTGCCGCCTATTACAACGCCATACGTCCGACGGACGCTCCGGCTTGGCAACTGCGGGCTTCTGTAGCGCTGCTATTTCCTGTCAAATGACGAGGCGGCCACGAGTGCCAGCATACTTTGGCACTCGCGAAATCGGGCGGTGATGGTGATGCTTGTCGCTATCCTTCGCATTTTGCCGCAGCCTGCATGTTCGTGCAGCAGGGGGTTTGCTAATTGGCAGGGCGTTATAGGGACCATACGTTCTCTACATCTTTGCTACGGTTCGACCATTGTTGATTTCTGACGGAGGTGGGAAGCTTCTGTTCATGTTTTTTGCCGATTGTTTGTCAGGCAGTGATTGGGCCTACGCTCCAATGAATGCCCTTAGACCCACCAGCACGAACTGCATCCCCATTGACGCAACGATGAGCCCCATAAAGCGTGTGACGGTCGCTTGCGGGCCTCGGCCTAGACGAGGTCCAAGTCGAACAGCGAGGATCAACGCGGAAAATGTTGCGCCCGCACCAACGACAGCGGCGATGATTGCCGTAATTGGCAGGCCATCGGTCGTATGAACAGCTGCCAATGTGACCACGGCCGTAATGGTTCCAGGACCGGCTGCAAACATTAAGAGTGGTACAAGTGAGCCCTGAACGCCCGCGTCGCCACTCTCGGGCGGCGCCTGAGCTACCGTATGACTGCCACGCAGCATGTCGAAGCCCATATACGCGATGATCATTCCGCCGACGACCCTGAACACGTCAAGGGAAATGCCGAAGATGCTCAGAACCTTGAGTCCGATCAGCAATGTTGAGGGCGACCTTGGCCGCCTCGCGTCGTCGTTCCGGCGCGGTCAGATTCGGCGTGAGCATCAGAAAGAGCGAGCCGCAAACTACGGGATTGATGACGGCTAGAACGGTTACAATTGCTTGCAGAACTTGGAAGGTCTTTCACGAGATCGGCTCACAGGTCCTAAGGGTCTCTTAATGCGGGGCGGCACATTTTTGATTCGCGTCCTAGGCTCCGTCTATGCGGAATCGGGCAAGCGTACTAAATGCCGCTAGGGTCAAAGTGGACGCGATTGCCACCGCTGGCTCACTGACGGCAGGAAGTGCGTGGGTCACCCTGGTCCTAAACCAGTACAAGCGTATCGTGTGCAGTCCTGGTAAACACCCCGACACTCGAACGATGGTAGCTGTTTTAGACGACGACAGTCGCGATAACGTGCACGGCAGGTGTTTGAGCATTGCTGTTTAGCGGTTTGAGCGGCAGCGAAGGTAAGAGGCGCGAGATCGGTGTCGCGCGCGTTGAGTGCTTCCATACTCGATAATAACAGCAACGCGAAAAGGACGGGGATGATCGCAGATTTAAGCTTGCTGAATTTCATGGTTACCTTTTCTCGTGCGCCCAAGTCACGACTTCGTGACGACATGCGACAACCTCATTGGTTGGCCATGAATTCGATTTTCTGAATGGCATCCACGCAACCGGCTGACGCTGTCGATTTGTTCGAAAGCAGACACGCGGCAATACGACCTTGGCCCGGTAGAATCTTTCCGCACACGCCGGTAATTTCGGCCTTGCAGGCAATTACTGCATCTTTCAGTGCATCAGCCGCGGTTTGCACGCCGGTTGAGGTTTCCCCTAGTTCGAACGCGCACTTAATGCTGATCTTATCCTCGTGGGCTTGCATGCAATAGATCATCCGGCCTTCACCGGGCGTGACCGTCTTGCAGTACTTCTTTATGTCCCCGGCACAAGCGCTCTCGAGTTTGGCAACCCTGGCCGTAAGTTTCTCGAGGACCGTCTTTCCGATATCTGTTTGAGCAGAAACGGAACCAATGGACAGAGTGGCCAGCATTGGCAATAATCCAAGCTTGGCCATTAATTTCAGTGTGGTTGTCATTGAACGTCCTCTGATATTGGCTCCTGGTCGCGCATCTTGTTGAACTCGCCGCAGGGTCGCAATGCTGGCTGAGAAAGACTTTTTGAAGTTTGCTCATTGCGCCAAGGTAAGCGTGAGACTTGAAACTCCAAGGGATAAGTTTATCCCGACCGACCCTTCGACCGAAAGCGGCTGCAAGGCTATCGAACGTCCCGTTCCACCGAACAGGAGATTGGCACCAACGCCGACGCCGACACCAATTGCGCCACTTGCCCCCACATAGGTGCCGGCAAGCGCGCCGCGCCTTGGACCTGCGGTGGGTGCAAATACGCCCCACGCCATTGCTCCACCTGCCGTTATTCCGATATCGAGACCAATCGTCCCCATGACACCAACGTAGGCTTCGGGCGGGTTGGGACCATTGGGAGTGAAGCGGCAGGCCATCCGCTGGCGGGACCCAAAGATCAAGCCGATGGATGGCGCCATCTTGCAAGTGAGCGTACCTACGCTGGTTCCTGGCGGTTGTTGAGCAATCGCGGGTGAGACGAACGCCCCAGCAAGCACAGCAATCACCAGCGCAACGAGATGTTTGAACATGACTAAAGTTCCCGCGTTCTGGAATTATTCACTGGCGGCACGACGATGTCCATCCGGCCTGGAACCAACATGCAGGTTCTGCCGAGTTTAAAATTTATAACCGATACGCGCAGTAACCTGATTGTTGCTCAGCTCTTGCTTGAAGCCGACGAAGCCAAGATTCAGGATGGGTATCGGATATACAAAGGACTTCGACTGGTACTGGGAATAGCGGTATTCGAGCCCGGCGAACCAGTTGTTCGTGAAGGCGTAGTCGAAACCTGCTCCAACCGTCCAACCGACACGCGTGCCGTCGCCACCCACCGAGATGCCAGTAAAGGGAATCGAGGTTTCATTTGAGACGAACGCCGCACCGCCGCTTACGTAGAGCAGTGCGTGATCGACAGCGTAGCCGAGGCGCCCGCGGATCGATCCGCCCCATTTGCTGTGCGCCGTAAGGAAATCTCCGGTAACGGCGGTGTACCGTATCTCGCCAACCGTCCAGCCTTGGAAGTCGCCTTCGACGCCGAGCACCAATTGGCCAACCTGGTAATTGTAGCCAGCTAGAATTCCGTAGGTCAGACCATTCTTGTCCGATCCGGAAGTGACAGCGAAAGGCGCCCCGAGCAAAAGTGCGCCAGTGGTGTAGTTGGGGGTCGTCTGTATCCAGCCGAGTTCACCTCCGACATAAAAACCCGTCCACGAAAATGCAGGTACATAGGCGACCGGCGCAACTGGCTCAACTCGGCTCGGAAGGTCCGCAGCTGTCGCGGGTAGACTAAAAACGCCAGCAATGGCGGAAACCAGCACAAAATTGGCAAAGCGCCGCATAGATGCCTCACGAGCTGGAGAATTCGGACGATTAAAGTCGTTCATAGCAATAGCACCCACGGAACCTACTGAATGGATATTCTCCCGCGGCCGCAAACTTTTTCCTTATTGTCCCTTTGGAGCAACAGCGAATGTCTGAAGATTGCATCCTTTTACCGCCGCCCAACCTCGCAAGCTATCAAAGTCCGCGATGGGTCCAGACTGGTAGCGACGCAGACATTTTGTGCGCGGGCAGGGGCGTCAGGGGGTCCCCACCACCAGAGCGCTTCCATTAAATCTCTAAGCGATGAAGGCTCATTGCTCGTTTCATGGTGTAGGCCCGGGGCAGAGCATTTCTGTGCCGACAATCCTGAGCGTTTAATCTGAGGAGGCGCGTCGCTCCCATTCAAGATTGAATTGTGAAGGGATGCTCGATCGCCTTCCCATACGCATTGATCCGAGCTCCGATCAAGCCCGCACGGCACCTCGCCGGACGGGATCGCGCTCGCAATGTGAGGTGAGATGCGCTGTCGACGGACTCGCTCGGGTTCGCAGCATTTCGCACCAGCGGGCATTTCCTGCTGCGGCAAGAAAGGTGCCAGTTTTTCTGTCGAAAGAACAAATTCTATTGGGAATAGACACCTTACCTGCCTGTCGTTTCCCATATAGACAACCCACAACTGCATGATTTAACTTGGCAATTAGTTTGTAGTGGCGTTTGTTTTCAGACTGGATCGGATCTCGTGCGAGCTTACGGTCAGGTTGATGGGGGAGATATCAAGCGGTCGCTTTTTCCACTCATCATATCGTATTTGGCGATCATATTTTTCAGCGATGTGGCGCTCGCGGACGGCGCAGCGCGCCGCGTTCTTATCCTGCATTCGTACAACTATACCTTTCCGGCCAACTCAGCCATTTCAGATTCTCTCCGCAAGGAGCTTGGGCGATCATCTCAGCCAATTGAAATCGAGGCCGACTTTCTGGATCTCGCAAGACGGCCCGAGGAAGCCCAAGCGGTGCGAACGGCTAATTTTCTGCATGAGAAGTACGCGAACGTGCGTTTTGATGCGGTGGTAGTCATCGGGATTCCCGGGATGACATTTCTTCTCAACTATCGCGACTTGATTGCGCCAGGTGTTCCGGTTGTATGGTCCGATGTCACGCGGGCCACCTTCAACGCCATGAAGCTACCCGCAGACATCACCGCAGTCATCAACGATTACAAACCTGAAAGGACGATCGAACTCGCTGAGCTCCTTCAACCGGACGCACGACGGCTTGTGGTGATTGGCGGGACAAGCGCCGTCGACCGCCGCTGGTGGCAAAATGCACGAAAAGCAGTCGAGGCTCACAACAGTTCGAACTTGGAAGCAGAATACTGGTTTGACCGCACATACAACGGATTGCTGGAAGATGCGTCCAAATTGCCGCGCGATACAATCGTCCTATTTCTGACGTTCTTCGCAGACAGCGAAGAAAAGCGGTTCGTACCTCGAGATGTCGCTGTGGCAATTGCGAAAGCCTCCGCCGCCCCGGTCTACGGTTTCTTCGATACGTATCTGGGCACCGGTGTAGTGGGAGGATTTTTCGAAACCTATCAGTCCATCGGCAGAACTACCGCTGACCTAGCTCTCCAAATCCTCTCGGGCGCAGACGTCAAGAAGCTGGCGGCGCGGGACAATTTGAGGCCAACTTTCCGCGTTGATGCGCGAGCTATGGAGCGATGGGGCCTCCAGCAGAAAGCCCTGCCTTCCGCCAGCACCGTCTTATTTCATAGGCAAAGCCTTTGGGAGCAACACCGATACCTTATTTCTGCGACTGCGGCTCTAATCATTGTTCAGTCGTTAATTGTTTCGGGATTGTTGTTTCAACGGCGCCGGCGTCGACGAGCCGAAGAGTCGCTGAAGAAGAGCGAAGACCGCATGACGTTTGCCGCGACATCCGCAAGCATCGGCCTGTGGCATATTGATCGGACGACCGGCCAGCTATGGGCTACCGAACACTGCCGAGCGATATTTGGCCTTCCGGCGGACGCTGACCTCACACGCGAAACCTTCCTCGCGGCAACCCATCCCGAAGACCGCTCCATTGCCGCGGCTGCACTTCGAGGCACCCTGACTAGCAGCCGATCTGCTGTAGCTGACATTCGTATCATTTACCCACCCGATGAGGTGCGATGGGTGCGCATTCGCGCGGGTTCAGATATCGATGGACAGAGTGAACCGGACCAAGTCAGCGGTATGTTCGCTGACATAACGGACCAGAAAAAATCTGAGGCCGATCTTGAATTGCAGCGACAGGAAGTCGCGCACTTGATGCGTGTTACTACCCTGGGAGAGCTGTCGGGTGCTATTGCGCATGAAGTCAATCAGCCACTAACAGCGATTCTTTCGAATGCACAGGCGGCTCTCTATTTACTGAGGCCGGAATCACCAAACTTCACCGAGATTCATGGTGCGCTAGAGGATATTGTGCACGAGGACAGCCGCGCCAGTGAGGTCATTCAGCGGCTGCGCGGGCTGCTCAAAAAAGGTGAGAGTAAGTTTGAGTCGGTTGATCTCAATCAGCTCGTCGATTCGACAATCACATTGCTGCGTCACCAATTGATCGACCGCCGCGTGGCCGTCGAGACCGATTTGACAGATAATCTACCGGCCGTATTGGGCGATCCTGTGCAACTGCAGCAGGTTTTATTGAACCTCATTATAAATGCTATGGACGCGATGGCATCTACGCCGGATGCGCCGCGCCGAATCCAGATATGCTCTCGAGCTATGGCAGAGGGTACCATTGAGATCTACCTTAAGGACAATGGGCCCGGGTTAAAGGCGGCAGACAGAAAGCGAGTGTTCGTGCCGTTCTACACGACTAAGGATCACGGCCTGGGCCTCGGACTATCCATTTGTTCGACGATCATTGAAAAACACGGGGGCCGCATCGATCTCCGAAACGACGACGCTGGTGGCGCCGTGGCGAAGATCTCGCTGCCAGCCGCGATGCCCTTAGCAGCTCAATGACCAGCGTTCCGCTCGGAAGTCGAAATCATGGATACTTCGCCAGCCCAAACGCGACATCTTTTGCTGTTTCATTTGAAAGCGGCCTGATGCTTCTCTTGCTTGAGCATCACGTCTATCGCTTCAATGATTCGAATCTCTGGATGCGCCTTGCAATAAACAATGACTTCATGCTCCAGCTCTTTGGACCGGGCAATGTTGAAGTAATGTTTCTTGGCGAGGCCATTGTACCAACCGCTGTACCACGTCGTGAGCCGATCAGCATCTTCCTGCCAGGTCCCCGCAAGTGCTGCGCACGCTAGCGCTTGCACGTTTATGTATCCATTAGCATCCGCGTAGGCCGTAAGATCTGTTTGCGCGTGGACAGGAGAGCCTGCTGCGGCAAGTAACGTCGTCGCAATTGCTAGCGTCTTCAACATCGCGTCGCTCCTCGGGAAGTTGCACAACTAAAAGACCTAAAGTCGAGTAACACGGAATCGGCCGGGATTCTGAGATGGATCAAACCGAGTTGACTTTGAGCCGATATAACTCGGTCGGAGCTGTATGGAGTCGGCCGGAGTTTCCACTCTCAGTCATCGGGACCATAAATTCATCTGCAAGCATGTCAAAAGGCTCGCGTAGCTTGGTGTGCCACCAACGTTTTCCAGCGGAATGCATTGTGCCCTGCTGGAGGCTGAGAACCTGGACCACTGGCCTCATCAATTGTTGTCGGGCTCTGTTTTCATCGTTCACGCAATTCTTGAGAGACTGATCGACTGAAAGGCCGGCTGTTGCCGCCAGATCGAGTTTGCAGCTTCGAGAGATGTCGAATGCAGGCACGCGGTCGCCAACGGCGACGACGAGATCTGCCCCCACGACTATCATGGAAATCGAAATCGGCATATCTTGTCCTTCCTATTAATTGTTCTGCTCAAAAATCCATGCGCGGTTTTTTCAGATGCTAGAGAAACCGCGGACCTTCGCCGCCCTAACCAGCATCACCTGGGATCGCGGATCGCCCTGTCGATCGCCGAGAACAGAGCGTCATCCTGCAACGGTTTCCGCAGTCTAGCTACAAGCGTATCTCCTGACGGTGCTGAGTGTATCGCAGTATCTTCATGTGCCGTGATGAGGATGGCCGGAATAGATAAACCGGTGCTAACGAGGTGCTGGTAAAGCTCCAATCCATTCATCTCAGGCATCTGAAAATCCACGATCAGGCATGCGGGAAGGCCATCTGGCAGCGCCGCGAGGAATTCTTGTCCTGAACCATAAGTCGTGACGAGAAAAGCTCGCGAACGCAGTAACCGGCTCAAAGCCCGGAGCACGGCCGGATCATCGTCAACGATGGCAATCCATGGGGACTTTTCCGCCACGAGAAATCCTTGCCCTCAGCCGTGAGTCCGTCGGGTCGACCTTCGGCCAACGGGATTGATTTCCCTGCTTCTAAGGCTCCGGCATCCTCAGGCGTGTCCTCCCTGCGTCTGGATCATCTAAATCGACGGCATTCTTGCGACGCTAGCGGAGTACGCGTGGGGCTGGATATTGCACCAAAGGGAAATAGCCCGAGGAGGATTCTACCCCTAGCCTAAGGCGATCTGTGTTCGCCCCTTTTGGTGATCGACCGCGAGGCAACGCTCAAAATGACGGCGCTTTTCACTGAAGTCAGGGCTATAGCCGATACTTCCATTGACAATGCTCCTTCACAAACCGAGGCAATGATCTGGATACCGGGCGGTACCTTCCGTATGGGCTCCGACAAGCACTATCCGGAAGAGGCCCCGGCGCATCGCGTCACCGTGGACGGGTTTTGGATGGATCGCTACCCGGTGACGAACCGGCAATTCAAGGAGTTCGTGAGGGCTACGAAGCACGTCACCGTCGCCGAGATCACGCCTAATCCGAAGGATTATCCGGGAGCGCTTCCGCATATGATCTATGCGGGCTCGCTGATGTTCTCTCCTCCAGCCCACCCGGTCAGCCTACGAGACTTCAGTCAATGGTGGACGTTTGCCAAAGGTGCGAACTGGCGGCATCCCTATGGACCTGGAAGCAACATCCGTGGACTGGACGACCATCCGGTCGTGCATGTGGCCTTCAACGATGTGCTCGCCTATGCAACTTGGACGGGCAAGGATCTGCCGACTGAAGCGGAATGGGAGTTTGCGGCACGCGGCGGGCTCGAAGGCGCCGAGTTTGCCTGGGGCGATGAATTCACGCCCGGCGGCCGTCACATGGCCAATACCTGGCAGGGTGAATTCCCCCGACAGAACGCCAATGCGGATGGTTTCGAGCGCACGTCGCCGGTCAGCGCATTCCCCGCAAACGGGTACGGCCTGCACGATATGATCGGCAACGTCTGGGAATGGACGGCCGACTGGTATTCGCCAAAGCATAAGGCCGATGCCGCCAAGGCTTGCTGCATTCCGCAAAATCCACGCGGCGGCGGTGAGGTCGATAGCTTCGACCCCCGAACCAGCAATGTGAAGATTCCACGCAAGGTCATCAAGGGCGGCTCGCATTTATGCGCGCCGAATTACTGCCGACGCTACCGGCCGGCAGCCCGTCACGCGGAGCCGGTAGATACGTCCACCAGTCATCTTGGCTTTCGATGTATCAGGCGAAGAGCGGCCGACACATAACCATAGGGAGAGCGAACCATGCTAAATAACGCATCCGTCGACAAACCACCCGCAGCATCCGGCAACCCGTTCGGTCGGCTCAAGCGATCATGCGCCGCTTTGTTGAGCGCATCGATGTTGGTGTCGGCATCGGTGCCGCTAAGCCCACCGGCGGCTGCTCAGCAGGCGCAAAAGCCCAACATCCTGTTCATCATGGGCGATGACATAGGCTGGATGCAGCCGAGCATCTACCATCAAGGTCTGATGGTCGGGGAAACGCCGAACATCGACCGCATCGGCAACGAGGGTGCCAAGTTTATGCACTATTACGCCGAGCAGAGTTGTACTGCCGGCCGCACCGCCTTCATCACTGGCATGCAGCCCGTCCGCGTCGGCATGGTCCTGCCGGAATTGCCTGGCAGCCCATCTTATATACGGCCCGGGACGCCGACACTTGCAAGATTCCTGCTCGATCTCGGCTACAACACCGGCGAGTTCGGCAAGAACCATCTCGGCGACCATGCCGACTCGCTGCCAACCGCGCACGGTTTCCAGGAATTCTGGGGGTATCTCTACCACCTCGATGCGATGCAGGGGGTAAGCTTCCCCGACATCAATAAGACCCCGACCCTGCAGACTCTCGCGCCGCCGTGCAAGAACACCCCGATCCCCGGCATGGCCGAAGTTCCCGGCGCCGTGGATCCCAAGACCACGGTCTGCCTGACGCCGCCGCGTCCCATGCTGGCGTGCACGTCGGCCGACGGCACTGGCGCTAAACAAACGTGCAAGGATGAGGGGCCGCTAACCCTCGAACGATCGAAAACGATAGACGAGGAAATCTCGGCCAAGGTCGTCGACTTCCTCGACCGCAACGACCCCAAGAAGACCAACAAGCCGTTCTTCGCTTGGTACAACCCGGCCCGCATGCACATCACGACCGTGCTGTCGGACAAGTACCAGGCGATGATAGGCGAGGCCGGCGGCAAGGACTGGGGTGCCAACGAAGCCGGCATGAAGCAAATGGATGACAACATCGGCGTGGTGCTTAAGAAGCTTGAAGACATAGGCCAGCTCAACAACACGATCGTCGTGTTCACCACCGACAACGGCGCGGAGACAATCACCTTCCCGGACGGCGGCGTCACACCTTTCAAGGGTGGCAAGCTCAGCACGTGGGAGGGCGGCATGCGCGCCCCGATGGTGATCCGCTGGCCGGGCGTCATCAAGCCTGGCACGGTCAAGAACGAAATGTTCGCCTCCCTCGACTGGGTACCGACTCTCGTCGAGATCGCCGGCGGGCCCAAAGGTGACGCATTGAAGCAACGTGTCGAGGCCGGCTATCCCGGGCTTGTCAAGACCACGCTCGATGGCGTCAATCAGATCGACTATCTAAGCGGCAAATCGGAGAAGTCGGCGCGCGACCACTTCTTATATTATTCCGGTAAAGACCCGTCGGCGGTCCGCTACAAGAACTGGAAGATGTACTTCGCAATGGTGTCGGACGCACCCTCAGGCTTCATTGCAGGAGTTCAGCCCTATCACTGGACCCAGGTCGTCAACATCAAGCGCGATCCATTTGAGACCTCGGTTGGTACGCAGATAAAGACGCTATTCGGGATGGGAGGGGCGATTGCTTCTCCCTCGACCGCCTACGTCTACGACTGGAACATGCTGCCTATCGGACAGCAGCTCTGGCTGATGCACCTCGAGACTTTCGTCAAATTCCCGGCGCTGCAGGACCCGGCCAGCTACAACCTAGAACAGGTGATGCAGCAAATTAAAGCTATGAAGTCAGGCCGCGATTAGACTGGAACGATGCCGAAATCGGCGGGCGTCAAGCCGCCCGCCGATTATATCGAGCCTTGAATTTCATCTGCCCACGAAAAAGCGATACGCGATACGAGGAAACCATCATGAACACCTTCCAACGCACATGCCTTGGTTTACTCGCATCCGCTGCGGCGGCAGCCGGACTTGTCTCGCCGCTATCCGCCCAGCAGCAACAAAAGCCGAATATTCTGGTCATCATGGCTGATGACATTGGCTACTGGAACATCAGCGCCTACAACCGCGGCATGATGGGTTATCGCACGCCCAACATCGATCGCATAGCGAACGAAGGCGCCATCTTCACCGACTATTATGGGCAGCAATCCTGCACCGCCGGACGCGCCGCGTTTATCACCGGACAAAGTCCGTTGCGGACCGGACTGCTTAAGGTGGGTTTGCCTGCGGCGAAAGAAGGGCTGTCCGCCAAAGATCCAACCATCGCCGAACTGCTCAAACCACAAGGCTACGCGACCGGCCAGTTCGGCAAGAACCACCTCGGCGACCGCAACGAATTCCTGCCGACGGTGCATGGCTTCGATGAGTTCTTCGGTAACCTCTATCACCTAAATGCCGAGGACGAACCCGAACATCCGGATTATCCAAAAAACCCGGCTTTCAGGGCGCAGTTTGGGCCTCGTGGCGTGATGAAGTGCATCGCCATGCCCACCGACACGCCGGGGGACGATCCCCGTTTCGGTACCTGGGGCAAACAGAAGTGTGAAGATACCGGACCGCTCACCAAGAAGCGGATGGAGACGATAGATGAGGAATTCCTCGGCGCCACGAACGACTTCATTGAGCGTGCAAATCGCGACAAAAAGCCTTTTTTCGTGTGGTTCAACCCCAGCCGGATGCACATTTGGACGCGGCTCAAGCCGGAATCGCAGGGAAAGACCGGACTTGGGATTTATCCCGACGGCATGGTTGAGCACGACGGGCAAGTCGGACAGGTTCTCAAGAAGCTCGATGACCTTGGCATCGCCAACAACACCATCGTGATCTACACGACGGACAACGGCGCAGAGACATTCTCCTGGCCAGATGGCGGGACGACCCCCTTCAAAGGTGAAAAGAACACCAACTGGGAAGGCGGCTATCGAGTCCCGGCAATGGTCCGCTGGCCCGGACTGGTGCCGCCGCGAACTGAGATCAACGAGGTATTCTCGGCAGAGGATTGGGCCGCGACATTGGTAGCCGCTGCCGGCGAGCCTGACGTCAAAAACAAACTGTTGTCGGGTTACGATGCTGCCGGAAAGAACTTCAAGGTTCATCTAGATGGTTACGATCAGCGCGAGCTGCTCAGCGGCAAGGGGCCGGACAAACGGCGCGAGTTCTTCTACTGGACGGATGACGGTAACCTCGCCGGACTTCGCTACGAGCAATGGAAGGCCGTGTTCATGGAGCAAAAGGCCGAGGGGTTTAGTGTCTGGCAGCAGCCAATGGTTCAGCTCCGGTTGCCAATGCTTTTCAACCTGAGGTCCGATCCCTTTGAGCGGGCGCAGCACGAGTCGGGCGACTACATAAGGTGGTTCATCGAGCATGCCTTTGTGCTCGTTCCCGCTCAGGCACTCGTCGGACAACACCTCATGAGTTTCCAGCAGTTTCCGCCGAGACAAAGACCGGGCTCATTCTCGGTCGAGCAGGCGATGGAAAAGCTGAGGAGTCCGCCAGCTAACAACTGAACTCCTCCCGATTGGAAGCGTGTAGCAAAAAGGGAGTCTATGATGACCGTCAAGAGTCGAATTGGCTGCATGATTATCGCTATGGTGCTCTGCGCGGCAGAATCAGCGTTGGCCCAGACCACGCCGCCGGAGCACGTGCCGCTGCAGAAGACGATCGGCCAAGCCGGCCCGGAAGTGGTGCCGTCGTTGATCGTCATGAACGCCCGCGGCGCCAGCCTGCAGGGCGGGAAACTGACACTCACCGGAGTGGCGCCCAACTCGATCGTTTTCGCAGACCGCCCGGTACGGGCGGCAGGGCATTCGCTCACTACTGATCTGATGCACGAATGGTCGCCGAGCAATGAAAGCGCGGACAGCTTTAGCAAGGATCCGCCGAACGCCACCGTCTCGGTGTTCAGCACGGACGGGTCGAAAGTCCGCGATGCCGTCGTGGTGCTGAAGACCGCGAAGCTTGAGAGCGACCGGCTGACTTTTGATGTTGATGTGCTCGAAGGTGATCTGGCAGGCGGCGACGGGCCGGCGGCGCTCTTCATCGACCGGTTTGGCGGCGGGTTCGGCGGCTTCCACGCTGGTGGTTTCCACGCCGGCGGCATGGGCGGCTTCCACGCCGGTGGCTTCCGCGCCGGGGCTGTCGGTGTCGGCCGGGTCGGCGCTGTCGGCGTCGGGTACCATCCCTACGTCGCTCGTGGTGCCTGGTATCGCGGCGGCTACGGTGCTGCAGCAGTCGGTGCTGCCGCGGTGGGTGGGGCTGCACTCGGTGCGGCAGCAGCAAATGCCGCCTATCCCTACTGCGGCTACTATCCTTACCCGCCCTGCTACTGAGGCTGCAGGAGCCATGGGTGCAATCTACGCTTGGACCTACGCTCCCGCCAGATCGAGCAATTGGCTGGGCCAGGGCCTTATTTGCGGAGGTAAACATGAAGCCGATCGTTCCTTCACCCCGCGTCAGCCGTCGCATCATGCTCTCGACCATCGCGATGCTTCCGGCCCTGTCCACGCTGCGGATTGTCCCAGTGTCGGCGCAGACCGCGATGTCGGGCGGCGTGCTGCCGTCGTGGAACGAAGGACCGGCAAAACAGGCAATCCTCGAATTCGTCCGCGACACCACGGCACCGGGTAGCCCAAAATTTGTGCTCCCTGAGGATCGTATCGCCACCTTCGATCAGGATGGCACGCTTTGGGTGGAGCACCCTGTCTATAGCCAAATGATGTACTGTCTCGATCGGGTGCCGGTGTTGGCTCAACAAAAGCCCGAGTTGCAGAATGAAGAGCCTTTCAAGACGGTGCTATCGGGGAATCGGGAGGCGATAGCCAAACTCCCGCTGCGGGACCTCGAGAAGATCATTCTTGTTACACTCACCGGCATGACAACCGGTGAATTTGAAGCCGAGGGGAAAAAATGGCTCGCCACGGCAAAGGACCCGCGCTGGAAGCGACCGTACACTGAACTCACCTATCAACCGATGCTGGAGGTCTTGAGCTATTTGAGAGCCAGTGGTTTCAAGACCTACATTGTCACGGGCTTCGGTCAGGATTTTGTACGGCTGTATTCGCACCAGGTCTACGGCATCCCGCCCGAGCAGGTGGTCGGCTCGGCGCTGGCCGTCAAATACGACTATGCCAAGGACGGCAAGCCGATCCTGATCAAAGAACCCAAGCTTATGCTGAATGACAACGATGCCGGCAAGCCCGAAGGCATTCACCTGATGATTGGTCGGCGTCCGTACGCGTCATTCGGCAACTCGTCCGGAGACCAGCAAATGCTGGAATACACCGGGGCAGGCGAGGGCGCGCGGTTGTCGATGCTGGTACTGCACGACGACGCAACACGTGAATACGCTTACGGTCCAGCGCAAGGCCTGCCGGACACCAAGGTCGGCACCTTCACCCCGGAGCTGTACGCGGAGGCAAAGAAGAAAAACTGGACGGTGATCAGCATGAAGAACGATTGGAAGCGCATTTTCCCGTTCGACTAGAGGAGCAGAACAGATGAGTGATCTTGTCGTGATTGCATTTCCAACCGAGGCGAAGGCGGAGGAAGTTCGTCAAAAGCTGCTGGCCATGCAGAAGGAGTATTTGATCGAACTTGGCGATGCCGTGGTCGCGGTGAAAGACAGCAAAGGAAACATCAAGCTAAATCAACTGATCAATACCACGGCTGCTGGTGCGGCTACTGGCGCCTTTTGGGGCACGCTGATTGGCCTGATCTTTTTGATGCCGCTGGCCGGCGCTGCCCTTGGCGCAGCGTCCGGCACCCTCAGCGGGTATTTGACGGATGTCGGCCTCAACGACAAATGGATGAAAGAGACCGCTGCCGCCGTTCAACCCGGGACCGCAGCGCTCTTCGTGCTGGTGCGCAAAGTCACCGCAGACAAGGTTCTTGACAGGCTCAAAGGCGAAGGCGGCACGGTACTTAAGACTTCGCTCGACCACACTAAGGAAGCCGCCTTGCAAGCGGCCTTAGCGGAGGTCAAAGCGGCGGTACCCGCTTCTGCAGCTCCCCAGTAAGTGGGTAAATTCAAAGGCGGCGACTAATGAAGCAGATCGGGCTCCTTGCAACAGACGTGCTCTGCGCCATGGTACTGCCCCGCTTGGCCGCTGCCCAGAAGGCGCCTGCAATCCCTCCGTCGAACACCGCGCCCGACCAAGTCGGGACCCGCATCGGCACACACTCTGGTACGTTGGCGGTGAATGCCGCGCAGGTTGGCGGCGCCGCCGTGATCGCCATCGGTCGCTAGTACGTCCTATTAACGGTCAAACGGGAGCACGTCATGGAATCATTGTTGGGATTTCAAATTGGCTTCTGGGACTACGCAACCTTTATAGTTCTCGCCATCCTCGTCGCCGCCGGTCTAGGGGTAGCTGTGTTCGTTCTGGGACTTCCAGGCCGCATCGCGATTGCGCGACCTGAATCGTGCGCTGAACAACCGTCGCATTAGTTGAGTACGGGGTTATGAAACGCAGGCCGATCAGGAATACGAGCATCAGGTGGATCACAAAAAACCCGAAGATGACTCCCCAGCCGGGTGTAAGCCAGTGCCGCGTTTGCCTGAACCCACGCTCGTGCCGGACGTACTGGTCGAGGAAGGTGCGCCGGTCAAAAAGGGCCAGCCGCTATTCCAGTTCGACCGCCGCCCGTATGAATACAAAGTCGATCAGATTCAGGCCCAACTCGCCGAGGCAAAGCAAAACGTCAGGGTGCTGAAGCTAGATGTCGACGTGGCGGCGCAAGACGCCACTCGAACCAAGGTCGAACTCGCCTACCAGCAATATCAAAAAAAGGTCTTCGACGAGCTGGCCAAAGAGCAGGCGGTGCGTGAGATGGACATTGAACAATGGCTTACCCGAGTTAATGCTGCGCAGGCCACGACTGACGGCGCGACAGCCGCACTCGAACGCGCTCAAACGAAATACAAATCCGAGATTAATGGCGTCAATACCACAGTTGCCAATATGGAGGCGCAACTAAAGCAGGCGCTCTACTATCTGGATAACACGACGCTCACCGCTCCGGAGGACGGCCATATCATCAACCTTCAGGTCCGTCCCGGCATGGTGTCTGGCATCTATCGTATAGGTGGGATCTCGGCATTGATTGCCGACGCCGACCGCTATGTGCTCGCGACCTACTTTCAGGAGAACCTGAAATATGTGAAGCCGGGCCAGCCGGTTGAAGTTTCGCTCGATCTTTATCCCGGACAGATCTTTGCTGGAAAAGTTGACAGCATCTGGCGAGGCAATGGGGTGGGGCAGTACCTTCCGAGCGATGAGATCCCAAAATTCCAGCAACCAAATCCGAATATCCCGCAGGGCCAATATGCGGTTAAAATTTTTCTGGATGATCCCGACCAGTCTAAGTTTTCAATAGGAGCGCAGGGATCGACGGCCATCTATACCGGTGGAGAACACGGCGCCTGGGCCGCGCTACGTAAGATCTCCATTCGCGCCCATTCCTGGTTCAACTGGCTCTATCCGATCAACTTCTGACGAACGGTCCGGCGATGCGGCCGGGGTGTCGGCTCACGCCTCCCAACAAATTGATGTCGCAAGTCGCGTCTGTGACCTCAGCGGCCAAAACAACAAACAACTACGAATGCTAATTTGAACAGACGTCGAATGTTGCGGCGGGAAATTCCAAGTCCAAGAACAAATGCTAAAGGGTCCGCTAACGGCCAGGTAGCTGTGTAGCCGGCTTCCAGTCGCGTACGAGCTTCTGCGCTTCTTCTATCTGAGCTAGAGGCGTCGTCAGTTCAGTCATTTTTCTTGACAGCGCTTCGATTACCCTGTGCCGCCGACGAACCACATGTGGGCACGATCAGTCCCGCGCCCTGCTGCACGCCTCGGCCAGTCAAATGCATTAGCGCGAGATTGTATTGGGCTGCGGCAGCGCCATCATTGCCAGCGGGCGAATAAATCGCAGGGCCTTTGCGTTAGTCTCCTCTGGCAACCGCATCGAACCGCGGCCACAGGTGCAGCAAAGACAGACACGAGAACGACGGCAGCGATCGCGCGCTTGAGTTTCATGGCAACTTTGCTTTTGATTATGCTGATTACCAATAAGCCATCGTGACATGGTGGCTCAATGAGCTCCAAAGCCTATCCGAAAGCGGCGCTGCATCACAATTGGCTGCGCCATCCGATGGTGCCTTACAGGGCTGCTTACGCCGTAGCGGTACGCTCTTTGCCTGTGGCTGTTTGGACGCAGTATGGATCTTTTTTTTAGCAAATCAATCCTGATGGAATTTACATGATGAGCCCCGCTTGCTCCAAAGTTACAATGTCGCCAGATTTTGCCGGAGACGACATAACTTACGGGGCACGATATGACAGCGAGAATTGCACTGGCCGCGCCGAAAAGAGAACGACCAGTTTCCGCACGTCGACGCAGACTTGGCATTGCTGCAGTCGTCCTGGCGCCCGCGATCACGTTCTTTTCCCATTGCGCCTTGGCCGACGAAAACGGCATCAGCTTCTGGGTCCCCGGCTTCTTCGGAAGCTTGGCGGCCACGCCGCAGCAGCCGGGTTGGTCGCTGGCGACGATCTACTAC
>Ga0268266_10001203_pt1 | contig 31936 bp, 25 predicted proteins | sample KBSS13metaG_FD_190356 | JGI IMG/M metagenome (GOLD analysis project Ga0268266, IMG submission 190356) | Switchgrass rhizosphere microbial communities from Kellogg Biological Station, Michigan, USA - KBS S1-3 metaG (SPAdes) (version 2) | ecosystem: Host-associated > Plants > Roots > Rhizosphere... | reverse complement strand
GGGCCCCAGCCGTCGCCGCGGTAGCTTTCGCGTCCCCTGGCTTGACCACCACGATCGTTCTCTCGTTGACCATTTTGTAGCGCAGTCCCTGCGGGTCGAGCAGCGACTTCAGGGCGTCATCCGCTGAGAAATCCCCATTCAGCGGTCCCACGAGCGCACTGCCGTCCACCCGGTCGCTGAACCTCGCGACCTGCAACCCTGTCTGACGCGCAAAGTCCTTCAGGGCCGAGTCCAATGGCTGGCGCGGAATATCGAGTTGATAATGCCGCATCACCGCTTGAGCGTTGACCGGGAGCAGCGCAAACGCAAATGACAAGGCAGCCGCGACTAGCGTGACTTTCATGCAGACCCCACATGCCCTGATAAAGATTGAAGTGGTGGGCAGGGGTAAGACCGGGTCACGCGCCAATGGGTACCCCCTTTACTGCAAAATCATTTCGCTGCCACTTCGTGTCACGTGCACCGTCGTGTCGGTCTGGAGGAAAGCGATGAAGGACTCGGGATCGGAGGCATCGAAGACCCCGCTCACTGTCCTCATGCCGATTGCCGCGTCCGCCACGCGCAGTTGGATACGGTTGTAGTGGTTGAATTCGGCTACCGCCTCGGCAACGGTTTTGTCGTCGAAGACCAGTTGCCCCCTGGCCCAGGCGAGCTCGCGCTCGCTGTCGACCTTGCGAACAGACTCCTTGCCGAGCGGCTGTGTGCTCGTGGACAGCGGCATCCTGACTTGCTCGCCTGCGATGAGCAGGAGGTCTTGCGGTGACTGGGCGGCGGGTACCAGGGTTGTAACCCCTGCGGACGCAGGTCCCGGCAGCGATGTTTCTTTCCCCGATACGGCGACCTTGCCCTCCACCACCGTGACAACGATGTCTTGTTTGCGATGCTCGACGCCGAATGCCGTACCGACCGCGCGCACGGTGGCGCCGTCGGCCTCCACCAGGAACGGGCGTTGGGGATCTTTGGCGACCTTGAACAAGGCGCGGCCACGTTCCAGGAATATGCGGCGCGTGTGCTCCTCAAAGGCCAGGCGCAAGCGACTCTCCGGGTCGACTTCGACGACGCTGCCATCTGTCAACGCCACTTCGCGCCGCTCGCCACGGTCTGTTTCGATCACGTGCGCACGATAGCCGAGAAACAGCCCAATAGGGCCGAGCACCAGGAGTGCGGCACCGGCGGCGATGAGCCCTGTCCAGTAACGCTTGTGAGCTGTCCGAGGAAGAGCCGGCCGCGATTCGGACTTGGGCAGCTCCGGCAATGCAACGACGTTTTCCTCATCGTCCGGCCCGTCTGTGTTGACTTGGAGCCATCCCTGAAACTGGTCCAGGGCATCATTCACTTTTGCAATGCGCAACATCTCGGCGACGTGAACCGGGGATTCGCGCAACCAGTCTACGAACTCCTCGCGTTCGGTGCGCTCGAGCTCGCCCGCGCCGATCCGTACCCACCAGGAGGCGGCTTCCTCGCTGGCGCGTTGGCGTCGATCACTCGCGTCCATCGGTAATGTCTCCTAGTAGTTGAGCATCCAGCTTTTGACGGAGACTGGCGTAGCTCTTGGTCAGCACTCGCTTGACGCTGCGTGGGGTCGCGCTGAGCCTTTGCGCGATCTCGCCATATTCCAAGCCCTCGAAGTGGTGCAACTTCAGCATCCTCCTTTGCCGCGGCGCGAGGGTTTCTATGGCCCGCCGCACCTCCTCTTCAACTTGCCGTTGCGAGAAGCTTCGCTCCGGGTCGTCGTCGGAGGTCAAGCCCGTTAACCAATGGGAGTCGTGCGGCTTGGCCCGAGGTGAGCGGATGGCCCATTCCGCCGCGACGTTGGAGGCCATCTTGTATAGATAGGCCTGCGGGTTCTCGACGAGCTCGGTGCGCTCGTAGCGCATCAGGCGGAGGAAGACCTCCTGGGCGACATCGTCGAGGTCCGACGCCCCGACTGCACGCTTGCCCTTCAGGAACTTGCGCAGAGGGCTGCGCCACTGGCGAAACCAGTCGGTAAGGCGGGTTTTCGGGTCGGGGTGCGTCATGGGGTCGGGGGGAGCGTGCCCGGTAGGGGTAAGACCGGATCAAGGGGGCTAAGGTACCCTCCCGCCGGTCAGGAAACCTGGCGAGCCCTACCGGACCAGGCCCAGGGGCTGCTACAGTTCGAGGAAGGATCGTCATGCGATCAACGGAAGGAGGATGGCCATGGTTCGGAAGACGGTCACTTTGGCGGTTGTGATGTGGATCGGCCTGGCGGGAGTGCCAGCCCATGCGGCCTCTTCTACCGGCGGCGGCTCCTGGTCAGCAGCTGTCATTGCCTGGTTGACCCAGGCATTTTCTGGCGGTAGCGAGATCCAGCCGGACGATAACGGGACCATTCACGTGAATTAGTCATGTCTGGTTGATGGCCTCACGCTGTCAAATCGGGGCGCTGTCGGCGGATCGGATCCTTGCCGCAGCGCTAACGTGGTTACGCGCCGCCTGCAAGTCCTCGCCAACACTACGACTGGCTCGCCACAGAAACCACGTACCCAGTAAATAGCCCGGACAGAGCATTAGCAACGCATAACGCAGCGACTCATCACTCCACAGGGGCCGGAGCGCGTCACTCATAGCTCCCACCGCGAGCGGCCCCAGTCCCGTGCCGATCAAGTTAGCGAAGAAGTAGATCAGCGCGATCGCCATCGCGCGCATTCGCTCAGGCACCAGGGTTTGAATCGTGGCGAACAATGGACCGCTCATCGCTGCGCCACCCACGGCGCCCACGATCATCGCCGCAAAGGCCGCATATGCATGAGGCGCCAGAAATTCCGCGGTGGAGGCCAAACAGAAAATGCCCAACGCCACCGCCATGCCTTTCAATTGCAAGGATTCGTTGCTTGCGGCGAGACGCACAGCGAGCGTACCGCCCGCATAGGTGCCGACAATCCCGCCCACCCCATAAATCAACGCCAGCCAAATTCCGATCTCGCCGGTTTTCAGTCCGAAGCTGCGAATGAGAAAAGCGGGCTGCCATTGAGACATGCCGGTGCTGAAGAAAAACATGACACAAAAGCTCAGCAGCAAGTAGCGAAAGGTCCTATTGCTCCCCAGCGTTGTACAGACTTCCCTGACACTGGATTGCGACGAAGCCCGGGCATGGGCCACAGGCACGGGACCTCCGCCTGAGGTCATCTGCGCAACTCGCCCAACATTCGCGCCGCTGCACCGTGGCTCTCTCAATGTCAGCCAGACCAGGGCGGCCAGCGCCAGCCCGGGCAATCCGAGCACGAAGAAAGTGACCCGCCAGCCGTAGAATTCATTGAGCCAGCCCGCCAGCGAATAGCCCACGATCGTACTCAGGGGTCCTGCGAGCATGTAGATCGCGACCGCACGCGGCCGCTCGGAACGGGCAAAGTAGTCCGGTATCAACGAGTGAGCGGGCGGCGTGCAACCGGCCTCGCCGACGGCAACACCGACGCGGATCAACAGCAGGTGGACGAAATTCACCGCCGTTCCACACAGCGCCACCATCACGCTCCAGAGGGCTGTACTCAGCGCGAGGATCTTGACCCGATTGCCGCGATCTGCCCATCGCGCAATAGGAATGCCCATGACCGAATAAAACAACGCAAAGGCAATCCCGGTTAACAATCCCAGCTGGGTGTCTGCAAGCCGCAAATCATCCTTGATGCTCTGCAGTAGGAGGCCGAGAGACACGCCATCGGTATAGTTGGACGTCTGGGTCACGAGCAATACGATCAGCAAATAGTGCTTGTACGCAGTCTGTTTCATGGTCAACGCGCGTACACCCGGCGATGGCCGAGAAGTTGCCGACCCACCTGCTACCCTCTGCGCGCCATGAGCGCGAGTCTCAGTCGGGCCTGTCCATTGAAGGCATCAATCTCCAAGGCCTTGTGATAACTGTCCCTTGCCCTTTCGCCTTGGCCGGCCTTTTCATACGCGCACCCGAGGTGCACGTAGGCGGCGCTCGATTGCGGGTGCAGCTCGAGACTCAGCAGCAGAATCGCGATCGCCTCCTGCACACGGTCGTCTGCAATCAACTCCTCGGCCCAATCTTGGAGAGCGTGCTCGGGAAGCTCGAAGTCGCTTCTGAGATTTCTCAAAGCCGAGTAGACATCGCGGGGGTGCTCGAAGCCTCTGCGCTCCAGTTCCGATCTCATTCGCGACAGAGTGACCGGCTCACGGGCCGCTTCTGTGAACTCGACCCCCATGTGTTGGGCGGGCACACCGTTTTCCTCCGGCGTTCTACGGAGAAATGCTTTGGCCGCCGTGCTTTCCTTGAGATAGGCATCGAGAAATTGCAGAGTGTAGCGGGCCAGCGAAGCGTACCCCGTGCTGCCGTCCTGCCGGTCGTAACTGCCTTTCATCGCAGCAAATACATTCGACAGTTGCCACCAGATGTACTCGTTGCGCTGGAACATAGAAGAGTGCTCAGCATGCGTGAGCCTGAGCATATGCACCCTCAGGAGATCGCCATGCTTCCAGGCGTTCAGCACATTTGGGCCCGCGCGCTCTGCCGGGGTTGAATATCGCTCCTGATCCTCAGGCGGGAAGTGACGCTGCGCGAATGACAGCAAGGGCAGGTCCAGGGCTTCCAGATTGACATCACCTGCTTGCTCTATCCAGCCGGGGAAGTACTGGAAGCTGCCATCCAAACTCACGAGGGCCTTGATCCGATCATCGCGCGCGGAGGCAAAGAGCCCGGACAGCGCGCCCCAGCTGAACCCCGCCAGGGCAATGGCAGTGGTGTCAGCGTGAGGCATTGTGTGCGCGTACGCGATCAGGAAAGCGATATCCGTGACCTGCGCCCCGATCCCGGCAAGGTCGCGGGTCATACACCGCGTCCTCGCGCCCATGCTGGGACTGGCGATCACGATGTACCCATGGCTCGCGAGGTACTCACATAGGTCCGCGTTCTCCCACGCCGCGGCAGAGAAACTTGGGGCATAAAGCACCACGGGAAAGCGGCCGGCCGCTGGGGTCGCGTTCAACACCGCCCACATTGATGTCGTGAGGCTTTGCTGCATTCCAGCCAGTGCCTCTTGCATTGCCGGGATACCCGTTGGCTTCCCGAAGCTCGTCTCGGTTTCCCACAACTTCAGATATTCCGCGATGGTCATCGCCGTTCCCGCGCTCGGCAGCGCCGGGAACCAGATGAGAGTCTGAATCGGCCGCGCTCGCGGGCCCCCGTGTTGCGCGCCGAGCGCATCGCGCGTGCTCTTGTAGACTCGCGTGTAGTCAAACTGCTCGACGACCTTCAAGCCGACAGCGTACGGTCCCGGTGCTTCGAGGAACTGGAAATGCGCAGCCGCCATCGTTTCGGGCTGTGTCGCGGCTCAGAACGACCTGGTCGCCAGCACCCCTATGGTGCGTGGCTGAACATAGTTGTAGGCAAAGGGGAAGACTGTATTTAAACCCCCTCGGAGCAACCCACGCCTATCCGTGACGTTGTTCGCGAACAGGCGAAGGTTCCAGGACTCATCGTAGATCAGGCCCGCGCGAAGGTCGGTTTGCGCGTACCCGGGCAGCCCTTGCCGATCAGGCGGCACAAACACACTCGCGAATTCTCCAATTCGGTTTCCCACATAACTCACGGAAGCACCCACGACGCCTCGCAGTCGGGCGGCCAGAGCGAATTCTTGGTCGACCGAGAGGCTCCCCGAGAAACGACTGCTGTAAGGCAGCCGGTCGCCAGGTTGCCCGAATGCCGAGCTCTGTGTGGGGAAAGCCTGGGTGAGGACCGCCTCATTCCAGGCGAGCCACCCGCCGACCGTCAGGCCGCGCAGGGGCCTGGCTTGGGCGGAGAGCTCAACGCCCTCACTCTTGGCTCGAGTGCCATTGGCCGTGAAGCCGCTGAAGGTGACTGGAGACAGTTCCAGGATTTGAATGTCTTTCCAATCGATATAGTAGACGGAAGCATCGAAGGAGAAGCGGTGCTCCAGGACGTCGCCTTTGAATCCCACCTCGTAATTCTGCGTCTTGTCCGCCCCGAATTGACTGGGCAACCCCTGCGTCTCGGCACCGGGATTGGGTCCCCCGGGTCGGTAACCGGAGGCCACCCGGGCATAGAGCATGAGGTTTTCCGACAACTTAAAGCGTGGCGCGACAAGATACGTGAAGGCGCTCCCGCGGGAGTCGCCTCTGGGATATACGTAAGGCGATGGCGCACCAAGGTCGAAGAAGGGAACAAACGGTCCGATATCCGTTTGATCATAAGACTGCCGGTTATGGCTCTCCCGGCCCCCGAACTGAATATCGAATCGATCCGTGAATTTCACCGTCAGATCGGCAAACCCGGCGTACTCTTCGAAGGAACTGGGAAAGCGCGCGTAGTAGAGTTCCCCGACGTCGGCGCCTGTGACCGCATCAGCACCCCGGGTGTCATTACGACCCAGGGAATCTTCGTGCGTATAAAACGCGCCGAGCAACCAATCGAAGTGTTGACCCAATCCGCCCGAGAGGCGCACCTCCTGCGTGAATTTGCTCGTCCGGGTATTCCCAAAACTCGGTGTCCCCGAAGTGCCGTAGCCGTCGAACCCGGTACCGGCTACCCCGCTCTGGGTATAGAACCCCAACAGCTGCGACAGGTCGAGTGTGCTCTTCAGGGTGCTTCGGTTATATCCACTGATCGCGATCAGATCGGTGCCACCCCATTTGGCGCTGAGGGTAGCGCTGTAGGCCTGGATCTGCTTTTCAAGTTTTCCAGTCCCCGGCAGGTCGCTCTGTTGCAGATCACCGAGGGGGGGCAGCGTAAAGCCCGGCGCTTGCCGTTCGGCATCATTCGATCCATCCCTTCTCGTGTTCTGTACCAGCGCGCTCAGCTTGACTGAGAAAGCACCGGAAGGCTTCCACAGTGCCGCGACCAGGCCACCGCTGGCATGTTGTTTGTTGATTCCATCGATATGATGCGTGGGGTCGTCGATATAGCCGGGGTCCTGGCGAGTAAAGGCACTCACGCGAATGGCCAGCGACTCGTTGAGCGGGACATTGAGCGAGCCACGAAAGCTGTACCCCATCTCAGCGCCGTGACTCACGCCACTCGTGCCCGCCTGAACTGCACCTTCCAGCGCATGGGTGGACGGCTCGATGGTCACGAACTTGATCAAGCCGCCCATGCTGGCAGCACCGTATAGCGTGCCCTGAGGTCCGCGCAGGACCTCGACTCGTTCCAGATCGAAGGGATCAAGGTCCGGCGCGATGGACCCCGTGGCAGCATTCGAGGAGGACCCATAGGGCACATCGTCAATCACGATGCCCACCGTTGGATTCGTATATCCGCCGGTAGTGATGCCTCGGATCGTGATCTGTGGAGAACCGAACTGGTCGTCAGGAGTGACACTCAGCCCGGGCACTCTGGTGAAGTAGTCCTGGAGACGAAGCTGATTGCTCTCGACCAGGGATTGAGCACCAATTGCCGTGACCGGAACGGGTACATCTTGTAAACGTTCGATCCGCTTTTGCGCCGTCACCACGATTTCTTCCAGCTCGAGCGTATCGTCGCGCTGGCCCTGACCCTCACTCACCGTTTGAGTCGCAGGAGTTGCTTGATCCACCTGACCCACGCGAAAGTCCTGGGAAGAGTTCTTCCCCACCTCCTGTTTCGCGGGCGGTTGGTTCGAAGAGGCGCCTCTGTCAGGGTTGTTCGACGCGGCTACCGGCGCAGCGGTGATCAACAGAACTCCCGTCTTGTCCGTGTGAAGGGAGAGCTTGGTCCCCTCCAGCAGGCTCGCGAGCGCGGCTTCGGATGTCAGGGTTCCATGGACGCCCCGGGTCCGCAGACCGCGCAGCATTTCAGGTCGATAGAGGATCTCCACTCCCGACTGTTTCTCCAGAGTCTCCAGAGCTGCGGTGAGGTCGCCCGCCGGCACATCCACGGCTTTCGGGCTATCGGCCGAGGCAGTCGAGCCTGCTGACAGGGTGAGTAACCCAAACAGCCAACCGGCTTTCCAACTCGAGGCATGTCGCATCGCGGACCCCTGGTATGCCTTTCTGACGAGGCTATGTGGGTGAGGACGTGCCGCGCGGACAAATCCCCCCTCCGCTGGCGCGATATCAACCCGTGGGTCGATCAATCAGCGCAGATCACCTGGCGTGCAGCACGATGCGGTCGCCTTCGTCCTCGGCCCGGACCGGGAATCCTTCCTCGAGCACTCTGACAAAGGCATCCACGTTCTGCGCACGCAGGTTGCCGCCAATGCGAATGCGCGCGATCGAGGCATCGGCGATTACGAGTTGTTTTCTGTTGTAGCGATTGAATTCCGCAACGGCGTCGGCCAATTCGGTGTCTCGCAGCGCGATGTAACCGGCACGCCAGCTCGTGTAGGTTTCCGCCTCGGCGACCGTGGCATGGTTGATCAGAACGCCAGCGGAGCCCGCGCGTGCGATGCTACCCGCAGCAAGCTCGGTGGACGGGGCCGAAATGACGCTCCCGGACGCTTCTTCGACCTTGACCCTGCCTTCCGTCACAACCACCCGGGTTTCCGAGGCGCCGCGGAGCACAGAGAACTTGGTGCCCACGGCAATGATGAGCCGGCCCCCGGCACTCACGACGAACGGCCGCCGCGGGTCCTTGGCCACCTCGAAGAAGGCCTCGCCATCGATGAGATCGACTCGACGTTGTGCTGCCGAGAAAGCCAGATGCACCGCGCTGTTGGTGTTCAGAGTGACCCTGGTGCCATCGGCAAGGCTCACAATCTCGATGGCCCCAAGTTGGGAGCGATACGTATTCGGATCGTGAAGGCGGAGGTACCCGATCCCTAGCGTTGCGAGTGCCAACAGGAGCACTGCAGCGGCTATCGCAACCATCAGTCGAACGCGCGGTCGGGGTCCATCGCTGGCCGCGACAGAATTCTCGCGCTCGAAGGTCGGAGAGAAGCGCCAGGTCCCCGGTGCAGGGACTTCACCGCGCGGTACTCCGGCGCCTAACGCCTGAAGTCGATCAGCGCGCTGCCATACGGTCTGGAGTCGGATGACGGCGATGCGATGCGCCGTGGATTGCTGTTGCCAGGCGGCGAAGGCTTGCTCGTCGTCAGTGCCCCATGCGCCACTGTCTCGCTTAGCGAGCCAGTGACTGGCTTCTCGTTCGATGTGTGCGCTATCCATGTTCACGTCCGCGTGCCGACTTCGTCGCCTCCCTATCCGACTCTCCCGCGGCGGCGCCCGCGAGCAAGGCGGCCGTGAGCAGGCGCATACCGCGAGCGACCTGCTTCTCGATGGCTTTTTCCTGGACGCCCAGCCGGGCGGCAACCTCCTTCTGTGACATCTGCTCGACCTTTCGTAGCCACATGACCGCCCGGCATTGGGGCGGCAAGTCATCGAACGCCTGGGCCAGTCGTTGCAGCTCCTGTATGTTGGTCGTGCGGTGCTCCGGCGACAGTTCATCTACGAGGACGTTGAGATCATCCAGATCCCCCCGTGCCCCGATGAAGATGACCCGACTGCGACGCAGGCGGTCGGTCATGAGGTTGCGCGCGGTGGCGAAGAGGAAGGCCTTCGGCAACGTCGGCCGGACCTGTTGCGCGGACTCGAACACCTTGACGTATATCTCCTGCCGCAAGTCGGGCACCTCGTCCCGGTTGGGCCACACTCGTAACAGGTATCTGACGAGCATGGGCTCGAGAGCCAGGATTTCGCGCGCGAACCAGTTTTCCAGGGTGTCATCCATCCGGACGACACAATACGCCGGCGCTCCGGTGTCAGACAGAGGGAACTGGAACTATCTGTATTTGCGGGCGGTGGAGGGGGGATTTGCGGCGGTGGCGCGTCTACCTATTTTGGGCCTGAAATTTCCCTTTCAGACGGAAAACGGGCTTGTCCCCAAGCGAACGCCGCAGCGCCCAGAGGCTGATGGTCACGCACATCAGTGCCAGCGCTTTGCCGAGGGCGGCGGATCCTCCCAGGGCGCCGGACAGGACACTGACAATCAGAGGCGAGAGGCCCATCGAGAACGGAATTCCCAGGGTTGTTGACAACCCCACACACAGTCCGCGGAGCTCGTTTGGGATCACAACGGTGAAAAGCGTTGCCTGAACAACACTGATTGCATTACCGAGCGTCACGAATGCAGCCAGGAACACACTCGTCAACATGACACCGGGCACTACGCCGAGGAGCCCGGCGGGGACGCTGAGGAGCGCAATCCCGCTCAACGCGCGGACCATGCGACGGGCGCCGCCGCGTCTCTGACACACGTCAGCTAGGACGCCACCCAGTATTGGACCCAGCACGCCGCTGATCAACAGGACGATGGCCATGAGGGTGCCGATGCGATCGTTTGGCAGATGGAGGTGACGTGCATACATGGGCGCGGCCCAGATCTGGACCGCCACATCCACCATCTGAAGCACGAGAACGTTCCAGCATTAGAGATCCGCAACATCGTTCATACCAGCGGCGCGGTCAGCCGCGCACCACGCACCCTGATATGGCGAATCCGCCTTTCGACATGAGCGACTTATTCGAGACCTCCAGCCATCCTCGAGAGCACAAGCCTCAGACCAGCACTCCGCGACCACGCGGGCCCGATCACTGGCATCCCCGCCGTTGAGAACCTCTCGAACTCGCGTGTGAAACCGAGCCTCCAGTAAATCGCGCTCCTGGGCGATGCCAGTGACGAACCCGCCGAAATCGCCCATCAGCGCCGAACGGTGCAATCTTTCATGCCGCCACCAGAATGAGCGATCATCGAATTGATCGCTCGGAGGGGGGCCCTGCGACGGCAGACGAATATCGAGAAATACCGGCTTATACACCGAGATACACGGTGCCGAGCCCGCGGTCACCCAATGAATCGACCAGTCACGTCGAATCTCTGAGACCAACGAACCTACCGTCTGGCCAGGGCGGTCCTCAGACCCCGCATGCATGCAGAGGGTGACGCTGTCCTGGTCCGGGCGCCAGGACGTCTCACTTGCCGCAGGAGGCCCGTGGTCACGAAGTACTCGCATCAGGTCCAGGGCCCTCAAGTGCGGTTCTCGGGCGCGGAGCAGCGAGTTTGAGCGCATTCTTCGTGCACGTGCATGACCGATGTGTTCGCGGTGAGGATTGTTGATGGCCTCGGCATAGTCCGGCGCCGTCTCGGCGCTCCAACCAGACTCGCGGACCAGCCAGGACAGTCCAGCACTGGCGCTCGAGGGAGAGCGGCCGATGCTGTAGGTATTGGAGAGAGATCGCACTCCCCGGACACGCTCCGCCATCCACTCCTTGCCCACGGTCTCGAGCACAAACGCTTCGGTCGCATCCGCGATCAAGAATCCGTTGTTGTAGTAGTTAGGCGTCAAATGGCCGCAATTGCCACCCTGTCCGTAGCGCTCCAGCAGCGACGTCAGCACATCGATGGCGGCCGCGGCTGAGTCCGCACGTTCGAGCGCGAGTCGAACGAGATCCATCCCCGTGAGCGCGGGCGTCTCTGGTGCCGCAACACGCGCGTGCAAGCCTTCGTTACCGATGACCACGCCGCATTCATTGGCTCCCATCTCGGCACCCCACATCCAGAACGGGCGGCATAGGAGCACTGCGTGCGTGCCAGGCACTTGCGGAATCGTCAGATAGGTGCACTTCAGCCCGGCGCCGCTCGCATGCACGGCGCGTGCATAGAACTCCACCGCTTGCGCCTCGTTTCGCTGCCGGTCACTGTTCTTGCCGAACAACGTGAGATGCTCGGCGGTTGATGCTGCCGTCACGGCAAGGGTGTCGCACATAGCTAGTTCTCCGAACACCCGTTGGGCACGTATAGCGCGCTCGGGTGTGCCGCATCGTGGAAGAGCCTGACCGTCACAGGCCGGGCGTCTCTCAAAGTTTCCTCGACCACAACTCCGCCGCCTTGATAATTTTTCTGGCTGTGGATTGAATGAATCGGTCCGATCGTGAGGCGAAGGCGACTGCCGCGCGCGAGTAGGCGGGCAACAAAGGTGAAATGCTCGAAGTCATATCGCAGGGGTTTCAGCGTATCGATCAGCCGTTCCAACCCGAGGCTTTGTCGATAGCGCGCGCGAAGCGTGTCGGTGGTAAGTAGAATGCTGCTGCCATCCGGATTGATACAATAGACACGCGCGCTAAAGTCGGTATCGGGCGCGTCGATCGACATCCACGCGGTGAGCTTGAAAAAGCCGCCGATTTCGGTATCCGCGGCAAACGGCGCGCTGTGATAGATGAGCTGCCGACCCTCGCCAGCGAAGACAGGCTCCTGGTCGGTCAGATTGTCAGTGGGAAACGTCGGCCGCAGGCACAGAGGATCGTCGCACGTCAGTTCCGCCGCCACGAGGGGAGGTTCCCGGGGATCGTGAGTGTAGGTATCCGAGTCCCCCCGTCCCGGCTGGGATTGGAGGATCCCCGATGCAAACACGCTGAGGGAAGAACCGTTGGATTCCAGGTAGAAAGCGTCCGTGGCACGGGTAATAGCATCGAGACTGTCGGCATAGCGCCATTTCTCGGCGCCCGACACGTAGTACGCGATGCGCTTCTGCAGAAATGCGGGTCTGGGACCGTCTTGCAGGGTCCAGGCGTACCACGCCACATGCAATTCCTTAAGGTCGACGAGGCTCGCCGGGCCGGCCGGCATCCCTGCGATGGTGGCCTTCGGGTTGCGTGTTCCGGCATGATCCCAGGGCCCGATCACCAGATAGTGTTGCGCACGGGCGCCCGCGGAGGCGTGCTCGACATGCTCACGATAGTGGGTGAGTGCGCCGGGCTGATCACCGTCATAACTTCCTGTGATGGACAAAATGGGCATGGAGATCCCGGCGTACTGTTTGGTGCTGGGATTGTAGGCATCCCAGTAAGGGTCTTGCCGAGGATGCGCGAGCCACTCTTGAAAGAGACTCGATGGGTTCCCTACGACTGAGTCCAGATCCTTGAACGCGACGTCCGACTCAAACCAATGTTGAAACCGCCGCCTCCAGAAGCGATCGTCCGTGAAGATCTTCTCCTGGGAGGTACACCCGGCCACCAAGGTCAACCAACGCAGCAAGTAGGTGGAGACAATGTTATTGCGCATCGGAAAATCGACACCGAAGTACGGCGAGGCCACCGGCACAATCGTCGCAAGGTGCGGCGGAGCCTCTTTTGCGATAGCCCATTGAGCATACCCGGCATAGGACCCGCCCCACATGGCGACGCGGCCATCGCAATACGGCTCGCGGGCAAGCCACTCGACCACGTCATACCCATCCTGAGATTCACCCATGAACGGAGCAAAGGTGCCTTCTGAATTCCCCCGTCCACGCACATCCACCGCCAAAAACGGCAAGCCGCGCTCAGCAAAGTAGACGCCGACCTCGTGATTGGTCTGGGCGGTATAGGGTGTCATCGTGACGATGGCCGGGGAAGGCTCGGACTGATGCGTTGGGAGGTAGAGGATTGCGCTCAGGCGCACACCGTCCCGCATTGGAATTGTTATGCCCCACTGCATACCCACCTCAGGTCGTCACGAAGAGTGCGGCCGCAAGCCCAGAAGTGGGCGGCGGCCCAGAAAGCGGGCAACGACATGGCGATGAGCGCCCAGCGCAATGAGCCGTCCCCGAAGCGTGGCGCGAGCCCGTCGCTCGCCATACCCACTACTTGCAAGCCGGCGCCGGCGAACAGCGTTTGCCCCAGAATGACGACGGCGGTCACCGTGGCTCGCGTACTCGCGTCGGACAAGGCTTGCAGCAGAGAAAACGAGAGGCCTACGTAGAAAAACAGAAGTGCGCAGACCGGTATGTACAGGACCAACGCCCAGAGCCGGTCCGGGACGGCCAGTGTCGTCACCAGCAGAGGCGCACAGACGAATGCACTCACCGCCAGGACGCGAACCTGAGCACGTGCGTCGTCCGGTGACATACGGTTCGGGAGGAAGCCTCCCAACCAGGTGCCGACGGAGCCACCGGCGCTCATCGCAATCGCGAGCCAGACACCCAACTCGGCTGTCCCAATCTGATGGATCCGAATAAAAAATGTCGGCATCCAGGTCAGGAAGCAGGCTCCTACGGCGTTCATCAATACCATAGCAATGCTTAAGTGCCGTAAGGAGCGACACATCCAAAGGCTCTTGAGGACAACGCGCAGCGTAGGAATGGCGGGCAACTCTCCGCGGTCGTTGCTCGAACCTCGAGGTGGCTCACGCACGGTGGTCTTCACGAGGAGCGCGAGCACCAGTCCGGGGGCGCCCGCTAGAATGAACGCGGCTCGCCACCCGAGATGCGCGTTCGCCCATCCCCCCAGGAGGTTGCTCAGCAACGCTCCCAGCGGTAGGCCCAACATGAAGATCGAGAGAGCTCGCGCTCGGTCTTGCGAAGGGTGGTAGTCGCCAATGACGGATTGGGCGACGGCGGAGAACCCGGCCTCTCCTACTCCAACGCCCACCCGGCACAGCGTGAGCTGAAAAAAGCTTCCGGCGGCCGCGGTGCAAGTCACGATCCCACTCCACAGGGCAACCGCAATGGCAATGATCGTCACGCGCGCGCGACGATCGGCCAGTCGGGCGATGGGAATTCCCAGGGTGGCATAGAAGAGAACGAGCGCGGGCCCGACGAGGAACCCGAGCTGACTGTCGCTCAGCCCGAGATCCCTCCTGATGGGCTCCATCAGGAAACCGAAAATGGCGCGATCCGTTTGATTGAAGGTATAAATCACGAGCAGGAGCGCGACGACATAACGTTTATAGGCCGAGGAAGACACGATCAATGCGTGAAGGCATTCGTGAACCATTGCGGTTGGCGGATTTCGTAACCCGCGGGCGGTGTCTCGCCCGCCAGTTGACGCACAAGATAGTCCCACTTGCGGCGTATGAAGTAGGGTGAGAAGAAGGCGTTGTGATTTTGGTTCGGGAGGAGCAACAGGTCGAAGTCCTTGTTGTGTCGAACCAGGGCATCGGCTAATTGCAGCGTCAGCGCCGGTGACACGTTATCGTCCATCTCCCCGTGCATCAGCAGCAGTTTGCCGACGAGATTGCCGGCGAGCGGGATGTTGGAGCTCAGACGGTAGTCGGACTTACCCACAGGCCCGTTATAGGTCTCGCCCCACAGTGAAAGATAAGCACGGGCATCATGATCACCGGAGGCCGATACGGCCACCTTATAAAACTCCGGATGAGTCAGAATGCCATGAGCGCTGGCAAAACCGCCGCCGGAAACCCCGTCGATTCCGACCCGGTCGAGATCCATGTAGGGATAGCGCTGCGCAAGCTGGCGAATTCCGGCGATGTGGTCCTCGATGTCACTCGCCTTATCCAGTCGGCCGTAAGCATAGTCGAGAAAGGCGCGCGACCGATGCGGCGTCCCGCGACCGTCGAGGGTGACGACGACGAAGCCCAACTCGGCAAGGCTTTGAGCTTCGAAATAATCAAAAGTGGCGCCGCTGAAGGTGGTTCGGGTGCGAGTGTCCTGCGGGCCGGGATAGATCGCATCGATGATGGGGTAGCGGCGCCGCGGGTCGAAGTGGCTCGGCCGGAAAAGGTTGCCGTAAATCACCGTGTGGCCGTCGGCCGCCAGTACGTGGAAAGGCTCTACGGCCGTATAACCCGCTTCGCGAAGTTTGGAGATGTCAGCCCTTTCGAGCTCTTTGACTAAACAGCCGTCCGCGTTACGCAAAGCGAACACCGGCAGCATGTCGGGACGAGAACTGCTATCGACGAAGAACCGACCGGAGGGCGAAAACCGGTCTGTTTCAGGCGCGCCAGAGGGGGTGGCGGCGGCTGCCGGGTCCGCCAGGCGCAGGGCAGGAGCATGCTCCGCATCTTCCGGTGTGAGCAAACGCAAGTGGGACCCATCAAACCGGACGCTGTAAAGGTGCTGCTCATAGGGGTTGTGGCCTGTCTCACGGCCACTCGCCATGAAGTAAAGAGTCCTGCGTGACTCATCGACGCGAACGATGCTTCGTACCAACCAGCTCCCGTGGGTAATGGGATGCCGCAGGCGGCCGGAGGCATCATAGTAATAAAGATGTCCCCAGCCATCGCGCTCCGAAAACCAGACGACATCACCGTTATTGAGAGTTCGAACCGCCGGCCCATCACCAAAAGGATTGCTGTCGTCGCTCGTTTGCACGAATGTCCGGCTCGTCTCACGCAAAAGCTCGCGGACTTGGCCGGTGGCCGGATCGCTGACGTTGAGACTGACCCATTTGGAGAATCGATCCCGGCGCAGGAAATAGACGCGGGTGCCGTCGTGCGACCACCACGCATCGTGTCGCTTGATCGCACTTGCGAACTGCGCTGCTAACGGAGGGGTCTGCAAAACAGTTGTGTGCCGCTGCCGAAGATCGATGACGCGCAGCTCGAGCTCCGGAATTATTTCATCGCCCGGCAATGCATAGCGATAGTCATACAATTTCGGCCGCACCGTGTCGTTTCCCGGCACGGCTTGAATCAAATACAGACTCCTGACGCGACGCTCATCCAGGCGATAGGTCAGTATTCGCGATGAATCCGGCGACCACAGAAGCTCCGGCGGGGCCGGCTTGGAATAGCGCTCTTCGCTCACGGTGTGGGTGCTGTCACCCGGCGCGCTACCGTAGTCGTCGTGCTCGATACCGTCAGTGGTCAGCGCAAATTCGTCACCCCCGTCAACGGGCCTGGCCCAAAGGTCGTGGCCCTTGCGGTAGACGACCCAATGGCCATCAGGCGAGACCGAATCACCGGCGGACGCTGTGATCCGGGACGCCGGACCCACAGATGGCGGCGCGTTCGGCAGTACTGTTTGGCGCCCGTCGGTGGCGTCCACGATCACCCACTCGGGCGTTCCCTTGGTTCCGACTCGCTCGTACCAGAACCGATCTTCCTTCCCGATCCAATGCGCCTGGATGTCCGCGTTACTGACATAACGACTCTCATTCCAAACGAGGAATCGCTCGGAGCGTGCGTAATCCTCCATCGTAGCGGCGGATACCTCACAAGTGAGGCAAGGGCCAAGGCCCAGGTACGCCAATGCACACCAGCGAAACGCTCGTCGCATCGGGGGCAGTCAAAACGACCGGGAGACTGAGAGACCTGCCGTCCGCGGCTGGATGTAATAGAAGGCTTCGGGGTTCAGCGTCCCGACTCCGCCGGTGAGCAATCCGCGCCGATCGGTAAGATTGTTGACGAACAGATTGACCGTCCAACCCTCATAACGTACGCCGCCCCGTACATCGGTTTTCGCGTAGGCGGGCAGATCCTGGCGCGCCGCTGTGGTTGAGAAAACATCCTGTCGGGCACCGACGTAGCTCACCGCCGCGGCCACGAATCCCGTAGCTTTTCCGGCGAGAGGGAACTCATCCTCCACCGAGGCATTGCCGGAAAAACGTGCACTGTAGGGCAGCCGATCTCCGGCGATGCCGTATGAGGACACCCCCGCGACGCCGGTGGGTAAAGCTGCCGTCAGCTTGGCATCGTTGAAGGCGGTCCAAAGCGTGAACGTCAAACCTCTGACGGGCTTCGCAGCCACCGATAGCTCGAGGCCCTGGCTCTTGGCGCGACTCGCGTTGCCCGTGTAGCCGCCGAAGGTGATTGGGCTGTACAGGCTCAGCTGAATGTCTTTCCAATTGATGTAGTAAAGCGATGCGTCGAACGAGATCATGTGTTCGAGGAAATCGCCTTTAGCGCCCAACTCATAGTTCTGGGTGCGGTCGGGTCCGAAGGCAGGAGGAACCTGCCCGGTCAGATAGTTGGGGTTGGGTCCTCCCGGTCGATAACCCGATGCGAGTCGCGCATAGAGCATCAGGCTCGAGGAGACACGGTACTGCGGTGTCACGAGGTAAGTGAAGGAGTTGTCCTTGGTCCCGATCTTCGGCTCGAGCACGGGCGAGGCGAGCCCGAAGAACACGGTGTCGTAGGGCCCCGCATAGAGCTGCTCATAGGTTTGCTCGTTCTGACTTTCGCGTGCACCAAGCTGCAGATCGAATCGCTGCGTGAGATGCAACATGACGTCGGTGAAGGCTGCGTATTCTGTGAATGCCGTGGGGTCCGTGTCATACAGAAAGGTCCCCACGGCCGTGCCGGAGGCAGGGTTCACCGCCAGTATATTCTGTGAGTACTGGGTGCTCTCGTGGTTGTAGAAGAGCCCGAACAACCAGTCGACCCGGGGCCCGATGGGCGCAGCCAGGCGAACTTCCTGCGTGAATTTATTGGTCCTCACATTGTTGCGTAAGGGTGTACCCGACACGCCGAAGCCATCGAAACCCGTCCCGGGGACGCCGTCTTGAACAATCGGCCCCAGCGCCCACGTAAAATCGTACGAATCCTGCCACCGATTGATGTTGTAACCGGTGAGAGCGGTCAAGTCGAATGCACCCCACTTCGCCTTCAGTGTCACGCTGTAAGCCTGGATCGTCTTGTCGTACCATCCCGTGTCGATCAGGCGACTCTGCTGCAAGTCACCCAGGCCTTGATCGACCTCGGGCGATCCATCCAATTTGCTATGCTGGAGCAGCGCACTCAACTTGAGTGATACCGTCTCGGACGGCCGCCACAGTGCCGACAATCGCCCACCTGAGGTGCGCTCCTGGTTGATGCCGTCTTGATGAGTTTGCACGTTGTCGATGTAGCCAGGATCCTTGCGCGTGAACGCGCTGGCACGCACCGCGAGTGAGTCAGTGAGCGGCACGTTGACTGCGCCGCGCACGTTGTAACCCTCCGAACCGTTGTAAACAGTGCTGACACCCGCTTCTACACGACCTCTCAGAGCGCTCGTCGAGGGATCCAGCGTCACGTACTTCAGCAAGCCTCCGATGCTACTGGCTCCGTATAGCGTGCCCTGTGGGCCCCTCAAAACTTCCACGCGAGCAAGCTCGCTGGGGTCGATGTCGGGAGCCTCCGTACCGAGCGCGACGGCCGTCGAGGCGCCGTAGGGGACATCATCGATCACAATGCCCACTGTCGGGGTCGTAGTGATACCCGTAGTGACGCCGCGGATGCTCAGCGTGGAGGCACCGTTGAATCCGCCTGTTGTGACACTCAGTCCCGGCACGAGAGTGTAATAGTCCTGGAGACGCAGTTGATTGCTCTCCTGCAGCGATTGCGCGTCCAGTGCTGATACTGGCACTGGAACATCCTGGAGCCGCTCCTCCCGCTTCTGCGCGGTCACGACGATCTCCTCGAGCCTGGGTGCGATGGAGGCGCTATCTTCCGGAGTGGCACCTCTGGAATCCGAGCCGGGGCTCACCACAGACGATCCTTGATCCACCTGAGCCAGGCGAAAGTCACGGGAAGCGCTGGACTTCCCCTCCTCGGAACCCGGCGCTGGATTCGTTGCGGATGGCTTCGGTGCGTTGGTCGGAATGACCGTGACAGTCTTCTCATCAAGGTAGCGGTAGGTCAGCCCGGTGCCTTTAAGAAGCTGCTGAAGCGCTTCCTCCGAGGTGAGTTCTCCGACGGCGCCGCTCGAGCGGACATCGCGCACGAGGTCAGCCCGAAACAAAACCTCAAAACCTCGTTGTTTGGCCAACGTCCTGAGCGCCACGGACAAGGGTTCAGCGGGAATGTTCGTCGTGTGCCGGATGGAGGCTGTCGCGGTCTGCGCCATGCAAACACCCACGACCAGGAGACTTGCCGCTGCCAGTGCCAAGACTCGCATGAACCACCCCGTGATTGTTGTACTCGTCAGGGAGGTAGAGCAGCGCGGACCGGAAAAAGTATATGCCCTCAGGGTGTGCTTCCCCGGCGACTCACTTGGATTTCCGTGTCGTTCTGCGTAACGAGTAGATCGGGCTGGCTGCGCAGGAAGAGAATGAGCGAGGCGCTGTCGCTCGAGGCGTACACTCCGCTGATCCGGAAGTCGGCGAGCGCGGGCGATTCGATCACAAGACGGCGTCTGCTAAAGCGGTTGAAGTCATCGGCAACTTCGGACAACGGGGTCTCGTCGAATTCCAGTTGCCCGCGTGTCCAGGCCGTCGCGGCGGCGACATTGGCCGTCCGAGGCGCGGCGTTTCCTCCCGCGATCACCTGCGCCTGTTGGCCGGCACTCACGGTCAGATTGGTTGATTCGGGTTGCGTGACGGCCACGGTGCCTTCTAACACGGTCACGGTAGTCGCCGCCGCCAAGCGGTGCACGTCAAAGCGGGTGCCCACGGCACGCACCTGCGCTTGACCGATGCGGACAATGAAAGGCCGGTCCCGCTCCTTCGCCACGTCAAAGAGCGCCTGCCCCTCGAGCAGCGCGATATGCCGCTCGCTCTTTGAGTAGCTGACGCGCAGTCGCGTCTGGGCATTGAGCTCGATCCGCGACCCGTCGCTCAAGGTGAGCGTGCGTTGTTCGGCGATCTCCGTCGTGTAAAGTCCCCGATGCCAGACAGTCCAACCAGCCGCGCCGGCGGCGACCAGGAGGAGCAATGAGGCGGCCACGGCCCACGGCCATCGTGGCGCGTTTCGGTGGGAGTGGACGGCCGGGGCGGTCAATGTGGTGCCCTCTTCACCCGTGTCACGGAGCGGTACGACGTTCTCGCTCAGTCGCCCTCGAGCGCGTTCCAGCAGCTCCTGGGTTTTCGTGCTCGGAACCGCCGCGGCGGCAGGGAGTCGAGTGTAGGTTTCGGAGATCTCGAGATAGGCGCGGATATGATCGGGGGATCGGCGCAGCCACGCCATAAACTCCCGCTGTGCAGCGGGGTTGTGCTGTCCGCTGCGGAATTCGATGAACCAAGCGGCGGCCTCGGTGAGGACTTGTTCATTCATGGGGTCTTCCTGGTCCGGCAATGCAGCAGAGCGCGGGCGAGGTGTTTTTTAACCGTGATCTGTGCCACGCCCAGCTCCCGGGCGATTTCTTCGATGGAGTAGCCGCCCAGCCGATGCATGATGAGCGCCATGGCGACCCGTGGAGGCAGCTCGTCCAGGGTCCGCTCTAGATGATGCAATCGCTCCTGCAACTCACTTTGAGCCGTGGGATCGTCAGGGGCGACGATTGCGGGGTCGGCGAACTCCTGCAAGATGTCCAGGGACTCAGGGACGCGGACTTGCCTCTGGGCGTGCTGCTGAACGACGTGACTGGCGACGGTGAAGAGATAGGCCTCGGGGCTGCGAATCTCCTCGTGGTTGCGCACCCGCAGGAGACGCATGAAGACCTCCTGGGCCAGATCCGGGACGTCTGAGGCGTTGGCCAGGTTCAGGCGCAGGAAACGACGCAGCCGACCGCTGTATTTGGCGGCCATGACGGCGACGAAGCTGTGCTTGCCTGCCATAGGGAAAGGGTACAAAAACGGAATGACGCTCAGGAGAGTAGAGCGCGGCTCAGCGGAAAAGGTATATCCGGATGGCGAAAAAGTGGCGTCGGTTCAGTCCTCCACCCCGATGGGGACAAAAAGGGCACTGGGGCAGGCATCATCGTGAAACAGCCGCACTGTGACAAGCCGGGATTCACCGGCAGTCTCGGCCGACACTACGCCCCCTCCGTTGTAATTTTTTTGCCAGAAGTGGGCGTCTATGAGCCGGCCGACGGGAGCGATCACCAAGCGGAGTCGATGGCCGCGCCTGACTCTTCGCGAAACAAATGTGAACCGTGTGAATTCATACAAAAGAGGCGTGGTGTCACGGATCAGATTTGGCGTGCGTAAGCCCTGCCGATATCGGGCTCGGACGGCGTCCGTTGTGAGCCGGACGGCACGACCATCGTTCGTGACCTCATACACGAAGGCATAAATGTCCGTGTCAGGACAATCTATCGAGATCCACGCGTCGAGCCTGAAGAACCCACTAACTTCAGTATCGGCCTCGAACGGAGCTGTGTGATAGATCAGTTGTCTTCCGCGGAGGGCAAAGGTGACACGCTGATCAACGATGGAATCGACGATTGATTGCGCTTCAGCGTCGACTTCGGGTCCAACAGCCTGCGGGTCATACTCGTAGCTGTCAGGCTGCGCTCCGCCCGGCTCGGTCCCCAGGGTCCCAGCGCAAAAGACATCGGTTGCGTTGTGATCAGAGTCGAGGAAATACCTGTCATACCGAGCAGTGATCTCCTCGAGAGTATCGGCAGACCGCCACCGGTCAGCTTCCATGACGTAGTACACAACTGCTTTCGTAAGGAATGTCGGCCTGGGGCCAGCGCCCATAGTCCACTGATACCACTCGAGATGCAGCTTCTGTATATCAATCACGCTATTCGGCCCGAGCTGCAACCCACCGAATGCCGCTTTGGGCGCACACGTCCCGGCATGATCCCACGGGCCAATGACAAGGTAGTGCCGCGCTGCGGAGCAGTTGCGCAAATGAGCCCGATAGTGCTCGAGCGCGCCCGGCTGATCATCATCGTAGCTGCCGGTAATCGTCATGACCGGAATCGTGATGCGCGAGTATTGAGCAGGCGTCGGGTTGCGCGCGTCCCAATAGCTATCCGGCTCGGGGTGATCGAGCCACTCCTGGAAGAGCGCAGACGGATTTCCGGCCACCTGATCCAATTCTCTGAAAGCGCGGCCCGATTCATACCAGCGCCTGAACGTCGCGGACCAGAAGGTCATGTCCGCGAATATTCGCGCCTGAGCCGTTCGGCCGGCCGTGGACGTGATCCATTGCAACAGATAAGGGTATGGGATGTTGTTGCGCATCGGAAAGTCGACCCCAATAAAGGGTGCCGCTGCGGGAACGATAGTAGCCAGATGAGGCGGCAGCTCCTGCGCCGTTACCCACTGGCTGTGGCCGCTATAGGAACCACCCCACATGGCAACTTTGCCATTGCAGTAAGGCTGGACAGCGAGCCACTCGACTACGTCAAATCCGTCGCGCGCATCATTAACAAACGGATCGAACGCTCCGCCAGAGTTGCCGCGCCCACGTACGTCAACAATGACAAACGGCAGCCCGTGCGCCGCAAAGCACAGGCCTATCGGGTGATAACTGTCGGAAATATAGGGAGTCACAGCGAACACGACCGGCGAGGCACCCGTTTGAGCTGCGGGCGTATACAAAGTCGCGTTCAGCAAAACCCCATCGCGCATTGGAATCTGGATGCCCCATTGCAATCGGACTCCCGCTTCTGGGCCACCGACTTGCGTCGTCTCACCCATGGCTTCCTATTCCGATGAGTGCGTCCTCAGATTGCGCGCTTTGCAAATCGCTCGTCACAGAGGTGCTCGCGCGCCACACATGCCAAGCGGCCCAGAGATATCCAGGGCAAAGTGAGAGCAGGGCATATCGCAGTGACTCCTCACCCAGATAGGGTCGTAGCATGTCACTGAGTGCTCCGGACAAGAGCGGCCCGAGGCCGGCCCCGATCAGATTGGCGACCCATGTTGGATCGGTGTTGCGCTGTGACGTCCGCGAGCGCACCAACAACAATAGTTCTGGGGGTGGACTGGTTCCCTGGCGCCGCCAACCGCTCAGCTAACTGCCCAGCTGGGACATAAATTTTTCATATGGAAACTATTTTCTATTTAGAGAATCTTCTCTAAGATGCGCTCTCGGACACGCGCGTTTCCTTTGTAAGCCAACCCTTCCAGGATGGAGATATACCCATGAGTGTTAGAGTGTTGTTGTCGGTGGTGGCCGTTGCGGGGCTGTTGAGTATGGTGCTCGACCCGGTGCCGGCGCGGGCGGGTACCGCAACAATCCCGTGGGGTAACGTTGCGTGCGATCCGCCTTCGGCGCAGCTCCCGGATCCGGCCAAACGTCGCGGTGTGTTGTTCCTGAACGTGGGCGGCCCGGGCGGACAAGGTCTGAATGCGCCCAGGTTGTTCTATCTCCTGCTGCAGGGAACGTTGGGCGACGCGGGGCGGCGGCGCATGATGCCACCTATCATTTTGGTGATACGCCGGACAAGGTGACCGCCTCGTACTATCAGCTGTACTCCCGTGCTGACGCCAATCCTTACCCCTACCCCGATGTGTTCTCCGACGGCACGCTGGTCAATGGGCCAGTGTTCAGGGAGCTGACCTTTGCGTACCTGGAGCACGATAGTTTTTTCCCGCAGCTGGCGGCTGTATGGCAGGCGGCGATGCAGGCCAGCTCCGGCGGGAGTGCCGGTGGAGGTAGCTCCAGCAGTGCGAGCGCCACTCCATCATCGCTAACGCCCATTCCTGTAGATAACCCGGCGGCCTCGGGCTTGTCGGTGGTTTGCAACGATGTCGCCTGGTCCCGCTCGCCTGGACAATATCGCGCGGAATATGAGTCGGACATGGAGAGTTATCCCATGTTTGGCGCTCTCGGGTCCAATATCTACTCGTGCGCCTATTGGGCGGCCGCGCCGATCGAGCCACCCGTTCAGATCACCTCCAGTGGACCGCGCAACATTCTCATGTTGCAAAACCTGCGTGATCCCAACACGCCTTACGCGGGCGCACGAGAAATGCGCAATGCGCTGGGACAGCGAGCGGTGATGGTGTCCGTCGATGAGGGCGGCCACGCCATCTTCGGCTTCGAGACCAACTCCTGCGTCAATAACGCGGCGATTGCCTACTTCGGCAACGGCGTGCTCCCGGCCCAGGATACTTCCTGTGCGGCACAGACCTCCAATGCGGCTCGGGTGCAGCTCGCTCCTGAGCGGCTGCGGGTCTTGAGGCAAGCGGCACGGCAGGTCTCCGGATTGCCGAGGGAGCATTAAAGCGGAGACTAGAGTGTCTTCTCCATGAACAGGCTCAGCGGGTCGGGCTTGTAGGCGCCGAAGGGGGGAATCTCTTTGAATCCCGCCGAGCGGTACAGGCCCAGAGCCTCCGGTTGGCTGATTCCGGTCTCCAGGCGCAAGACCGCGGCGCCCTGCGCTCGTGCGGCTCGCTCGAGAGCCTCCAACAGCCTGCGGCCTAGTTTCTGGCCGCGGGCTGCGGGTGAGACAAACATACGTTTGATCTCCGACCAGTCGTCGGCCATTTTGACGGAGGCTCCGCAGCCGACCACGGTCCCCTGTGCGCGCGCGACCAGGAAGGTGACATTCGGCTTCGTGAGGGTGGTCACGTCGACCATGTGGTTGCTCTCTGCGGGGTATAGGCTTGCCATGTAAGCGTCACTCGCCTGCAGCAGCGCATGGACTTCGGGCTGGTCGGGACGCTCGACGTGGATTTCAATCATGGGCAAACTCTGGGAGCCGGGAGGACTTGGACGTGATTTTCGCAGAAAGCGGGTAATGGGTAACGTGGCAAATAGCGTGAATGGCTTTGGTCAGCCAGTGGGTCCGGCTTTGGTGGGGTGGGAGCAGCGGACTCGGCCGCCGCGAACCGCGATGGCGGGCCGGTATGCTGTGGTTGAGCCGGTATCCGTCGAGAGGCATGCGACCAGTCTGTTCTCGGCGTATGCGGAGGCGTCGGATGCGAGGGACTGGACTTACCTGTCGGTTGAGCGTCCTGAGGGCGAGGCGCAGTTTCGGGCTTATATGACGAAGCTCGCGGGGAGTGAGGATCCGCTCCATCACGCTATTGTCGATGCAACTACAGGGCGTGCGCTGGGGACCGCGGCGTTCATGAGGATCGATCCGGGGAACGGCGTCATCGAGGTAGGAGGTATCGCATTTTCGCCCGCGCTCAAGCGTACGCGCATGAGCACTGAGGCCATGTACTTGATGATGAGACGCGCCTTCGATGAGCTCGGGTATCGGCGCTATGAGTGGAAGTGTGACAGCCTCAACGCGCCCTCCAGGGCGGCCGCACTTCGCTACGGGTTTACGTTTGAGGGTATCTTCAGGAAGGCGATTGTCTACAAGGGGCGCAGCCGCGATACGGCCTGGTACTCGATTACTGATGAGGAATGGCCGCGGATCAGGGAGGCTTTCGGGGCTTGGTTGGAACCCGGGAATTTCGCTGCCGACGGTCGGCAGCGCCGCAGCCTGGCGCTGATCCGTTCAGTCAATTCGCCGCCAACGCTCGTTTCTCCAGCTCCGGGGCAGTTGCCGTGAACGCATCCACAAAGCGCGCAAGATCATCCCAGTCCGTCAGTTCGTAGTCGCGGCTGGTATCGGTGGGCGCTCCCTTGCGGTAAGCAATGTATTTCATGGCCCAGCGCTTGAGGAAGTCGTATTGGGTGTAGCGGAACGCCCCAGCGACGTGGTGGACTCGTTCGGGCGTCCACCCGGTCTCTTTGCAGAACTGGGCCACGCAGTGCTCCAATCCCGCCTGATCTTCTGGATCATGGCCGGCGGCGGCAAGCGAAACGGATAGGAAGGCGTTGCGGCGGGTCGTGATGGCGCCCACGTGCCGTTGGATATACTCGATTACGCCTGGCTGGTAGTGCCCGGCGTGCACCGATGCGGCAATCAGTATGGCGTCGAAGCCCGCAGGGTCGGTAGCTTCCATTCCCAACGCAACGTCGGTGGTTAGTGCCTGATGGTGTTGCAGGATCAGGCGATTCCCCACGAACTTGGCGATCTTGGCCGTCTGGCCTTCTGTCGTGCCGTAGACGATGAGCACTTTCATGATGCTAACCCGGGTAGTGGCGTTGGCAAGCCTCGTTGGCTATGTCACTGATAGCGGATTGCGGTCCGGGTGGGTATCAGGATTTGTACGGACGGGATTTCATTGCGTGGGCGGCGACGAGGGCCGCGGCATAGCCTGAAGCCGCGCCGACACCCAGGGACCAGCGGGGTCCGAGGTGGTCAGCCACCCAGCCGACGATCGGCGCACCGATCGGCGTGCCGCCGAGTGCAATCCCGAGACGCAGCGCCATTACCCGCCCTCGCATGGCGGGCTCCGTCGAGAGCTGCATCAGGCTGTTGGTTCCATTGGTGAAGAGCAATGCAGCGATTCCGATGATCACCAGCGCACAGGCAAACCATACATAACCCGGTGCGATGGCAGCGAGCGTGCAGCCGACCCCGAATACGGTTGCGCCCACCAACAACGAGCCAAACCGGGGCCTGTCCTGACTGGCGTTGAACAACGCGCCCGCCATGGTTCCAATGGCCATGATCGAGGACAGTAGGCCGTACCCACGGGCATCGGCATGGAACACGGTGACCGCCATGGTCGAGATGAAGATCTGAAAATTGAGTCCGAAGGTGCCGATGAAGAACAGCATGATCAGCATGGCTTTCAGATCCGGGCGTGACCCCACATAACGTAAGCCTGCGGCAAAACCTCTCTGGTGAGACTCGGATCGCGTGGTCACGTGGAGCTCGGAGACTCGCAACAGGCATAGTGAGAGCACCACCGCGAAAAATGAGATGCCGTTGATGATGAACGCCCAGCCGGTTCCGACGGCGGCAATCAGGACACCGCTGACGGCGGGACCCAGCATCCGTGCGCCGTTGAACGAGGTCGAGTTGAGGGCGACGGCGTTCGCCAGATCCGCATCGCCGACGAGGTCGCTGACGAAGGTGTGGCGGACGGGCGCGTCGAATGCCGCCGAGCAGCCCGACAGAAAGGCCAGTACATAGACCTCCCAAAGCTGCACGATTCCTGTGACCGTGAGAATCCCCAGCACGAGGGCCAGTACGCCGCTCGTGGCCTGGGTGATGATCAGCAGCGTACGACGGTTGAGATGATCCGCGGCGGAGCCCGACCAGGGCATGAACAGAAGTTGCGGGCCGAACTGCAGAGCCATCACCACGCCTACGGCGGAAGCATCGTGGCGCGTGAGCTGGGTGAAGACGAGCCAATCCTGCGCCGTGCGCTGCATCCAGCTACCGACGTTCGAGACTAACGACCCGGCGGCCCAGACACGGTAATTGAAGACTCGCAGCGAGCGGAAGACCGCTGTGAAGCGGCTATGGACAGGTCGACTCATTTAACATTGCGCAAAGCCCAGCGGCCGCGCCAGGGGTTGCCTGCCGCGCTTCCGCAAATAAGAAGAGCGATTATAGCGCGTCGGCCTGGCTTCGACAGCCAGGCTTATGGTTACGGAAGCGGCTCGAGACTGGCGGGCAGTTTAAGCGCTCGGGTGGCCTCGATCTCGATCGAGCGCGTGCAGCGCTGGCTGGCGAGTCTTCAGCCGGCGCCGGGGGTTGGTTTGTCCCGGCGCCGGCCCAGGTTGTCGATGTTAGAAGTTACGCTTCACAGTGATGCCCCACTCCAGCGGCGGGGCGACATTGCCTTCCTCGCGGCCGAAGAAGCTGATGAGGCTCAACTTGCCGGAGAAGTAAGCCTTGTCCGTCAGGTTGCGACCCCAGAGTGACACTTCCCACAGCTTGGCGCTGTTCTGCCAGGTGACGCGTGCGTTCAGGAGGCCGTAGCCGCCTTGCGCGCCCGTGCCGCAACCCGCCGGGCCCGTGTTGGTGAAGCACCCGTTGTTGGTTACGAAGTACACCTTCGTCTGGTAGGTGTAATCGAGCCGCGGCGTCAAGGAGCCGCCGTTCCAGGCAGGCAGGGTGTATTGCATCCCCAGCGAGCTGGTGAACTTCGGCGTGCGCGGTGAGTAGCAGGTGTCGCCGTTGCACTGTTTCCCGGTGAACAGCAACGCGTTGCCACCGTTGTCCTGCAGGTAGTAGTTGATGTAGCCGAGCGAGCTGTCGATACGGAAGTTGTCGATCGGCTCGGCCTGCAACTCGCCTTCAAAACCCCACAGGCGCGCCGTTCCGGCATTCTCTTCGCGGAACCAGTTGACGCCGAGGGCGTCGAGCTGCTGGGCGAAGGTCTGCTGGTTGAGGTACTTGGAGTAGAAGAAGTCCGCGTTCAGACGCACCCGGCGGTTCCAGAACTCCGACTTCTCGCCGAGCTCGGCGGTGCGCAGGTACTCTGGCCGGAAGGGCTGTGTCTGCAAGGCGTCCGCCGGCCGCGGGCTGAAGCCGCCACCTTTGAAGCCTGTCGAGTAGCGGACGTAGCCCATCAACTCGGGGAGGAACTGATAGTTCACCGCCACGTCGTAGTCGACGTGACTCGTCTTCAACGGAACGTACTGGCCATTCACGTTACCCGCAGTGCCGGCTCCGGACGGATCGAAACTGCTGATGCTGATAGTCGCGTCCTTTTCGTCCGAGGTGTAGCGCGCGCCGCCGGTGAATGACAACAACTCGGTGGCGTGCCAGACACCGTGGGCGAAGACGGCCCAGTTCTTGGTGACCTGCGAGACGTAGTTATCCTGCTCATGGATACAGACGATAGGGTTCTGCACCGTGCAGGGATACAACACGTCATACCCACGGTCGGAGTCGTTCGCGTGGTAATAGAACACACCCGAGGCCCAGTCGACGGGGCCCGCCTTGCCGGTGAAGGTGGCCTCCTCGCTGAACTGTTGGTGGAACGCGTCGTCGAACGTCGAGTTTTCCGACAGTGGGCTGCCATCGGAGTCGCGGCCATACTGGTTGCGGAACTCACGGAACGCCGTGACCGATTTGAAGGCCACGTTCTCGGCGAGTTGCCACTCCAACGTGCCGGAAATACCCCAGTGGTTGAGGTTGTTGATGTTCGGGACGTTACGGCCGGAGATGGGATCCGTGCCGTAGTTGGAGTAGCCGCTGTACATGTTGTTGGTGATGAAACGGCTGTCGTACGAGATGGGCTTGCCGATATAGGCGGCCGGGCCCGCGGTCGGCACGCCCAGGTAGCCGTACGTGAGGGCACCCCAACCGGCGTTCAGGCCGTTGGTGCCATCGATGACCGTGTATTTGTCGGCCGGACCGTTCTGGTTTTGCACGGTGATGTCGCCGACGAGGTTGAACTCGGTCTTCTCGCCCAGCAGGAAGCGGAAGGCCGCGCGCCCGGACTGCACATTCTCATCGCCCAACGTTCCGGTCTGGCAGTCGGAGCCGGGCGCGATGGCCGGGGCGAGGCTCCCCAGGCTGCCCTTGCCGTTGGCGCAGACGTAGTCGTACAGCTTGAAATACCCGTCGGCCTTCTTGCTCGAGAAGGAGAAACGCGCATTGAGGAAGTTGTCGATGACCGAGATATCCGCCATGGCACGGGCTTCGAGACGGTTGAACTTACCGTAGGTGAAGCTCGCGTTGCCGGTGTTGCTGCCCTGGGGCTTGACGGAGATCAGGCGGATCGTGCCCGCTTCAGCATTCTTGCCGAACAGGGTGCCCTGCGGACCCCGCAGCACTTCGACGCGCTCGAGGTCCAACAGGTCGAAAATGGAGCCCTGCGGGCGGCCCATGTAAACGTCGTCGACGTAGATCGGCACGCCGGGCTCGAACGACAGGATGTTGTCACCCAGGCCAACGCCGCGAATGAACGCCGCCATGGTGGATCCCCAGCCCGCGCCGAGGGGTTGGATCACCGCGTTGGGGACGAAGGCCCCCAGGTCTGTAATGTTGTCGAGATTGCGGGATTCGAGCAGCTGGGCCGAGATCGCACTGATGGCGATAGGCGTGGTCTGCAGATTCTCGGTTTTCCGTTGCGCGGATACCACAATCTCTTCGAGACCGGTGGAAGGCGCGGCGTTCCCAGCGCTCGCGGTCTGCTGTGCCCAGACGGTTGAAGTGCTGCCGAACGTCCCTGAAGCAGCCACGATAGCGCTGATGAGCCAATGTAATCGTTGGTGCCGGTGGCTCGCGTGCTTATTAATATGCGAACGCGAGCCGCCGCCAAAGGAGCGCGGTGAAATGCGCATAGTCTTCCCCCTGATTAAGACGAGCGTTTCGGGCTGTTGTGCCGTGGCCGCAACAACCTAGCACCATTAGCCTGCTAAGAGAATCTAGCGCGAGGTGATGGCACTTTTCTAAAATTCAGAAAAGTCGTAACGTGCCGCCGAAAAGGGGGACAACATTAACAGCCTGGAAAATCTGCGCGCCTTCCTCTGCGTGGCGCGCTATGGCAGCTTTTCACGAGCCGCCCGAGAACTGCACGTAGTGACATCGGCCGTGACGCGACGTGTTGAGCAACTCGAAGGCGCGCTCGGCACGCGTCTGCTGCAGCGCTCCACGCGTGGGCTGAAATTGACGACGTCAGCGGAAGCGCTGATGCCCAAGTTCTCGCGAATCGTGGCCGAGGTCGACGATCTTTTGCGCAACAGCAATCGCCAGGATGGCATCGAAGGCCTGTTGCGTGTGAAGTCGCCGACGACCGTGACCAGCGAATTCGTCGGGGCGCTGATGGTCGAGTTCATGCGTCAGCATCCAGGTGTCAACATCGACATTACCCTGGCTGACTACAGTGTCAATCCGTTGGAGCAAGGTTATGACGTCGCGTTGGGAGCGATGCCGGTCTCCTATCGGGATGTCGTGGACATCCCGCTGTGGCGTTACGACCTGGTGGCCTGTTGCGCTCCTGGCTATTTCCAGGATCGGGCGCCGCCGCGCCATCCCAGCGAGCTCGTCGAGCACGTGTGCCTGACCACCACGTTGTTTCGCGGTGGTTGGTTGTTTGAAAGTGGCGCTGGCTCGGTCGATATCGATGTGCACTCGCGCATTCATGTGAGTGACGGGCGCGTGGTTCGCGAAGCTGCCCGCCGCGGGCTGGGGATTGCGGCGCTGGCGCGGTATCTCGTGGAGGATGACCTTCGCACCGGGCGCCTCGTACCGGTGCTCGAGGATTTTCCCCTGGTGACCCACTGGTTGAAGGCGCTGGTGCCTCGCGGGAGCCTGGCGCGGCCGGCGGTGCAGGAGTTTGTGGAGTTTCTCAAGGAGCAATTGCGGGAGGGGCCGAAGGTTGCGTGACCGCGAGCAGCTCGAGAATTCTGGAGTGTGGCTCCGATGCCGCACTGTTCGCTGCAATGTTGGGCCGCGATGAGCAGTCGAACCGGTTGCGACAATCTCCCCGTTTGTCGGGCTGCTGTCGCAGGAGCGGGTGAGGGAGATCTATGAAGAAGCGGGAGGTTGATCACGTCCTGCGAGCCGCCGGGCGGATCACTCAGGAGTCAGCCGGACGGGCTGCGCCGTATGAAGTGCACAGGTGGTCGTCGGACTCGTACGAGCCCGGCGTCGCGCTCGCCGCCTGGAAGCAATACTTCAGCGATCACTTCCACGAGATCGAAATGGAAGCTCGCGAGGGTGTCGGCCCCCTCAGGATCCGCAACGAGCAGCACGCGCTGGGCAACGTGATCGTCAACTTCACGGAAGCTGGCGGGGGCCGAGTGCTCCGGACGCGCGCTCATATCGCGGCCTCGCCGAAAAGAGACTTCGTATTGTTTCAACCCCGGACCGGTCTCGCGCGCTTCCGATTTGAGGGGACGGCGTTGACTGTTGGGCCCGGTGAGTGCGCCCTGATCAATACCGGGCAACCTTACGAGCTC
>Ga0268266_10001201_pt1 | contig 31952 bp, 30 predicted proteins | sample KBSS13metaG_FD_190356 | JGI IMG/M metagenome (GOLD analysis project Ga0268266, IMG submission 190356) | Switchgrass rhizosphere microbial communities from Kellogg Biological Station, Michigan, USA - KBS S1-3 metaG (SPAdes) (version 2) | ecosystem: Host-associated > Plants > Roots > Rhizosphere... | reverse complement strand
AGCCCGGGCCCGGGAAACCAGGATCTCTTCCCTGGGTGCCGAACAAATTCTGCTGGGCGATCTGTCGTCGATAAGTGAAACCAGGCTGCTCGCCAAGCAGGCCAACGGTACGGGAAAATTTGACGCGGTAATTTTCAATGCGGCGGTAGGTGATCATGAACAGAAAAAGGCGACAGCCGACGGCCTCTCTCATGTGTTTGCCATCAACAGCCTTGCACCTTATATTTTGACCTGTCTGATTGAAAAACCCGCACGTATGATCTATATGAGTTCGGGTTTGAACCGTTCCGGAACAGCCGAATTCAGCGATCCTAACTGGGAAAATCGCCGATGGAACGGATATGCCGCTTATTCAGATTCCAAACTACACAACGTGATCCTGGCTTTTGCCGTGGCCCGAAAATGGAAAAATGTTTTTTCCAATGCCGTGGATCCCGGCTGGGTTCCTACAAAGATGGGTGGCAAAGGCGCGCCTGATTCACTCAGCGACGGGGCCGTCACCCAATGCTGGCTGGCCGTAAGTGAGGAAAAGGAAGCCATGGTGAACGGAAAATTTTTCCATCATAAAAGGACGGCACACTATAATCCGCAGGCGGATGATGAGGCGATCCAGGAAAATTTTCTCGCCACCTGCGAAGAAATATGCGGCATCAGCTTTCCTGAAGAACAATCCAGGATGAGTTCCTACATGAAATAATACCATCGGATAGAAATCCGGTCTCAGTTCACGGAAGCCGTCCTCTTTTATTTCCTTAAATTGTCGGACGATCGCTTTCATGCAGGTTTCCCTTTTTCAGTTTGTGATTTTTTTGCTTCTGGGTATCGGATTAATTTTTATTCTTTCGATCCGCTATCGTCTGCCCGCATTTTATTCGCTCCTGCTGGCATGTCTCCTGGTCGGGTTTGGCTTTCAGCAGCCCACGGCAAAAATCATTGGTGACATGAAAGAAGGATTTGGAGCGGTGATGAGGTCCCTGGGTTTTATTATCGTGCTCGGCACGGCGCTGGGTATCCTGCTTGGAAAAACAGGAAGCAGTCATGTCATGGCCGCCGCCATTCAACGCCTGACCGGCAGGAAAAAGGCAGCCATGGGCATAAGCATTACGGGTTTTATCGTCGGACTTCCTGTTTTCTGTGACTCCGGCTATATCGTACTCAATGGGCTGAACCAGTCCCTGTCTAAAGAGTCAAGAACCCCGCTTGTGATCACCAGCATTTGCCTTGCCACCGGTCTTCTTTCCGTACACTGTCTGGTACCTCCTCATCCGGGTGCAGCTGCTGCTGCTGCAACGCTGCAAGTCGACTATGGCAGGCTGATGAGCATAGGGATCCTTGTAGCCATTCCTGCCATGTTTACCGGCTATTTCTGGGCCAGTCGTGCAGGCCGGAAATATCCGGCCATATATGCTGAAGACAAAAATGTAAAACCTGCTGATATTGTCAGAGGCCCTTCTGTAATCCGTGCCTTTCTTCCCGTCATCGTACCCATCCTGCTCATCGCGATAAAATCTTTTCTGCCTGTGGGGAACACCGGGGCACTATACTCCATTGCATCTTTTGCCGGCGATCCTGTGATCGCCCTTCTAATCGGTATGCTGATTGCTTTCAGCAATAAAAGCGGGTGGACCCGTGAAGAAGTCAGTCATGTCTTATCTGATGCGGTAGAAAAAGCCGGCGGAATACTGGTAATCATCGGTGCCGGCGGATCATTCGGTGCCGTGCTTTCATCCGGAAGAATCGGAGAACAGGCAGCGCAGCACCTTCCCCTTACCAGCCTGGGACTGGTATTCCCTTTCCTGCTTACGGTTATGCTTAAGACAGCCCAGGGATCTTCTACAGTCGCCATTATTACTGCGGCTTCAATTGTGCAGGCTCTCCTGCCCTCCCTGGGCCTGGAGAGCGAAAATGGCAGGCTGCTCACAGTCCTTGCCATGGGTGCGGGGTCGATGATTATTTCACAGGCCAACGATGCCTATTTCTGGGTCATTTCACGGTTTTCCGGAATTGAAGTAAGACCGATGCTCAGGGTCTATTCCATCGCCACGCTCCTGATGGGAGTGGTCAGCTTCGGCATGGTCCTGCTTTTGTCTTTAATTCTTACACCATGATGAAAATACTTATAGCGCCCAACGCTTTTAAAAACAGTCTCCACGCAGACGAGGTGGCAGACGCCCTGCTCGCGGGATTGAAAAAAAGCGGTTTGGAAGCTGAGTACACCCTGCTTCCGGTTGGCGACGGAGGCGACGGTACAGGTCCTCTTCTGATCAGGGCCCTGAATGGCCGGTCCGTGGAGTCCCTGGCCACAGATCCGCTCGGAAGAAAAATAAAAACTTCATTCGGCTTCGTGGAAGAAAGCCGCACGGCGATCATCGAGCTGGCCGGAATTTCAGGCCTCCGCCTGCTGAAGCCGGAAGAATATGATCCGTTGCATGCCTCTACATATGGATTGGGCGAACAGATCCGGCAGGCGCTGGACATGGGATCAAAAAAAATTATCCTGGGGATAGGAGGAAGTGCAACGGCCGATGCGGGCTGTGGGCTGGCAAAAGCACTGGGCCTGCGGTTTATCGATGGTGCCGGCAAGGAATTTGATCCGCTGCCTGCAAATTTGCCAGAGCTGGCCGATATTGATCTTGATAAACTGGACCCCCGGATTTTCGATACTGAAATTATCGTTCTCTGCGATGTGCGAAATTTTCTGCTTGGCGAAAAAGGCGCTGCAAAGTTTTTCGGAAAGCAAAAAGGGGCTTCAGATGCCGATATAGAATATCTGGAAAATGCCATCCTGCACCTCACTGCGGTGATCAGGAAAAAAACAGGACAGGATCCCAACGCTTTTCCCCACGGAGGTGCCGCCGGCGGCACGGCGGCCGGATTGAAGATTTTTCTTCATGCACAATTAGTGGAAGGGATAGAATTTTTCCTTGACACTATCCATGCCGACTCCGTGCTGGAAAATACCGGTCTGCTGATCACCGGCGAAGGCCGCATCGATTCCCAAACCCTGGAAGGCAAAGCGCCGTGGGGTATTGCCCGCAGAGCAAAGAAAAAAAATATTCCGGTGATCGGCATCGCAGGTGAGATTGATGAAGATCCGGAACTTAAAAACTATTTTGATAAGCTGATCTCCATCAATGATCCTTCATCACCCGTTCAACTCTCGATGAAGCAGACACCAGTAAATCTGTTGCGTGCCGGAGAGGAGATCGGCAGACAATTGAAGGGTTCGCAGGGCGACCCTCTGAAACTTTAATTCAGAATCTCCAGCCGGTGAATACCTGTACTGTATTGTTTTTGAAATTCAGTGCTGACTCGTCAGGTATTCCGTAAGCGGGTTGTTTATACAGATCGTTAAGACTCAGGACATACCGGGCACCTACCAGCACCCCCAGGATGGGATGAATTTCCACCCCTCCGCTAAAACCATAATCGAACCGGTTATAGTAGCTGAGCGCCTGATCGATGGTTTCATTCCCGGTAGATGTCGAAACATCGGCCTTCGCGTTCAGCAGGTATCCCATCTGCGCGCCTATCTGTAACTGGACAAACCGCGTGATGTTAACCGTCATGAGTTGCAGGAGCATGATATAATTCAGCTTATTTGTACCGCTGGCGGAATCGGTGGAAAATTTATAGCCCTGTTGCGAAAACAGCAGTTCAGTTTTAGATCCAATCAGCCGGTCCCAGGACGGTTCATAAAACAAGCCGACATGAAAACCCGTCGCAGAACTCGCGTTGATCTCGGAAGCATTGGTAACATTGGAGAAATTGAGCCCTGCCTTTACACCAATTCCGATCTCCTTGTGAGGCGGTTTTTTCGGCTGGCTGCTGTCTGTGGATGACTGGGCATAGCTTACACCCCATGACATGATCATGAGGAATACGGGGGAAAGAATCTTTTTCATTTTGATAAGATGTATGGTTTAGGTTTATGATACTCCTACCCCGCCCGACCCCTTGTTGATTTTCAGTGTTAACGGATTCCTCACTAAATATACTAAAACCAAAATGCTTTTGTTCTGTTTACCTATCATTAACATATGGCTCTTTTTTACAAGATTGTTCCTTAACCCGATGAGAAAGGAGGATCGGCTAAATTTGTCATCCTGCCGGGGAGGATCCCTTCAAAGGATCCGGGTAGGGATTTTGCTAAGTATCTTAAACTAAAAAAATGTTGGAAATAAATCAGCCTGCACCCGATTTTGAACTAAACGTCACGCCCAGTGATAAATTCTCCATTAAGGATCTGAGGGGCAAGAAAGTCATATTGGTGTTCTATCCTGCTGACTGGAGCCCGGTATGCGGAGACCAGCTTGCTCTTTATAATGAAACCAATCGCATGTTCAGCAGGTACAATGCTGAGCTGGTGGGTATTTCCGTCGACGGGAAATGGTGCCACGCCGCATACCGTGACGCCAGGAATCTTCGCTTCAGGCTGATGGCAGACTTCGAACCGAAGGGCGCTGTAGCCAGAACATATGGCGTTTACAATGAAAAAGAAGGCAGGAGCGAAAGGGCTCTCTTCATTATTGACGAGGAAGGCATCATCCGGTGGAATTACCTTTCGCCGTCAAACGTAAATCCCGGAGCCGATGGCATCCTGGAAGCACTTCAAAGACTTTCTGAAAAAAAATAGTATGGCAAAGTTGAAACCCGCGGTCAATGATGGCGATCACATGCAGGGCAATACGGCCGCCCCTGTCCAGTTCGTGGAATATGGCGATTATCAATGCCCGCATTGTGCCGCGGCCTTCCCCATGATCAAACAGATCTGCAAAAAATTTAAGGATGAACTGCTGTTTGTCTTCCGCCATTTCCCGCTGACGGAAATTCATCCTATGGCGCAACCTGCTGCCATGGCCGCAGAAGCGGCAGGTCTGCAGGGAAGATTTTGGGAAATGCATGATCTGATATTCGAAAATCAACCCGCACTTCAGCCCGCTTTTTTTCTTTTGCTGGCCGAAAAGTTAAAGCTGAATCTGCGGAATTTCCAGCGTGACCTGCAAGATTCCCGTCTGGCGGAAAAAGTGGATGCGCAGTTTGAAAGCGGTGTGATCAGCGGTGTAAACGGAACACCTTCTTTTTTTATTAATGGGAACAAATATGAGGGAGACTATAATATTCAGTCCCTCTCGCGGGCCATCAAATCCGCCATTACACAAAAGGCCTGAGCTGTCATTCCGTTTTTAAACTTTGTACCGGGTTTGCTGAAGCCACTTTCAGGCACTGAAGGATAATGAGTGCAAAGGCTATCACTACAACGCCCGCACCGGCCATAATATAGACGCTGACAGGCTGGGCAATCCGGTACACATACTGCTGAAGCCACCGGCCGCAGAAATAATACGTGACCGGCCATGCTATCAGGTTGGAGATGAGCAGAAGACCTGCGTATTGTTTGATAAAAAGGGATAGTATATGTCCTGCACCTGCGCCGAGGACCTTGCGGACGGCAATTTCCCGTGTCCTTCGCGTCAGGGCGAGTGATAACACGCCGAAAATACCCAGCAGGACAATGATCAGCATCAGCGTGGTAGCCGTTGCCGCTGCTTTCTTCAATTGTAACTCTGTTTTGTACATCGACTGCAGCTTTTCATCCATGAAAAAATATTCAAATGGCGCGGCGGGAGATAGTTCTTTCCATTTATCCCTTACGGCTGCAATCGAGGCCGATACATCACCGGATTTCAGTTTTACCGTGAGATAGCGATAGGCCCTGGCATCTTTCACCTGCACAAAATTTACCGGAAGCATCGATTCATGGAAGGAGGAAGTATGATAGTCATTTACCACGCCCACCACTTCCATGGTACCGCCACCATTGGCGAATTCGATTTTCTTACCTGCCGCGGTCGTCCAGCCGAATTGTTTTTTTGCCGATTCGGTAATGACCGTTTCACCGGAAACAAAGCCGCCTTCGCCCTTGCGGAAAAATCTTCCCTCCAGCACCCGGAGGCCATAAGTTTCGGCATAGTTTTCATCTACGGCAATGGATTGAATGCTGATGGGACGCGATTCCTTTGAGCCCTGTGGTGTTACCTGGAATTGTGACGGTGGCATCCTGTCAGGAACTTCAAAACTTACAGTTGCCGACCTTACAGAACTCAGATTCAACAGTCCGTTCCTGATTGATTCCATTTTGACCACGCCCACTGAATCCCATTGTTTCGGAAAGGCGGTAATGACCATCAGCTGTTCCTTGTCATATCCCAGATCACTGGCAAATAGGAAATGAATCTGTTTTGAGAGGGTAAGAGAAAATATAAAAACTCCTGTGGCGATCGTGAATTGCGCAGTCAACAGCGATTTTTTCAACCAGACTCCCCTTTCCACAGAGGATAGTTTTCCTTTTACCGAACTAATTACTTCCGACCCGCTGAGGATAAGGGCCGGATAAATGCCGGCCAGTATACCTACGGTACCGGTCAGCATACATAAGAAAATAATTTCTCTGGTGGAAAATTCACCCAGTGAAGGAAGGCTTGTATCCAGCATACTGCTGAACAGCGGACGGAACAGGCCATAGAGTATAAGGGAAAGGATACCGGCGAAAAAAGTCAGTACCACCGACTCGGTCAGGTACTGGCTTACCAGTTGGGCACGGCGGCTGCCAAATACTTTCCGCAGACCGATCTCGCGAATCCGGTAAGAAGAAGTTCCTACGAGTATATTGATGAAATTGATAACGGCCAGCAACAGAATGCCCAGCGCAACCAGGGAAAGAATGGTAAGCGCTTTTGAAACAGCGTTATTGTCTGTATCCAGATAATAGGTTTTCAGTGGCAGGAGGTTTACCCGGAGGTTTTTTGAAATGGTTTCCGGAGAATTCAGTGACAACAGTTTCCGGATGGGGCCGTCTAACTGTGCCGGTTTTACACCCGGCTGCAACTCAACGCAGGAAACGGTGAAAATATCTGTCCAGTTTTCTTCTCCCGCACCCTTGGAATAATACCGGTTCCCTTCGAAAGGTACATACATCGAATAACCCGATTTGCCCGTGACCAGGTTGTTGACGGAATTGTATGGCAGGGTTTTAAAAACTGCGGATACCGTGAAATCCTGCGTGCCGCCGGTGGTAAGGGTCAGCGTAACAAGTTTTCCGATGGCATTCCGGTCCCCGTAAAGTTTAAGAGCCAGTTCTTCAGAGATTACGGCCGAACTGCTGTTGGCAAATGCATGCCTTGGATCACCATACAATAACGGATAACCATACATTGAAATCAGGGTCGTGTCTGAAATGGCGACATCCTCTTTGAAATGGCGGTCTCCGGCAGAAACCACATTGGTTACAGGATTGAAGCGGAAATAATTCGCAACAAGATCAGGATAATCTTTCTTCAATGCTTTTACAACCGGTCCCACGGTCGTGATTTCAGGGCCTGTGTTTTTTATTTTCCAGTCGCTTTTAAGCAGGTATTGATTCCCGATATTCCGAAGGTCCTGATTAACCGCATACTGGCGAAGAACATATTCACCTACCAGAAGGCAGAAGCTGATCCCGATGGCCAGACAAAAAATATTCAATGCTGAAAATACTTTATGCCGCGTAAACTGACGTATGGCAACGAGGATATAATTTTTCAGCATGATTTCAATTTACGGTTTCAGACGCCAACCCAATGCCATATTTTAGTTCCTTACCATTCAATCAATTATATACAGGCGGAACTAGTAAACTGTCCGTATGCGGACGACCGGTGTCTGAACAGGTACGGTTTATTCATCAAAATCCGATCTTTATTTATCATGCGCAACACTACCAAACTGAAACAGATCCTCCTCAAATACGATATGATCCTTTCACTTGAAGAAGAAAATCTTATGCGCCTCACCCTGTCGGATAAAGTCTCGGGGCGCATGACAAGATTCGAGCATTCATCGTACAGCCAGCTGATCTCGAAATCCTATTCTCATTTTCTGAAAGAATTGAAAAAAGAAATAAAACCGCGCTGACACTATCCATCTTTCGAACGCAAAAACAGAGTGTGGAATAACCTACCCTACTGCCCTGTACATCTGGCCTGCTGCTTTAGTGCGCCGCTGGCAAACAAATTGAAGCAGGAAACAATAACAAAAATTATTTTTATGGCCAGATATTCAAAAGGAAGCCAACAGAAGGTAAAGCGGGCAATGGATGAAATGAAAGAAGGCAAATTGAAGAGCGGAAGGAGCGGAAAGAAAGTCACCAACCGAAAACAGGCAATCGCCATCGGGCTGTCGGAAGCCCGGAAACAGGGCAGTAAGGTTCCTAAAGCACCCGCGAAAAAGAAGGCGGTGAAAAAGAGCGCTCCGAAAAAGAGAGCGGCAAAGACTTCCGGTTCCTCCCGGACGAAGTCTGCCAGGAAAAAATCAACTGCTTCAGGCAGAACTTCTGCAAGGAAAACTGCTTCCCGTTCCCGAAGCAGTTCCCGGAGGAAATCTTCTTCGCGATAATACAGAAGTACGGAACAGGCTAAAGGCCATGCACTTACAGTCATCACCATTTACCTGGCATTTTTCTCTCGAAAAGGGGCTATATTTATAATCCTAAAAATTTTAAGAACGATGGCCAGGAAAGAAAAAAAGAATGCCGCCAGCTCTGTGAAGAAGAATCTACTGAAGGATATCGAACAAAAAATAACCGAGTCGGTGCAGGTGTTTCATAAGACGATCAGTGAAAAAAAATTCAGAAAAAAAATACACAAGGCCGGTAAGCTGCTATCCAAATCCCTGACAAGAGATCAGATCACGGTAGTACATAAAGAGAAGAAGAGTCCGGTTGCGAAAGTAAAAAAGACTTCAGACGCAGAAAAAGTTTCCTGATCAGCTGATTCGAAAATTTCAACCTTGGGAAAGAATACCTGTCTGCTTCTTCTCGTTTCCATGAGCTTCCTGGCTTCCTGTTATGCGCCCGGCGCCGGTGGCTATGGAGTTCCTGTATACGTGTATCCTGGTGTAGGCCTGGGCAATATCATCGCCGTGGTTGTTTCCTGGAGCAGGAACAAATCCATTTTATGGGCCATCGTGCACGGCATTCTGGGCTGGCTATATGTTATCTATGCGCTGCTCGTTCCGAAGCGCTGACATATTAGTATGATTTTTGCATCATTATCTTTTTATCAAATCATTTTTTATGACTACCATAGAGATCGCCCGCAAGCTGAAAGAAGATTGTGAAAAAGGTAAATTTGAAAAAGTGCAGAAAGAACTTTTTTCCAAAGACGCTATCAGCATCGAACCACAGGCAGCAGGAGGATTCGAAAAAGAAACCAGGGGTCTCGATGCGATTTTGGAGAAAGGCAAGAAATGGGGGCAGATGGTTAAAGAATACCATAAACTGGAGGTATCCGAACCCCTGATAGCAGGGCAATCTATTGCACTAACCATGCATATGGCCGTGACCATGAAAGAAGGCGGCCCTATGGATATGACCGAACTTTGCGTCTATCATGTGAAGGATGGAAAGATCGTGTCAGAAGAATTTTTTATGTAATTTCTTACAACGACACAGATAAAAACATCTTCATCTACCGCAGTTCCCTGAACTGCATAAGCCCTTGTCTAGTGAAAGTTCATAGCACAGACAGAACATAAAAGGAAACCGGATAAAAACAGGATGATTCCGGGAATCATAAACTTCATCAACGCCGGCCGGTTACCTGTGGCCGAATATATACCGACCATCAGGAGGTCTGCGAATGAACTGAGCAGGGCTGCCAGACCAAACCCTGCCAGGTTAAATCCTCCGAAATAAATCATCAAAAGCAAAGCAGCTCCCAGCATAATACCCTGGGTCAGAAGAATGCGTTTACCGGTATTCATGAATTCGTATTCCTTATCTGCCCAATATAGATAAATTTCAGAAACGCCCCGCGAAGTGGTTTGTTTTCCCATGAACTCAGAAAGGCAGAATTTCTACCGTAAATTGTCTGTCAAATCTTCTTCATGAAGCGCCGGCTCAGCCTGATTATTTTCCTTTTTCTTTTCTGTTTCTCATTTGCACAAAATAAGATCGTCGTGTTTCAATCCGATTTCGGGGTGAAAGATGGGGCGGTATCTGCCATGAAGGGAGTACCCATGAGCGTTTCAACAGAATTGAAGCTGTTCGATCTCACCCACGAAATCCCGGCATATAATATTTGGGAGGCAGCCTACAGGCTGGAGCAGACCGTTCCCTACTGGCCTGCCGGTACCGTATTCGTTTCAGTCGTGGATCCGGGTGTAGGTACGGAAAGGAAATCGGTTGTATTGAAGACAGTCAGCGGGCAGTTTATTGTAACTCCTGACAACGGAACGCTGACGCTGATTGCCGCCTCGCAGGGCATTTCGGAAATCCGCCAGATTGACGAATCCGTTAACCGCCGGAAAAATTCCGGTGCATCCTATACTTTTCACGGACGCGATGTATATGCTTACACAGCTGCACGCCTTGCTGCGGGCCTGATCCGCTATGATCAGGTAGGTCCAAAACTTCCTCCGGCCGTGGTGGAGATTTCCTACCAGAAAGCCGTCAGGGAAAATGACCGGCTGAAAGGTACCATCCCGATCCTCGACATACAATATGGAAATGTATGGACCAATATAGACGCGTCACTGTTCAACAGCCTGGGGCTGAAATTCGGTGACAGGCTGCAAGTAGACATTTATCACAGCAAGGAAAGAGTATATTCGGGTGACATGCCTTACGGCCAGACATTCGGCGCTGTGGAAAAGGGGAAACCGCTGGCATACCTCAACAGTCTGCTGCAGCTTTCCTTTGCTCTGAATCAGGGCGATTTTGCAAAGACATACCAGGTTTCCAGCGGAAGCGACTGGAAGGTTGAAGTCCGGAAGAAGTAAAACTTAAAATAACGTCATGAAAAGAAAAACCTTTATTCAAATGGGATCTTTATTTGCCGCCTCCCCCCTGCTTCCTTCGCTGTCTGATTACCCGTTTCAGGATAGATTACAGAACTGGGCCGGAAATATCACCTACAGCACCAACAGGGTGTTTTATCCTAAAACACTATCGGAGATGCAGTCCCAGGTAAAACAGTGCGACCGCATGCGGGGCCTGGGCACGAGGCATTGCTTCAACACCATTGCCGACAGCAGCGACAACCTCGTTTCATCTAATAAGATGAATAATATTCTTTCCCTGGATACTGTCCAAAAAACGGTAACCGTGGAAGCAGGCATCACCTATGGCGCGCTGGCGCCTTATCTTCATCAAAAAGGATTTGCCTTACATAATCTTGCATCCCTGCCTCATATTTCTGTGGGCGGAAGCATCATAACCGCTACCCATGGCTCCGGCGTAAAAAACGGGAATCTTTCCACTTCGGTCAGGGGATTGCAGATGGTCATTGCCGACGGAACGGTCGTTGAACTAAGCAGGGAAAAAAATGGCCATGAATTTGACGGCGCCGTGGTATCGCTGGGCGCCCTGGGAATGCTCACCCGGCTTACGCTGGACATCGAACCCACTTACTCCATGCAACAGCAGGTATTTATTCATCTGCCTCTTTCCCAACTCAAAGACCACTTTGAAGAAATTGTCTCCGCCGGATATAGCGTGAGCCTGTTCACCGACTGGCAATCGGATTCGGTGAATGAAGTCTGGATAAAGCAAAAAGTCAACCCGGAGATGAAAAGCCGCGGCCTTTCGGAATTTTATGGAGCCCGGGCAGCCGACAAGGACCTGCATCCCATCATTGAACTGTCGGCCGAAAACTGTACTCCCCAGATGGGCGTGGAAGGTCCCTGGTATGAAAGACTGCCTCATTTCAAAATGGGGTTCACGCCAAGCAGCGGAAAGGAATTACAGTCAGAATATTTTATCGGGAGAAAAAATGCCGTGGAAGCCATTATGGCCATTCAGTCCATCGGCAAGGAAATCGGACCCCACTTATTCATCACCGAGATCCGCACCATTGCCGCTGACGGCTTCTGGCTAAGCCCCTGCCGTGACCGTGATTCCGTGGCCATTCATTTTACATGGAAGCAGGACTGGGACGCTGTAAAAAAATTACTGCCCAGAATTGAAGAACTGCTCAGCCCCTACCAGCCGCGGCCCCATTGGGGAAAATTGTTTACTATGGCACCCGCAACGCTGCAAAGCCGGTATGAAAAACTGGAAGACTTTAAAACACTCGCCCGTCACTATGACCCGAATGGAAAATTCAGAAATGCTTTCCTTAAGAATGAATTGTACAGCTGAAAGGAATGAAGCCTGATACTTCGCCGGTCAGGCTTCTTTGTTGAGCTGGATGCCTGTTTTGGTGAAGACGATCTGTTTCTGTTTGTACAGGTTCCCCAGGGTCATTTTAAAAGTCTTCTTACTGATATGAAAAAAAGAATAGATTTCTTCCGGCGATGACTTGTCGTGGTAGGGCAGGTATCCGTCATGCTCGCGCAATAACCTCATGATCTTTTCTGCTTCATCTTCCACGCGCTGGTAACCCGGTTTACCGGCAGCCACATTGATCTTATTTTCAGGAAGGATGTTCTTTATAAATCCCCGAAACCGGTCACCTACCCCGACCGGTCTGTAAATTTCATTACTGTGCAGGATGCCTTTATGCTGATTGTTGATGATCACTTCATATCCCAGGTCTGTGGGCCGGTAAACCAGAATATCCACCTCATCCATTTCTTTTACAGTAAGCGTTTCATTGGAAAGATATTTTTCCAGCTTCTCCGTGGCGGCTATTCTTCCTGTCAGTTCATCTTTTACAATCTTCACCAGGTACTCGCCTCCCGGCTGGATAAAGCTTATCATGGCTGATTTGGGGATGAAAAGATCCTTCATCAGTCCCCAGTCGAGAAACGCGCCCTGCGGTGTCGTGCTGACCGCACGAAGGATTACGATATCGCCCAGAGTGCCGAGGGGTTGCTGTGTGGTCGCGATCGGCCGGCCTTCTCCGTCATGATACAGGAATACCCGGATCTCATCCCCTTTCTTTGTGCCTGCGGGGACAAAGCGCTTAGGCATAAGAATTCCATCCCCGCCGTCGTCCATAAACACGCCCATATCCTTTACTTTTATAACTTTAAGGAGATTGTATTCACCCATTCTGACGGCAGGCTGATCCATAAAAACAAAGATAAGGCTTCGCCTGCCGACAGTTCAGCCAGGAGGAATTCCATATGAAATCAAAATTGCTTCCCTTGCTTCTTCCCGGTATCCTGTGCTTTGGTGCATGCCGTGAAACAGAAAATCCCACAGATAAACTCTCTGCTTTTTATAAGCCCGTTGACTATCCGGTTCTCCGCAGGGATTCTGCCGCGGTATTTTTTGATTCGCTTAAAAACGAAACCGTGCATTGGAAAAGGGCAGACGTATTTAATCCGGCAGCGGTTGTGCGGGATGGAAAGATTTATGTTCTTTCGCGATGCGAAGACAATCCGGCCGCGGCACTTGGAGGACGCACTTCCCGCATAGGTGTATCCGTCACCGAAGACGGCATACATTTTAAATCTTTCGAAACGCCGGTTCTGTATCCGGCAAAAGACAGCTTTCAAATCTATGACTACCCGGGGGGCTGCGAAGACCCGAGGGTGGTGCAGACAGAGGACGGACTGTATATCATGGCCTATACATCCTGGAACTACAAGCTGCCCCGTCTCTCCATCGCTTTTTCCAATGATCTTTTCCATTGGACAAAAAAAGGTCCGGCCTTTGCGAAAGCCTATAACGGAAAATTCCTGGACACGGCAACCAAATCGGCTTCGATGATCACCCGGATGAAAGGAGACCAGCCGGTGCTCGCAAAAATTGATGGAAAGTATTGGATGTACTGGGGTGAAAAATTCGTCAACCTCGCCTGGTCTGAAAATCTGTATGACTGGTATCCATTGCTTGATTCCGGAGGCAATCCTAAAACGATCATCACCACAAGGCCCGGACGGTTTGACAGTGACCTCAATGAATGCGGGCCTCCCGCCCTGATTACCGATAAAGGCATCTGGCTGATGTATAACGGGAAGAATGCCGAAGGGGCGACTGCGGATCCCTCGTTGCCCCGGGGAACTTATTCGGTTGGCACGGTATTGTTTGATCCGAAGGATATGCAAACGGTTATCAGCAGACCTGAAATGCCCCTGTTAAAGCCAGATCTGCCTCATGAAATGAGTGGCCAGTATAAGGCCGGCACAACATTTTCGGAGGGGCTGGTATACTATAAGGGAAAATGGTTTATGTACTATGGCACAGCCGATTCCTATGTGGGTGTGGCAGAGAGCCGATAGCACGAATGAACAGCCATTCCGGATCCAGGTTTAATTTCGATAACTTTAATTCTCACAAATAAGACCCTCATGAATTCAGGTCCGATTATTCTTGTAGAGGACGACCCGGAAGACGTTGAAATTTTTAATGAGATTTTAAAGGGGTTGGCCGTGTCGAACAAAGTTATTCAGTTTCCCCGTCCTGAAGATGCTTATCATTTTCTTGTCAGCTCGCCGGAACAGCCCTTTGTAATCATAAGTGACGTCAACCTGCCCGGTATGAGCGGACTGGAATTCAAAAAGAAACTGGATGCCCACGAGGCATTAAGGAAAAAATCGATTCCCTTTATTTTTTACAGTACTTCTTCAGAAAAAAAATTCGTGCTCGAAGCTTATCTCCACCTTACGGTTCAGGGTTTTTTCAGGAAGGGAAACAGTTACCCTGAGATCAGGGATCAGTTGAAAACTATTTTCGAGTACTGGAAAATCTGCCAGCATCCCAATAAATAACATGCAACAGTTCCGGCAGCTATTTCGGAATATCGGAGGAAAACTGATAGACGCCGGAACCGGTTTCTAAAATCACCAGTTTGTCTTTCGTTTCTGACAATGCAATATCCTTTTGCTCCCCTAATGGCCGGCCGTTTTCCATGACCGATTGCAGGGTCATTGCCGGTAAATAGATTTTTGCCGTTGTATTCGGCGGTATCCTCAGGAGTAAATTCAATTTGCCGTCTTTTTTTCTCCATTGCACGGATATGGTTCCATAGACGGATTCCAGGCTGCAGTCGGCATAATCCAGTTTTTCGCTTAAACAAGGCTTGATGATGATCTTTTTGTAGCCGGCACCCTCCTGTTCGTCCATTTGTAACCCGGCTATGTTTCGGTACATCCAGTCACCAATCGCTCCGTAAGCATAGTGATTAAACGAATTCATCGAGGGGGTTTGAAAACTGCTGTCCGGCTTTTGTCCGTCCCATCTTTCCCATATCGTGGTGGCGCCCATTTTTACCGGATAGAGCCAGGAAGGATAGGTATCCTGCAATAAGAGACGGTAAGCCAGAGAATCATAGCCATAACGCGAAAGAACATGACATATATAAGGCGTACCCAGGAATCCCGTCGTGATATGATCATTATAATCACGGATATTTTCTGCCAGTCTCCGCGCGGCCTGCTCCCTCAGATTTTCCGGGAGAAGGTCAAACTGCAGGGCCAGCGTATAAGCGGTCTGCGTGCCCGATACAAGCCTTCCGGAAGGTGTCAGGTATTCACGGACAAATGCTGCTTTTATCTTATTCAGAAGAGCTGTATAATAAGCAATGTCATCAGTCTTGTTCAGTCTGCCGGCCGCGTTGATAAGCAGTTGTGTAGAATGCGCATAAAAGCATTGGGCGATCAGATATTTATCGGTAACCGCCGACCTTCCGTCATTGTCGTCGAAGGGCCGGTAGAAAAGCCAGTCTCCGAAGTGAAAACCGGTATTCCACAAATCATCTGTGCTGTGCTTATGCATGAATTCAACCCAGGCTTTCATACCCGGATACTGATCCGAAAGGATCTTTATATCACCGTAGGCAAGCCACATATTCCAGGGTATGATCGTGGAAACATCCGCCCAGCCCGCAGAACCACCCGCCTGGGGGCCAAGCACATTCGGCACGACAAATGGCACCATACCGTCAATTCCCTGGTCGGCGGAAACGTCTTTAAGCCATTTTGCAAAAAAATTATGAACGCCCATATTAAATGCAGCCGTGGCCGAGAATGCCTGCGCGTCGCCTGTCCATCCCAAACGTTCATCACGCTGGGGACAGTCCGTGGGAACATCCAGGAAATTCCCTTTCTGTCCCCAACGGATATTGTGTTGCAGCTGGTTCAGGAGCGGGTTGGAACACGAAAAGAATCCGGTTGTATCCATGTCGGAATGAAGGACTACGGCACTGAGGTCATCATTTTTCAGATCGCCCGAATAGCCTGATATTTTTATAAACCGGAAGCCATGAAAAGTAAAATGAGGATGGAGTGTTTCCTGCCCTTTCCCATGGAGGAAATAAATATTTTCCGAGCGCGCCGCCCGAAGGTTTTCCGTATAGAAATTCCCTTCTTTGTCGAGCACTTCGGCGTGGTTTACGACGATGCGTTCACCTGCCTGACCTTTCAGTTTCAATTCCTCATAACCAACAAGGTTCTGGCCGAAATCAGCTACCAGTTCTCCTTTCGGGGTTTTGAATATGTGCACCGGGTGGAAAATTTCGTGCGCCCTGACCGGCTCATTATAGGTGGCCACAAGGTTTCCCATTGAAATTGGCGCTTTCACTGCGGGCTTCCATTCCGCATTCGCCGAAAAGGCGCTGGATTTCCAATCCTCATCGGCCAGACGGTCGTCAAAAATTTCACCATTGTAAATTTCGGAAGCGCGTACAGGCCCGGCATCTGATGTCTTCCATTGATCGTCCGTTACAATAATTTCTCTCGCGCCATTTGAATATTCCAGTACCAGCTGCAGCAACAGGCCGGTTTTTGTTCCATACAAATTCCGGTTGTTGTTCCAGGCAAGCGGAGTTCTGTACCAGCCACTGCCGATCGTTATGGCGAGCGCATTGGTTCCCCTGTCCACCAGGCTTGTGACGTCATAAACCTGATATTGAAGTCGCTTCCCGTAGCTTGTCCATCCCGGAGCAAATTTATTTTCGCTCAACGGTTTCCCATTGAGAAAAGCTTCATACACTCCGTGAGCCGACATGAAAATGGTAGCTGATCTGATCTTTCCTTTAGCCTGAAAATCTCTGCGGTATCGCTGCGCCGGTCCGTTAACTGTATCGCTGGCTGCACCCGTTTCAATCCATCCTGCTTTCCAGTCACCCGCATGTAGCAGTCCCATTTGCCAGTATGAGGGCGGGCTCCATCCTGACTCGTTTCCCTGATTGTCCCAGACCTGAACCTGCCATTTATATTTCGCACCTGACACAAGCGCCGGGCCTTTGTAAGGAACGAACACCGATTGCGACCCCGGCAGTTTGCCACTTTGCCAGGAGATTTTGTCTTCTGAGAATACACGGATGGAATATGCGGTTTGTTTCACATTTTTCCTGTCAGACTCCAGTTTCCAGCTGAAGCGCGGCGGATTTATATCAATGCCGGATGGGTTCGTCCGGTTCTCGCAACGGAGATCTCCGACCTTAAGCTGACCGAATCCTTTGAGGCAAAGAAAAGCTGTGAAAATTATGATTTGGAAAATTTTCATGGTCTGCTATTATAAAAAAGTAAAAAACGGGAGACCGTACCGGGAATGAATCATTTATTCAGGTAGTCGATCAGTCCAATGAGGTTTGGTTCCTCCATATTGACCGATTTATGTTCCTTCAGATACAGGTCAACATAAACGGATTTTTCTGCCAGTGCGCGTTTGACAGATTTGCGGCTCACTTCGATTACGGAGAATTCCTTTTTTTGTTCATCCATCAGGTAATATTCAACGACATCCTGGTACTCATCATACGGATGTCCCGTTTCAGTATAGCCGTCTGTATTATACCTGCCCTCTACAAATTTTATCTTTATCAGTTTGTACAGCGAATAATTTTTGCCTTTATTCAGTACCTGGAGATATTCGTTTGGATTGATATCACTGACCTTTTCAAAAATATATCCGCCCTTTTCCAGTTTCAGACAAAACATTTTAACCTGATCGCGGTATACCGCAATAGGCAGATCGTTGTTCTTTTTCAGCAGCAGATTGCCTGTTCCCTTATCGTAGTTATAAAAATAATCCGCACGGTCAAGTACTTTCCCTTTCGGGCTGATGACCAGACCCCGTGTATAAGATGAAAGAAAAAAGGGCGACCCTTTGAGTGGCTCTTTATGATATACTGAGGGAATTGTATTGTCCCAGCTGAAATGAGTCATGGGTGGATAAGTACCCGCAGCGTTCACCGGGATCGAGAGCACATGCTGCTCACCAAAATGTCTTAGGGATGAATCTTCCGTAATACGGATATGTAGAGAATCAGCATTTAGAAAATCCACCAGCATATTGAAGTTAACGATCTCGAGACTGTCCGCACTCCGTTGGGCAACGTCTGACTTTACCGGATTTTCCGGGTTTCTTTCCTGGGCAAAGGCAAAGCAACAAAAGAAACTGGCAAGAATCGCTGAAATGAATTTCCATTTCATGATTCTAAAATAACGCATATCCGTCATAATCCCTACAAAAGTCCTGATAATTCCGGGAAAGAGTTTTACTAGCCGGAAAGCCCTGAATGAAGTTCCGGAGATGATGTCAGCGGTCTTGTACGATATCGGCAATGGCACTGTCCAGGAGCACATTGAACTGGTCCGGATTTTCTATCATCGGGTAGTGACCCGTACCATGGATATAGTAGATCCGGTAGGGAATATGGCTGGCGGTTAAACCCGTGGTGTCCGTAGGTCCAAAGTCGCTGTTGATCAGGTAAAGAGGTTTTTTCATATCCTGGAGGGCTGCAACATCGTTAAAATGATCGGGTTCCAGACAGTCCACCGCGATGTTGCTGTCTGCTTTCTTTACATCGTTCAGGATCCGTTCCTTCACAGCTGCGGATGTGGACGGTGAAAACAGCTCCCGGTTAAAAAAATCTGTGGATGTTTGTATAAATTGTTCCCGGAGCGCCTTCAGCGCCTGTAGGAATGCGGCCCTCGATTCTTTCGTTTCCTTCTCTCCCACATTTTTAAAATTGTCGATGCCAATGATCCCGATGACGGGTTGCGGATTATCTAGTGCCGCCTGCAATACGATCACACCTGCCATTGAATGACCGATCAGGATAACCTTTTTCAATCCAAGCACCCGGATTACGCTATCCACATCACGGCTGAACATGCGGCTATCCCATTCTTTACGGTTCTTACCTGATTCTCCAAAACCAGGAAGGTCTATCGCAATGGTCCTGTGTGTCCCCCGGAAATAGCGGATCTGATCATTCCAATACGATTTATTTATGCACCAGCCATGAACGAAGAGCAGGGCCGGTTCCCCTTTTCCTGTGTCGGAAAAAGCAATTTTCACTCCCTCGTTTTCTACAACGACCGGCTTTTTCGATTGAATTTGCTGATTGCAGGAATACGCCGTTGCAGCGACAAAAATGAATACAGGTATCCTGAGCAAGGTTTTCATATCTCTTCAAAAATGCCGGTAGACCGGTTTTTTCTCACCCTGCCTGCATGGAAATAACTTCCATTCATAGCAACATAGACCCCTTTGTCGAGTGCCTGAACAAAAGCCATGGCACTGCCCAGATTAAAGAGACCGTCCGAACTTCCGAATTTATAGGGAATCATCGCGCCCGTGAGCACGACCGTTTTCCCCGTAACTTTTTTTTCCAGGAAAGCGGCGGTCTCTGCCATGGTATCTGTGCCGTGTGTAATAATTATTTGTTCTTCCGAAGCAATTCTGCATTGTTCTGACAGAAGGTGACGATAATCGTCCGTCATGTAGAGACTGTCGATCATTTCCAGCGTTATCAGCTTTACGGGCAGAAGATTTCTCCCCAGCCGCAGCATTTCGGGAAGATGGGTTTCTTTGAAGAAAAGCTCTCCCGTCAGTTCATTGTATTCTTTGTCGAAGGTCCCGCCGGTGACAAGGATCAGGATAGACATCGGCTAAATTTTTATAAAATTAATGCGTGACGCCCTGAACCTCCGTGGATCAGTGGATAAGAAAATAATTGTATTTCCTTCTTTCCTTTCTTTTCAGCATCCTGTCGCGCATTGCGTATATCCATTGAATGATCCGGACAACCGGACTGTATGGAAGAGAAAACTCCTGTACCATCTCCATTTTTAATGATTTTCAATTAAAAATAGAGTTGTGATGCAGGAGCAGCAAGGCCGGTTAGGTAAACTTCCAAAAAGTTCCGGCAAACAACCGGTTACAGTCGGTAAAGAAATTTACCTGGTGGTCAGAAGATTTATTTCACGTGTTTGTTGATCGCGCCCGCCATTTCAAACATGGAAATCTGATCCTTCGCAAAAATGGGTCTCAGGTTTGCATCGGCATTGATCATGCGCCTGTTCGTTTTGTCCTGGAGGCCGTTCTTTTTGATATAGACCCAGATTTTTTTCACGATTTCTGTTCTCGGCATTGGCTTGTTGCCAATTACTTTTGCAAGCGCATCGCTGGGTGCCAGAGGAACCATGAAGGCAGCATTTGGTTTACGCGCGGATTTTTTCTTTGCAGCTTTTTTCGGAGCAGCTTTTTTAGCCGCTTTTTTTGGAGCTTTTTTTGCGACCTTCTTGGCTGCTTTTTTTGGTGCTTTCTTAGCGGCCTTCTTGGCTGCTTTTTTTACTGATTTTGCCATACGAGATTTTTAATGGGTTATTTCGAATAGTACCGGAATCAAATATAGGGGTTTTAATAAATTGTTACCTATGGCATAATAGTTATTTAGTACCCTTTTTTCAACAGGATGAAACCTTTAATTTTAACTCCGGCCCGGACGACAATTGCAAAACCAACAAATAACTCTGTATGAAAAGAGACAAAATCATCTACTGGATTGCCACCATTCTCACCTGTGCCATGATGCTGCTGGCATCGGTTTCAGGGCTCATGAAATCCGAACAGGGTATCCAGCTGTTCAAACACCTTGGGTACCCCGAGTACCTGATTGGCCTCCTTGGCGTGGCCCGAATCCTCGGGATCATCGCGATCCTGACGCCCGGATTTCCCCGGTTGAAGGAGTGGGCCTATGCCGGTTTCTTCTTTGACCTTGCCGGGGCGGCTTATTCCGGTTACGCCGTCGGCGATCCTTTGTCCATGTGGGCTTTGATCTATGTGCAGATCATCATCCTGTTTATCTCCTATATTTTCTATCACCGGCTGAAGAAAGCCCGGACAATTGCCCAGGCAAAATGAGCGTATGATCGAATGCCTGAGGACCGATTCAGACAATCCTGACTTCCGGCAATTGGTTCGGGTGCTTGACGCCGACCTCAATATCCGGGACGGTGCCGATCATTCCTTCTATTCACAGTTTAATAAAATCGACAGCATCCGGTACGCCGTCGTGGCCTATGAAAATGGCATTCCCGCAGGCTGCGGAGCGATTAAAGACTATTCCGTGGATACAATGGAGGTTAAGCGTATGTTCGTTCCTGTGGACCTGCGGGGGAAGGGAATCGCCACCCGGGTCCTGTCTGAACTGGAACAATGGGCCCGGGATCTGCATATGAAACGTTGCGTTCTGGAAACAGGAAAAAGGCAACCCGAAGCCATAAGCCTTTACATGAAGTGCGGGTACCGGATCATCCCCAATTTCGGGCAGTACCAAAACGTCGAGAACAGTGTTTGCTTTGAAAAGAATTTGTCCTGAACGCCTGTTGCTTTTTGCTATTTTTGGGCCGGGCTGCGGTAAGGCCGCTATATGCACCTTATGAGAATAACGATACTGCTTTTCCCCCTTTTAAGCTTTAGTTATAGTCATGGTCAGGCATCCCTGACCTCAACCGACCTGCCTTTACTGGTAATCAATACAAACGGACAGACTATACCCGATGATCCCAAAATCACCGCGACGTTAGGCATCGTGGACAACGGGCCCGGCAACAGAAACCGTCCCACCGATTCATTCAATGTTTACAACGGAAAAATAGGCATTGAAATCAGAGGTCAGTCTTCGCAGATGTTTCCGATGAAATCCTACAGCATTGAACTGAGAAATGATGCGGGCAAATCGGTTGACCAGTCTCTTTTCGGGCTTCCGGCAGAAAGTGACTGGGTAATGTATGCTCCCTACACTGACAAGACCCTGATGCGGAATTTCCTGGCTTACAGCTTTTCTGCGGGTATGGGGCATTGGGCTTCCCACTGCCGTTTTACTGAAGTCATCCTCAACGGCCAGTATGTGGGAATTTATGTTTTCATGGAAAAAATCAAAAGAGGCAGCGGAAGAGTGGACATCGCCAAGCTGAAGGCTACAGACAGTACGGGGGATAACCTCACGGGCGGATACATATTCTCCATAGACAAAGAGGCGAATGGCTGGTTTTCTAAATTTTCTCCGCCGAATGCACCCGCCGCGAGAATTCAGTATTCCTACATTGTTCCCAAGCCCGAAGACATCACCCCACTGCAGAAAGATTACATAAAATCCACCGTGGACGATTTTGAAAATGCGCTGGCCGGACCGCAGTTCAGGGATAGTCTTCAGGGATACAGAAAATTCATTGACCCCTCCTCTTTCATAGATTTTCTCATTGTCAATGAAATCAGCCGGAACGTAGACGGCTACCGGCTCAGCAGTTTTTTTTATAAAGACAAAAACAGTCATGATCCCAGGATCCATGCAGGCCCCGTCTGGGATTATGACCTGGCGTTTCGCAATGCAGACTACTGCGATGGAAGCCTGGCCTACGGCTGGGCGTATGATTTCAATTCCGTATGTTCATCGGACTACTGGCAGATTCCTTTTTGGTGGAAGCGCCTGCTGGGTGACTCCTCGTTTCAAGCCGACCTCTATTGCCGGTGGGCCGGTCTGCGAAAGGATCTGTTGAGTGAATCGTCCATCAATCACTGGATTGACTCCATAACAACGCTGACGGCCGAAGCCAGATCACGGCATTTTGCACAGTGGCATGTACTCGGACAATATGTATGGCCGAATCCCCAGCCCATTCCCTCCTCCTATAGCGAAGAGATCACTGCACTGAAAACCTGGATTCGCAACCGCCTGTTCTGGATTGATGACAATATTGACAAAACCGGTCCCTGTGCGCCGCCGCCTCCTCCGGTTAGTTTTGAAGACTTTGACATCCATATCTGGCCAAATCCGGTATTAGCCACCATGCAGGTAAGACTTAGTGTGCCGGTAGCCCAGTCGGCTTCCATTCAGGTGGTGAACTCGGCCGGCCAGACCATTCTTACCGGTAACTATAGCCTTAAGAAGGGTCTGAACGAATTGCCTTTTACGACCGCTTCATGGTCTTCGGGTGTTTATTATATCCGGGTAAACTTTGGAAACGGAGTGAAGAAAACTTATCCTGTGGTTAAATCTTAGTCCGCTCCGACGTTAAATGCTTTTTTTCGAGCCTGCATGTTTTAAAGCGAGTGGCTTTTCTGCAGGAGTAGCGTTCATCTTATCCGCCATTCTTTTTGCAATAAGTTTCAACCCCCGGTAGTCCCAGTGCACGTTAGGTTCACGGTAGGTAGCGCCGGTAATGTCAATAGCTCTGCTGATATGCAGGGGATCGGATTGCACAATGGCGTCAATCACCGCATTGTAGGGATGGCTGGGGAAAAAATGGGTAGTCAGAAAAGGAATGTTCTTTCCGTACCGTTGTCTGAAATCTTCCCTGAATTCGATCATCCGGGCTTGAAAATCTGCGTTGGTGGTATGAGCGTTATAGTCATTAATACCAATTGACTGCCATACCGTGATCCTGTAAGGAATGTGTCTGGCGTTCAGATATTTCAGGGCAGCATCCATCCGCAATACCATCTGGCTCCATCCATAAACGACAGGATTGGCGGAAATACTGTCTGGAAGCCATTCCCCAATCCTTGATCCTGAACCAGCGGCTTTAACCAGGAAGACGGGATGCGTCAGATGGCCTGAATCCGCTTCGTCAGCCAGACCGTTTTCGAAACCATGGGTTGTCTGGTTCGGAAGGTTGGACTTGATGTTATTGTTAACGCCCAGTTCCAGTGACTCAAGCAACAGAGTATTGTTGTTGATGATCTTCACTTTATTTCTCGGGCTTTTTTCCTGGGCTGTTGCCTGGGAATTCAGTCCCATACCGGAGGCATTGCTTTCACCCTGGATAACGATCAGGTTGACCGTATCACGACCCGGTTTTTCTCCGTCGGATATTCCTGCATAGCTTATTAGATTCTCCTGTTTGGGCATTGCCCCTTCAGTACCGCCGGTCTGCCTGTAGGCCCTGATCCTTGAAATCAGATCTCGGGTAAAAATGACGGACCCCTGCCGGTTAAGGTGTTTTTCGTCGCTGAAAAATTCTTTTCGGCCCCAAATTGGAGCGAAGTGCGAGTAGTCGAAACCTGCGACGCCTTCCTTCCCGATTTCTTCATGAATGGGATGTTTCAAATATTCACTGACAGAGTCATAATAAGGCGACATGATCACATACAGTTCAATTCCTTTTTCCTTGCACAGATTGAGAAATGCATCAAACGCTGCAATTTTATTGGAATCCGTCTCCATCTTTGAGAGGAAACCGTTCCTGTCGAAATTCAGGGAATGGAAAGAATGGTCGATAGGTAAATAACCGTTTATATCATCTTCTTTCCCTGCTACGGAGGACATGCCTCCGATTATGCTGAAAAAAAGCGAATTGTAGGGATAAACCTGGGAAATCATTTTCAGCTTTTCAAAGCCGCTGCGTTTTTGCAGTATCTGTTTTATCTCCGGGTGCGCTTTCGCATAAGGCAGAAGACTCGACAATCGCTCATAGGAGTTTGCAAAATACAGCAGTTCTTCATCCTGATAATCAAGTAAAATCATCTTTGGCGTATACCGCTTAAGTATTGATTGCAGCAACGCGTAGTCATAAAGAATCGACTGACCATCCCTGCCTACGTTATAGAAAGGCATTTGAAATGAATCCGACAGCTCAGTGGTGGCATAGTGGTGATTTGCCCTGGAAGATCCAAAAATCAGTCCCGGCTGGTTTGTATTTTCAATGGCATAAGTTGTCCGGTAATTATAGCCTGATTTCTGCTTAAAATATAAGTATTTAAGAAAATGACCGCAGGTGAAATCCAGCAATACCGCCAGGATCACAAAGATCATCACACGAATAAAAATTTTCCCTGTACTTATTGTTGAATGTCCTTCCATACACACTAAAACTGAAAGTAAATGAATTGTCCGCCATCCAATACACCGATCATCAGTATGAGGATTAACAGGACGGCACAGGAAATCTGTCTGACCAGCCAGCGGGGGCTGTTGAGCAGGTCGAATTTTCCCGGAAAAAATTCTTTTCTGATTTCGAAAATCAGAAGAAACCCTATGCCAAAAAAAGCATAGGCCATCATCGACACTGTATCGGTAAACAAGGGCCCTTTAAAAGTAAAAATGCGGCGGATGATCAGCAAGGCATCCGACATGCTCGTGGCACGGAAAAAAATCCAGGCCAGACAGGCTAACAGAAAGGTGGTGAAGATTTGAAAGGCCTGAAACCATCCGGAAGATTCCCTGATACGCAGCAATCCGTTCCACTTTTTTCTGGACTTTTCAGTTATCCTCGCCATGACGAGGTATAGCCCGTTCAGCGCACCCCAGGCGATAAAGGTCCAGTTGGCCCCATGCCAAAACCCACTAATCAGAAAAACGATAAAGAGATTAAAGAATAACCTTGGCACAGCCACCCGGCTGCCACCCATCGGGATATACAAATAATCGGAGAACCAGGAAGAAAGCGAAATATGCCAGCGTCTCCAAAACTCAGATATGGTCCTTGACATATAGGGCATCCTGAAATTAGTCATCAGCTTGTAACCCATGACAAGGGCTGCGCCAATAGCGATTTCAGAATAAGCGGAGAAGTCACAATAAATCTGAATGGCAAAAAAAACAGTGGCCAGCGCCAGGGTGGCTCCGCTGTGCTGTCCGGGAGATCCATACACGGCATTCACATAGATTGCCAGGCGATCGGCAATCACGATTTTTTTAAAAAGACCGAAAAGCATCATTCGCAGACCATAGGAAACGCGATAAAAATCGAAATCATGTTTTTCATAAAACTGATGAATCATATTCTGCGGCCTTTCGATCGGGCCTGCAACCAGTTGCGGATAGAACATCACATACAACGCATAAATTCCAAAATGATACTCAGGCTTTTGCCTGCCACGATACACTTCTATCGTATAGCTCATGGCCTGGAATGTATGGAATGAGAGTCCGATGGGCAATACGATATCTCGAAGGATTGCCAGGTTAGTTCCCAGCGTGCCGTTTACAAAGCTGTTGACGGCATTGTTCCAATGAATGATCACTCCTGAAATCCAGAGCTCATTCATTAAAGGAAGATGTATCGAGAACCAACTGTTAAGGTTTGTGATGAAAAAGTCGTAGTATTTAAAAAAACACAGAAAGCCAATATTCGTAATCAGGCTTGCAATCAGATACAACTTCCTCCTGGTCCCGGCTGACCTTGCGATAAATATTCCGGCGAAATAATCCACGATGATCGTGACCAGAAGTATCAGGCAGTAGACAGGGAGAAATGCGATATAAAAAACAAAACTGGCTATCAGAAGAAGCAGCCAGCGCATACGGTATGGCAGCAGAAAATAGAGTACGGTGACTATCGGAAAAAAGATAAGGAATGCGATCGAATTGAACAACATGGCGCCAAATATAAAGATTACTCTGTTTCTATAAGTCTGTTATGCCGCCATAGCGATTACAACTATTCTTTAACAACTGAACGGCAATTTATTGTGGAATGCCTGCAAAAAAAGAACCCGCCGAAGCGGGTTCTTTTTATCCTGAAAGCGGATCCTAGTTTTTGATGAATTTCGTCACCATCGTTTTTCTGTTGCCGATCACGACCTGCATTGTGTAGAGCCCGTTGGTCAGACTGCTGATATTATAAGTCTGGAAAAATACATCTCCGGTTTTCTCCGCTTCTACCTCCATTACCAGCTTACCACTCATGTCATATATAAATACCCTGACAGTTCCTGTCACAGAGCTCGTTACTCTGCTCTTAATGATGTTGTGCGCAGGATTGGGGAATACGCTCAATATATCAGCAGTTCCCGTGCCGTCTTCTACCACAATTTTCATAGTAGAAGTTGCCGTTGCTCCGTCATCGTCGGTAACAGTAACTTCATACTGGTATTCGCCTTTTATCAGGCCTGACAGACTAACCTGCGGCATACTCAGAGAGGAATTGACAGGTGTATTGGGCCCGCTCAGTAATTTCCACTGGTAGCTCACGATATTACCATCCGGATCCGTTGAACGGCCTGCATTCAATGTAAACGTGCTGGACGGCAGGATAAGTGTATCATTGGGTCCCGCGTCGGCAGTCGGCGGAATATTCACTTTGACAGGTGCCGGATTCACAGTTACCACAACCTGGTCATTATCTGTAGCATTATTATTATCGGTCACGGTAAGCTGGAATGTGTAAACTCCGGTAATTAAGCCCGATACGGTTGCAGTGCCCGTATTGGTGCCTGTCATGACAGAACTGGAAGGTCCCGAAACCTGTGTCCATGCAAATGATGCAATCGTTCCGTCTGCGTCAAAGGAACTGGCTCCGCTCAATGTGGTACTGTTCTGCGGCAGACTGATAGTGATCGCACTGCCTGCGTTGGCAACCGGAGCCTGGTTAGGTACAACCGGCTTCGGATAAACAGTTACCGTTACCTGGGCTTTTGCCGTTGCTCCCAGATTGTCTGTAACGGTGAGCTCAAATGTATAAATACCCGTCTGCAGACCGCTTGCGGTAGGTTTCGCAGTATTCGAATTCAAAATGGTAACAGACCCTGGTCCTGACAAGGTTACCCAGCTATATGTTTTTATAGTCCCGTCAGGATCAGTTGAACCGGATCCATCCAGTATCACTGAACTGGTCGGCAGTGTAATAGATTGTGCTGTCCCCGCACTGGCTACAGGTGGTTTATTGGCAGGCGGAGGAGGAGCCGGTGCCGGATTCACGATAACGGAAACAGAATCCAGGTCGTTGAGCCCGCCGTTGTCGGTTACCTTCAGTTGGAATACATAGACACCCTGTACCAGGCCGGATATACCCGTCGCAGAGCCTGCAGGTGAAGCCAGGGTCGATGTATTGGGTCCCGATACCTGGGTCCATGCATAAGAACTTATTGTGCCGTCCGGATCGGATGATGCCGTACCCGTCAGGCTGGCTGTATTGGTGGGCAGGGTAATCGAAATATCTGCACCCGCATTGGATGCGGGTGGTTTATTGGCAGGCGGAGGAGGAGCCGGTGCCGGATTCACGATAACGGAAACAGAATCCAGGTCGTTGAGCCCGCCGTTGTCGGTTACCTTCAGCTGGAATACATAGACACCCTGTACCAGGCCGGATATACCCGTCGCAGAGCCTGCAGGTGAAGCCAGGGTCGATGTATTGGGTCCCGATACCTGAGTCCATGCATAAGAACTTATTGTGCCGTCCGGATCGGATGATGCCGTACCCGTCAGGCTGGCTGTATTGGTGGGCAGGGTAATCGAAATATCTGCACCCGCATTGGCTACAGGTGGTTTATTGGCAGCAGGTGCAGCCACGTTAATGATTACATCATCGGTGGCAACCGGGCTTCCACTCACGGATGCGGTTAACCGGAAAGTATATGTTCCTGCCTGCAAAGCGGTGATATTGGTACTGAGGTTTGCAGGTGAACTGATATTGCCACCGGCAGGCCCGGAAATTTTAGTCCAGTTTGTGGTTACGGGCGAAGTGCCTGAAGCAGGCACCATCAAAGCCACCATTCTGGAAGCAATTACTTTAAATCCATTGTAATCCCAGTGTACGTTGGGGTCGCGGTAAGTTGTCCCTGAAACATCAATGGCCGAGCAGATACCCAGAGGATCAGAAGCGGCAATGGCATCGATTACAGGATTATAGGGATGACCAGAAAAAAAATGTGTTGTAAGAAAAGGAATATTCTGCCCGTAGCGATTTCTGAAATCAGTACGGAATTGTATCATGCGGCTTTGATAGGTCGCATTGGTCGTCCCTGCATTATAGTCATTGATACCGATGGATTGCCATACGGTAATGGTATAAGGTATTCCTTTTGATTTCAGATAATTGACAGCAGCATCCATTCGGGCTACCAGTTGTGACCATCCGTATTGACCCGGATTGCGTGAAGTACCATTCGACAACCATTCGCTGATCCAGGATCCGGAACCGCCTGCCTTCACAAGATATGTTGGCTTTGTCAGCTGTCCTGCATCAACAGCGTTTGCCAGTCCGTTTTCAAGGCCATGAGTTGACTGATCAACTACATTTTCCAGAATATTATTATTTACTCCGAGCTGCAGGGTTTCGAACTGAAGGGTGTTGTTATTTATTATTTTAACATTGGTTCTGGGTGCCAGTTCAGCGGTGCTTGCCTGGCTGTTATATGCAAGTCCTGCGGCATTGCTTTCCCCCTGAATTACGACAAGGTTTACAGCATTTGAGCCACCTGACCCTGATACGCTTCCATTAAGAGTTACCTGTGTAGTCCCGGCAGGCAGGTTCTGATCGGTCCCGGCGTTTGCAGTTACAGAGGCTGTACCGGCTGCATCTCCTTCCGGAATTTTCCTTGCTCTTTTTATAGATGCGGAAAGTTTTTTTTCGGCCAGGCGATTCTCTGTTGCCGGTTTCAAATGAAAATTATTGCCGGGTTTACCGAGAGCCGGAGTACCAACATTAAAACCGGAATTCAAAAAATGAGGAAAGTAAAAAGTGTAATTTATTTTCGCGAACACCTGAGAAGGAAACAGGTTCCCCAGGACTATAATAGCTGTAAGGATCGCAGGATACAAAAACGCACCTAACCTGTTAGTTGGCTTGCAAACGAATGCAAGCGCTATTGGCTTTTCGTTCATAGCTCACGGATATTGGAGATTAATAAAAGCTACTCTGCCGCACAGGTTTCAAAAACCAAGCCAAAAGGTAAAATCCGGGCCTCCGTAAACGCACTATTTCAATTCCTTGCGTAATATCAATTTCCTCTTTTCTGCTTCGAACAACTCCTTGAACTTTACCTAGTTAGTTCAGAAACCGGCACATGAATGTTCTTTCTCAAATTAATATCAAACTGGAAACGAATGGAAGCGGGTTTTTACTATATTTTTCCGCGTGAAATTATTGTATGGCCACAATGTTATAAAAGAGTGGAAGAAGTGCCCCGGTTTAATCATGCCGGGCAGCGTTTCAAAACGACAATGCCCGATAAACCGGGCATTGTAAAGAGTTTGCGGAGAGGGAGGGATTCGAACCCTCGGTACAAGTTTAAGCTCGTACAACGGTTTAGCAAACCGGCCCTTTCGGCCACTCAGGCACCTCTCCAACTCCTTCTTTCGAAGGGAGGCAAAAATAAAGATTAATTCCCATAAAAGTGCAGTCCGGTGTTGCGCTCGAGGGCAATAAAAATCGTTATTCTCTGTTTTTAAGTAATCCGTAAAATCCGACCTATGAAGAAAATGCTGCAGGGCATCCTGCCTTCCTCCACTTTTCCATCCACAAAACTTTTAGCCAGTTCTTTTATTTCAGGTTATGTCCTGGCTATTCTGGTATACAGCCTGTTCAGGCCCCAGGTACATGTGCTCCTGAATTATATTTTTCATTAGGCTAAAAAGTCAGCAAGATCCGGCATTGGGAATTCTGTCTGTTCAAGCAATAAAAAACCCGTCTCCTGTATTTGAGACGGGCTTCGATATTATGTGGCCGGCACCTGACTGATAATTTACATCGCTGCGAGCTGCACTTTCTGCTGGAGCTCCGTAACGTTTTCGCGAAAAAGGCTGTCGGTATCCATCAGATCTTTCACTGTCTGGCAGGAATGGATAACCGTTGTATGGTCTCTTCCGCCAAAATGTTCTCCAATGGTCTTCAGGGAATTTTTGGTAAAGGCCTTGGCCAGGTACATCGTGATCTGTCGTGCCTGGACAATCTCTCTCTTTCGCGTTTTCTGCAAAAGTTTATCGTAAGGAAGGTCGAAATATTCACAAACCATACGCTGAATGGTCTCGATCGTTATTTCCTTGCTGCTTGTTTTGACAAAATTTCTCAGTACTTTCTTCGACAATTCCAAATCAATTTCCCTCTTGTTCAGCGAAGATTGTGCCAGAAGGGATATCAGGGCCCCTTCCAGCTCCCGTACATTGCTGTTGATATTGTAGGCCAGATATTTTACAACTTCTTTAGGCATTTCCAGGCCGTCATTTTTCATCTTCCTTTCAAGGATTTCGATCCTTGTCTCATAATCGGGCACCTGGAGGTCAGCGCTCAGACCCCAACGGAATCTGCTCAGCAGTCTTTCCTGCACACCTTCGAGGTCTTTGGGTGGTTTGTCTGATGTAAGGATCAGCTGCTTGCCCGACTGGTGCAAATGATTGAAGATGGCAAAGAAAGCATCCTGCGATTTTTCAGCCCGGTTGAAGAACTGTACGTCGTCGATAATAAGAACATCAACCATCTGGTAGAAATGAATAAAGTCATTAATGGCATTGTTCCGGCTGTGGTCAATGAACTGATTGATGAATTTTTCCGAACTCACATAAAGAACGACTTTATTATGATGCGTACGCCTCACTTCGTTGCCGATCGCCTGGGCCAGATGGGTTTTACCCAGTCCAACACCTCCATAAATCACCAGGGGATTGAAAGAATTTGCGCCCGGCTTTTCAGCAACCGTCTTACCGGCCCGGCGGGCCACCCGGTTACAGTCGCCTTCAATAAAAACATCAAAGGTATAAACCGGATTAAGCTGCGAATCGATCTGCATCTTTTTCAGACCGGGGATCACAAAAGGATTTTTCACCGGATTGTTAATGATCAGGGGAAAATCCATTTCATTATTGGAGATCGTCTTAAAGTTGTGTGCGGGAACATCCATGGTCAATGGTTTGTTTTGCTGATTGCCACTGTCCACCATAATCCTGTATTCCAGTCTGGCTTCCTTGCCCAGTATTCTGCGCAAAGTTTTAGCCAGCAAATTCACATAATGCTCTTCAAGATATTCGTAAAAAAACTGACTGGGAACCTGAATCACCAACACATTGCCTTTTAAC
>Ga0268266_10001200_pt1 | contig 31990 bp, 36 predicted proteins | sample KBSS13metaG_FD_190356 | JGI IMG/M metagenome (GOLD analysis project Ga0268266, IMG submission 190356) | Switchgrass rhizosphere microbial communities from Kellogg Biological Station, Michigan, USA - KBS S1-3 metaG (SPAdes) (version 2) | ecosystem: Host-associated > Plants > Roots > Rhizosphere... | reverse complement strand
CGGCGGCTCTCCGGAAAATGCTCGAATTGCTTTGCAGTTGTCGCAAGGGAAATTCATGCTTGCTTGACCTGCGTCCAATCGAATGACGAGGGAACAAAGGTAATCGCTGCGCCGCTAACCACCGTGATTGCCGTAAACCGAATCGTCACCGTCGAACGAGCGGCTCTCGCCTTCACTCGGCGTTGTGCTTCTCCAGCGCCTCCAGCTGCGTGTGCCAGTCCAGTTCTCGCACTGCCATCGGGTTCTCGCGCCAGTTTTCCGCCACTTTCACAAACAATCCCAGATAAATCTTCGTGCCCAGAATCTCTTCTAGTTCCTTGCGCGCCTGCGTTCCGACCTTCTTCAGCATGTCGCCCTTGCGCCCAATCAGAATTTTTTTCTGCGAAGGCCGCTCCACCGTCAGCGTCATCTGGATCCGCAACAGCTTCGGCGACTCTTCCCACTTGTCCACCATCACATGCAGCGCGTGCGGCACCTCGTGGTACGTCAGCGCAATCGCCTTCTCGCGCACGATTTCACTCGCCAGAAACCGTTCCGGCTGGTCCGTCACCTGGTCCTCGGGAAAATACGGTTCTCCCTCCGGCAGCAGCTTCATCGCTTCACCCAGCAATTCGTCGCACCCGTCGCCGTTCAGCGCCGAGATCGGCACCATCGCCACAAACGGATGCGCTTTCGCGAACTCTTCCATCAGCGGCAGCAGCTTGTTCTTCGCCGCCTTGTCCACTTTGTTCAGCGCCAGAATCGTCCGCCCCTCAAATCGCTTGGCCCGCTGGATCAGCATCGGATCCACGTGTACATGAGTGCCGCCAGCTTGGTTGGCGAGCGTCTCTGCGGCATCCACCATCAGCACCAGCACATCAATTCCTTCCAGCGCCGCCGCCACTTCCCTCATCATCTGCCGGTTCAACGCCGTCTTCGCGTCGTGTAGGCCGGGCGTATCAATCAGCACCACCTGTCCATCGTCCTGCGTCACAATTCCCTGAATGCGGTTTCGCGTCGTCTGCGGCTTCGACGTCACAATCGCAATCTTCTGCCCCACCAAACGATTCACCAGCGTGGACTTTCCCGCATTCGGGCGCCCCACAATCGTCACAAACCCCGCTTTATATCCTTTTTCCATGTTCTCGTTTTTCTCTGTGTGCTCTGTGATGTCGTTTACTCCGACCCGGTCGGAGTGGCAACTTCTTTTTCAGCGCCTTGACGCTGAATCTTCTCTTCAATTCGCGTGCATCGCTGCGCCGGTCAGCTTCTGCACCTTCACGCGCAATACTTTTCGCTGGTTCGCTTCCAGCACTTCAAACCGATACCCCTCGAGATCACATTTCTCGCCCGGCGCCGGCACTTTCCCGCTTACATGGCTCAACAACCCCGCGATCGTCGTCACCGTCTCATCAGCGTCTTCGCCGAAGTGCACACCCAGCATGTCCTCGACCTGCTCGATACTCGTACTGCCGCGCATCACCAGCGAACTGGTCCCGTCGCGCACCATCTCCAGCTTGTGGTGCGTCGCGTCTTCACCACTTTCGCCGACAATCTCTTCCACCAGGTCTTCCATCGTCGCGACGCCTGCAACGGTCCCGTGCTCATCAATGATTACGGCCATCGTCTGGCTGCTCTGCCGCATCTCTTTTAACAGGTCCGATCCAGCCTTCGTTTCCGGCATAAAAAGGGCAGCGCGCATCAGCTCGCGCACCTGTTTCTTCGGTAGATCCGCATCTGCAACCTGGAGCAAATCCTGCGAGTGCGCGATCCCTACCATGTTGTCGAGCGTTCCTTCGAACACCGGCAGCCGTGTGAAGTTCGTCTCCGTAAATTTCGCATGTAACTCTTCCAGCGTCGCGTTCGAAGCAATTGCAACAACATCCGGACGCGGTGTCATCACCTCCCGCACGCGTTTGTCGCTGAACTCCACCACCTGCTCGATCAGTTCAGCCTGCTCCGGCTCGATAATTCCTTCTTCCTCCGCCGCTTCCACCAGCGCTTCAATCCCTTCTTCTGTGCGCTGCTCTTCAGTCTTCTCCGTGTCCGATTCGGAAATCCGTGCCAAAGACTCCGCCCCCTCCAGAAAAACTCGCACCGGCCACACCAGTACCAAACTCGCGCGAACAAACGGCAACAACGGAATCAGCCATCGCCCTGTCGTCCGGTACAACAGCATGTCTGGAATGAAGTGCATTGCAATTACAACTTCCAGGATGATGAATGCGGCCAGTTCAATCACAGACTCCCAAAAGCCGCGGACAAAAATCCCGACGCCACGCGTAGTCTGCAAAACCAGAAACGCCAGCCAGAAATGCCCCAAGATTCGAAACGCGCGCCCCGCGCTGCGCCGGTTGATCTTGAGCTTCGGCTCAATCTCCGCTTCAAAAATATCCAGGTGTTCGTGCACCGGCCCGGTAGTCATGCGCCCGAGCTCGCGATAGATCAGCGCCAAATACGAATAAACAGGCAGGAACGATGCCAGCAGCACAACACCGAGCGCAAACAGCCAGGTATATCCGCTCACGCGATTCCGAGCCTCCGCCGCAGCCTTTGCTCGATCCGCTTCATCTGGCCCGTGTCAGTCTCATGATCATACCCCATCAAGTGGAGGGCGCCATGCAACATGAGGACGCGAATTTCGGCAGCAAGCGACCGACCGTTTTTCTTGGCGTAGCGCTTCGCTGTTTCCGGCGCGATAGCGATGTCGCCAAGAATTTCAGGATATTTTCTTATTTTCGGTGACGCGCCATTCGAACGGACGCCGTTTCCATTCGCGCCGGGTGCGTGTCTCGCGCCGGAAGTTGCCGGAAACGACAGAACATCGGTAGGGCCGTTCTTGCCGCGATACTTTTCATTCCACTGCGCCATTTCTTCGTCGCTGACAAACGCGATCGTTATTTCAGAATCGGAGATTCTTAGTTCCCGTTGTGTCTTGCGCAGAAATTCCCGCAGTGGCCGCGTCGCCAGCCTGACCTTCTTCTGTTTGTTAAGGATCATCAGTGTTTGCCGGAAATTCCGGGCATTAACCTAATCTATTGACCGTCGGGTTTTACGCCCGCGAGTTTGTTGTTGGCGGCGCGGTGAAGCTGGCCGGCTTCGTATTCTTCGTATGCGCGGATGATGCGCTGCACCAAATTGTGCCGCACAACATCCTTTTCGCTGAATTGCACGGCCCCGATGCCTTCAATCTTGCCGACGATCTCAAGAGCTTCGATCAGGCCGCTCTTTTTTCCGCTCGGCAAGTCAATCTGCGTGATGTCGCCGGTGATCACCGCTTTCGAATTGAATCCCAGCCGCGTCAAAAACATTTTCATCTGTTCGCTGGTAGTATTCTGCGCTTCATCCAAAATCACGAACGAATCATTCAGCGTCCGTCCGCGCATGAACGCTAGCGGCGCAATTTCAATGATTCCCTTTTCCAGGAAACTCTCCAGCTTGTCCGCGTCCAGCATTTCGTACAGCGCGTCGTACAAAGGCCGCATGTACGGATCGACTTTTTCCTGCAGCGTACCCGGCAAAAATCCCAATTTTTCTCCGGCTTCCACAGCGGGACGCGCAAGGATGATGCGGTTCACCTGCTTGGTCAGCAGCGCGCTCACCGCCATCGCAACGGCGATGTACGTCTTCCCCGTGCCGCCCGGACCAATGCCGAACACCATGTCGTGCACTTCAATCTCTTCCATGTAGCGACGCTGGCTGGCATTTTTCGGCGTAACCTGTTTCTTGCCGAACGCGCGCGTTTTGCCATGTTCGAACATGCCGCGCGGCGATTCCTGCGGCGCTTCGACCACCACGCGCATCAGCGATTTCACTTCTTCGCCGGTCAGCTGCCGTCCGTGGCTCGCCGCGTGGTTGTACTCCTCCACGATGCGCACCGCTTGCTCGACGTTTTCCTGGCCACCTTCAACGGTCAGCTTGGTGTCGTGCAAGTGCGTGCGCACGTGCAGCGCGTCCTCCAAAAAGCGCACGTTTTCATCCAGGGTGCCAAAGAACGGTTCAATTTTTCCGGCGATGTGTATCGTGCGTCTCATCCAAGTCGAGGGGTTATTCGGCGCGTGACCTGGCGAACTACCCGTGGAAGCCCTTTGTGTGGTGCGGGGATCTATAGCTGGCAAATTTCCCGGTACTGCAAACCGCCGTTTTAAACCGCTGACCGCTTCGCGGTCGCCCATAGGTTGGTAGCGTCCTCCGCTCAATTTGCAGCGTAACGTACTTCCCCGCGGCGTTCAAGATGCGAGCCGATCACCGCCACCCGGCCGGAGAAGTCTCAAGCTCTTTTTCTGCCGATCGAGCCAGCCAAGATGCCGCAACCCAACAGAAGCAGGCTGGACGGCTCGGGAACTCCGGTCGGAGCGATTTGCACCGTCACGAAACCGCCATTGTAAGTCCCCACCGCCAAGAAGGAGCCGACCGCAAACCCATCGCTAAAACCGGCGCCGCCATTCCCCTCAATTCCAATGCAGCCGGCACCGCCAACAACAAATGTGAAGTTGCCGGTGCTACACGGACCGCTCGCCACGGAGTTCCACCCAAACCCTGTCACCGCAGCGCCGCTAATCTGCGTCAGCCCCGAAGTAACAGTTCCCGAACCCGCGAGCGTCGGTTGCGTAAAGCTGAACTGAGTGTCGAACGCGAAGCCGCTACTGTTTGCTGAGGTCACCGTGTAAACGTAGTCTGCGCGCGCCAAGGCGGGGACAATCAACATTGCTACCGCAAAGAGCAGCACCCGCGCCCGGACGCCAAGGTTGCGACTCATAACGAATCCTTTCCACTGCAAGGCAGGCGATCCTGCAGGGGACGATGCCCGCGAGGCTAGCCTCGCGCAAAGTGGATGTCAATCGAGTTGTGCCTTTTTTTTGAGCAGCGTCAAGCCCGTGCTCTTGACACGCCGCGGCGAGTTGTTACCTACGCGGCCGTGAACCTGCCCCGTCTCTAACCTGTCCCGTCGTTAACCTACGCAATACTAACCCTGTAAAATCCCCGCTCCTTAAACCGAAAGGCCGGGCTAAGGATCTCTTCCGCTGCAATGGTTTCGCGTGCCTCTGGCGCCAGATCGAAATCCCCGTCCCAGAGGCCGTAAAGCTCAACCATCTTCTCCCGAGAGGCCCGCAACAAGCTGACCAGCGCTTGTCGTAGCAGTGCGCTCTGGTCTCCATCGAGGTGTTCCACATATCCAAGTTCAGGCCACCCGGAGTTCTGACACATGGCGTGCGGAAAATCGCAGCCGCACCCTGAGCTGGAGCCGACGTACTGCACCTCAGGATGGCTGAAATGGACTTTGACGGCAGCATCCCGGGCCGTCAGCGATTCCACGCTCAAACCGGGAACGTCTTTGTCCGAGAGCGATCTGTGCCACTCACCTTTGTCCCATTTCTTTCGCGAGATTGGCGTGGTTGTCCCGGCGTAAAGCACAAAGCACATTCTTTGATTCTACCCGCGGAAAGTTTCCGGCGGACTACCCGTGGCGGCCCTTTTTCGAAGGCGACCTGGAGCCTTTGGGCGACTACGATGACGCCCCGGCGCAGCACCGATCCGGCTTTGTTAAGGATCCAAGAACGAGAAACGGCGTATTTTTTCGAATCGGCGTGTGTGGTGTCAGCCTTGCATATCACAGTTCAGCAAACGGAGGATTGTGTGCACTCTTCCTTGAAGCTGGGCCTACTCTACGGTTCATCTGGAACTGCTGGCAGTCTAGTCCTCGGCGGGTTGTTTGCTACCGCCGCGAACGCTAGTTTCGGTGGTCCGGCCATCCAGCTGTGCGGCCTGCCTTTGGCGCTAGCCGTCTTAGCCGCATCGGTTGTCGCTTCGCGCAGAGGCTGGTTGCGTCCCTCCACTTCCTTCAAACGAGCGGCGATCGCGTCATTGCCGCTTACTTTCCTTCCCATCGCGCTAATTGTCGGATGGGTTGGGTGGGGAGACATGCAAGAACACTGGATCCGTACGTTGCTTCATCTCACGCATCGCGAAGTCACCGACCGTATCGCCGCTGTCTTGATCATGGTCGGCATCACAGTCACAAGTGGAATCTCCAGCGGCGTCCTGGTGTGGATGTCGGTGTCGCTACTCACACGCCGATGGCGAGTGCGAATGCTTTTCCTCAGCTGTATCACCAGTTCAGTCCTCGTTGGAGCGTTCTGGTCGGCAACGTTCGCGACGAGCGCAAGTAAGGTTGCTCTCTTCATGGGCCTCCTTTTGATATTCGCTTTTGGATTCCTGTATGGACTGGCCATCGAAGCTGAGGCAAGGCCCCATATCTTCTCCCGAGTTTTCCGTTATTCCTCGGGCCTGCGCCCTTGTAGCTTTTATCGTTGGAGCGTCGACCGTCGCCGCGTTCAGCAAACCCGAGAAAAAATTCGCGCAGCTTACAGATGGCCCCGTTTGGAGCTTCGACTTGGCATCTACTGGATGCCAGCGTGCCTGGGGAGACCCGAACTCTTCCGCTGCAACAAATGAAATCACATTTGCCGGAGACGATACCGTCGCCATGGCGTACGCCACAATGGTCCGGGCACCAAGCGAAAAGAATTGGGACTATCAGGCTTGCATGTTCACTATCGACGCGAGGTCAGGCACTCAGATCTCTCAAATTCGACTAGACGAGCGACGACCCGTTACGAGTCTTTATCAGCCCATAGTCGCGGAAACAAGCGACGGAAAAATCCGCCTGACATTGGACGAATTTTCCACGGTCTATGGCCGTGGACTTGAGGTGGCTGCGGCCCGCCAACCGATCACGCCGTCGAAGGAGCATTGGACCGGCGCCCACTGGACGATGTTTCGCGCTGAACGTGATGGGACCTTGTGGTATGACGGCAGCAGCGAGGCAAAGCTGCTGGGAAAATACACGCCCGACGCGACGTTCATCTACCCGCTTGGGCCCGAGAGGGTCCTGGTAATCGCCGGAAAACGTTTCGCCCTCTTCCGCGGCGATGGAACCCAAGTCAAGAATGAAAGCTTCTCCAGAGAAGGAGTGCACTTTGCGGCCGTTTCCTCTGACCACCGAAAATTTGCCGTCTCTGTATATCTATGGGGCGTCGGTGACCCCAGCTACCTGGAGGAGGAAAGGATTGTCGTGTACGACGCAGAAAATGGATCCGTCGTGACATCAGTGCCGTCGAATCCTCTACCTAAGACGCAGTCTTGGACCGCCCTGTCGCCAGATGGCTCACTGCTGGCAGTCGGTGCGGGGACAACGCTGCGGCTGTTCCGCTTGCCGTCGATCGCACAAAGCCAGTCAAAATAGGCCGTTGGGGGACATGGCAAAGTAAGTTTCGACTGCGGCTCGATCGTTCGCGCCGACTCGACAAAGACGAACGGTTAGGAAACCTTAGGGCCTCTAGCTACAAGCGAAGACACAGTGCTGTGCAACGAGCCCGAGTCATCCCGGCCGGTTCCTCGAAGTAGCCAGGACTGCCGCAAACAACTAGTATGATGGTCCTTTCTCACAAAGGATGTTGGATGACGACAATCAGCGAATTCCGATGTGAAATCTGCGGCACGGAAACTAAGAATCCGATCCATTGGTTTGTGATTCAATGTGGCAGCGATGAGCTGAAGCTGATGACGTGGAACACCGAAGCGGCCCTCGCAAAAGGCGCACGCCACTACTGTGGTGAGGCGCACGCGCAGGTCTACATCAGCAGATGGTTTGAATCTGCCTGCTCCCCTTCCAAACCGGACTTCCTGCGCAGCAGCGGGTTTGGAAACTGAAACCCGCCTCCGGCAAACTGTTAGGGTTGGGCCGTTCCCCGGGGAAGCGAGATGAATGCAATGAACTTCAGAAAACTCAGTGTCGCCCAGGCGGCGGTTTGGGTGGTGTGGGGATCGCTGCTTCTATGCACCGTTGTGCCATGCCGAGCGCAGACAACGCCACTAACTCTTCCACTCGATTCCACCGACGGATTGAAGCCCACAAACGCAAAAATCGAAGCAGTAACTTACAAAGGCCACAAGGCGCTTCGCGTGATCGATGCCGCGCCACAAGGCACCTCGGATGACGGCAGATTCGTGGTGATTACGGGCAGCCAGTTTGAGGATGGGCGGATCGAAATCGATGTGGCTGGTGACAGAGTCCCCGGTGCACCCGAAGCGTCACGCGGATTTGTCGGCATCGCCTTCCGTGTTGACCCCTCCCCCGAAACCAATGACCGGTCAGCGTTTGAAGCGTTCTATCTGCGTACTTACAACGGGCGTTCCGATGACCAGTTGCAGCGCAACCATTCGGCGCAATACTTCTCCAGTCCGGAATATCCTTGGAGTCGCCTGCGCGAAGAATCTCCAGGCAAATACGAGACTTACGTTGATTTAGTGCCGGATGAGTGGACGCACATGAAAATCGAAGTGAAGGGTGACAAAGCTCGCTTGTATGTCAACAATGCGACCCAGCCAACACTCATCGTCAACCATCTCCTTCACGGCAACACAAAAGGCGCCGTCGCCTTGTTCATTAGCGTTGGATCCCTAGCCCACTTCTCGAATCTGCGAGTATCAAAATAGCCGCGGCTGGCACTCACTCGAACGTTCCGGTGTCCAATGTTGGATAGCATCGTCTGGCCATAGCCTCCCTAAAGGAGATCCGGATGAAATTTCTTCCTTTCTTCGTCGCATGTATCGTCGCCGCACAGATGGCTACAGGTAAAACACAAAACCCACCGAAGGCGTCGGATGCCATTTACAAGGTATTCGTTGAGGACGGAGAAGATGCCAGGAATGGGCTCTCGAAGTTCTCGGAGGACGAACTCACCGCGCGCGCGAAGGCTCGTGATGCGAAGGTGAGGGCCTTGCTGGCGGCCGGTGAACTAAAGACGGGCGAAGACTTCCACGAAGCGGCCTTCATTTTTCAGCATGGGGACGATTCGGAGCACTACCTGTTTGCGCACGTCCTTGCGATGGAAGCGGTGCTTAAGGGAAGCAACGAGGCAAAGTGGATCGCAGCAGCAACACTGGACAGGTACCTACAGTCGGTTGGGCAACCTCAGGTATTCGGGACGCAATATCCCCTAGACCCCAATCTGGCGCATTCCGCCAAGAACACGGAAGCAGGCAGTTCCCCGGCGCCCTTCCTTACAGGAAGAACGCTAGCGCCGTACAATGAGCAGTTCCTTCCGGATTCAGCGCGACTCGACTTTTGTGTTCCGGCGCTGGTTCAGCAAAAGCAGAACGTGGCGATGTTCAACGCGGGCAAACGCCCTACAGACACGATGAGAGCGCCGGGCTGCCCGCGCTAGCGACCGGACTTATCCCGCACCTAACGGCCCCGGTGCTGGGTGCCCTGCTCTTCTCCCATCAAAGTTCGCCTTCCGAACCTAGATGCTGTCCACTCGCTGCCATACCTCTTCGATCGTTAGTCCGCTACTTATCGTGCCGTTGTGAAACCACTTGTTACCTTCCACTTTCCACGTGAAAGTCTGTGGTTTCCCTTTGATGTTCGTGAAGATTTCCGTTATGCCGTATTCAGGCGTCTCTTCGTACTTATCCCCGTTCATAGCATACGGTCCGCCCATAACCACACCGACCTTGCCATCTTTATCAAAGACAGTAAGCACCCAATGGACTGCCGTCACGTGTTTCAACTCTGTGGTTCCTTCGGGCACTTTGTACGCTGTGCTGCCGTACTTGGCCTCGACCAATTTCCAGGTGCCGAGTAACTTGTTCTCCGCTCTCGCCTCCGCCCTCTTCTGATCGTCGCCGGTAGAACGCCACGCCGAACGCCCCATCGAACCCCCTGATGGAAAGGCGGCGGCGACGATAAGCACTGCCAAGCCTGCCTGAATTCGTCGCATGGAGAGACCTCCTGTTCGGATCGTCATTTATCGGATATGTTTTGCTTTCAACCTCTTCCACACTCTTGCGGAAAAACCGAGCGGTGGCCCTCCTTCCCCTCTACCATCAATCCGCTGGCACCGCCCGGCGAAGGCGAAAGCCGGCGTCGCGGCTGTCAGCCAAAAATAGGAGCAGAAGAATCAGGCACAGCGGCGTGGTCATCCTCCACGGAAAGCCGGCGAGGTTCAAAAGATAGGGGATGGGAGAGCAAAGAAACACGGCGAGGAGTTTGGGAAGCGTCGAACGAGTTTCGAAGAGTACAAAGCAGAGCGATGGGAGCAGCAGCGCCGCGTCGTAGCCATACACGTGAGGCGAAACCAGAAGCGAAGCCACGCTGGCCGCTAGCACAGCATTGCGAAACGGAGCGCGCAAGCTCACTGCGATCGCCAAGCCAAGAACCGACATAACGAGAAGCAAGCGCAAATAGACCTGGTTTCCGCCAAGGTTGAGCGTAAGAGCATGGACGTTAATCATCAGCTCCGGCGAGGGACTGAGGCGCGCAATGCCGGGATTACGGAGCAAATCCACGTAGTCGGCAAGGCCCGAGCTTCCTACCAGAAAGAAGGAAAGCAAAATTTCCGCTAGCGCGACCACGGCGCCTCCGAACAGCATCCGCCACCGTTTTTGCACCAGCAAAATCAGCGGCCAGGCCACGAAGAGGTGGAACTTGATCAAGCCCAGCGCTAGAACCGCACCTGCCGCTGTTTCCTTCGCGCGCTCCTGAAGAGCGACTACGCCAGCAACAATCGCCACCATGAAGACGCAGTCCTGCCCGCTGGCGATTCCCAATGCCGCCGGAAGAAAAATCGCACCGAAGAGAAGCGCATCCGGCCCCCAACGCGATTTGCCCCAGGCAAGAACGGCGACGTAAGCGGTGACTTGAAGAGCCAGCCACGCTCCAAGTGCCCAGCGAAATGGAATTGCGGCGAGAGCCGTCAGCGCTAACGCGTAAAACGGCGGACGAACAAACGGAACGAGTGCGGGGAGTTGCGGAACGAATTGGCGCTCGGTCTGAAGCTGCGCATCCGGATTGTAGATCTGGTGGAACGGCCCATGCAGAGCCATCGTTCCGCCCGCGTACAAGTTCAAGAAGTCGTGTTGCCTCGCTTGCGGAACGATCCGCGTCCCGAGCGCGAACCATAAAATCGCCATGACCACGACAATGATCCAGATGTGGAGCGGAACGGGACTGGACGGAGCCGCGGAAACATTTCTCCGAGCTGAGAAATCGTGAGGTGCGTCCGTGCGAGAGCCAGTCATCGGCGGCTCTAGTCGGCGGCGGTGGCACGCGTGCGGGCCCATTCGCGGATGGCGGCGACGTCTTCGGCGCGTGTGACGCTGAGTGGCTGAGTGGATGTGAGTTCGGCGAGAAGGATTTCGGTAGAGAGCTGCTGTTTGGCAGCAAACGCGGTGTAGAGGCCGGACGCAATGGATTGTTCGATTTCGGCGCCGGAGAAGCCGTCGCTGGCGGCAGCCAGTTTTGCAAGGTCGAAAGTTTTTGGATCGCGATTGCGCTTTTTCAGATGCAGCGTGAAAAGAACGCCGCGCACCGCGGCCGAGGGCAGGTCCACAAAGAAAATTTCGTCGAAGCGGCCTTTGCGCAGCATTTCGGGTGGCAGCGCGGAGATGTTGTTGGAAGTCGCAGCGAGGAAGACGCCGGATTCGCGGTCCTGCATCCAGGTGAGAAGCGTAGCGAGTAGGCGCTGTGAGAGGCCTGCATCGGCGTCGCCGCTGGCGCCTGCGGAGGCGAAAGCTTTTTCGATTTCATCAATCCAGAGAACAAGCGGCACCATTTTTTGCGCGAGGTCGAGCGCTTTGCGCAGGCGCTTTTCCGATTCCCCTACGAATTTGTCGTAGAGGGCGCCTGCGTCGAGGCGCGCAAGTTCAAATCCCCACTCACCCGCGACGGCGCGCGCCGCGAGACTTTTACCGCAGCCTTGCACGCCCGTGATGAGAATGCCTTTTGGCGGGACCAGGCCAAAGCGCTGGCCTTCGGGAGTGAGCGCGCTTTTTCGTTTTGCGATCCAGTCGCGCAAGCGCGCCAGCCCGGCGATGTCTGCGAAGGATGCGTCGCGGCGGATGGTTTCAAGCAGGCCGTCGCCGCGCAGCACTTCCCTTTTCGCTTCCAGGACGGAATCGAGGAGCGCGGGATTGGCGCCGCCTTGTTCGAGGACGCAGCGGCGAAGCGTGCGCATGGCTTCGGCGAAAGGCAAGCCGGAAAGATTGCCGGCAAGTTTCTGCAGCGCGAGTGTGTCAAGTGTAGAGACAAGACGATTCTCACGGTTGAGTTCGGCGAGAGTTTGCTTTACTCCGGCGAGAAGTTCGTCCGTGCCGGGAAGGCCGAGTTCGAACGGGGCGGATTCGCCGTCGAGTTCCGGAGGAAGGTTGATCGCACCTGCGGTGATAATGATGGAGCGGCGGGCCGTGCGGAATTGTTCGGCGAGTTCGCGCAGGCGGCGGCAGACTTTGTCGTTTTCGCAGTAGCGCGCGAAATCTTTGAGTAGGAAGATTCCGTCGCCCTGAATTGCGGCGATGTTGGAGAGGCCGGCTTCGGGAGGCTCGGTGTTGTAGATGGGTGCGCCGTGGAAGCGAGCTAGGCCGAGAGTGACGCTCCAGGTGAAGAGGGGAACGCCGAGGTCGGTAGCGACTTCGAGGAGGAGCTGTTCGACGCGATCTTCTTCAGTGGTTTCGATGGTGAGGATGGGGTGGCGCGAGTTGATCAGCAGGCGTAGGTCGTCGCGTTTAGCGGCGTGGCTGCCGGGGCGGGAGTCGAGTTTGCTGGGCGGGTTCAAGATTTGCGCGGCTCAGCTTTCGTTGACAGTCTCGTGAACGTCCCCTAAAATTGATGGTTTGAGCGATACGCTAAAGGAGCGTCAGTTAGATGGCCCAAGGACAGGCTACCAAAGTAAAGAAGAAGAAAAAGTCGGTTTTAAAGCGCGCGGCGCAATCTCGTCAACGTGCTGTTGTGAACCGGGCGAACCGGACGCGGGTGCGTACGGCGATTAAGAAATTGCGCGGAGCGATCAGCGCGGGCGATGCTACGGCGGCTGGAAATTTGCTGAATCCGACTCTGAGCGAAATCGACAAGGCGATCACGAAGGGCGTTTTGCACGAAAATACCGCGAACCGCTACAAGTCGCGTTTGGCGGTGGCATACAACGGGTTGAAGACGAAGGCCGCCGCAAAGTAGTTTCGAAACCCGAAAAGCGAAATTGGAAATTGGGACCGCTGGGCCGGATGAAATCTCCGGCCTTTCCCTTTTATTGGGCTACTTCGCGGCCAAAGCGGCGGAAGGAGCAGTAAGTTCAGTAATCAAAAATTCCATGACAGCGCGGGAATCTTTTTCGCCGGACTTGAGGCGGTCGTCGGCGCGCTGTAGAGCGCCCAGTCCTGCGAGCAGACGAGGTTTCGAGATTTGGCGGGCGTTTCGAACGGCGAGCTCCGCTTTGGCGGGCGGCATTTGTAGCGTGCGGGCGGCCTGCCAGGTGTTCGTGACTTCGTTGGCTTCGATGAGCTTGCGGTACATCCAGGCGAGGGCGCCGAGAATGGATAGAGGCTCATCGCCGTCGCGGAGGAGGCGCTCGAGAAATTCGAGAGCCGGCTTCGGCTGGCGGGCGGCGAGGAAGTCCGCGAGCTCCCAAACTGTCGCCGCTTTTTCCGAAATCACCATGAGAGCAACGTCTTCGCGGCGGATGATTTTGCGGTCGCCGGCGTAAGTAGCGAGCTTCTCGATTTCAGTTTTTAGGCGCTGCAGATCGGCGGCGACGGATTCGGCAAGGTCTTCGGCGGCTGCTTTTTCGAATTCAATGCCCTGCTCCCGCGCCAGCGATTTCGCGAGAGCGACCGCGGCGGCGTTGCGTTGATCCTGGTTGTCGCCAAGCCCTACCTGAACGACGAGGGCCTTATCGACGAGAATTTTGCCGAGGCGCATGCGCTGGTCGAGGTGCGCGGCTTCGATGACAAGAATTGTGAATGAAGCAGGATCGGCGAGATAAGCTTCGAGCTGTTTTACGGCGTCCTCGCGCTTTTTGTCGCTGAATTCTTCGATAGCTTCGGCTTCTTCTAAGAAGACAACCTGCTGCGGCGAGAGCATCGGTAGCGTTTGCGCTTGATCGAGAGCTGACTGGAGTTCGCCGCGCTCAGCTGAGAAGCGCGACAGGGCCCAAGTGCGGGCGGCCTCATTGACGTAAGCGTCGGTTAGAGCGGCACGGCAGGAATCGCGCAGATAGGTTTCGTCGCCGAGGAGCAGGATTGCCGGAACGGGCTTGCCTTTTTTGACGCGGGCGAGAAGTTCTTCCGGACCGATGGAAGGCATCAGAAGTTCTCCGTAATGGCGGCGACCAGGCGTTTGGCGAAGTCTTGTGCCATGCGATCGAGAGCGGGGTCTTGTTCTTCGAAAAAGCTCCTTACGTCTGTCGAGATCTCGTATTGATTGCGAAACAGGAAGTTATCGTTGTGATAAAGAACTTTTTCGGTGACCGCTTCCGTCAACGTGACTTCGCACTTCATCGTGACAAGCATCGTGGTAGCGCGTGTCGTCTGAGGCTGCGTGGCGGTGGCCGGCGTGGTGACGAAAAGCAGTGGGACGGCTTCGAGGGTGAGGACTTTGCCGCGGAGTACCGCGTCCGCGCCGCTGTCAGTCGAAACCACTTTGTATTGAGTGGAGGCTAGAAACTGGTGAATGGTGGCGGAGGTGAGGCGCTGTTCGATGCGATAGCTGTTGGTTTTATTTTCAAGCGCGGGAACCGCAATGACGTGAATGGTTTTGGGGAGGGCGTCATTGTGGCCGGCGACGTGGTAGCCGCAGCCGGAGAGGAACGCGGCTACCGCGAAGTTGGCAAAGAACACGGGCAGTTTATTCATTCAGAATCGAAGAGAGTGCCGCGCCTACGGCGCTTGTTCTCGCTCCTTCCCTCTCCCAGCCCTTGCGGGCTGGGCTAATTTTTGCCGCACCTTCGGCGCTTTCAGAGAATTCACGAAAGAAGAGACTCGGCCAATTTTACCGCGTTCGACGCGGGGAGGCGAAGATTGTCGGCGGCGGCCCAGAACCAGAATGCGCCGGGAGTCGATGGATCAACCGTGGGTGGGGCGAGCTGCAGCGCCATTTCGCCAGCGGAGCTGACGTTGCTGGGCGCAGCAGAGTCATCGGTAAATGCAAAACCTACGTCGGCGCAAAGCTTGGCAATGTTGGAAGCTTCGGCGTTGGCGTCGAGAAAAGCGGAAGCAGCGACCGTCGCACCGTAAAAGACTGGCGCGTGGAGAAGTTGCACGGCAGGAGACTTTGCTCCGGCTGGCAGGAGTGCTTGCACTTCCCTGCGGATGGAAGCAAGTGAAGTGCTGAGTGATTGCTTACTGGATGGGCCAAAGCGATCGAGCATGGAGTAAGCGACTTGTGCGTCGAAGACTTGCTTCCCTATGGATTGGAACGAGAGGAGTTGGCCGGTTTGCGATTCGAGCTCCTCGATGCCGGGTTTGCCCGCGGCGGAAACCGGTTGAAATACTACGCCGCTAATAGCGGACGGCTTGAGCGAACTTAGCGCGACGACGAGGCGCGCGATGATTTCAGCGGACGCCGACGGAATCGCGAACAGTTTCGCGCTTTTCAGCGATGGATCTGAAAGCTTGGGGAGCCAGGCGGCGACTTCGGGCTGACCAGCCAGTTCACCGGAGAGATCGATGATGATTGCGCCGCTATGCTTAGCTAAAGCGAGATTGGCCCTTGTGAACGCCGACGAACCAGCAAAGAAAACCACCCATGCCTTGTCAAAGCTGTCTTCTTCGACCGGTCGGATGACGGCGGCTTCGCCACCCGCTTCGGTGAGCGTGCCAGCGACAGTTTCTTCGTCCACGAGACGAAAATCGGAAGCCGCAAAACGGCTTTCTTCGAGCAGGGACTTCAAATCCACGCCGAGAAGGGATGACGCACCAGCGATCACAATGCGGCGCGATTCGAGAGGGACCGTCATGAGCTACGGCCGGGATGAAGCTGTGCGAGCAACCGTACGATGGCGGAAGAAACGGACCATGTGCAGCGTGAAGCTCGCGACGGTGTAGGTGCAAGCGAGAGTGAGCAAGGCGATTTCGGAAAAGTTCCAGATAACGGCGAGGAGTAGCAGTGTAAACAAAATTAGGAAAGCGGGCTGCTTTTTGCCCCACGGGACGTCTTTGAAGCTGTAAAAACGGATTGTGCTGGTCATAAGTCCGCCGAGAGCAACGGCAAGTAGGAGCCAGGCAACCGACCAGCGCCAGTCTGCGAGTGAGCCAACGTCAAGCAATGGTCCGCCGGGGTGGAAGGCGTGAACGATGGAAGCGATGACTCCCGCAGCGGCGGGCGTGGGCATTCCAACGAAATACTTCGAGCCGCCGGGCGCCATGCCCTGAACGTTAAAGCGAGCGAGACGCCAAGCGCAGCAGATCAGAAATGCGAGGCAGCAGAGCCAGCCAAAGTGACCAAGTTGGCGGAGTGGACCGGGGTCAAGATTGGCGACGCTGTGGACACCCCAGGAGTACGCAAGCACAGCAGGAGCTACGCCGAAGCTGACGACGTCGGCCAAAGAATCGAACTGCACGCCGAATTCGGTGTTGGTACCGGTCATGCGCGCGACGCGTCCGTCGAGCGAGTCAAAGACAATGGCGAACCCGATGGCCTTTGCAGCGTGGTTGAAATCCTCGGGCGTGCCAACGACTGAGGCGACAACGGCATAGTAGCCGCAAAGAAGATTGGCCGAGGTCATCATCGCGGGAAGAAGGAAAATGCCACGGCGGAGTCGGGCCTGGACGCGCGTGCGACGGCCCTCCAACGGGATTTCGTGCTGATCTAAGTCAGCCATAGTCAGTTGTGTTGCTCCGCGAGCTGAACGTTGTCGCTGATGCGCGACGCGGGTGTGGCGGCGGGCCAGCGAGCGAGAGTGCTGGAACCACCGTGCACCGTCTCCCCTACTTTTACCAGAAGTTCGGAGCCGGCGGGAACCCAGAGATCGACGCGTGACCCAAAACGAACAAGGCCGATGCGCTCGCCCCTGGCCACGACGTCCTGAGGCTTTTTCCAGGAGACAACACGGCGGGCGACAAGGCCAGCGATTTGCTTAAACTCAATGTTTCCGGAGGGAGTGGCAAGCGTGAAGATGTTCTGTTCGTTTTGCGTGGAGGCGTTGGCATCCCAGGCGGCGAGAAACTTGCCGGGACGGTAGTCCACCCTGGTGATGACGCCGGCAGCCGGAGAGCGGTTGACGTGGACGTTCCAGATCGCCAGGAAGATGCTGATTCGCGTGCCTGGACGTCCGGCGTTGGGTTCGTCGGTGACGACGACGACGCGGCCGTCAGCCGGCGAAACGATTGCCGCCGGATCTTCGGGGATAGCGCGCTCCGGATCGCGAAAGAACGAAAAGCAAAACAGGCCAAAGGCGACGAGAATCGTCCCCAGAATGGGCCAGTGCAGCGCGATTGCCAGGATACCGATGAGAAGCGGAGGAACGCCGAAGTAGTAGCCTTCTTTGACCATGCGTAGATGAAGATACCACAGCGCAAGCGCCATGCCGCAGGCCCGCGCAACGTGATCGGTTGTCTGTCTTCAGCTCTCCGCCAGAGAAGAGAGACAGAACGACTCTTCGCGCAGAGACAGCAGCGCGTGTGTATGGAAAGCGGTTAGATTTCGTTGCAGAAGGCGCGCGCTACGGATCAGGCGTGTTGCGCGCGCGCGCGTTGGATACGCGAGGCGATCTGCTCCATTTCGTCCTTGCAGTGGAGCTTAAGCTTTTTGAGTTTTATTTCTTCGAGAAGGTCTTCCGAACTAAGGTAGGGTTCTTTGAGGATGCGCTGCAACTCTTCGTCGTACTGGTGATGCTGCTCTAACAGACGCTGGTACTCGGCGTCTGTATCGAGGAGTATGTCCCGAGGGCTCCGCTGCAATGCTGCCATGCGTTCCTCCTCCTTGGTACCGCACTCGCTTGAAGCGAGCTACGGCGATTCAATTTTCTGACTGCACCGGGCCGCCCCGGAATGTGCGGTTAAATCTACTTCCCCTGTGCCGGGATGGCTTGCGGCGGGTCCCGACGAGGCTGACGGTAACTCCGCGCAAAGTTGGAGTCAAGAGAGAACCGACGGTATTTTTGTACTAGGCCTGAAGCGAGAGAGTCATCAGGAGCGCATTCTCTTCGGGGGTGCGGTAGTAGTGGGGACGACGGCCAGAAATTTGGAAGCCGAATTTCTTGTACAAGGCGATGGCCGCGGTGTTGGACTCGCGGACTTCGAGGAAGACTTTTTGAATGGCCGATTGGGACACGTGCCGGACGAAGTTTTTCAGCAGACAAGATGCGTAGCCGTGGCGACGATGATTCGGATGTACCACGAGATCGAGAATTTCGGCCTCTTCGCCGAGATCGCGCCAGGCAATCATTCCGACAATCTTCCGATCGGCTTCGCAAACGAAAACCGAGACGGTTCCCACTGCCGAAATTGATTCGCCTGGATTAAGCGGGGGTGGCGCAAAGGTCAGACCGGAGTCTTTCGCGACTGCTTGCACTTCCGCGATGTCGGGGCGAGTGAGCGGCCGAACTACCCTGTCGTCATCGGGCGGCTGTGCCCCAGGCGGAATCTCCTTGGAATCATCGAGGAACACAAGAGATGAACCGTTAATTTGCCTTTTGCGACGGCACAAACTGCTCCATCACAGCTTTGCGAAGCAGCGCCGGCGGAAGGAGACCCTGTGCCAGCAAAAAATCGTGATATCTCTTTTGATCGAATTTCGCGCCGAGGGCGACTTCGACATCCTGGCGAAGACCGATCAGCTTCGTAAAGCCATAGAAATAGGAACCGGCCTGGCCGGGCATGCGGAAGGTATAGCGCTCGACTTCCTGATTGGCGAACGGCACGGAGAATACGCAGTCTTGCGTTAGTACGCGCATCGCGTCAGCAGGTTTCACTCTTCCGGATTGCAGTTCCGGATCAAGAAAGGCGCGGGCTGCCCGAAGCAAACGAAATTGCAGAGAGATGAGCTGCCCTTCGAGAGGCATATAAGGTTTGCTGATGTATTCCGCGTAAAGGCCCCATCCTTCCACGTTGGTGCTGTTGAAGGCGTAGCGCGCCCGCGCGATGGAAACGCCGTGTTCGAGCATGGAGTCAAACTGCAATTCGTGTCCGGGGCGCGCTTCGTGGGCGGTAAGCGTCCAAGCCGCAGCGTCGAAAGTGTAGTCGTCCACCTTTTCGGCCTTGCCGGAGCCGGCGGCTGCCGGCATGTTCAGCGGAAGAACGAATTCGCCTTGCTCTCCTTTGTTGTTCAAAAAAGGAGGCGGGTTCATGTGGGGCGCCGGTTGCTGTGCGCTTTCGGCCGGTGTGCCGATACGAATTCGCGCGGGGCGCGCCGGAAGCGAAACCAGGTTTTGCGCAACGATGATTCCTTCAATATCTTTTAGGCGCTGCCGATAGAACGGCAGAATGGATTCGCCCACCAATTGGCTTTCCTTGAGTTTCTTGATGACATCGCGGTAGTCGCCGGACGGCCAGTTGTTCTTCTTGGCGATCTGCCGCGCGATGGATTGCATCTCCCCTTGAATTTCGATGAATGAGTCGTGAGCCATTTCGGCGAGCTTGGCGGGAGGCAAATCGATTCCGAAGGCTTCGAGATCGAGTTCATATTCCAGCGGCGGCTCGCGAAAATCCGGCCGAGTTTTGGGCAAAATCTCTTTGCTGATCCACGCGTCATAGTCGGCAAGCTGCGACTTTAGTTTGTCGAACGGCTCTTCCCATCCCACGAGTTGATACTGCTTGCAAAGAGCCGCGATGCCATCAACGAACGAAGCATTCCGAGCCAAGCTTGTTTCGACTTCAACCTTGGCCGGGTAAGTGACACCACTCTTGCCGATTTGTTCTTGCGTCCGTTCCTTGAGAATTTCCGTAAGCGGCCGATAACCTGACTCGAGGCCGGCATACTTGCGCAGGCGAATCACCGCGGCCTTGCGCCGTTCGGCCGCAACCTGGTCATCGAGCAGACTGCGCATGCCGCCAAACACGAAACCACTGGCATTCCAATAAGTCACGTCGTGCTCATCGGCATATGCTTGCAATTTCAGGTCAAGCTCGACGCGATGGATCATGATTTCCAGGTCCTGCTTGACGGATGGGTCAGATTCCGTGGCGAGCGCGGCCTGAAACTCGCGAAGTACGGCCTTGCGTTCTGAAGTCGCCTCTTGATGGTCTTTTTCGGTAGGCTGAGAAATCTGAGTATCGAACTCGGCCAGTCCTTCACCGGAGGCGCTCTCCGGGTTGTGCTTTTTCTGGATGTCGATCAGTTCTTGAGCGTAGCGATTGCTGCGCTGTACCCAATCCGGCGTCGTGCGAGCGGTCTGGCTCCAGCAAGGGTGCATGCCAGTGATCAGCATAAGAGGAATAACGACGGCGGCGGTTCGTTTTTTCATTAAAGCTCCCAAACGCGAGACGGATTCTGACGAAAATTCCGAGACACGTCCAGCGGCCGCAGCTGGCGTTCACGGCTTCGCTGCGGCGCTGCGATTGTCCTTCCAGAATAGTTCAGCGTCGGATCGGCGAACGTAGTTGGCATCGAGCGCTAGAGCGTCGGTAGTTTGGCCCTTAACAAACCGCTGGTGCGCTAACGCGCCAAGTTGGGCGGCAAAGGGTGGCTCTATTGCCTGGAGGACGTCTCCCTTGGCTTGGCGGTTGGGCCATTGCGGCAGAGACGTAAGAAGGTGCGGGTCGGGAGTTTTCCACAGGATTGACGATGTTCCACAAGTCGCTTCGGACCTAGAACTGAAAGTCTCCAATGCCATGACCGTTTCAGGCTCGACAGGTTCGCCCGAGTTCTTGTAAAGGGCCGCGAAGACCTGACCGCGGCGTGCGTCGGAAAACACCGCGGTAAACACCGGGCGAGGGTTCGGTGATTCAAGGTCGGCAAGGGCCAGGGCCTCTAAGCGGGAAACCGCCGCGATAGGCTTACTATAGATTTCGGCCCACGCTTTGACCGCGGTCAAACCAACGCGAAGTCCCGTGAACGAACCCGGCCCTGAACAGACCGCGTAACCCTCAAGATCAGCGAGACTTAAGGCGTTTTGGAATAAAACCCGTTGGACCGCGGGGAGCAGCCACGAGGAAAAATCTTCGTCGGCAGGATGGGGCTCGAACGAGAGCAATTCCGGGTTTCGAAATACTGCGACACAACCGCGGCTATCGGCGGAATCCACTAAAAGAAAATGCATGGGCAGCAGTATAGGCGAAATTTAGAGGGAAACGAATGTGGGTCAGTACTGTTACTTGTATACTGAGCAATTTAAGTACCAACCTTGATAGCCGTCGGCGGTAACTCGCTCATTCCAAACGATATAGCTTGACTCGTTGCGCACATACCCCTACACTTGTCTTGGTACCTCAAGGGGGCAGCCGAAATCATGGATTACAAAATTGGTGACAAGGTCGTTTACCCGAACCACGGTGTTGGCGTCATCGAGCAGATCAGTTACGGAATCCTGAACGGAAAGACGGAAAGGTACTACATGATTCGTATCGTATCGAGCGGGCTGCGAGTCATGGTGCCCCAATCGAACGCGATGAGCGTAGGACTTAGGTCGGTCATTAAGACGAATGACACCAGCAAGGTGCTGGGTTTTCTGGAACGCGGCAAGCTCAATTGCCATCACGACTGGAAACATCGTTTTAAAGAAAATTCCGAAAGGATGCGCACCGGTTCCCTCCTCGAAGTTGCCGTCGTTCTCAAGAGTTTGTGCTCCCTCAGCAGGAGCAAGCCGCTTTCCTTCCGAGAAAAGAAAATGCTGGAACGCGCCAAGTATTTGCTGATCAGCGAGATGGCGACCGCGCGGAATACGTCGGCGGAGCTGGCGGAAACGATGGTGCTGAAATCGCTTGCCAAGGCGAAGTTGCAGCTGCCGGTGATGCAGGAAGGGTTTGAGCAGTAAAGGAAGAACGATTTTGTTGAATTTTTTGGGGACAGGCTGCGTGCCTGTCCCTTTTTCTTTTTCGTAAGGCCGCGCAGATCGAACATCGTAAGCGCTTACGGTCTTGACGCAAGTCCTCCGAGCAAAATACCCGCTTCACGAAGTTTCTGCACAACCACCGCAGCAATGCGCGCAGCGCCGGGCGTGTCGCCGTGAATGCAGATGGTTTGTGCTGTGAGATGCACTTCGGTGCCGTCGTGAGCGATGACGATGCCGCGCTGCGCAATGCTTAGCGCTTGGCGGGCTGCTTCGGTGGGGTCACGGACCAGCGCATCGTCAAATTTGCGCGAGCGTAAGGTTCCGTCCGGTTCGTAGCGGCGGTCGGCGAAGGCTTCGGCGGCGACAGGAAAACCTGCGTGGCGGAAGACTTCGAGCATCGGCGAACCGGCGAGGCCGACGAGGATCGGCAACGGGCTTAACCCGCTGCTAGATTCCGATCGTGCCTGGGCCACGCCGCTTGCGATGGCGCCGGCGAGGCTGCGTTCCTTCACGGCCTGGTTATAGAGCGCGCCATGAGGCTTCACGTGCACCAGCGACGCTCCACAATCAGCAGCAATTTCTGCCAGCGTGCGTACTTGCCGGCAGACGGAATCGGCAAGCGCTTCGGGAGACAACTTCAGCTCGAGGCGGCCGAAATTCGCGCGGTCCGGATAGCCGGGATGTGCACCGACCGCAATGCCCGCGCGGAGCGCCTGCTCGATGGTCGCGCGCATCATTTGTGCATCACCTGCGTGGCCGCCGCAGGCGACATTGGCAGAAGTGATTGAACGAAGCAACGCCTCTTGAGTACCGTCGGAGATAGCCTCGGGCAGTTCGCCCATGTCGCAATTCAAGTCAATGCGGTTCACGGCGAAATCCTTGCTCATTCCACAGCCACCATCAATTCGTCCGATGCTAGAAGTTTTTCCTGTTCGATTAGTAGGCGGCGAGCGGTATGCCAATCCACCGACTCGAAACGTACTTCGTCGCGCGGGCGAAGTTGCCCCAAGCTGCTCAGATCGGCTGAAATCACATTTGCGATCTTCGCATAACCGCCCGTGGTCTGCTGTTCGACGAACAAGATGATTGGCGATCCAGCCGGCGTGATCTGCACTGCGCCCAACGAAACTCCTTCCGTCGCCATCTCACCCTGCTCCCCGACGGGAAGCGGTGCTCCCTCGAGCCGGAGCCCCATGCGATTGGATTCTTCCGCGACGAGGTATGTGCTGCCGTAGAAAATCTTCTGTGCTGCATCCGAAAAGAGTTCGAGCTGCGGGCCGGGTGTTGCGCGCAACACTTTGCGCGGCTGCAGAAGCTCCAACTTCCTCGCCGCTATGGTCTTTTTGCGAAACGAGCCGAGCGCCGCTCCTATCCGCAACACGTCGCCTTTGCGCAGTGCCCTACCCCCGTAGCCCCCGAGCCCACTCAACAGGTGGGTGGACGAGCTTCCCAAGAACGGCTTCACGTCGATTCCGCCGCGCACGCACAGATAGCAGCGCGCTCCTGAACGCGTCGAGCCTGTGCAAAGCGTCTGCCCCTTTCCCATTTTGATGGAGGACCATAAAGGAAGCGCTGCTCCATCCGACTCCGCGCCAAAGTCGGCGCCGGTCAATGCGATGAGGGCTCCCTCAGGAAAAACAAACGTCCCACCAAGAAGCGTCATTTCCAGCGCCGCTGCGTCCTCGGCGTTGCCAACCAGGCGATTGCCCAGCCGCAACGCAATTGGATCAGCCGCCCCCGAAGGTGAAACACCAACCGGGCCGAATCCTTCGCGGCCCAGGTCTTGTACTGTGGAGAGCAGGCCCGGCGCTCGGACTTCGATGAGACTCATGCGTTCTCCAGCGCCGCGAATTGTTCGCGTGAAACGGCCTTGAATTCCACGCGATCGCCGATGGATAAGAAACTCAAGCTTTCCCGGTACGGCCGAAACATCGCCAGTGGAGTCCGGCCCAGCAATCGCCAGCCGCCCGGCGTTTCGCACGGATACACGCCCGTTTGATTGCCAGCGATCGCAACGCTTCCTGGCGGTACTTTGCGGCGTGGAGTCGCGTGTCGCGGTGTTACCAGCGCCTCAGGCAGCTCTCCCAAATAAGCAAAGCCTGGCACGAACCCGAGAAAATAGACCAAGTAAGTCGTAGAGGTATGAAGCTGGATCACCTGTTCTGGCCTCATGCCGTGCATGTTGGCAACGTCCTTGAGATCGGGGCCGAACTCTTCCCCGTAGCACACCGGAATTTCCACTAGATGTGGCTTGGGCAGGCGAACGTCTTCAACCTGCTCCAGGTATGCGCTCAGATTTTCTTCCAGCTCTTCGTGTCGCCATTTTTGCCCGTCGAACTTCACCAGCAAAGAGCAATATGCGGGGTGCAGATTGCGCACACCCACGATCGGTTTCGAAGTCAGGAGTTGTAGCAACTTTCGTACGTTTTCATTGGCTTCGACAAGGAACTTTCCGTGCAGCGGCTGGAGTGTCGCACGGCTCTTTTCCGGCCCATCGAAGTAAACGAGTAACGATTGATCACTCGACCTTACGAACCGCGCACCCGCAACGGAGGTCATCGACATAAGCGCGAGAGTATAGCGCACGCCGTCAGACGAATATGAGCTCGCATCAAGCGTTCGCGGCGAACGTCGACGGTCAGGCCAGAGGGAGAGATGCGCAAGCGTTTAAGCTGACATCGGCCAGAATGTGATTTTTCAAGCGGGGATAAGCGGCCGCGGCAATCATGGCGGCATTATCGGTGGACAGCGCGAGACTTGGGAAATAGGACTTCAGGCCAAGCGCGGCTGAGCGTTCCTCAAAAGTGGCGCGGAGCTGACGATTCGCAGCTACGCCGCCGGATACCAGGATCGTCGGAGTACCCAGTTCTTCGGCGGCTCTGGTCGTACGGTCCACTAGTTCGCGAACGACCGCATTCTGAAATTCTTTAACCAAACCCAACGTCTTGGGAGAGCACAGGGGCAGAAGCTGATCGAATTTTCGCTCGCCTTTTGTAATCGCTGCTTCGCGCGCTTGAATTTCCGGCACGTAATCAGGGTTTTCGCGCAAATGGTATAGGACTGCCGTCTTTAGTCCGCTAAAGCTGAAGTCGTAGGCGTTGCCCTTGATTTTCGTTGGGCCGAACTTGACTGGTGGCCTCACGTCGCCAGCGACGGCCGCTAGACGATCCAAGATTGGCCCGCCAGGGTAGCCGAGTCCAAGCAGCTTGGACACCTTGTCGTACGCTTCGCCCGCGGCGTCGTCGCGCGTTTGCCCAATCTTGCGATACGACCACAGCGCAGCAGCGTCACCGTTTCGGCCGTCTTTGTGGCGGACTTCGTACAGCACAGTGTGGCCGCCGGAAACGACTAAGCAGACGGCAGGCAGAGCCGGCGTGATGCCCGCCTTGTGAGCCTCCAGGAAAACGGCGTGAATGTGCCCTTCGAGGTGATTCACTGGCACTAACGGCTTGCCAAGCGCTTCGGCGAGAGTCTTGCCGTAGGTAATACCGACGAGGAGCGAACCTACCAGACCTGGCCCATGCGTAACACCGATCGCGTCTACCTCGCGCAAGTCGAGCTTCGCGTTTTCGAGCGCTTCGCGCACGACGGGCACAATCCGGCGAAGATGTTCGCGCGAGGCGAGTTCCGGCACGACGCCGCCATACTTGCGGTGAATGTCGATCTGCGAAGCGACGACGCTGGACAGGATTTCGCGGCCATCCGCGACTATTGCGGCGGCGGTCTCATCACACGAAGATTCGATGCCCAAAATGCGAATGCTCATGCAGAATCAATCTGCTCCTGATTTCATGCTATCACGTCGCGGTAAAGAATCTTTCGGCTCACGCACGTTACAGCAAGAATCCGATTGAAAATTTGGCAAGCTTCTTTAACCTGAAAACATGACGACAACTTCGGCTCCTCAGGCCAACATCACGACTCCCATAAAAAAAGTCCGCAAAGCAGTTCTCCCGGCTGCCGGGCTTGGTACGCGATTTTTGCCTGCCACCAAGGCGCAGCCCAAGGAAATGCTGACCGTAGTGGACAAGCCGCAGATTCAGTACGTGGTGGAGGAATGCGTCGTCAGCGGGATCGAGCACGTCATCATCGTTACCGGCAAAGGCAAGAATTCCATCGAAGATCACTTCGATTACAACCCGACGCTGGAAAGATTTCTGGAAGAAAAAGGCAAAAAAGAACAGGCCGCATTGGTTCGCGGCATCAGCGACATGGTGCAAGTCAGCTACACGCGTCAAAAAGAACCGCTGGGGCTTGGGCATGCAGTGCTCGTTGCGAAAGATCTTGTCGGCGATGAACCTTTTGCCGTGCTATTGGGAGACGTACTTATTCCCGGTGAGAATCCGGCAACCAAGCAGCTTGTCAGCGTGTATGAGTCGACGGGCGTTGGCGCTATTGCGGTGGAGGAAGTGCCGCATGAGAAGACTCAGCTTTACGGCATCGTGGCGGGCGACCCTGCACCACAGGGTCAGTTTGGCGAGCGACTGCTGCGAATCCGCGATCTGGTCGAAAAGCCGAAGCCGGCGGATGCGCCATCAAACCTTGCGATCACTGGGCGCTACGTCCTTCCTCCGTCCATTTTTGACTGCCTGGAGCGGACCGAGCCAGGCGCCGGCGGCGAAATTCAGCTGACGGATGCGCTGAAAATTCTCGCGAAGGAACAAGGATTGTGGGCTTACATCTACGAGGGCATCTCCTACGACGCGGGAGAAAAGCTAGGTTTCCTGAAAGCCACCGTGGAACTTGCGCTACAAAACAAGGAATTTGGCGAAGCGTTTCGCGGGTATCTGAAGTCTCTGAAGCTCTAACCAGGCACTTACGAGCTACTTCTTCTTAGCCGGCTTCTTGTCCTTTGAGTCTTTCGACGACGAAGCGTCCTTGGCGGCCGAATCCTTTGTCTCGGATGACTCTTTCTTTTCAGATGACCCCGGGTCAACGGTCGCGCCGTCTTTTGCCGCCGATTTACCAGCGTAATCAGTGACGTACCAGCCGGAACCCTTGAACTGAATGGCAGGTGCGGTGAGCACACGCTCGACTTTGCCGCCGCAGTGCGGGCATTTTTTCAGGTGCGGCCCGGAAACGTTTTCGATTTTTTCCGTTCTCTTGCCGCACTTCGCGCATTGGTACTCGTACAGGGGCACCGCCGAACCTCCAGATGTGTATGAAAGCTGCAGTATATAACACCCGCTGACGCCGCGAAAACGCATGCTAGACTGCTCGCATGGAGCCGTCACCTAACGGTCGCGCGGGTTGCCTTTATCTGGTGGCCACGCCGATCGGCAACCTGGAAGACATCACGCTGAGGGCGCTGCGCATTCTCAAAGAAGCCGATCAGATTGCCTGCGAGGATACGCGCCACACGCAGAAGCTTCTCAGCCACTACAACATCAGCAAGCCGCTGGTCAGCTATCACGAACACAACGAGATGACACGCGCGCCGGAACTGGTGCTGGCGATGGAGCAGGGTCAGCAGATTGCGCTCGTCAGCGACGCGGGTATGCCGTTGGTCAGCGATCCGGGCTTCCGGCTCGTGACGCTCGCACTGAGGCACCACATCTCGGTAACACCCGTTCCCGGCCCATCAGCACTGCTGGCGGCATTGTCAGCCTCGGGCCTGCCAAACGAAGAATTTCTCTTCGCTGGATTTTTGCCCGCTCGCAGCGGCGAACGCCAGCGCGCACTCGAACGTCTGCGCATCGAAGATCGCACGATCATTTTTTATGAGGCACCGCATCGGATTGAAGAAACCCTTGCGGATGCTCGCGAGATTCTGGGCGATCGCCCGGCCTGCCTCGCGCGTGAAGTTACTAAGCTGCACGAAGAGTTTCGCCGCGGCACGCTGTCGGAACTCATCGCTTCCCTTTCGGACAAACCCGTTCGGGGGGAGATCACGCTTCTTGTTGGTGCTGTACCGGAGGAACAGCGCGCAGCACAGCGCGATAGTTCACAAAGTCTGGCGGAGCGAGTAGACGAACTGATCCGGCAGGCGAAGCTGGACCGCAAGGAAGCGCTGAAACTTGCTGCAAAGGAGCGGGGACTGACCAAGCGCGCGGCGTACAGTGAACTACATTTGGAACTGGGCGAACCCGATGCTTAGGTGCCGCCGTTATCAGGCTGCCGATTCCGAACGAAATACCCTCTGAAACCGCGGTCCTGTAAACTGCACACCTACCAACCGCTCCCCCGGACTGGTCGACTGCGAAACATGCACCACGCGGCCGCGCGTCGCAAAATTCGTATCTTCCCTTTTCCATGCCTGCTGCGACGACGTCGGAATCCGAATGTCGATGTCCGCGCCAATCGGCAGATCAAAATGCGTAACGAATGCCGCGCCGCCGCGGCAGAGATTTTCGCTGGAAGTTTCTTCGGTGAAGACAACACCGCGGGAATCGCGGCCAGTTACCTGCATCGGCAGGCGTACGGCGATTCTGCGCTCAGTTCGCTGCTTCGAGAGGTGCGTGCTCAGTTGCATCGTCGGCCGACTCCTCGTGCGACACGCTCACGTATGGAACAGCTCGCGCGGCGGCCTGACTCTCAAAAAAACGTTCCACTGCGTCGAGCACTTCGCTGGGAGTCCGTGCCGCGTGAACCGTTCGTCTCAGTTCGCTGCCGTTCCCCACGCCATGCGTGAACCAGCATGCGAACTGCTTCATTTTGCCTATGGCATCCGGTTGATTCGCAGACTGAATTTCTTTGTAGTAGCCAGAAAGTAAACGGTGACGGTCGGAGTCGGTGGGCTGACGGTAAGAGCCTGCGGCTCGATAATCCGCCATCTGCGAAAAGATCCACGGATTGGTGGCCGCGGCCCGGCCGATCATTACCGCGTCGCAATTAGTCTCGGCAACGATGCGAACGGCGTCTTCCGGTGTCTGAATGTCTCCGTTACCAATGACGGGAATCTTCACCGCCTCTTTCACGGCGGCGATGATTTTCCAGTCAGCCCGGCCCGTATAGCCTTGCACGCGAGTGCGGGGATGGACTGCAACGGCTTCGACACCGATGGTCGCCGCCATTTTCGCGACTTCCACTGCGACGATGGAGGTTTCGTCCCAGCCCGCGCGCAATTTGATCGTAAGAGGTATTCGGACGGCGGCACGCACCGCTCGAAAAATTTCACCAAGAAGTTCCAGGTCGCGCAGTAAGCCGGAGCCGCCACACTTCACTACTTTTTTTGCTGGGCACCCGAGGTTGATGTCCACGGCGTCAAAGCCGTGGTCTTCCACCATCTTCGCTGCCTCGGCCATTACCTGCGGATTGGCGCCGAAGAGCTGTGCCGTGATCGGATGTTCGTCGGGTTGAAAGTAGAGGTAGCGCAACGTCTTTTTGGCGCTGCGCGTGATTCCCTCGGAGCTGGTGAACTCCGTCATCAGCAGCCCGCAACCGCCCAGTCCGCGGATCACGCGGCGAAACAGGGTATCGGTCACGCCAGCCATCGGCGCCAGGACCGTTGCAGGTCGAATGGTCAGGTTCCTGACCTTATATTCGGCGGGAATCATTGCTTCCACTTTAGCGCAGCTCAGCTGCCTTGGCTGGCCTTTTCGGCGGCTTGTTGCAGCGGCAGCTGAAGGGATGTTTGCGCCGACGGTGTTGGCTGAGAGGGAGGTTCCGGCTTCGCTGCGGGCGGCTGGAGGTAACGATCCAGTCTCAGGAATTTTCGCTGCAGCGCGCCGCTGTAGACGGACCATTCCTCGTCGCCGGAATCGGCGGCAAGGGCCGACCGCGCTGCGGCCATCTTCGAATCGAGGTCGTCCAGATAGTGAAAAACCAGCGCTTCGCGAATCATGGGTAACTTCGGTGAACCGAACTCGTATTCACCATGGTGGCTGATCAACAAGTGCTGGACGACGGTCTTGAGCTCCGCAGGAAAGCCTTCGATTTTGTCGATCGCCTTTCCCACGGTTTCCATTTCCATGACGATGTGCCCAAGCAGTTGGCCGTGCGTGGTGTAGCCAATGGAACGCTCATAACAAAGCTCATCGAGTTTGCCGACGTCGTGCAAAATCGCGGCTGTGAGAAGCAGATCCACATCCAGCTCGGGTTGATAATGTGTAGCGACCTGTTTCGCCAGCCCGCAAAGCCCGACCACATGCTCCAGCAAACCTCCGAGGTAGGCGTGATGCATCACCTTCGCGGCCGGAGCTTTCTTGTACCGCGGCCCGACCGACGGATCACACAGAATCGCGAGCACGAGCTTCTGCAGCCACAGGTTCCGAATGGACTGCCCGTGAGCCAGTAATTCGGCCCACATCTTCTCTACGTCTTCTTTGCTGTGCGGAAGGTAGTCCGCAAGGTCAATTTCTTCCGGACGCGCTTTGCGAATCTGCAGCAGCGCCAGTTGCATGCGGTCGCGATACAACTCGACGCGCGCTTCTATCTTGACGATGTCTTCACGCGCCACTTCCTGAGAGGCGATGTCAAACTTTGTCCACATGCGCGCTTCGACCGTACCGGAACGATCGCAAAGTTCCAGGCGCAGATACGGTTTTCCTTCCTTGGTGTTGCGCAGTTCTTTAGCGCCCACCAGGAAGAAGCCTGTAATGGTCTGTTCGCTCGTGAGGTCAGAGACAAACGTCTTTTTCATTGGCCGGAGGAAGCACCGGATCGCTTGCCGAATAGTAGAAACTTCTTGCGGCCCTTCTTAGCCTTATTGGCTTCCGGCGTCGCGTTCACTTCCTGAATTTCGGAATTGCCGCCGCCCGCCAGTTCAGCATAGCCGGGCTTAATCACCACGTAGCTCTGTTCGCGCAACGTCTTCAGGTATTCGCGCACGGCGGGCTCGAGCTTCTCGTTGTACAGACGGTCCATGATTTCGTTCTTGACCTTGTCGAAACCCTGCTCGCCTTCGTCGTAATGTTCGAGAACCTGGAAGATGAGATAACCCTGCTTGGTTTCGGTCACATCGGTGAGGTCATTGCGCTTCATCTTGAAAACAACCTCTTCCAACTGTTTGGCCAATTCGCCACGCTTGAACATACCGATGTAGCCGCCCTGCTCTTTTGTCGCGCCGTCGGAAAGGCGCTTGGCAATCTCGCCAAAATCCTCGCCGTCTTTCACGCGCTTCAGCGCCGTCTCCGCTTTCTTCTTCAGGTCAGGCAGCTCAGTATCCTTCTTCCCCTCAGTGTTCACGATGATTTCGCGGAGCGCGACCTGTTCCGGCCGGACGAATTCAGACTTATGCTCGTCGTAATATTTCCGTGCGTCGCTCTCGCCGATGGAGATATGCGAGCCGACCTCCTGGCTCACGACTTTCTGGGTCAGGATGCGATTACGAATGTTGTTCTTGAAATCTTCCCAATTCAGGCCCTGGCTGCTGACGGCTTTTTCCAGCTCGTCCATGTCTTTCAACTTGTTCTGAATACGGATCTGGTCGAGTTGTTTGATCACATCCGTCTCAACGCCGATGCCGAGGTCTTTGCCACGCTGCGCCAGCAATGACTGGTCAATCAGGTCGCGCAGAGCATTCTTTTTGCGGGAGTCCAGCTCGCTTTGCAGTTGCTCCGGAGTGCATTTCCCCTGGCAATCCTGACGCGTCTCCTCTTCCGTCTGCGCCAGGGACTTGTTGTATTCCGTGCGCGTAATAATTTCGTTGTTCACGCGCGCAATAATTTCTTCCACGACGGCGCCGCTCTCGGGATTCGGCTTGACCGGCGGGGGTGTGGTGGGCTTCGGTTTCGCTTCTTTTTCTTTGCCTGGCTCGACCGCCGCTGGCGCCATTTGCGGCTGTTCGAGCTTCGGTGCCGGCGCGGGCTCCTGCTTGGGGTCCTGAGCAGCTAGAGGCGTCGCGATAGCGAGAATTGCCAACGCAGCGCCACAAAGAGCCGCCTTCCACCCTTGTGTGAAAACCAAGTGACTCATTCAATTGCCTCTCTATGTATTCAGTTTAGCCCTGCCCTTGAAGCCCGAGCAATACGTTTCTGATCGCGGGCACGACCGGCTCGCCGCGCTGCAGCTCCATCCATAGCACTCCCGATGGATCAAGCCGGATACCGTTGCGCGACCGCACCACACTCACTAAGGCCGCCGGATCGAGCGGCGTCTCCGGATGAAACCGCACAGCAAGCCGGTTCCCTTGTCGCTCCACCGTCGAAATTCGTAGCCGTTCGCAGATCGATTTGAGGGCCGCGTATTCCAAAAGGTTGGTCACCGACGGCGGCAGCGCTCCAAAACGATCTTCCAGTTCCTTCGCCACGTCGTTTTTTTCGTCGTCCGTCCTGATGGACGAGATGCGTTTGTACGTCCGCAGGCGC